>Ga0058701_10000316_pt1 | contig 36794 bp, 26 predicted proteins | sample AgamicOrMae_FD_97039 | JGI IMG/M metagenome (GOLD analysis project Ga0058701, IMG submission 97039) | Agave microbial communities from Guanajuato, Mexico - Or.Ma.e | ecosystem: Host-associated > Plants > Phyllosphere > Phylloplane/Leaf | place: Guanajuato, Mexico | collected 2012-06-04
ATCAATATACCACTAGGTTTGAACTGCCTTACGGATGAAATCACAATAACGATGGCTCAATTAGTAAAGATAGTAAGATATAATAGGAGGGTTTTTCTAGAACATTATCAGGATATAATTGTCGAACTTGTCTCCAAGACAATATAGCAAATAAATTTAACTCCAAATAGACAGTCCCCTCCTTTCGTGCGTCGCCACAAAGGTCGTCTTCATCCCTCACTTTCGATAAATGGGGTTTAGTCGGATTTTCTCGGCTCGGCTACACTCAAATCGTCTTTCCAAGCTCCATTTTGATCATGCCTCCAGATGATGGAGACAATCCAATCGAAAATGATTAAAGCTAGACATCACTAGATGGAAGGCATTTTCCTCTCGAGACTAAATCAAAAGATTAACGCTCTCTATCAATTGTCAGTTCCAAAGATAGATGTAATGAGAGGAAAGCCGGTAGAGCTTGGATAATCAACCCTCATACACTATTGGATGGGATCTTTAATCAATGTTTCGACACACTTAGATCATCTTGATTTTTCATTCACAGTCGTCACCCAAATACACTAGTCTGGGCGCCTATGAATTGGCTCTAAATCGCCGAGCAAACTGGTAAACTTGGTTACGGGGCACAGGACGCGTCTGCGACATCAGCCAGCCTGCAGGCTTGCCAATCTCTACAAGTGTATTGAAGCGAGCGCGACGCTGCTCTCACGTGTCTCACTCGCGTTAACCACGAGTTTGCAGGATTTTGCAAGGCCCCCAAGATACCAGTAACAAGTCCAATGAGACAAATTTCTCGGCTATATTCACCAGAAGGAACTTCATGAGCAACCAGACTGACCACTAGTATCGAGCAATCCATAGCTAACCCACAGTCAACCATATTGATTACTTTCCGTCACTATTTAATCAGCCTTTAAAGCCAGAGAGGTTAATAATTTTCAAGAAGATCCATCAGAATGGGGAGAAGACTGGCGGTCTCAAAGGCCACTAGGGGTGTATCAAAGGTTAAAGATAGAGTTCAATCTAGCTCGTCGAATCCAAAGACCAAGAAATTTCGCTCACAGCGAAAAAGTTTGGCTGTGATCACGAAGGGTGCCCCTACGAAGAAGTTGAAAAAAGATGGATCGGCCAAGAGGGCTGCGAGAGAAGCTAAACAGATTCTGGATAACCTCGAAAGTGTTGACATGATTGAACATGATGGGACTGATACTCCAGCCAGTTCCAAGAAGGGCTCGAAACACAAGAATGGAGTGTCTCATGAGGGCGACAAAGGTTCACTCATTTCCACTGGAACTCAACGTACGACGGCCTCGTTTGCATCAGTATGGTCTCAATGCACCTTATCCAGCATGGAAGAGTTCTTTCAGGTGTGGAACCCCAATCTAGAAACACACAAGAATGCGTTATCTGTGGTCGCCGGCCTATCCCAAATCATGTCAGAGTCGGGCACGGAGCAGTCCGAGTTGGAGTTCACTAACAAACTATTCAAATTACTGTCTTCAGACGAGACGCCAATGGGAGTTCTGACGGGAGCATTATTAGCCTTGACATTTGTTATGAGAAAATTATCCTCAGAGGTCATTGTTAAAAACTTCGATCAATTCTACCCTATTTTAAAGAATCTGATGGAAAAGCATCACAACTGTAAAAGAAAGACTCTAATGAAGTGCTTGCTACGTTGCTTCTCCACAATTGCCAAGGCTCATCCAATGGGAAAAGAAGCCATAGACAGTAGTCTTAGGAAAAAGATTAACATTGCCATCAGGAAATACAAGGTGCAAAACAAAATACAGCTGTAATAATCCCATATCAGTGACGCCATTCTGTAGCAAAATCTCGCAAAATGTCCCAGTTTAATTAGAATCATAGAATGTTGATTGATGACTCGATAAAGATAACTATGCCATAGCGATGGCATTTAGGTGCTCTTCAATCTCCGAATCCTGCAAAATAGTGAATGCTCCTGAACTGTCTGCAACGCCGACCTCCAGTTCTGAAGGTTTGAAGTCAACACCAACAGACTGGCTCAGAGCTCTGATGGCCATTTGAATACATTCAGCTTTCTTGTAGTCTTGTCTTTTGCGGAGTTTCTTCTCTAAGTAATTAGCGCACTCTGGTGCCTTCACTCCGACTGCCGTCCCACGATAGCCACAGTAGTAACCAGCTGGGTCAGTCTTGAACAGCTGTGGCTTACCATCCTCAAAAGCTACCAGCATCATGCTGGTGCCAAGTGGTCTCATTTCGGCATTCTGGGTGTATACTTGGGCAATGTCAGCCATGCGGCGAGCCAGTAGTTTGACATTTATGGGCACCCCAACCTTGTATTCGTAATTTGCAGCCTCGTATCTTGCTCTCTGAATCTGGGCACAACAGTCAGGCAATGAACCTGTAATGCAACAACCTATAGTTGGAGTGATTCTGTAGATTTGGCCTATTGACTTCGCGTCCACCGCCTTGTCACCGATCTTCTTTTGTGATACTATGCAAACATTTTCCTCACCCCTCAAACCAACCGACGTGATGCCAGCCTGATTTATCGCCTTGAACGCATACTCTATTATGGAATTTCAACAATGAAGAGTGAGTTAGAAGTTATAGCCACAAAATTGTATCTATGAGAACGTATTGGAGTTTGAACAGATGCATGATACATACCCACTTGGTAGAGGCGTCCCTCAGGTGAAAAGATGGTAATGTGCCTGTCAAAACCGGAACTGGAGCCGCGTGACATCGCAATATAACTCAATCTAGTGATAGATAGTTGCTAGTTTCCAGGTGAATGAGGACGGAAATGTATTGAAAAGTTTATACTAATACTTTATGATTAAGGGCCAGACCAAATTTACAGCTCTCGAGTGCTGAATAAACGCGCCGATTCAACATGGGCAAACAGAAGTATTTCACTGCACATGCGCCTCTTTTCTCGAAGAAATTCCCATTTGGTGCACCTAAGGGCCAGCAGAGGGGTTTCCTTCATTACAAATCTGAGGTGACGAATCTAAGATTGGCAGAAATTTAGTGCTGCACATGTCGGGCCTGAGTCGAATTTGTTGCTCACGAAGCCCATTTTGCTCGCCCGAATCGGAACACACCTCCTCGAAATCCGTTCCGCACGTGCTGTCTAGCAGTTTAAAGATTCGGGATTGAAGAAAAAACTTTCGGATCCGATCGAATCCGGAGATAGTTTATTTTTCGACTGATGCGTCTAAAATGTTGCAAACCATATGGTGACTAAACAGTCATCATGATTACACATGCGCTGAATTCTGGCAGACGGGACCAAGAACTTAATGAGGACCATACATGTTTCCAGGTTATCAGAAGAATCAAAATGATTTTTATCATATTAGTTTCGATCCTGATATTTATAGACAATCCGATGACCCAGGCGAATAATGTGAAGAGACCACATGAAGTTCTAGAACTGACGTCGGATAACTATGATGATAGCACAAGCCAATATCAAATTGTTGTATTAAATTTTTATGCTGATTGGTGTCCATACAGTGCACGATGGAAACCGATCTTTTCAGAAACGGCAAAGATAATTTACAACGAAACCATCAACATTGATCCCAGCACAGTGGTCTTTGGACAAATAAATTGTGAGATTCAGACGACCCTTGCTCAAAGGTTTAGGATAACAAAATTCCCCACTACCAAGTTAACATTGAATGGTAAACCTTGCAAAAAAGAATATCGTGGCGCTAGGAATGCAAACGCTTTCAAGGACTATGTGAAAAAGTTTCTTTCCGATCCGATAGTTACAATCACAAATCATGATGATCTAGCGAGTAAGATTGAAGAACGCCGGGGTGCAGTCATCATGTATTCTGGTCGCCCTGACGAAAACGAAAAACCCATGGAGACACCTGAATTGCAAATATTCCGTCGTGTAGCACAGACATTACGCGAGGATTGTCAATTTTTCTACGTAACGAATACTGCCTCTGGAGGAAAGGTACAGCCACCCGATATATATCAAGTAACTTTCAAACCACAACATAAGGGTCTTGATAATGAAAGAAAATTTCCAGTCCCTGTCCATGATTATGCAACACTTAACACCTGGGCTAGAGACGGATGTATTCCCCTGGTTCGCGAGATTACATTCGAAAATGCCGAGGAACTTACAGAAGAGGGATTGCCATTTGTGATATTATTCTACAATCCCGATGATAAGACTTGGATAGAAGTCTTCAAGCGTGTTGTCGAGCAGGAGCTGCGATCTGAGACGAGTGGAGTAACATTCTTATATGCCGATGGCTTTGTCTTTTCCCACCCTCTTAAACATTTAGGTAAGACAACCAAAGATTTACCCTTAGTTGCAATCGACAGTTTTAAGCATTTGTTTTTATATAACCATCCTGTGGAAACGATCAGTCAACCAGGAATGTTGAAACAATTTGTCGCTGACCTACATTCTGGGAAGCTCGATCGAGAATTCCACTTTGGTCCCGATCCTGTGCAGCCTGGGCAAGTGCAAACTGCACCCCCTGAATCAGCATTCAATAAGCTTCAACCATCAGCCTACAGGTATTCGCTCTTAAATCCCAGAGACGAACTGTAGCCTAAGAGTCTCAGCACATTTCTCAATAAAAAAACAAAAAATGAAAGGGGTAATACGAGAGTATAATTCAATTGGAACAGTCAGTTTGAATTTCGCCCCTCAATAGAGGTTGAATCTATTTTATACGATCAAGATCGATTATTAAGTGTATAATTTTTAAAATAGTTGTGTGCTAAGGCACCCTTGGCCGTTATTCGACGCTCTGGATTGAATGAAAGCATTCGTTTCATCAAGTCTATAGCTTCATTATCCAATTGTGGAAATAATTCCTTAAAGCTTACTTCCGCGTATCCGGCAAAACTGGCGTAGGCTAAACTGGTCCCTCGGGGCCAGTCCTCCTCGTTGGGGGAGCCAATAATCTCGAAGATTTTCACCAGTTGACTATTCTCTGAGGTTCCTTGAAAAAGAGGCTCCCTTCTAACAATCTCAGCAAATATACATCCGGCGCCCCACATATCCACGGCGCTTGCATAACCATCGCGCGTTGCTAGCAAGACCTCTGGGCTCCTGTACCATAGGGTTGCAACGACCGATGTTTGCACAGAATTTGGCTTGTATAATCTCGCCAGGCCAAAATCGGCTATCTTGACGAGACCTGAATCTGTTATAAGAACATTTTGGGGCTTTAGATCTCGATGCTCGATCCTATTTTCGTGTATGACACTAATCCCGTCCAATAATTGATACATAATACTTTTGATTTGATTCAAACTGAGACCACCTGGAGGTGCGTTCATCAAATAAGTGGCAAGATCCTGTTCTACGTGCTCAAATACCAAATATAGTTCCATCCCTCGGACATTGTGATTACCGGGACAAACATCTAACAGCTTAACAATATGCTCATTGTTGTGTCGATTAAGTTCAATCAAGAGGGCAACCTCACGCAACAGGCTAGTCGAAACACCCTCCTCGTCAGATGGTGATCTTATTCTTTTGAGGGCGACCATCATGTCGGGATTCAGTGTATCCCTAGCTTTCCAGACTTCGCCGTAAGCCCCACTACCAATGCGTGAAACTTTCTCATAATTTTGTCTGAATTCGCCCATTGTCTTAACAAAGTCTCTCTCTCTCTTCTCGAAATCAATCTAACTTGGTGCTTATTAGTTTCTATATGTAAAGTTCAATTAAATATCTTGAAAATGGAAGAGTCAATCAAAATGAGGTAGATAAGTGTTCAATCTTGGAGTAATACTTGAGGTATTCGCAAATGAGTCCCATTAAACTGGAGACTTCCTGCGATTGAATAAAACTATATAATCGTCTCCTTCTTCGCTTTGGGGCGGTGTATAAGTTGCCTTTGTCAGTTTTTTTGCTCGAATGATAAATAATGTAGGAAATGTTGCGTAATAAAACAAAGAGGAATAACTTTTGAGGTAGTAAAGTGTCAGCGAGTGGAGAGCTTAGTTGAGGCACCCTTCCAATCGATATCGTGATGTCATCGAGAGGCGAATTGCCTGGGTGAGTTCTATAAAAGTCTTTCTGTAATCTGTTTCCTGTACACCTGTGCCTTTCTTGGAATCTTGTGGACTCGTGTGTATGAAACTTATCGGGAAGTGTATAAGATATCGGATCCAATAATTGTCCTCAACCCATCGTTGTAGGATCTATAGTTTTCAGAGCAACCTTCTGTGTGCGTCTAACCATTGATGGGTAATTGATAAAAGTTTTTCCAATACACTTTCACTTGTTGAGTTGCTCATGGTTTCAAGAGGGAGATTTCCTGCCGGAGAGACGACTATTTAGTAAACAATGAGTCGATTCACTACAATGATGGCGTGCTCATGAGAGGTGAGATTTCTATGAGATTGTCCAGTATGAGAGTTCATATAGGTTGTTGAGGTTATTTAGTTGTCGAATTGGGAGGCGTTGGTGTTTCAGGTGATTGGTCTAAGGAAGGCGCATATGGAGTGTGAGGTATGTTGCGGTTGCTCGCTGATGGGATGAGTTGATTGGATAGCCGGTGTTATGTGGTTGCTTTCGGTTTACTGGCACGAGTTGGGCCGAATGGTTTGAGTTGATTATGGCTCAGGATTACAATTGTCTAATGTGATGGAGGAGGGGGCGAAATATTGGGGTACTCATATGGTAGGATAGGTCGGATGGAGAATTGGAGTAGGAGAATTGGAATACGGGTGAGAGAATTGAGAAGGAGGGGAGGGGAACAAAGAGAAAGGGAGAGAGAGAGAGACGAAGAGTGTTGTTGGGGACGAGGATTGTGGTGGAATGGGTTTGTTGTGTGCGCCGGCTGGAGAGTGGTGTTAGAAATGGTGAGCGAGCGAGCGAGTGAGTGAGTGTTGTGTGTAGTTTGCACACAACACAGTAGTAGTGATGAATAGAGAGTGTATTCTTTGTTGTGGTTGTTTGAGTGCGCGTGTGCGTGTGCGTTGCTCGTTCCGTTTGGCGCCTTGGTCTCTCTCTTCGTGCCAGAGAGTTATCTCTGTGCCAAAAAAGCACTGGAGCCAGCAACAAGTCCGCCTTCAAGTTGCCCTTTGGTAATGCTCCCATCCGGGCGTGTGTTAATTTGGCCTTCCTGGCTGCTGTGTGTGTCTGTTTGTGCAAGTATCAGTACGTTTTCTGTGCCAAGCACTTTGGCCACAGTTCTTTCTGCCGATTGCTGTTAGTCACTTTTTTCCTCTCCTCTCTCTCTCTGAGCCCCCCGAATGTGCCGGAGGAATGTGTGCAATTGGGCACAGAGAGTGGGAACATCTTTTTGGACAGAAAGCCCCAAAGAGAAAAAACTGTGCAGCACACTCTAGTCATTTTTTGGCGCCCTTCTCTTTGGTGCACAATGAACATGAAACGGTCTAGTGGTGCCGGCGCACACACCAGCACAACAAGGAGCCGGCAACAGTCCCACTTGCACTGCTCGCTCCACAAACGCCCACTTCAGGCTGATGGAATCCCCCAATTTCGGCAATTTTGGCCCAAAAAATAGGCCCACAAACAGGCCCTCAAGTGCCAACAAAGCAAACATTCCACTCGGGCGGAGTTTAAACTCCTCTCCCATAGCTTCCCATTGGCGCGCCGAGCGGGCGCAAGCTCATCATCATCCAGGGCCCTCTAAGCACTCGCCGTGGACTCTGTGCTCATGTAACACGTCTTGGCGAGACAGTCTGTTTGAGTGTCTGTTTGTTTGAGCGCCCACGAGAGAGGCAAGGTGGTTGAGTGTGGCTGCATTGGAGGAAAATTGCAAAAAGTTGCCCATTCCTCAAGAGAGGAGCCTCCTCTTCTGCTCGCCCCATTGAACCGGAACGCTGGGGGACCGCTGGGAGAGTGCCTGTTGCAAGACAGAGTCTCAGGAGAGACAGTCTGCAACCACTGAGAGTTCACTCGGCACGCCTCTCAATGAGTCTCGAGTGAATGAAGACGTTGAGCGGCCAGTTAGGCGCAATGGCGCCGTCAAGCGACTGCTCATGACAGGCAGCTCGCTTGGTGGTGGTGGCAAATTCCTCTGTGAGTGTGGCGCAAAGTGCACATTGTGGCTTGATATTATTTTCCCTCAATGAATGGGCGACGGCGAGAGAGGAGGCGGCCCTCTGGCTGCTTTGAGAGCCGCTCAGAGACGAGGTGAAAGTTATCAGCTTTCAGTTGAGCCTTGGGTGGGGCTCAAGTTTCTCGCCGTTAAGCGGAAGGCGGCGGGCGCACTTGCTTGGCGGCGGGCGCACTTGCTTGGAGGCGGCCCGGCGGCTCTTGGCCCAGTGGCCGGCGGGCGAGGTGCCGGCGAGTGCAACGAACTCGCGCGCCGCTGTTTGCCTATGGGGGACTGTGTGTGGGGCGCGCTGGGGACTGTGTGCGGCGGGCGGCGGGCGGCACATCTTAGAGTGCGGGAGAGGTGGGAAAGAAGGGCAAGAGAGGAGCACAAATTGGCCGCTCGCTGTCTTTGCGCCAAACGGCAACACGAGCACCCATGCTCCGCCGGAAAACGACGGCTCCACTTCAACAGGTGTGTGCCACTGTTTGCCTCTGCTCTGGATTGGCGCCGGGGCAGAGCTTTGGAAAGGGGGAAAACAATTGCCGGGCTCGCTTGGATCTCTCGTTTGGGCAACATTGTATCCAGTTGGCGCGCAGGACAACGCCGAGAGGCCGCCAGCCAGTGTTGAGCGGCCTCCAGGGGGCTGCGTGTGGCCAGAAGCGGCCCGACAGTGCAAAGAGGAGGGCCGCAAGCGAGGGGCAAATGATAAGAGTGAACTTTGTTGCAACATGCGGCGTGTGTTCCGCCACGCAGAGCACTTTGGGCCGTCGGGCGGCCATTCTTTTTTTGCTAAAACAGCTAAACTGATAGTGAAACAAAGCCAAACTCAAACACCGACTTGTGGTGAGCCACAGTCCAGAGTTGAAACCACTTGCTGAAGGCTGTGGCTGAAGCCCCCAAGAGTGGCCTACTGCAGCCAGACTCTAGGGCCGGCGGCGCGCGAGCAGCGCCATCTGGGGGAGCGAATTCCAAACACGGCGCAGCGGCCTCATCGACACACACAAGCTGCCGGGCCTGCTTTTTATGGCCTCTTGCTGGCCTCTCGACGCTCCCAAGGGAAAGAGGATTGTCTATATCAACCTAAGGTCCATCTTTTGGGACGGAGATTGCTCCGAATCGGCTTGTTTGGTCCCGCTGCTCAGACGATCGTTTCCGTGGCGCGCTCGATGGCCAGCGACTTGTCCAGGATGGCGCCCAGCGTCCAGTCGAGCTCGTCGTCGTTGATCTTGTTCTTCGTGTCCAGCATGTCGTAGTCCTCGGGCATCTTCAGGCCCTTCACCAGGAAGGTGTCCGCCCAGATGGCCCGGAAACAGGCGCTCGACAGGTGCTCCTCCTTCATGGTGGCGTAGGTCTTGCTGAGTTGTTGCCAGCTGGCGTTGCAGACCCTCTTGGCCCGGCGCATGACTCGTGTGTGGTCGTAGGACTCGTCGGAGCCGAAAACGGGACTGACAAAGGCGTGGTAGAATCCACTGATGGCCACAAAGTCAAACTTTCTGAAGGGGACAAAGTTTTCGCCCAACAGCGACATCGTACACGTGCGCTCCTCCCTCCTCGTACAGAACATCTTCTCCTCCTTGGCCAGCTTGATCATCTTGTCCATCAGCCGTTTGCACTTGTTGAAGTCGCCGCTGCCGGCGAGCGTGAACTCGAAGGTCTCCTCGTCGTCGACGGCGATGAAGCCGACGGTGCGTTTGTCTTTGGAGGCGCTCTTGAGCATGCGTGTAGGTTTCCTATAAAGCTGGTTCGAGCTGTAGCCGCGCGGCAGACAAGGGTCCACCAGTTGTCGCGGTCGTGCCTTCTTACGCTGGTCGTGCGCGTGCTGCTCGTGTGCACCCTCGTGCGCATCGTACGCGTCCTCGTCGTCGTCGTCGTGCACTGCGGGCCGCCCGAAGCAGCCGGGCAGTACGAGGCCGCGCACAAGCTCGGCCAGCGGGTTCTTGTGGTACTGCTCGTGCACCAACACGTCCAGGTAGGCGTCGCGGGCGCTGTTTGAGCCCAGGCCCAGAAAGGTGGTCGAGTGGAGCTTGTAGTTGTGGTCGAGGATGTGGCTGCGGCTGATGGCCGGCTCGACCAGCTGGTCCCAGTAGAGTTGGCGCAGTTTGGAGGGCAGCGAGCGGGCCTGTAGCTCGCCGGCGCCCGGCCTCAGCTGATAGGTCACCTGGATGGAGGCGCCGCCCATCTCTATGACGCCGTAGGTGCGAGTGTGGTAGTTTGTGCGGTCGCTGAGGAAGCGTTTGTCCTTGGCGTTGATACTAATCCACTGGTACATGCCCTCGTCTGTGCCCGAGATGACGCTCGTTTTCACCTTGGCAAAGTTGTAACTGTCGCTCACAAACTGTCTGATGTCGTTCATGATTGAGTCGCGATCCTCCTCGTCCAGCAGACGCATTCCAGCCGTGGCCATGAAATAGACGCCCGTGTATTTGTGCCTAGACGCTGGAATGGCCTTGGTGATAAACTCCATCAGAGGCTTGATGTACTCGTGGCGCTGCTCGCGGCTCGTGTCAACCAGCGACGAGAGACCAGGACTGACCTTGTGTGTCAGGGGCTTGTTGGTGTGCGGCTCGCGCACTGGCTCAATGTCGTGCAACATCTGCAGGGAAAAGTCTATCTCCGTGTCCCAGTGGTAGAGGTGGGCCCGCGTTCCCGAGCTGCCGCAATCCACAATCACACCATAGGTCTGCGCCTTAGGCTCGGGGCCCTCCTTAACCTCGCGGCTATCGAGCACTTGGGGCAACTCGAAGTGGAAAGACGACGGCTTGAAGCCAGAGCTGGACGAGCGCAACAAGTAGTCGGGAATCTCCGCCTCCCGCTGGCCAGCTGCTCCCTCTTTGTTCGCAGATAATTGGTCATTGGATAATTGATCTTTAATTGGCTCCGATTTGGAATTTACATTTGTTAATCCTACTTCTTGCCGGCCACTGTTATTGTCTGTCCCGCTGGCCAGGCAGTGGAGTTGGTCCCCCGCGAGGAGGCTCACAATCAGTTGGACTAAAATCGCCAGCTTCAACGCGCCCAACTGGCACATCGTTCGGCCCATTTTGGCGCTGGTCCAAGTAGACTGGAGCTGGATCTTTGAGTCTTCTTATAGACTAGGTGTAATAGAGAGAGAGAGAAAGATTTCAGTTTACAGCTACAGTTTGCCGGCCCCCTTTTCTGAAGGTCGCCGTCTCGACGCTGAAATGGCAAAAGCGGCGCTAGGCTTGAGGGCTAAACGCGGACCACTTTATCTGGCCCGAATAATTCCAAGCAATGGGCCACAGACTGGGATTGGGACAGAGAAACTGCTGCTCATCGAGGGAACACTGTCCAATGAATTTCTGTTTCCACCAGATCATGAAGCTTAGGGCCCTAAGCTCGCATGATCCAGCGCTTAGAGCGACTGTCACCTCAATTAGACGCACTCGGGCGCCTATTTTTAGCCACCGTTGCACTGGTTGCCGGAGGGCGTGTCTGCTCGACACTGACAGCAGCGAGTGGCCCATGAAGAGGCTCAGCTCGGAGTGTCTGTGGGATTAAACTTGAGCCCCATGAGGGCGCCGAGGGTCCAGTCGAGCGGCGGGTCCCGATCGGAAGGGTCCAGAGTGGTGAGGTTGTGGGTTTTCCCGCTCCACTTCATGGGCATCTTGAGGACGATCGAGAGGAAGGTCAGCACCCAGGTGGCCTTGAAGCAGGCGAGCAGGTTCCTCTGCTCGTCGATGGGATCTTTGGCCTTCAGTTTGGAGTTCAGCTGGTCCAGAGTGGTCGAGCAGAGACCCTTGGTGGCGACCTGCAGAGCGGCCGCGTCGAGCAGGCCCGCGCGCTGCAACACTTGGCCCTGCGTGTAGAACAACTGGCCCAGGCCCACAAACTGCAGTTTAAACCAGGGAACAAAATCGGTGCCGATCAGCGCGCACGCACACAGCTCCTCGCCCTTCCTGCAGATAGTCCGCTCGCGGCTCACAATAACAACCAGCCGGGCCAACAACACGCGACACGCCCCAAAGTTGCCAACCCCAAACAGTCTCACCAACAGCCTGTTCTCGGGCCCTCCACTCCCCAAGGTGTAGCCCACCGTCTTGCCCGGCGTGCTGTGGAGAATCTCCAGCGGCTTTTCGTGCACCTCCCGAGCTCCCACGCTCAGACAAGGGTCCTCGATGAGCAGCGACGAGTTGGGGCCCACCAGAAGAGGTTCTCGCCGGAAGTGGGCGGCGCGTGCGTCCCTAACGAGCAGGTCGACGGCGAGCGAGCGCACACTGTCGCTGCCGAAGCCCAGAAAGGAGCTCGAAAACACGCTCGTCTTCGTGTCCGCGTCCAGCCGGTAGCCTAGGCGAGACCCCTCAAACACTCGAAGCGCCTCGGGCTGGTGCTTCAACCCAAGGCCGAGCAGCCTCTCCAGTTGGCCCGAGCTCAGCTCGAAGGCCACCTGCACTGACGCGCCGCCCATCTCGACGACTGCGAGGCGACGAGCACCGCTCGGCTGCAGGAAGAAGGCCATCCCCTGCGCCTGGTCGAACTGGGCGCCCAGACGGCCGGCCGCAGTGTTCACGCTCAGCCACTGGCTGGCGCCCTCCTGTTGGCCTGAAACCACTTCCGCTTTGATCGCCTTGAACTGGCCAAACTCGGCCCTTAGGTCGCGCTCGATGGTGGCCAAAAGAGCCCGCTGCTTGTCCACCTCGAGCAGGCGCACTCCACCCGTGGCGAGGATATAGACTGGCACTCGGGGTGGCGAGCTGGGCGGAATTTGGCGCTCGGCAAACTGCATAAGTGGCCTCAGCGACCCAGAGGCCTTGTGGGGCTCCGCCGCGTAGCTCGATATTCCGGGCCTGGTCCGCAGGCTCGCCGGCTGGCCAGTTTGCAGGTCCATCAGGGGCCTGACAAAGTGGGCAAAGGATCGCGCGTCACTCACAGCGGCGCTTGGCCACTGGTAAATGTGGACGCGCGAACCTGAGCTCCCGCAGTCAATCATCACTGCATAGTCGGCCTGTTGCTCCTCCTGCAGTCTATCTGTTTTCCTCTCGTTTTGGCTTAATTTCACTCCATTTGTCTTGATTTTATTCGTTTCCTCTTCATAGACAAACTGGTCACTAGGTGCCATTTGATCTTGCTGTTGCAGTGGAATTTCACCGTATTTTCCCCAAGTCTTGCCATCTGAGCGGCGAACCAATATCTGCACCAAGAGCAGATACCTGAACAAGCGCCGCCACAAACTTCGCCTGAGGACCGTGGTCATGATTTTGCGCCTTGGAGCTTCACATTGGGCTCGTTTTGTTTACTTAAGAAGCCAAGTTTTTTGCGGGACGACCTTCTTTTTCCCTTGATTCGAACGGACCTTGGGGGACGAGCAAATGAGACCTTCGATCTCAATGGCAGCTTGTGTAAAGTGGTACGCTTGCCAGGAAAAGGCTTGCCAGGAAAAGAGGCCAACAAAACGACCACCTGCCTCATTTTGCTCTCTATTGTTCGGCTGTGGAGGAAAGATGACACGGCCAGATGCAGGCTTTCCGCCTCAAATGGTGGATATTTTCCGCGAAACAAATTGGATGAGAGACAATGCATGGCAGACACATTACCTGAAGGCAAAGAGGGAGGCCTGCGAAGCTAGTCACTGTCCAAACAAAGTGGAAACTCCAATGGCTTCACGTCGGAAACTTCGACGCTGTTGGATGAAGATGAATAGACACCTCTGCATAATCGATGCTCATCAGTCTCCCCCACATCAAACAGTAACCATCGCCCGCTGATCATCGTCATGGGTGAAGCAAGGACCAGATGAGCTGGTGGTGCCAAGGGGACCTCAGAGTCCGAAGTTCAAAAGCAACGATTCATCAAGAGATTTGGTTGTGTTTTGCGCAATGCAGATTCGGGTGACAAGAATCGCGGTGTAAACAGTGTCGCGCTGAAAAACACGTGCTCTTGACGCACAGGCCAAATCATGGTCCCCAATCAGGACAGAACACACGGGACCTCATTAGTCTCTATCCTAAAATGGCCGTGAGATCTCAGTTGGGATCCGTAGCTAAGAGCACCATCTACAAAAAGACCCAACATGTCCTTGTCTGTGGTCTGGGGGTAGTCGGATCGCTGGGCTTGCCCAAATTCTATCGCCCAGACAAAAAGCGTCTAAATGACTACAAAGCGCAATCAGAAGTTGGCCAAACTACCTTCAGACGTCTGCCTCAATTCAAATCCAGCGAAAAGATCAACGACATTGCATGTGGATATGGTTTCACCGTTGTTGCAGCCGAGGCCGACGACTCATCGCATTCAGCATTTGGCTTTGGATTGAACACCCATTCACAGATAGGCTTCCAATGCTCAAAGCCAGGCCACCCTCTAGAGATAGTGGCCGAACCAGCCGCGATTTGGCTTCCCAGCAACCAAACTATCAAGGCAGTCAGTTGTGGTAGATCTCATACCTTGTTACTAAACAAATTAGGCGAGATATTTTCACTTGGCAACAACGCCATGGGACAATGTGGTAGGCCCATCATCGAAAAGGAGCAATACTTTGCCAGCAAATATGTTCACAAAATCACTGATTTACCCACCAACATCAAACAGATAGAATGCGGCCAAGATCATTCGCTCTTCCTCACTGAAGATGGGTCCGTCTACTCTTGTGGATGGGGTGCCGATGGTCAGACCGGACTTGGACATTTCAATAACGAACACAAGCCAACAAGAGTCAAGGGAGACATAGAGGGTGTCAAAGTGATAAAGGTTTCATCCTGTGCCGACACTGTCCTCGCACTGGACGACCATGGTAACGTTTTTGGTTGGGGAAACTCTGAATATTCACAATTCAACAACTTTACAGATGATGACTCAGAGCAATATGCCTTGCCCAGGCACTTGGAGCTCACCGAAGTTCCTGGCAAGGTAGTTGATGTTGCTGCTGGAGGCACCATCTGTGCAGTCCTCAATGATAAGGGCCAAGTATATGTCTGGGGTTTTGGTATAATTGGAAAGGGTCCCGATGTGGAGATAGCAAAGTACCCGACTTTGATACCTGAATCACTATTTGGAAGAAACGTTTATAATCCGGATTCACGGGTTGAAAAAATATTTGCAGGTTTATCTCAGCTCGCTGCCATCACGAACAAAGGAGACTTATACTCGTGGGGCCGTAACAGGGGTTTATCATTAGGCTTTGCGCATGGCCGACCTCAGTACTTTCCGATGATGGTAAACATGAATATGTTCTCCGTTAAAAAGGTATCCCTTGGTGTCGATCACTCCTGTGCCATAGGAGAGAGTATAGGCTAGAGTATCGAGTTGGTTTTGCAATAATCTGATATCATTCGAGGTGCTGAAAACAACAGGTGTTCAGTTCAACTATGTTTCACCATTCGGTTTGGGCACTTGTTATTATTATCTCACTATTGTGTCTTCTGCTTGACAATGAACGGTGACCTAAACGAACCAATATAAAGATTGCCTTTGTTATCCGGCACGGCCTCTGATACGAAGCCAAACGCGTCCGAACCCATGAATACAGTTGCACCTGTTGCCAAATTGTAACTAATCACAGCTGATCTATCCGATCGAGTGGCTCGATAGTTGAAGTGTCCACACTTAAGCTCACGGTACACGGACTCGAGCAGAGGGTGTGGATAGAAATTCACACTGATGTACTCCAAAATCTTTCCTAAACCAAACATGAAGCGTCCCAGCGCTTTCCTGACATTTGGCATATTGCTTAGATGATCGATAAACTCGCGTCCACTTAGTCTGACGAAGGGGAGAGCGATATAAGCAATATCACCCTCAACAATCACGTTATCAGGGTTTCCCGGCAGCAATGGTATCAAAGGCTTCACATCTAGACTCAGTTTTTCGTCTGTTCTGGTCTTGAATGAGTTGCGGACATCGCTCAGCCGCACTGACAGTATTCTTCCTTTCATAGTTTCAGAGATTAGAAGCTGGTCACGCTTAGCGTCGACATCCACTCCATTCGGCATAAACAAATTATCAGCCAAGATAGCTTGCTTCCCCGACTTCACATCGAATACAATCATTTTCCCTGAGCCATCCATGTCCAGAATGCTCCACATAATGTTCAATAAGCTCCACTTGGTAGATGAGACAGATACGTAAACCAAGTTTGGCTCTTTCGGATCGAACGCAAACGAATTGTATATATTCACTTTGCTACTAGACTTGGGACCAAGTAACACCCTGGAGCCAGTCTTAATATCTATCATGTAAAGGCCCGTACCGGCCTCTATGGCATAAAGTGTACCATTCACAAATCTTACTTGTAGAAAGCGCCCACAATCATCAGCTCGAGTAGCCACATTATCCTGACATTTCTCTTTTGCATCTCTGAACCTGAGAACTGTTCTCATTTTGTAGTTCTTGCTTGGGTCTAACTCGACCAAGCGCCCATCAGCCAACCCTGTATAAAGAAGACCGTCACCCGAAATAGCTATGGACTCTGGACCAAGTATGTTATTGAGTTGTATGTACTCAGGTTTGCCCTCACTCAGTTTTGTGTTCCATTGAGGTATAACTGCGTCAAAATTGATCGACTCGATCGACTTCGGCTCGAGGGGGAAATCACTGAAGAGACGATCCGGAATATAGTTGACACTCAACATAGCAGCAAGTAGGACGACTAAACTCCTGGTGAAAAAGTTGAACATAAACGAGAATAAGGCTTTCATTTTTGAGTTGAAGAAATATCCTCGGGTGGAATGATCTATCAAAGAATGATGGTTAGGTTTGGCAAGGGAGGTAGGTAGTCCTCTTGGCGAAACTACGTTTTTCTTGAACAAAGTGATTCCTGCTTGATTGTTTTAGATTAGATTGGGCTGATGTAGCATATGATCAATAGTACTTTATATTATAGTATCGTCTTGCTAGGCTTAGATCAAGTATGTTAGCTCGCATGGACACATGACTGACGGCTGGATGCCAAGAGAATTAAGCTGACATCTGAGAGAAGTTTCCTCGTTCATTCTGGAGGCCAATTGCAGCAGCACTCGGCAGCACGCGCTGCCAAGCAGTCTCGTGAATCGGGCGCATCAGACAGACGCAGCTTACTGTCGGATCTAGCTGATAAGATTCCGAGATCCACTCGATCGTGTCTGATTTGAAAGACTTTCCATGCACCCAGGGTACCTAGCTGACTTGGTCTGCCTCCTTGTCTTGCAAAGTAGTGAGGCAACTCAGGATAGTTACCGGACTATCCTGACAGAGCGTAGGATCGATCTTCAGATTCCGACCTCCAGGGCTAGGCTGTTTAGCTCTTTTGCAACGAATCAGTTGAAACAACTTTCGATGTATCCTTCCACATTCGGACATCCCCAAAGTCTTCTGCCGGAAATCTAGACGGCAACATCGATCAACGACGACAATTGTCGAAAAAGCATACTTGCTTCGAGGATCGTACGCATTTGTTCGAGCAGTCTTCAAGCTTTTTTGTTGTTTCAATTTTACCACAGGTCTGATCAGAAGAGTTTCCTGATCTTAGACTAGCTAGGAATAGGCAAATCAGATGAACCACGGCGAGATGAGAGAGAAGAAACCAGTCGATCATATGGAGGAAGAGTCCCTGAAGAGAACTCGCACCGTGTCTCATCAAGGCAGGAGCAGAAATATTACATCGACACCCTAAATATGCACCTCGTCAAAGAATAACCGTTCCCCGTTGAATCACTCTCGCTTTCGATGGGAAAAACTAGAGCACTAAACATAATAAGAGCGAGGCTTTCTAACCTCGCCTTCAATATGATCAAATCTAGATCAGCGAGACGCCCTCTAGGCCGTTTTCACGAGGTCGAATCGATGCGAATCGAAGATTTCGTGCAGAAAAAACTATCTAAGGATCGCTAGAATTCAATAGCATTCGAGTTGCATCGTACACTTTTTTCTGCTAGAGTACCATTCTATGAATTACAGCATTCATATAACTCTTATGAGACGGATCCATTAGCAATATGGCTTCGTCACCTCGAAGTCGATTTAAAACTGTTGCCGCAGGTTGAAACGAACGGTGCGAGTGAGTGAAAGTTAGTGGAGGTAGTGTACAACGTGCATCAGGTTTGTTTATAGTAATCGAAATACAAACTCTATTATTCTCCAGTCCATCAACAAATCCCCTATGTTCTGGGGGTCAACAATATCATCACTGTCAAATGACTCGTTAAGGTTGAATATATTGCTCGCCGGGCGAGATTTATAGAAGCAAACAAGTGCCATATTTAAAAGTGAGACATGGATGGAGGTTCGCTCCCAACTTCACTGAGGGATCCTCAAAATGTTGAATCAGTCCAGGAGAAATTTCCACACTCGAGCAAAAGGATTGATGCAAGTCTAGAGTCCAGGAGGATGGAAGTTAAATTGAAGACTCACATCTCTCCTTCCGTTTCGCCTAGCCGCCAGAAGATCAACATAGTATTCGTCGGCGATCAAGACCTTGAGTCAATCACACTACAGCACAGGAGATCACTATTGGAATGTGTCAATTCTGTTTGCACAGAAATGGATGCAAATCTAGTTCAGGTTCCCTATCAGGAGCTTTGTTCATCAACCTCGTCAGCACTGGATTCTTTCTACAATGCCGATGCTGCAATCCTAGACATAACTGTTGAAAATCATAGAAATAGCTTGTTCTATCACCTAGGCGTTCGTGAGAGTTTTTCTATGAAGCAAAACATCCTAGTAGTAGCAAACTTGTTGGATAACACCAACTTTAATGACAAACTATCCAATGAGATTCGTGGTACACCCTTGGGTCATGAAGCAGCCTCACAAATCAAGTCTCTCCTTCCCAATTATCCACTATTTGTTTACTTCATTCAGCCTAAACAGTGCGAAGAAAAGGAATATGAATGCTTCGTAGATCATAATTTCATCGATCTCACGCGAACACCTGGAAGCGATGAGCAGATAGATCCGAGCTTGCCCGACTTCGACGAGGACGATACCTTCAGCATCACACCGATCATCAAGGAGAACAATGAAATACTACAATCATATAACTTGTTAACCACATCAAGCGCAGAAAATCGGGCGAACAAGTCATCAGTGAATTCTTATGATGAACAAGGGTGGAAATCACCTGGTGCGCCAAGCTTCGATCAATCCATGTCCCTACAATTGAAGAGTCAGCTCAAGGATGCACTAAAGAATATCAAATGGCAAGCGAAAGCTCATATGAAGGAAAAATTTCTCGCTGATCTGAAGAAAGCTCGCCAATCATACCAAGGTGAAGAACTAAGTAAGGTACTTTACAAATTTCGCAGACGATTGAACGACCCTAACATGCTGAGCACGGAAGTGGTAGATCAAATGTTGTTATCATTCCAGGAGATACAAGACTATGGGGCCATGTTGGAACTAGTCGAAGATCTAAGTCGCCATTCAAGCTTGTACAAGATCACATCGTCGCCACAGATAGTTTTTCGCCATGCCTTTGCTTTGAACAGGCGCCATGAGGCTGGAGACAGCGATCGGGCTCTTGAATTGATTACTACGGCATTGAAGACCAGGGAGCATCAGATACCTGACTCAATTTGTCTCTGTGGTAGAATTTTCAAAGATCGCTTCATCGAGTCGGATTGCGAAGATCGTGAGAGTCTTAAGAACGCAATCGATTGGTACCGGAAGGGCTTCAAGATATCCCCGAACGAATATGCTGCTATAAACTTGGCTACATTACTCTACATAGCTGGGCAAGACTTCGCTACCTCAAACGAGCTGAAGCATGTAGGATTGGTGTTAAACAATTTGATTGGAAAGAAGGGACCTGTCCACAAGCTTGAAAACTATTGGGATGTCGCAACCTACTTTGAGTTCTGTCTGTTGGCTAACCAATATGGCAAAGCTATCGAAGCAGCGAATTGTATGTTCCTGTTGAAGCCAAACAAGTGGCATCTCAAATCGACGATAGGTAATATCAAGTTGATTTACAGATTCAAGCCCAAAACGATTGAACAAACGACCGATGACGAACAAACATCGAAACGATCGACACTAATCGACAGTGGGACCTCAGCTAGCCAAGAGGTTGTGCAGAGCCCAGAGGAGCAGATCGTCGAGTTCTGGATGGATTTCTTTATTGATGCAGTTTCAGACTCCTATGATAATCAAATCAGATTTGCTGCCCTTGTTCTCGAGCAGAACAATGAATACATGCCAACAAATATAACGATCAATCTAGATGCTGAAGAGAAATCCATAACAATCAGTCAAATTTGTCTGGCCCACTCTCGTGATATGAATAGTTGTAGGAAACCACATTTATGGCACATCAAAGCAACAGGTATACGTTGTATTAGTCTGTATAAACGTGATGAACGTTGTGTTTTCCTCTATGTACATGACAACTCCGACGATTTCCAGATATTTTTCCCCTCAGAAGCACTACGTGCCAGATTTCGTCATTTGATCTTGTCAATCACCGGGAATCGATCCATAGATATCAGTGATAATCTAAAGGATGCTGAAAGGAAGATCAACTTTGTTTACGAGCTTGATAAGGATGAAAATCGTATCATATTAGGCAAAGGTTCGAAGGGAATTGTGTATGCGGCCAGAGATGTTGACACTCAAACGCAGATCGCCATCAAGGAAGTACCAGTGAAGAATATCGGCGAAGTCCAACCCTTGCACGAGGAGATACGCCTACATTCAATGCTGAGGCACCGGAATATTGTTCAGTATCTCGGAACCTCGCATGAGGGGAACTATTTCCGCATCATCATGGAACGAGTCCCCGGCGGAAGTTTGTCACAATTGTTGCAGCGAGAGTGGGGCCCGCTAAATGAAACTGTTATAGCTTATTATTCTAGACAAATTCTTGACGGGTTGCAATACTTGCACAGGCAGAAGATAGTACATCGTGATATCAAAGGCGACAACGTTCTGGTTAATACATATACCGGAATATTGAAAATCTCTGATTTCGGAACTTGCAAACGGTTGGCGGCGATAAACCCGAACACTGAGACATTTGCCGGCACTGTACCCTTCATGGCTCCAGAGCTTCTAGATAGGGGTCAACGAGGCTACAGTATGCCCGCTGATATATGGTCGTTCGGCTGCACAGTGATTGAGATGGCCTCTGGTAAGCCACCATTCATTGAGATAGGCTCGGGCGCCCAGGTGATGTTTCGAGTTGGCTTCTACAAAGAGCATCCTGAGATTCCGGCGAAACTATCAGACAAGTGTAAAAATTTTATTAAGCGCTGTTTTGAGCCAAACACAGAGAATCGGCCTACCTGCGATCAATTATTACAAGATCCGTTTCTCGACAAGGCGCACAATCGACCAGCCTCATCGGCAGCAGTCCTTCAGAAGTCTCTTATCACGGCTAGCGTTCATCCTTCGGTTGCGCAAAATAATCGCGCAGCCGAAGGATGCGCGATTATCTTGCAAAGGAACAGTCGTCCTTTTTCTTCTATCTCATCTACTTCATCTTCTAACTCGTCGACTCCCATAACGAAGGGATTCAACGAGCAGGAGACTGAAGAGGCGCACCTAGATCCTCAACTCCACTGCCTGGAACCCCAAAATTGCTCTCTAAAATCAGAGGGGGTGCTAGATAAGGACTACGCAACTTCTTATTCAAGCGAAGACAATAGAAGCAATGAAAAGTATCTTCTCTTCGAGGACGAGCTTGATGTAGAAGACTCTGAGGATGATTCGGAGTCCAACGATATTGTAACAATAACTCAGAACGTTTGCCATAATGTTACCCATCCGGGAAGTGACAACGACGATATGCGGCCAAATGGATTGAGTGGCCATTTCTCAAAGCATTCATCTCATGGTTCGACTAATTCATCTGAATCTCAAAGTTTGCACGAGGCACCCGCCGTCTCTCCCCAAGGGAACATTCCAACAGGGAGACTGATATTGCTGAACAAACAGTTGGGGTGCGAGAATAGAAAGTTATGGAAGAAGTTGTATCAAGTCCAGAGTCAGTTGAGTGAACTTCTCAAGCTGCATCTGGACGAAAAGCAATCACAACTGGATGCTATGTCCAGCTAAACGGAAAACGCTAGATTCGGCGACCTAGAGAGATCAATCTTCCTCAAAGATGCGAATGATCATTTGATTCCGACACGATGCTGTAGACTAGATGACGAATTGTCCATGGGCGAAATCCGGTACAGTCGCTCTCTCTTGTTTAGCTTTTACTATTTCGCACATCTTTTCATTTGCGAGCGCAGCACCAGCAACTAGCTCCAATTTAACCCTCACTCGACTGCAATAAACATCTCATCGAAGAGATTTCAAAGAAGTAACTCTAGTATCGTGAGACGTCACAGGCGTCTAACCCCAATCAATCTATTTTCTCACTCACACATTTGGTTCGGACTCGAATGAGATAAGGCAGAAGTCGTGACCCCATGGGTTCGAAGTTGAAGAAAAGTTTATCACAGAGATTGAAAGATTTTGTGCATTCGGGATGTAAATGACCGTTTGAGTTCCATGCTGATTGGTTGGCACGTCATAAGAGCACTTCGAAGGCGATCAGCTTCTAAAGGAGATTTTGATGTAGGCTCAAGACTCGCGAGTTACCTGTTTGATATAGGCTTCGAACGCCATCTCCTTATACATCTTCGCTCTTGGTTCCCAGGAATCTTCTGGGCCCATTGTTATGCCCCGGCCCACAATCAAGATGTCGGTACCATCGGCCATAGCCTCTTCGGGGCCACGCCAATTTTGTCCCGTTCCATCAGTTTTCTGGGAAATATTTATTCCCGGTGTAGCAGTGATGAAGTTGATCGGGTCGAGGCCACCAGTGCTCTGGGCGATGATGCCACAACAAATACCTGGGTGTCTACTGGCAACAGAGCAATAGATTTCTTTTGCAGCTAACGCGTTGTTTTTGAAAGACAACTCACAGACTGCTAGACAACCTTTCGGCCCATTCTTTGGATCCTCTAATGCAACTTTTTCGATAGCATCAAAGATATCGTCACTCACAGGTATCACTGTGACAAGATCAACATATCTCACTATATTTCGAAAGGCTAGCTCCATAATGGTTGCCTCATAGTAGAATTTTCTATCCTCAAAGATGAGGAAATTGTACTTCCTAGATAAATGCCATAGACTCTCTCGAAGATCTCTCAAGTTTGGGCAGTCAATTTCGAAAAATTCCGTATGCAACTTCAGAATACATATGTGAGGTCCTACGGCATGGACGACTTTGATTACACTCTCTCGACTCGTGAAGTCAGCCGCGAGACATAGAATGGATTTCTTATCAATGATGATTTTGTAAAGTTTCTTTAGGAGAGGATTTTGGCATCGCTCGTACCTTTCTTCAAAAGTCAATCGTGAAGGTAAAGATGGCTTTCCACTAGTATGCTGACCCTCTGCTAACATAGTTCCGAGTTTGTTTGCTGTATTACGCTCTGTAGGTCAATGATGGGAGCGGAAGTTAATCTTGTTCTTCCTTCTCACTATCAGAGAGAGATAATGAGTTTTGTTTAGAGTAGCTCGAACCCAAACAAGTGCTTGAGCTGACTCCACGTGCTAGATTGGCGGCATGCGACTGTTTTGATCTGCCTAATCCTGAACCTCAGCAAAGCAGAGCGCTGCGCGCAGGTGGAAAAATGCCGATGAGTGGAAAAAGTCTGATAAATTGACAACTGGGTTCTGAGTTATTCCTCTTATCCTTGCCCTACACATACTTAGATAAGTTCTGGATCAGAGATGATTCACCCGAGGATGTCCCGCTTAAACACTCAAGCGATGCGATAAAAAGTTTGGGTGATGACGGGAAATCTAGATCGAAAGAGCGCGAAAATTCTGGTCCTCGGCGATCCAGGTGTCGGCAAAAGTAGCCTTGTCCACCTGATTTGCCATTCTAGGGTACTCACCTCAACCCAATGGACTATCGGGTGCTCTATTGAGGTCAAGCTCTTTCAGAACTCATTCCTAGAGTTTTGGGACATCGGCGGATCGAGAGGGCATAGGGTAGCCAATAGATTCCTCTACCAGGATTATCACGGAATCATCCTGGTATTCGATGCGACAAATCAAAAATCACACCTGAACTTGGAAGAGTGGCTCCTTGAAGCCGATTATAAGAATATGAATGTTCCAACTATAGTCATCGGTACGAAGAAAGACATGAGAAAGCATGGTCACGAGCAATCAGCAATATATGTGAACACGCAGGATGTCTACTCTTTGGGTGATATTCATGATAATTTAAACAGATTTTTCAACAAAGTGTTGGAACGACGTATGAATAAATTCTATATCTAATGGAAAAACAATTTTTATTTCAAGATCCCTCGTTTCCTCATATGGATGATAGCTGACCTTGTGACTGCGAGGGTTGTTCCATATCTAACAGGCGTTACGAGCTTGTACATCACTACAGCTTGAGCTAAGTTACCTATATTTCCTTTCTTCAAAGGTTCCACGTATTTCTCTGGTATGCTAGTCTTCTCCAAGATTGGAACAAAATTCAGTCCTAATTTAGTTGCCCCATAAAATAAGCCGAACCAACCGGCGCAGCCGACCAAATGCACGGGAACCGCTATATACCAATATTTCTTAACAACTTCTTTAAATTTTCTTACATTATTGGCGACCTGGGACATGTCAGCTTGAATAGTACGGAGGGCCTCTTTGATTGAATGTCTCTCGGTTGTGAGAGTAATCACATATTCTAAGGCCCCAACATTCGAGATGTTTACGCTTTCGGTAGGTGTTTTTTCCGGCTCACAGCAGCACGTGACACGAGTTTTGTACCACACTGTGTACCTAGAATCTTTTCCAAGGAGGCGAAATCTCGATAAGACATGAAAAATGTGTGGTATATTAGCAATATTAGGTAGTAGTGAAGATTCTAGTCAACTTAGATCGAAAACACTGAAATTATCTAAGAAATTACGCCATCGAGGCCCCGACTGGAATGGTATCTATCTGCATCGACCTCAAGGAAGCCATCCTATCGTGAATGTATTAGCACATGAGCGACTAGCAATCGTCGATTTAGAAAACGGGGCTCAACCTCTAACAGATAAGACAAAGAATGTATACCTTTGCGTTAATGGAGAGATATACAACCACAAGGCTTTACGCTCTGACCTTAATTACGAGTTCATAACTAATAGCGACTGTGAATGCATAATACCTCTATACTTGAAGTATGGAGATACAGCTTTCATGAATCATCTCGATGGCATGTTTGCATTCCTATTATACGACTGCTCAAGAGGTTCCTATTTGGCCGCAAGAGATGCGATCGGTATATGTCCCATGTATATAGGTTGGCATCATGACGGGTCCACCCGTTTCGCTTCCGAGATGAAGGCCCTAGAGGATTGCAGTTTGATAGAGGAGTTTCCACCAGGTCACTATTGGAGCAGCAGCGCCCGAAAATTTGAGCGCTGGTTCAATGCAGTATGGCTCGATGAAGGATATCTACCAACCAACATGGTCGATTACGGCCAGCTAAGAGACAAATTGACGGCGAGCGTCGTAAAACGTTTCATGGCCGACGTACCCTTCGGTGTCCTACTGTCCGGAGGTCTAGATAGTTCAATCATTGCAGCTATCGCGGCAAGACATAGGAAAACTATAGTTCAAAAGAACCACGGTTATGCCACCGAAAACATTTTAACTTTTTCCATTGGTCTCGAGGGCTCGCCGGATCTTGTTTGGGCGAAAAAAGTTGCAGAGTTCATAGGTTCAAGACATTACTCTTTCAAGTTCAGCATTGAAGAGGGCCTGGATGCGTTGCATGATGTTATACATCATATAGAGACTTACGACGTCACCACCGTCCGCGCTTCAACTCCAATGTTCTTGATGGCCCGTCGAATCAAAGCGATGGGGATCAAGGTCGTTTTATCTGGTGAAGGATCCGACGAAGTTTTCGGAGGCTATCTTTACTTTCACAAGGCTCCATCGGCCGAAGACTTCCATCGAGAACTGGTACGTAAGGTGAAAGCTCTTTCCAAGTACGATTGTCTCCGAGCAAACAAAGCTACTGCCGCCTGGGGTGTCGAGGCCCGAGTTCCCTTCCTGGACAAAGAATTTCTAGATGTTGTGATGACCATTGACGCTCAGCATAAGATGATAAAGCCGGGGGAAAGGATGGAAAAATTCATACTGCGAAAAGCGTTTGATTGTAAGGAAAATCCCTATCTACCCGACGAAGTGCTATGGAGGCAAAAGGAGCAGTTTTCTGACGGGGTCGGCTACAGTTGGATCGACAGCCTAAAAGAGCATGCAAACAGAACAATCAGCGACCAGCAGTTCGAAATGGCACCCATTATTTATTCTTACAATACTCCGGCAACCAAAGAGGCCTACCTATATCGAACAATATTTGATTCGATCTTTCACGGCGGTTCCTGTGCCAGAACTGTGCCATCTGGCGCAAGTATAGCCTGCTCCTCATCTGTAGCCCTGCAATGGGATCCAAACTGGAGTCAAATCGCGGACCCATCCGGTCGTGCTGTCGGCGACATCCATCACTCAACGAAATAAGCGACTTTTATCATCACATCCGGATCGATCCACCGGTTAGACGCCTTTCACTGACCGGCGAAGTTGAATTTTACGGCCTCTGATATTTCGTGTCATTTTGAGGGCAGTTTTAGATTAATCTCTCGATCTATGTTTGAAAGATGCTATAGCTGACTGGTACTTTTCGAGAAGTCGCTCTTTAAGATAAGAAAGTCGCTCATAAGTGAGCTCTAGATAAAAGTGCTACTGGTCTCACTTGAAGCCTATCTGCCCTGTTCAATTGATGTAAGTTTTTGACCGTCATGTCTGTCACTTACCGTAATAAAACTTGTTGTCTTTGCCTAGGCATCTTCGGATGCATTTGTAATAGCAACGACCCTTTCTACACCCAATGAGCTGCAATTGAAAGAAGATAGCTGTTCAGGTCAGTCCTTTTTCCATAGAAAGCGATCGAATTGATCGTTGGGTCCCCCGATTCCCATGCGGGCATTACTTACCCTCGTAGGTCCGCACTTGTCGCAATCGTCCGCCGCGACCAGGTGATTAACCGAGTCTCTTCCGTGGAGAACGTTGATCAAGATGATCAATGTCGTCAATATGAACACCAAATACAAACTTTTGTTCATAGCTGAAGATTGCGATAGTTCAAATTCAAGCTTTATGTAAATATCAATCTTGGTGGAGATTAGAGTTCATAGGGTTGCATGTGTAGTGTTTAACAATATTGAACAAGCGTGTATGAGATACAAATCCGATCATGATGCCTAGTCGAGCTCAGGGTAAGTAGAGGCCCTCGTGCTGAAACTTCCAAACCCTGCCGGCGAGACAAAACAAAAGTTTCGCCTCCCATGACAGACATTCTAGAGACTCAGTCCCAAAATATAGCAGACTCGATTCACTGTGTTCAACCGTCTAGTCACACTATCTCGACTCTTGAGGGACAAGAACAAACGAGAGCAGCAACAATGGGACGCAGAGATTGATCAATCACAATCAGCAAGCAGCAGCTTGCTCATTGGCTCAGGCTGATTGGAAGCCAGTTGTTTCGACCATCTGCTTTCTATGGCTACAATCTCAAGTTGAATGCAAAAAGTTCTCGACGAGAAGCCGGAAACTCGCTCCATCCGCCATCCGGTCTAGGCTGTGAATGAGGTAAAGCTTGTCATCACTTGACTCACCGGAACAACCGTGAGTTCTAATAAGCATCCCAAGGATAAAAGCAGCAAAATCAATCAAACAATTGAGCTCCGCAGGGGAAAGTCTTATCAAGCTAGAGATGGCGTGCCGCAATCTACGGTCCTCGGCCGCTCCTTGCTGGGAGCTCAACATTGAGGCGGCGAATAAGTTTATTCAGGTTCATGATGGGATCCACTTGGGCACAACCACTCGACGTGCGGCTGTGCACCGGGCGACCAAAATGTTATTCGAATTCTCGCGCCTCTCGGCGCACGCAGACTTCCGAGAAAGCACAGCGATGTATTGCTAGAATGCGCCCTCAGCCGTGCTCAAGCAGTCCATGTGGATTCATCGGATGGTCAAATATTTTTCTTCTCAAGCGGTACCTATTCCATATTTTACTCTTGTTGGCCAGACATTCAGATAATATTTCATCAAGCTAAGATGGCCAAGCAGAAGCAAAACAAGGACAAGAAAACCAAGGCTCTCAATGAGCTTATCACCCGTGAATATACCATCAATATCCATCGAAGGATTCATGGCGTTGGGTTCAAGAGGCGCGCTCCAAGAGCGATCAAAGAGATCAAAAAGTTTGCAGAGAAACAGTTCGGAACTCCAGACGTCCGCATCGACACTAGGTTAAACAAGTACATTTGGACCAATGGTATCAAGAATGTGCCGTACAGAGTTCGCGTTCGCCTGTCAAGAAAGAGGAACGAAGACGAGGAATCTGTTCACAAGTTGTACACCCTCGTCCAGCACATCCCTGTCGCCTCCTTCAAGGGATTGCAGACAGAAAATGTCGATGAGTCAGGTTAAATTATACAATTAAATGTGGTAATGATTATAAATAGCGCTTCCTTCCAACAAATGATCTCTTTAGAGAGAATCATTGACTCTCACTCAAGGGAAAGAGGAGTTTATTGAGTTTATGCGAAGATTGCTCAGGCAGCAGCTTGAGCCTTCTCCACGTTTGCTTTGTCTGTAGTGGGCATCTTCTCTATTATCGTATCAATGAGTCCGAATTCTTTAGCCTGCTCTGCGTTCATGAATTTGTCTCTCTCCATGTGTGAGTGTATCATGTCGTAAGATTGCTTTGTGTGACGTTCATATATGCCGTAAAGACGCTTCTTTAGGTAGAGGATCTCTTCGGCATGAATCTGGATATCGGTGGCTTGACCACTGGCATGACCAGAGGGTTGGTGGATCATAATACGAGAGTTTGGTAGTGCGTGACGCCAGCCAGGCTCCCCTGCAGCTAGAAGCAGACTGGCCATCGAGCAGGCTTGACCTACGCACCAAGTTGCTATTGGTGGCTGAACATACTGCATAACATCGTAAATACCCAACCCAGCAGTTACTACACCTCCTGGGCTATTGATATACATGTGAATCGGTTGTCTATTGTGTTCTGATTGCAGGAACAGTAGCTGGGCAATCACAGAGCTTGCCATGTTGTCCTCTATGGGTCCCATAACACAGATTATCCTCTCTTTGAGGAGTCTTGAATATACATCGTATGCGCGCTCACCCTTGCCTGTTTTGTCAATGACGATGGGCACTATGTTCAACGAACTCGTCCTACTGAAGGTTCTTCTGACAGTTGTTTGGCCAAGCAGCCGGGGACTAATGAGTTTTGCTAGCTTGGGAAACATTTTGACTGGTGTATTATGTAATGACTTTTTTATATCGTATATTTGTGCTGGTTCCGATGGTACCTCGTGCGGTCCTAGTGCAGCAGGCCGCAGCGGCGCGCCGTGTAAGATTCAGTCATAAGTTTCCACTGCTGTGCGAGCGATTTTCTTAACGGTCGCACATTCTTGTGTTCCCGTGTTGTAAACAATAGGAACCCAAACATGGGAGTTTTATTCTTTCCCTCTACTATTCGTCATCTAATATAATTTTATCTCTCACATCATGGAGACACCTAAGAAACCAACATTCTCCAATATTACCGTTTCACTGAACAATAGGCAACCGCAGCACAAAACACCTGCCAGAGCAAATTCATGTATCTCTAGGCTAGCCCTGAGTGAGTACCAGGCGCGAGGGGCTGCAAGTTGCAAATTCAACAGTTTGCACACCAGCACTAAGCAAATACATAATAACAACCATATTAGTAACAACGAAAGATGTATGACACTCCAATCAATAAGGACTAGAGTACCTCATATCAGTCAATCAACACTGAAGACCACCAATCATTCTGTCAACAATGACAGTACCAAGATTCCCCACTTCGAGGTTACCAACACAGCTGCTAAAACGCAAAAGCGGTCACATCAATTACAGGCTGAAGTTAATGGAAAATTTTACAAGGTTCTCCGAAAAATTGGTGCTGGAGGTTCAGCCAAAGTTTATGAATGCTTTGAGCCAACCGCTGAACAGATCGTAGCCTTGAAGGTGATTAATATAGCTAATGCTGACCCTAGAACTAAACAATCCATTTTCAATGAACAGTCTTTACTGACCCGTCTGCAAGATTGCCAGCACGTCGTGCGTGTCTATGCCTCGGAATATAAAGCTAACATAGGTGAGCTGTTAATCGTCATGGAAAAAGGGGACGCTGACCTGGCTCAAGTTTTAGAGACTAGAAATAAGATTGATGGATTATTCATAAGAACCTGTTGGCACGGGATGCTCACCGCAGTATCAGAGATTCATAAGAGAGGTGTTGTTCATGCAGATCTCAAGCCAGTGAACTTCATACTTGTTAGAGGAGTGATCAAATTGATCGACTTCGGAATAGCTAATTCTGTTGAACCGGATGAAACAAGTCTCATTCGCGACTATCAGATTGGTACAATCAATTATATGGCCCCAGAAACCTTGAAGAATGACCCCACTCAGACGAGTCACCGTAAAATACTTACAACTCTTGAAAACACGGAGACCAAGCAGAAAAAGTACGTCAAATATGGCCCGAAAGCTGACATTTGGTCACTTGGATGTATATTATACAACTTTGTTTATGGTCGCCCGCCTTTCGATAAACACAACGACATATTATCTAAGCTGCAAGCTATAACGAACCCGAATCAGACGATCGAATTTCCAAAGATTTACAATCCCGATCTCATGCAAACAATGAGATCATGTTTGCAATACAACCCCGCGGATAGGCCGACTGCTGATGAACTTTTAAGTCACCCTTTTTTGAGCAGAGTGTTGGACATGTGATAAGCATAATTGAATAAACGCTCACAGATGAGATCTCGTGGAACCGTCCCCCCTAGGAATTCAAGTCAAGTTTCGGAATGGTCTCAAATTTAGTGCTCTTATAGGTATAGGTGCGATTCCAAAAGTATGACAATTTGATTGAGAATTAATGGCAATCAAGCGCCGGTAAACGCTTGGAGGCCTGTCATAGCACGGCCAATAATCAGCGAATGTATATCTGATGTTCCTTCGTATGTGTAGACGGATTCCAGGTTCGTCAAATGACGCATCACATGATACTCATCACTGATGCCGTTACCACCGAGAATATCACGACAGATTCGAGACGTCTCAAGGGCTTTGAGGCAATTGTTCTTCTTTATCATACTGACCATCTCCGGGGTCGCCAAGCCTTGATCCTTGAGACGGCCAACACGCAGACAGGCTTGTAATCCGAATGAGAGATCTATCAATATATCTGAAAGCTTCTTCTGAACGAGCTGATTAGCAGCCAACGGCCGCCCAAATTGTTTGCGATCTAGCGCATACTGGGTGGCTGTGTTTAGGCAAAATTCTCCTGCCCCTATCACTCCCCAAGCTATGCCGTAACGAGCGTTGTTGAGACAGCTGAATGGACCACGTAAGCCTTTGACTTTTGGCAGGATATTATTCTCAGGTACCTCACAGTCCTCCATCATGATCATACCTGTGATTGAGGCTCGGAGTGAGAGTTTTCCGTCGATTTTTGGGGTACTCAGACTAGATTGGTCCTTAAGTTTAGAGCGATCAACGATGAAGCCTCGAATATTATTGTCGTCATCCACAAGTTTAGCCCAGACGACGGCTATGTCCGATATTGGTGAATTTGTTATCCAAGTTTTTGTACCGTTCAATTTAAAAACTTTCTTCTCTGGATCAAACTTGGCCTTAGTTTCCATGCCACCAGGATCGCTACCATGGTTTGGCTCAGTTAGACCAAAACATCCGATGAGCTGACCTTTGGCTAATCTTGGAAGGTACTCATCTTTCTGCTCCTCAGAACCAAACTCGTAGATTGCGTTCATGGCCAGCGATGATTGAACACTAAAAGCTGACCGATAACCGGAATCAACAGCTTCAATCTCACGCGCCATCAGGCCATAGGAAACATATGACGTGCCAGCGCAGCCGTAACCTTTGATGGTTGGTCCCAGCATACCTATATCACCGAGCTCCCTGATGATTCCCTTGTCGAACTTTTCATCTCTATACGCTTGTTTCACACGAGGCATCAAACTGTTTTGACAGTATGCGCGAAATTGGTCCCTGATCATCCGTTCTTCTTCTTGGAGTGACTCTTCGAAGAGTAATGGGTCTTTCCAATCGAATTTTCGCCCGCCTGACGCGTTCCTTATTGCACCGATTATCACATGGTTGTTACTTCTTAGGACGGCAGATATCTGCCTCAGGTAATGTGAGTGTGAACTTAAGGAGGTTATGAGGGACATTTTGGTCTCGCCCCGGTGTAGTTTGTCAAAAACAATCTGTAACAGAACAGGTAGATCAATGCATTGAATTTCATATGTGCGCTATGTTATTCTGAGTTTTGTTGGGCAAAACTAAATGTACTCGCTAGATCATTTGCAGGAACAGTTAGACACACGAAGCGGAAAAATATCTACATTTTGGTAAATATTGATTGTTTGCCTGATGTATGGAAGATCACGTGTGGAGATTACTCCTCGCGCTGGTGGCGCTACAGACAGCAATTACGGAGTTAGAAAATCTAACAAGGGCTCTCAATATTGGTGATGAACACATTGAGCCTCACGCCCAAAGAATCAGCTCCAGACTTCAGGCTGCCACTCATGGATTCACTTATTAGAGGACTCCCAAAGTATTGGATGATAAAGAATAACACACATACGACCAACAGTGATTTACAAAGGCGAGGGCCTGAGGAAAAAACAGCTAAGACCATATTCACAGTTGAAACCGCGCATCGCGCGAACAATGATTCTATCGAGGAGAGGGGGATAGGGTATTCTAGGCAGGCATATTGAATTAACCTCTAAATCGTCGTCAACTAAGACACATCTAGATTTAAAAATGGCTACCATCGATGTTCACATCACCGGGATGCGATGCACTGGCTGTAGCAACAAGATAGAGCAGAAATTGAAACAGTCACCCGGTATTAACGATGTGGCCATAGTAGTAGGGCTCTCCAAGGGTCGGATCGAATACGACACAGATAAGATCGGTGCAAGAGATATACTCGAAAAGATAAAATCTCTTGGGTTCGGGGTTGAATTGATGGATAAAAATACGCCATTAGATCTCATATTCAAGGAACAAATCAGTGATACTAGGCAATGGCGCAATACCTTTTTGTTGTGTTTATTATTTGGCTTCCCCACTATGGTTCTCCACTTCAATATGCTATTCACTTTCTCAAATCATCACGATCATGACACTTCAATGATACTGCCTGGTTTGTCCATGATGAATCTCATTATGTTTCTTTTGGCCACTCCAACGCAATTCATAGGCGGACGTGCATTCTACTTACCTGCCATGACTGCGATCAAACACGGTCGAACTAATATGGATGTCTTAATATTATTAGCGACATCTACCGGTTACGGGTATTCTCTCCTCATAATCGTTTTATCGATCCTTAGAAATTACGATCACAGCCCCAAGACATTCTTTGATATGCCCCCAATGTTATTCACCTTCGTCTCTCTAGGTAGATGGCTCGAACATATAGCTCGCGGTAAGACTTCAGAGGCTCTCACAAAGCTAATGGTGCTGCAACCCAATGAAGCCACTGTAGTTTCAGGCTTCCAGATATCGAATCAGATATCAGACACTCAGAAAGATTCTTACGATTATCTAGAGGAAAAAGTGATCGACATTCGCTTAGTCCATAAAGATGATATTGTGAAAGTGATCGGTAATTCAAAGATACCAGTTGACGGGATAGTTGTTTATGGCAACGCGTTGGTCGACGAAAGTTTAGTTACAGGTGAATCTCTTCCAATTCCGAAGAAGATTGACTCTTCGGTTATCAGTGGATCGCTAAATCTGAACGGTACTTTATTCATCAGGACGACAAAGGTTGGGCAAGAGACAACTCTGGCCCAAATTGTAAAACTAGTGGAATCAGCTCAAACTACCAAGGCACCAGTCCAACAGTCCGCTGATAAGATAGCCGCCTTCTTTGTGCCAATGATTGTTACGCTCTCGCTGATCTCATTTTTCGTCTGGCTAGTCATCGGTCTGATTAAACCATCCATCATAATGAACTACCATCGAGTACCATCGGAAAAAGCGTCCCAAATAGAGGTGATTATTGAATTTGCATTTCAATGCGCCCTAACTGTGTTATCCATAGCTTGTCCTTGTTCACTAGGCTTAGCAACTCCAACTGCAGTTATGGTTGGCACTGGTGTTGGAGCAAAAAACGGGATTCTGATTAAGAGTGCCGAAGCTTTGGAGAACGCCCACAAAGTGAGCCACTTGATATTTGATAAGACGGGAACTATCACTTCAGGTTGTCCCGCAATCGATAGGATCATAATATTTGGAAATCAAGCAGCTCTAAGCTCTTCTGAATCAATCGTAAGTTATGTAAAAGTCGTTCTGGAACTACTATATTCTATGGAATTGCATTCAAATCACCCCTTAGCTAAAACATTGACCAACTATCTGAAGGGAATCACTGATGGTAAGCATTTGACCCAACCCAAAGGGTTCAACTCGCTTCCAGGCTTGGGAGCGGAAGCCGAATTCGTGCAATTGAATCTATTGAAGCCACAAGAAACTATTGATGTGAAGCAGCAACGAAGCGGTAGCCTCCTCGAGGATTGTCTATACACCCTGTTGCGCAACTTTACTCCAACTTCTATATTGCCTGAGGCGACAGAAGATCGAAAAAAGTCAACCTGTTTGATAAGTATAGAGGATAACAGCAACAAGAATTCCGCACCAACGGAGCGGTTGAACGACATCAAGCTAGAGACCAAGATCAACGGTGTCATATTGGAACTAATACTATCCGCCGGGCTTGAAAGTCGTGGAAGTGCTAACAGCTCAGAGTCAACAAAAGTCTGCGTTGGAAGCTTGGCGCTCATGAAACAGAGGGAAGTTTCAGTAGGAAAACTAGTCGAAGAGATAGTGGAGAATGGCGCGAAAAATGGCAGCACCTGTGTCCTATTTGCTATTGGGGGCGAAGTTGTTGCCGTAGTTTGGCTTAGCGACGAGATCAAGCCAGAGGCGCCTCTCGCTGTTCACATGCTCAAAAGAATGAATCTCAACATATCACTGTTAACAGGTGATAGCAAAACCTCAGCCACTTCCGTGGCCCGGCGAGTTGGCATTGAGAATGTTTTCGCCGAAGTTCTACCCCATGATAAGATGACGAAAATTAAACAACTACAGGGCCTCGGCCACAAGGTGGCAATGGTTGGTGATGGTGTTAATGACTCGCCAGCATTAGCACAGGCAGACGTTGGTATTGCAATAGCCAGGGGCAGCGAGATAGCAGTTGAGGCAGCAAATGTTGTCCTGGTCAAGAATGATTTGCTCGATGTTGTGCAAGCTTTCGAGATATCACGCCGAACCGTTAAGAGAATACACTTGAATTTTGTATTTGCAACTCTTTACAACATCCTCGGAATCCCACTGGCGGCTGGCATATTTCTCCCTTTTGGTTTCTCTTTACAGCCCTGGATGGGGTCTGCCGCAATGGCAGCCTCGTCTGTCTCCGTTGTTTGCTCATCTCTAGCCCTGAACCTCTACAAGGGTCCAAAACGGGATAGCTTGCTCGCCTCGGGATATCGCTCAGGACGCGACTCTAGAGTCAGACTCACATCTCAAGACGACTGGAGGGTGAAACCTGAGGGCGATCAGAACGAAGAAATAATAGAAATGTCACATCGTCTTCTTGACGATCCGAATGTTTGCTGAGCAAACTATTAAAGGTTATACCGACTTGCCAAGTGTTCTCCAAAAATCTTTCGCTTCAATCCACTGATATCATTTACGTTGTGTCCCATTTACTTCGCCAGGATGACTGCTCCAAGTTTCGGGCGGAGAGTCGTTATTCGGCTTACTTTCTGATATCGCAGATAGCTTTTGCGTTTTTTGCTTCAGTGCCAGCCTTGAATCTAGCGCAGTCTCTTAGTTAACGAGTGCATGCTAAACACATCGTGTAAAAAATCAAAGATTGGTCAAGTCGGGCTCCAACACGGGAGTGCTCGTGACTCGGCGGAAGAGAGTGGATGGTACTTCAAAACGAGGGTAAATCTAGGTGGAGAGAAAAAGAGAACAAGGAACAATGGGAATAGGTGGCAGGCTGACTTCGACATGTCCGTAGTGCATGTAAATGTTCACAAAGACTCGGAACCAAGCCCCCGGGTTATAACTTGTTCGTCGATCAAGATTTAATGAAAGTTCATGCGTCAAGCGTCGTGGAGATGAGTGTAACGGAAGTGACGCGCCAACCTGACGCGCAGAACTATCAGATTATAGCTCCTTCCAGTTCTGGTGCAGTCAGCAACAAGAAATCTACACGCAGGTCAGATATTGTACTAACTCTTGATAGACAAACAACTTATAAAACGGGGGCTGAGTCTCTAGTATTTGTAAACGTGCCTGGACGAGTGGGCTAGCAAGCGAGGTCGTGCACTGGACGCTTGTTGCACGAATCGGAGTCTCTTACAGTGCCCCACTATGTGGCAAGGAGGCCGGTTGTTGAGGCCAGATGATACCGTGGTCTCTATCAAACGCCAGCCTGAAGCAGTTCTAAAAGCTACTCCGAAGTGTGGCATCATTGCCTGGGCCAATAGGCCAGCGAGCGGGGTCGCGCATTGGACACTTGTTAACGTGAATACGTTTATCAGACATGGTTTTCACTTTCACCGGAAGTAGCCTAACGACAGCATAAATCCCGCGCGCGCCGTGTTATCTGGACGGGGGATTTGTGCTATATCCACGCGC
>Ga0058701_10000317_pt1 | contig 36557 bp, 31 predicted proteins | sample AgamicOrMae_FD_97039 | JGI IMG/M metagenome (GOLD analysis project Ga0058701, IMG submission 97039) | Agave microbial communities from Guanajuato, Mexico - Or.Ma.e | ecosystem: Host-associated > Plants > Phyllosphere > Phylloplane/Leaf | place: Guanajuato, Mexico | collected 2012-06-04
CAATGTTGAATATCTGATATCATTTTAATTTGTTTAATTTTTTAGCTGTATCAATATCTCAATAGGCAAAGCAAGCTCATCCGGTGTGAAAAGTAGCAGGTACAGGTTGTCTCGTTTTGCACCTTGTAATACGTTCTGTACGCTCGCTTAAGCTACTATCGACTGTGCTCCAATCAGTCGCATTCGTCTCAGATTGCAATCCCAAGAGGATTTTTACTCCCTTAGGAGAAAACCTTCGTACCTTGACTCCGACTGAGTTAGAATAAAAACGACTTCACCTGATGTTTTCTGATCCGCAGTCTTGAATCCATCCATTTCATGTGCTGAGATGTAGTCTGCGCGCAGATTGCCCGCCTTCCTCTAAAGTTTTGCATCCCGTCTGAAAGCAGTCTAAAAATCGGGCTAAGCTTGCCTGCAGCGGTTCGGAAGAGGCTTGTCAAATTTCGGGATATAAGGTGCGCCAGAGATAAGCTTGGAATTCGGGAAAACCCGAAAATGTAAGATAGGCGTCACACTCGCATGCATATAAAGACCTCAGCTTTTACCCGCGGACCTCTTTTCAGTCATCAAGCGATATATCCTTGTCAAAGTGCATTGGAGAAGTCCGATAAATCGTCAAATCCTTCGGGCACGCGTTGAGAGGCTCTTAGTAAGCTCGTACAAGCGTACTAGCTGAAATGAGTCTATAGAAATGCTCGCGGTGAGTCATCTTGGGTCCGTTCTGCCCTTTTTGACCCCTATTTTGATAGACGAAGCTTTCAGTTGAGCTCTATCCCAAGCAAATGTGGTTCTTGGCGTTAGACAATCATTTTATGGCCAGATTCCCATTTGGGTGAACATTAGATTAGATTCATGAGCATACCAGAAGATTAGCTTATCTGTAGAAGGTTGGAAGCTAACGGAACAACTGTCAAAATAGCTTTCGTTCACTTAGTTGTAGTTTCCAACAAATAGAGTCCTAAAAGAGTTTGGATGATCAGGAAAGAATATAAGAAGAAAGTTTCTGACTTCTTTAATTTCAAGTCCCCAAAGGTCTTGAAACTGAAAGCTGCAGAAACTCCCAACGTCAGTCAACAAAAACTCACGACAGATGGAGAACTAGACAGTTACTCGAATTCAATAGTTAATACGAGTAATGACGAACAATCTTCGATGGCATCTACATCGACGACGGCATCGCATACCCAAACTCCATCGAGGAATGATAGTGCAATAAAATCTACGCCTACCAACAAAGTTAAATCGGTAGCAGAAGATATGGCCACCAAGAAGAGAGACGTAATTATTATCGGGGCTGGCTTGAGCGGTAAGTATGGTTTAGTTCTTTTTTTATCTATTTTCCTGGGCTATAGAGGATTCATTGGCTAAGACTAAAAATTAGAACTCATCATTGAATGGGTAATATTTGTGATCTAGACAACGTTCGAATGTCATGAAGCGATAGTTCCTATTCAAAGAGTTCAGCCTATTCATGTCTTCCTCACTTAATTCGAGGTTTGTTAGGGCCTCAAAGTTTGACCTAATATGGTTTGACTGTACAGCTTTTGGAATTACGGCAACATTGCGCTGAATCTGATAAGCTATCAGAATATGTGCAGCCGGTCGTTGATACTTTTTTGACAGTTGGCTGATCGTGGGATCCTCTAGCAAATAGGGCTGCTCAGAGCTCGGATTGATCCTACCGGGCGAGCCAAGAGGACTATAAGCTGTCAGCTCGATCTTGTTTAATCGGCAAAATTTCAACAGCTTCTCCTGAGTCAGGAAGGGGTGGCATTCAACCTGCGATGATTTCAGGAAACCTGTTAGACAAACCTGTCAGACGGAGGAGATTTGACGCTCATTCATGATCGTTACTCACCTGATTGATTGTTGGCACAATAGAGCAATTGTTTAGGATCCTAGTTATTTGTGCCGCATTGAAGTTGCTAACACCAATTGAGCGAGCCAGACCTATCCTCTTGACATCCTCCATTCCGCGCCAGGTTTCAACATAGTCTACTTCCGAGGTGATGACCTTCCCATTTGCGTCCAGTGGACTAAGAGTTTCGCCCTCTTTGTAGCCTATTGGATAATGGATCAAGTATAGATCGATGTAATCCAATTGCAAGTCTATGAGCGATTTCGCGAGCGCTGCGGGAACCGATCTTCGTTCATGACTGTTGTTCCATAGCTTCGTGGTGATGAACAGATCGGCTCGCTGAACAATGCCCTCGTCTATGCATTCTCGAATTGCCTGGCCCACCAAATGCTCGTTACAATAGTTTGCCGCCGTGTCGATGTGTCGATATCCAAAGCGTATCGCCTCCTTGACTGAGTCTTTCAGCTCTTTGCCTTTTGCATTCCATGTCCCCAGTCCCAATAATGGCATGCGATTTTGGTCATTCAGTCTGAGGTACGGCTGCAGACGCTGAATAATCGGTCTGGAGTATAGTAGAGCTTCTGAATGCCTAGCTCGAATGATCTCAGAGGCTTGGGGAGGCATTATTTGATTTCTGGTTGACCTGTGTGACTTCAGACAAGTGATGGAGGATGTCTGGAATTTGTTGATCAGCTGAGAGTGCGAAAACCTACAGCAATCTCAAAGGTTGATGAAATGTGTCTGGAATTTAACTCTTGCTTGCTACTCCGATGGCAGAATTTTCAGTTAGGTTGAACCTTCTATTTGCTCAAGAGCTCCAGATAATTATGATAGGGAAAAACTGTCTGGAGGCAACTGGGTAGAAGAGGTAGTGATGGTTGGAATTGAGCTGAGGGAAACCAATTGCAGAGAAAGCGAGATGTTAGGAACTCGAGGACAACCGCATCTCAAGACAACTGTTGCACACTTCTTTTCAATAGAAACCTCCTCAAATGATGGCACCAAGGATATTGGTAGCTTGCCTGGAAGTTAATCTAGAGTACCGCAATACACTGCCTGTGTTAGTTGGGCTGATTGCTAAGCAAGTCCGGTCAGTCTGCGCATTAGTAAGATCTCGGCTAAAGACCACGCAACAGGGCGATGTGTTCCACGATAATGCGTCCGTCCATCCTCTACTGTGTCCCTATTGGCGAGACATTTCCACTCAGATGTTGCTAAGTTTGTCCAATCAGTATATAGTTGGTGATGATTACACTGGCTTGCCCCAGAGACTATGGTGCTTCTACGAGTTTGAAGATAACGGGAAAAGAGTCATTCGTGCGAATGTCATAATGGTTATCAGAAGTAGCTACTCCACAGATGTGTATCGTTTTGTTTGGTTAGTTGATTGATACCGTGAGACGGAATCACCAACACAGCCAACATCTGCCGATCTGTTTTCTCTTGCCAATGTTCCGCCAGTTGGACCATTGTGGTTGCACGATATTTGGCTAGTTAAAACAATACAGTTGTTGCTCTTCTGCCTTTCAGCCTTGTCTGCTAGTTAGGTACGTCTCGTGGGTGATCAAGAGTCTGTCCCTGATAACTGTTGATACAATGAAGAGTTTCAGGCAGAACCAGAGAACCGACTTTTGAGCGCTGTCTCAAAATCCCGTTGGCTTCGATTGCTCGATCAAAGATGAACCACGATAGATATTGCTAGCTCGGTTAGTCGCGATTAGTACCATGAGAAGATTGGCCTAAATTGGATCGATCTTGAAGTTAACGAGTTGAAACTCGTTGATCCAAGCATCCTTTGAGATAGAATGTGTGCATGCGGAGTCGAGGTGGAGGTTTTGTTTGATTCATCATCAGCCTGAACTCGAGGCCATCCATCAACAATCTAAACAAAGCAAGCGACTGACTAACACCAATTTCAACATTCAAATCTCAGGTCTAACCGCTGCCAAAGAGCTGCTCGCATATAAATTGGACGTATTGGTTCTTGAGGCGCGAGATCGAGTTGGGGGGAGGACATTCACCAAGCGGGATGGAATTGGTGAGCACAAACTTTGGATCGATCTGGGAGGCTCGTACGTGGGACCCACCCAAAACCATGTATTGAATCTGATTGACGAGCTCAAGCTCGAAACCTACTTAGTAGACGATTCAATGGATATTGGATATCTAAGAGCTAATCGCCAGAGTACTGTTCGAGAAAAAGCGGGATCTTCCAAACAAAATAACATTGAAGTCATAGATAGATTTCCGCCCGAGCGTGACGATCCACCATTTGGAGGTATCTTCCACTGGCTTGACTATGTCAATATGGTGCGATTGATTGATTCCTATGGCGCGGAGATACCTCTAGATGCACCGTGGAAGGCACCACGAGCTAAAGAATGGGACTCCAAGACATGGAAACAGTTTGTTGACGAGAACACTTGGACCAAGAGAGTTCGGAGCTATTTCAATAATTGTTATGTTGTAGTAGATGTTTGTTCTGACCCCAACGAGGTGTCACTGTTGTGGTTTCTTTGGTATGTCCGACAATGTGGCGGTTATGGTCGTAGTATAGCAACAACTAACGGCGGTCAAGAGCGCAAGATTAAAGGGGGAACTCAGCAGATGAGTGAACGCTTGCAAGATCTTGTTGGTCGTCAGCGAGTTTTGTTGAATAAGGCTGTTTGTTCAGTTGACCAAACGAAGGGACCATTTGTCGTGGTCACCACAACTGACGGAATGCAATTCAAGGCCGACTATCTGATCTATGCCATTTCGCCCCACTTATGGCTCAAGATCCACCACAATCCAGCTCAGCCAGCGGGTAAAAACCTACTCGCTCAGAGGAGTCCCATGGGCCATGTGGCGAAGGTGATCCTATATTATGACAAACCCTTTTGGAGGGAACACAACTTTAGCGGTACCTTCTATATCGACTCGGTGGATAGAAAAGCGCAACCAGTCATAATGTCACTGGATGAGACAAAACCAGACGGCTCATTTCCTGCAATTATTGCCTTCGTTGCTGGACCAGGCCGATACGAAACTATGGAAATGACTGATGCGGAGCTCTCTCGCGCTGTTGCGCGCTGCTACGCCGATGTAACCAAACTAGAAGAGTTCATGACCTATAAGAGAGTTGAAATATTCGATTGGAGTAATGAGCAATATTCGGGTGGATGCTATACCACTACCCACCCGCCGCATGCACTCACCAAATTCGGTAAATATATCCGGGAGCCATTCGGGCGCATCTACTATGCAGGCACCGAGACGGCCATCGAATGGTCTGGCTACATGGATGGAGCGATTAGCGCCGGCAAGCGAGCTGCCCGTCAAGTGTTACATGTTACCGGAAATCTCGAAGAGGGGCAAATCTGGCAAAAGGAGCCAGACTCCATCAGCGTACCACCGAAACCTTTCGAATATCCGAAATCATATTCGTACGCACCAAGCATCGGCACACTAGTCAAAGTGTCGCAAACCATGTTTGTCTTGGGTCTAGTGTCGTTCATTTTATTTAAAAACAATCATTTAATCTCAAAATAAATAGCCGGTTGAATCAGTCTAGTCTCTCCTGCGAAGATATGTTTTAATTATATCTTTGATATCAGGGAGCTTATAGTGTTCTTCATCAACTAGGAATTGTGTCTCTTCGTCTAACTTTTTATACCATTTCTCATGGATTCGTCGCAAGATATTTGGCAGGTATTCCTTGAGATGATCATCTGGGTCGATTATTTCTTCCGGTTGGTCATCTATCTTTTCCTTCTTCTCCCCTTCTGTCCCTACTTCCGCCGCACCCTGTTCGTTTTTGTCCTCACTTTCGTTATCCCCTTTATCTTCATTCTCTGTACCTCCTTCCTCCCTAGTCTCCTCCTTCACCTCACCAGATTCTTCCTCGGAGAATTTAACCTTCTTAGATGGCCTCGTTTCTGGTTCCTCTGAAACTTCATCAGCTTTCTTGGGCTTCTTACTATCACTATCTTTGGCATCATCAATCAAACCAAGTAAAGCATTTAGTTTGTCTACTTCTCGATCAAGAGATTCATCATCTTCGGTGGGTAGGTCTGTCATTGCTCCATCACTGATTGATGTGTTAAAATAAGAGTATGGTTTCACTTGTATGAGGTTGCCAGCGTCGCGCCATACATCAGCTCTATCGTCTATTATACAGACCATGGAATCGCCGCATGGAAAAAGATTGTTTAGATTGCCTTTCTTAGAATACTGATCTACACTTTCATCGCGTGACAATATCCTATTACCAAAATATTTCTTGTCTGGGTCAATGATGCTGGCTATTTTGTGGGCATACATTCTACAACCGAATGTGAAGATGTGGAGCTCATATAGTTTGGACATTTTCTCTAGGAACTCGCTGAGATGGGGTCTAAGTTTGGTGTGGTAAACTGGATGTCCTGGCCATAATTGAAAAGAATGCACTCTAGGATCGTTCTTGAATGGCTCATGGGTTGTATGTAATATTGTTTGGTCCAGATCAACAAGCAAAACAAGCTTTCTCTCTCTGATCAACCTTTCTTGGTCTTCCCTGCCCAAGTCTCTGGCATACTCTGTACTGACTCGTAATCCAGGTAGAGAGTGGACCATGGATACTGAAGAAGATTGCTGAGGAGGATCCAACTTGATGCCACAGTTGCCACATAGGCCCATTATGTAAACATCGTGTGAACATTTCCTTGGTCCTAGGTGTCTACTGTTCATCATTATTTTCTAGCGACCACAAAAGAGTGGTTATCCCAGGCAAAAGTCATTCGTTTCTTAGAAAACCATCTCTAGTGAATAGTGATACTTTGATATGAATGATCGGTTAGTCAAGCGAGTGATGAGGAACATTGGTCAGATCTATTTACATACGAGGCGCCAATTTATCGCACACAATGTGCGTTTCTTACACATGTGAAAGATGCACGTAGTATGAAAGGTGCCATTCGAAGTCAAATTGGCCAGGATCAACCTGCGACAAAGCTTACGTTCACTCTTTTTCGCCGCTCAGACACATGGAGCGCGCCCCATGGCGCCTAGATCCACTTTCCACATTCTTCGGTTGTCAATCCAATGTTGGCTTGATGGCGATCAATGGTAGGCAACACGACTATCCATCAGCCCGAACAATCGATGAATAGATAGAGGGGCAACAAGGGAGAGAGGGGTCGTCAACAGAAGCACAAGACGAAGGAGTGATTGTCACCCGATTGAACACTCAACGGGCAAGCGGTCCAATGTTTTGGAAAATGGTTAGATACTCATTTGGTGCTCTCAGAAGCATTTGAAGCTCTTGTTTTGAGAGCAATTGGTTAGAACTCTAAAAAGAACTCACAAGGGAAGACAAAGAGCCACATGAGCCCAGAGGCACGTTGTCTCTCAACGAGCAACTGTTGCCGCCAGGCGCTCGTAATGATCATTTTTTTGCTTTTGAGCCGATTATCTTCACAAAGCGACACCAGAATAAGAGAAAAAATCGAGGCTCTAGAACACTAATATGGTTAGATTTTTCTTCTCAATTAGTGCAACTGAGGCCGATTTGGTTGCACGATCGAGACCGATGATAAGTCAATCGAGTATGTGTGTGAATGTAGATGTACTAGTTGTTATTGAAGAAGACGGTGACGTTTGGAAGGCGAAGACAATGGACCAGAGAGGTTGAACGTGGTGCCGGTTGTCGTCAGAGTGTCTTCCCGCCAAAGGGATTAGGGACCTCGCGTAGTGTCTGGCGACTGATTGGTGTCGATTGGTACCCATCGAGCGTTCCATTAGAGACAGATGGCGCCAACATCCGGACCGAGGATGGTGCCTGGGCCGAGTTGGGCACGAGTTGTGGACATGCCATCGTGGAAGTCGCCAAACAAACAACTTTGCGCGAGGCGCTTCCAGTTCGGCGGCTCAGGGAAATTCCTCTCTACCATCATTATCATCATCATCATCATCTTAACCATAATCGTTAAATATCGTCTATTTACATTGCTCAATTAATATGTCATACTGGCACTGGTGTGTGGGGCTCGCCAGTCTAGTGTTTGGCGATCGATTGACTCACTGACTGAGTGAGGGAGACAAACAAAACTGTCTGTGCAGCCGCCTGTTGATCCTGCTGGTGCTAGGAACCAATCACAGCCGGCTAGTTTCCCAGACCATCCGGCCAGCTTATAATTCAGACGGCGGATGTTTCGACTGCCACCGTGTTCATACCAATAGTTTTCCGGCGCCCATTGGTCCAGATCCCCAGCACGAGAGCATTAGAGCGGCTCGTTCGTGTGGGAGCATAGGACGCAAGTTTTCTATGCGAACCGGCATTGATAAGATCTAGACACAACGATTCACTAATGCTGCTATATCGTTTTGTCTACTCCAGAGTGGGTGTGCACTATTGATTCTAACTGAGCTCCAGCCACACTCCAGCTTTGTCGACAACAAAACAACAGCCAATTGTTTCAGGATCTTTCCCAGTTACCACTGGGACAAAGGCAGGCAGACAACGGCAGACAGTGAGCCACAGACGGCAGACAGCATTCAATTGATCACGACCAGGACGAGATCCACTCGGAGACAAGCTTACTCGGCCAGAGCAAACTTTTCTGATCGTTTATTTTCCAAATCGATTTCAATTCAATTACGAGCGGTCGCCAATATTCTGATTTCATTTCACAACCAGAAGACCACGGGGAAACATACTTGAGGGCTTCATTTTAGACACTTGTGCCAGTTCCAATCATACTTTTAGACTTCACTCTTTTTTCATCTATTAGTTTCATCGAAAAGAATCACCCATATTCAGCCAGAGATAGAAACTCTTTGCCCACACTCATTGACCTACTGGACGACGGTGGAGAGATCAATTCTTTCTCGACGATTTGTCGCAAGTTGACAGCAAACAAACTGCATTCAAACGGGAACCCAGCTTCCTTTGGCAGGTCGGCAGCAGCTAATTATCGAAAGGGTTTCGAGAAAGAAACTCTGAATCGAGCAAACAACCTAGACTTTCAGCCAGATTTCAGTCTGAGCTTCCTAAACACCAAATTTAGACCACCTTAATTTTGGCCCAACCAATTTTGAGCTTATTTCAACTCGAAGAGCAGCGCTTGAATTAAAACCCATCCGATTTTAACCCCAGAGAATCACAGATAAGCTATCCCAATGAGTTTCAAGCACAACATCCAACTGACCGACTCGCCAGAATAAGTATCATCATATTGAGAGATAATAATTGCAACAAGTTTAGCAGTGAGCTAAATTTTAGTTTGGAAAAACCTAAGTGAGTGAAGAAATTTAATGTCCATCCTGTTCGGCAGCATCCGAGAAGTGGTTTTTTTCGCGCATAATACGATAGAATAGACGAAAACAAACATGGTCTACCAGGAGAGCTACAACGAGAACGCATTCGTTCAGAACTCCATCAACCAAGGAGATAGCTATGCATCGAGCAATTATTGGAGACAAATTGCCGAGTCGGCTCTGCCGCTCAAGCAATCCAAAATGGCAGCCCTCAACAAGGATTACTCCTTGCTCAATGATAATGTGCAACTTGGTTCCAACCGAAACAACAACCAACAAAGGGACTTCCAATTCAGCTTGGAGCTAAGCGCCAAAGAGATATCGAGGAAATTGATTTGGATTAATGCGATCTCGTTGGTAATCAATCTGATATTGGCCGCAATTGCCTTCTACTTCTCCTTCGTGAACAATAGCTCTGCAACAAGTGCCTTTGCCGCCGATTGTGTTCTCGATTTTATCTCCAGCGCAATAGTCTTGTGGCGCTATTGTGGAGATGATTTGAGCAGTGTTTACCGACACGCCCGGGAACAAATTGCTTGCATCTATCTGGGCGCCCTGTTCGAGATTTCCGCCTTGGCGATCATCGTCAAGGCTTCTAGCGACATGGCTGGAGGCGTCGATCTGGAGGAATTGACTGAGGCTGGTCCAGTGGGGGTAAGTTTGGTCGCCAATCTGTCCTAATGATATAACCTACTGATGATTTCTCATCATTGAGAGCTCAATAGTTTTTACGAACGCGAAATACTAACTCGATTTTCCAATCACCAACAGTATGACTTGGTTTACTTGGCAGTGGCCGCCACAATTGCCTGCAGTGTGCTCACTGTTTTCAAGTGCGCCCTCTACAAGACGATCCGTGACAACTCGATCCTGCTGGACGGTAAGTTAATCAAACCGCTTCCCCGGAGGCTGGAGCTTAACTGCGACACAAATAATCAATTGAGCTCAGACAAACTAACGACTTCCCAACAATTAACCCGAACAAATGATGCTCTATCTCAACATGAATCATGTAACCAAACGTACGACCAATTCGAACTATGCGATATAAAATTGTTTTCATGTTTGCAAAAAATAAACCTCTATTGCATGAACATATCGCTTTTCTGCCAACCAAAATGCTCGAAACCATGTCGCCACCGATCGTTGTTGTTGTGGCCGATGGTGATGCGGCAATTGATGATGAAAATTGTCGATGATGAAAAACTATCAACTAACAGTGATCAACACGGTCGTTTCGACCGTGTTCGCGGTCTCAATCATAATGTCGCAGGCGCTCATCAATGTGAACCCCACATTCTGGTACCTAGACCCAGTTTTGAGCATCATCCTGGCCGTCTTTATGGCGGCTTTTGGAATCAAGGTCATCCATCAAAATTTCAACGTACTACGCCCAGTATATAGGTCCACCTCAACCAGCTCTCTCCTGCGCTCTTTCTCATCCACTAACCTTGGACCAAACTACACGAGATTAAACAAGAACTCGTCATTCATAGGCGACCAGACCATGTTTATGCCACAAGCTACCAGGCAAACAGAAGAGATGGCCAACGGAATGGCACACCATTTCGGGGCTAACCTCAACACGTCTATTGAGTACAACAGGCACCAGGCCTCCGCTGAACCCGGACGAAACAACTGGCAAAAATCCGATTACTCCACAATAGCGTTCATATGAGCGTGAATTTTAGCTCGGACAGCCGGATTGAAGGATTTTAGGGAAAATTGAACGCCAAAACGACAATAAAGATATTAATTCTTCATTTGCTTAACAAACATTGTTCTCCACTCCACCGAGACACAACAGGTGATCGACAAATAATTTTTGGGTGGGACTGAGTTTGGTCAAACTCGAGCACAGCTCGGCCTAGCTATCGCTAGAGTTCATTCAACTCTATGATTTGATTTTCCTCCTTCCATGCAACTAGATACATATAAACTCGGCCTAGCTCTCCTGCTCTTTTTACTATAGCTAAAATCGTTTCTTCGAGGGGAAGGCCTCTTGGATTGTCACTGGATCATTGCAATCCTCTTCTAGTCATCGGCAATACCATTGTGATCAAAGTTAGCGGCATCAGTGATGATGCTATTCTATACAGAAGGACGCAATTTTATGATTGTTTGAAGATCAAGCTGTAGTGCAGAATATAATCGATTGATTGTACCTTTGAGTTGTACCCTTTATCTTGGGTTATAATAAAATTGACAAGGAGATTACGCGCCAGGCGTCTCTGTCATAGTTATATTTAAATCTATAAATGATTGAAGTCCTGATTGGTTATTTGACAGATCAATCTTCAAAAGGATTCTTGTTAGACACTGGCCTGGGCTTGTTGGCGGTCACAGCTGAGTAATTGGTGCTAACTAGATTATTGAAAATGCTGTTGTTATTATTGTTGAATTGAGTTGATGCTAATGGTGGCTGTTGAGTTAATGGTGGTATGGGTGCAATGCCTAGAGTGGATAATGGATTAGTTGGATTTGTCAGCAGCGATACTGATGGTGCTTGTGATTGAATTGCAGCGTTGTTGCTCATTGTTGACCATGGGTCTGCAGACCAAGGATCATTCTGTGGCTCTGGGAACGCACTGCTCGTCATCAAATTAGATGCCGGCAAATGGCTTGTGAAATTGGAAAAGGGACTCATATTATTTGTTCCTATTGATGTCGCCGGTTCTGGTGCTGGAGGAGGTATTGAAAGACCCAGAAGATCGTCGATGGTGCTCTTAGAGGGACCACTACTTGCCGATTGGCCCTCGACGTTTGAGTTTGTTTTGGGAAGTGTACCTGAAGAGGAACTTGCACCAGCGCCCGTTGAAGGTTCATTGAAATCATCTATCAAACTGGAGCTAGCTGTTTTTTTGCTAACATCTAGAGCTAATTTTAGTCTGAGCTCATCATTTTTTCTCGTCTTCTCCTGTTGCTCCGCCTCCTCTTTACTTAACGCAAGGGCTAACTTCAATTGATTTTCTTCCTCCGTTAACGTTTGGGGCCTCGCTGAATCGAGATCAGAGTTAACTAGACCACTACCTGAGCCGTCTTGCAAATGATGAGCCGACGACGATGATCCACCACTATCATTGTGGTAATTCATATAGTTGCCCCCGTTACTGGAGCTTCCATTATTTGTTGATGACATATCACCCATGGCGCCAGCGCCCCCAATAGAACCTTGCAAACCACTCTTACCAACGCTCGACATTGATTCAGCCAACCTAGATTTTGCCTTCAATGCACGAGCTCTTTCTGCCTTAAGTTTCTCTGAGTCTTTCAATAAAGCTACCATTTTTTTAGATTTCTCCCTGATATTCATGCCATAATCTTTGTTATCTTCCATGTATTGAAAATCTTTGAGCGTTTGAATGGCAAATATGTTCTCTATACATTGTTGTGCAACCTTTTCAGTTCCAGTTTTGATTAGATACTCGAGTAATACTAATGCCTTATATACATGACGCCAATTTTTTCCATGATCATTCAATCGTTTCCAGATCATCTGCATTATTTCAGAGAATGCAACAACATTGTAGGTCAGATCTGCTATCTCTGACATTATTGTTGATGATGGACCCCATGGGTCATTTGATGTGGCTTCTCTAACTTTAACTTGAGCATCGGAGTACTTTTTAACAATATTTTTGGCATTTCTCTTGAGTCCGTTCACGTTGATCATGTTGGAGTTGGTTACTGAAGATCTTTGGTGCAGTCTAATCTAATCTATTCATAGAGTCAAACGTGAGTTTAAATGCATAAAAAGCCATTGAATAAGTCGAATAAAATAGTCAATAGTGTTAAAAAAAACTGAGGTTCGTCCTTGTTTTTGGTATGAATACGTCAAGAGCCTTTTCTGCAACGGACTGTAGAAAAACGAAGTCGCGATCTAAGGGCCGGACGCATCCAAAGCTCAGGCGAGCCAGCGGTGCGCTGCAGCGAGCAAAGTGAACCGAGTTTAGTTAATTCCACATTTTACACGACTTGTGAACAGCTACATGAGACGTAGAAACGCCATCGATGAGAGTCTTCTCCGATCCTTAATGTTGTGAACTTTATTTATTGCTCGTTGCTAGTTGTAAACTGCGACATACTTGAACTATGTACTCGATGTCATAGACTACGAAGAATGATGATTTCCCGTCAGCTTCGGATTAAGTGTCACTTAGCAAGCACAGACCTAGCTGAATCATCCCAATTGAACATGTAGAGAGGATGTGCTATCTCATCTTTATGAGACTCTACTTATTCAGAATCTACTTTAGTGTCCAACGTCCGAGAGATGATTTTTTTCTGTTTGTATCTACAATCAGTATCTAAATGAGAGCTGCTTTGCTAAAAACTACTATGGCAGCGTAGAGTTGAGCTTAGCCCTCGTCGTTCTGTCATAGATGCCCTGGCCTCTGATAGTGTTGTATGGTGCCTGGAAAGTTCTCACCACCATCTCGTATGATTCATGGGAAACACCAACAGCTATGCGATAGCTTTGTCGAGAGAAGAGTTTTTGGACAAGAGTGGGAGGAAAGAGTCCATTGTGAGTGATTCTCGATATTCAAATGTGGAAATCTTGCTTCTGCCGAGATATGGACCGAACTGCTCCGATGAGATCGTTTCTGGTAGAGCAAGAACCTTGCTTGAGGAAGGGGCCTCTTGGGGTACCAATTGGATGTTGGACGGGTTGCGCCCGAGGTCGACGAAAGCGATATGATTGGCGTGGCGTTAGGGCAGTGGGATTCGGGTGACTCTCCGGTGGAATAATAACAATTAAGTGGTGGGATGGGTCTTTCGATGTGATGTACACTTCTCTTATCTGACTCAAGCCTTAGAGTTTATTACTCCCGAAATGTTCGTCGCATAATTTTCTCTGGAGAACCTCGTCCAACAATTGCAAGGCTCGGTGCAGATGAATCTCAATCCAGCAGGGACAATCCTTTATGTTACTACGTTGATAATCTAGCCCCCAGCCCTTCACAAATGACATGCTCAACATGCAGAACCGACGCAAATCATCGACCCCAACGGAAGCCGCCGTAAATTGGTTGCAACCGTCCAGGCCGGAGATAACGCTGGTGCCCGCAACGGCGGCTGCTTGGGCTGCAGCGGCCTGTCTCGCCGCCTCTGCCTTCGTAGTTAAGAGCTGGTGCGTTTCGCGAAGATCAAATACCTTTAGGCTGGCTCGTGGATATATCTTATGAACGGCATTACCCACTGGTCGTCTCGACTGCTGATCCAGATACGGGCTGCTTAGGAACACTGCGTTGTCCGACAAGTTTTGCAGCCAAACATCACCATCATACTTCGCTTCCAACTTCACCCCCTTGCCTATATGCAGCCTAGCCTTCTGAACGGCAGGTGTTCTATGTACGTTGGACAAGAAGCCGATACAAAATCTGTCTGCCGCGGATGGATTCGTGTATCCATCGACAGTGACGTTGTGTAGATTTGATGGAACTCGAAAGGTTTCGCCTACTTGTTGGTCTAGTTCAAAATAAGCTATTGAGCACCAGTACTCTGGGAGCGGATGCGATAAGTAATGAGGTGGTGGTAGTGCATTGGCAGTCGGCTGAGCTGGCCTCGACTGAAGGGAAAGTTGTTGTGGAGCATTTGAGTTCATAGTCGGCTGCGGTAATTGCGGCAATGGTTGCGACGGTACCGTGCAGGCCAGATTGGGTGAGTTTTCTAAGCACTGTTTTACTTGATGTGGTAGCTGGGGCAATGGTGGCTCCGAAGCCGGAGTATGACAAATAGCGTGTGATTGGGGCTCAGAGTTTGGTGCTGGAAGCGCATTACAAACGGGTAAATTTTCATTATTAATAGGTGGAGATCTAGAAGGCGATCCTCCAAACATTGATGGATCGTTGGGGGAATCGATGGACAACGATGATAGATCGACTCCTGGCGAAACTACCACTCTATCATAATGATATGGATTAACACATATAAGATCAGATTTGTGGTTAAACGAATGGGCGCAGTTCTTGGTTGGCCTTAATTCGTTTCTTGTCAAATCTGGCCATCGCCAGATTCTTGCATAAATAACATGTGGGAATCCCTTTCTGCCAGCCACTTGTAGGCGGCCATCTAAAGTTCTTTGGATAGTGACGCATTGTGTTTGGACAGCACCTCCAGTTGTAATTGCCGTAATTAATGCATCCAGTTCGTCTCGTTTCTCTTTCATCTTTTTTACCAGTGATTCAATAGCCCTACGGCTGAAATCACTTTCACCACGGCTATGGCATAGCAGCGATTGGACGATGTTGGTGCAAGCGTCCGTCGACTGAGGATGGTGGTATGGTGGCGGATTTGCAGAGACTCGTATCATTGCATGTACCCTGACGTCTAAATATTCTAACCTATACTGATTTCAGTGGTTTAAGGTGGATGTGACAAACTAGTGTAGTATTCTGAATGTTATTCTTCAACGAATTACTCTTACGTATTAATATTAGTCATTCTTCAAACAAGATGATTGTTGCAAAATGTTTTTTCTACCTCTGGTTGCTCAAGTATATTCTTGATCCTCAAATCTGAGATTTTTTTCTAATCTAAGTTTTTCTTGCACCAAGCGGAGGTAGTTCGACTCGGATTTTAATTCTACTGGGATAATGGTCGAGGGAATGTTTGCCGCGTTGATTATGAAGACAAACTCATAATATAAGTATGCAGCACGCCGGTTTTATAGTCATATTCGAACGCACACAAACAAAGCGGTTGTTTATAAATTAGTGCGTGCGAGCCGAAGTTCACTTTCCTGACCAAGGTTGATTTTTATCTATAAGAGAAGAAAGGAAACCAAGATGGTGAAGAACAAAACGGCAGCTAAGTCGAGCACTGATCATGTAAAGGGGTCCCAAGAAAAAAAGAAATCGTGGCTTAGTATATTTGATAAGAACGCATCTTGGGATGACAGAGATGAGGTACTGGATGCCGTCTACTGGTTCCGGCAAATATTATCTCTATTCATGGGTATCTTGTGGGGTTTTCTCAATCTTACAGGATTCGTTGGAATAATATCGTTCTGTATTTTGAATTCTATAGCAGCCTATGCAATAGCTAATAATACTGGCTACGAGTTCGACCCGGACGAGAGTTTATTGAGTGTTAAGGAGGGATTTATGGCTACCTTCGCTACATTTCTAGTCTCATGGATTGTTACGTATACATCTGTGCATTCTGGAGATTCGAATTAATCAATTAAACGGAATCAAGCTTGAATGGTGTCCAACCAAATTCAACACAATGTCAAGTCATACAACAGAGTCTGTACTAAATTAATGTATATAAATTTGATTGTGTCTAGTTTTGTGATCAGATACCACTTGTGTAACGGGTCATTCATTCCTCATCACCACGAAAGGAGCTTTCACGCAATTTCCTTTTCTTGAAAGCTACTGGTCTAGATTCTTTACACCCGTGACTTGGGGCATCTTTGTTCTTTTACGTAGAGAAGAATGACCCTCAAATGAAATGACTGAAATGAAATCAAAATGTCACGACGATCACGATCACGATCACGATCACGATAACAACACGACTGGAGACGAAAGAGCGATCCCGAATTCTCCGACCAGGAACGAGTTCCGCCGGTTGGTGTCGTTTAATTTTGGCCTCGGATCACCATATCGATGGCGTGACTCCACCACGAGTTGACAAACTGATTCAGTCCCGACAGGATATGTGGATGCATGCAAGTAGATGCGCCCATAAACTTTGATTCTATGGTGAGGGGATGGGGGAAACCGCTAGAACATTGTTGGGCCTTTCGGAGGAAAACAAGAATAGTGTCTAGGTGTGCCCGAAGCGGTGATAGTAGTTCGAAAGCGAGCTCGGTAAAGCGACTGCGTCCAGAACATACAGGTGCACTGCGGCAAGTAGAATCACTTTTGAGGCCTCATTGCTCGCCCAAGTGCAAGTGGAATCTTTGTGCGCGACGCTTGTGTGTCGCGCTCTAGACAAGGCAAATTGCGATCAGCGGCCTTTGAAGCATTGTCACAACGCTAGAGACTTACCGTTTATGAATATCAAGCTAGCTTGGTGGAATGTTCTTTCCGACTGGCTATTCTTTTCGGAGCGTTCTTAATGCAATTGAACAGCTTGTCACAGAGTTAAACCTTTTCGCAATATTTACTGTGTTTGTAATTGATATCGCCAAATAAAATAAGCAATCCTACTGGTGCTAGCTCTAGGAAAACAAGCGGCCAAGGTTGACATAGATCCCGGATTGAGAGTCAATTATGAACCTATAATTCTTGTAACGGACTGGTACAAGGGTTGAATCTTTCAAACTTCAGGAAGAACAACTAAAAAGTGATATGGCTGCCCAGATACCTACATTAGGCCATCAGGCTAGCGGCCCACAGCCCCAAAGGAGGGCGGTGGACCTTCGCATACCAGCCATCGAAAAGTATGCTTATTGTTTGTGCTTGCATGTCAAGCCTACGACAATATTTATCGCTGTATTCAAACTCATTAGATCGCTATTATCTGCAACCATACTATTGAACACTGAGGCAAGCTTAACGGAACGACCAAACGGTCTTGGCATAACACAAACACTTGATGACAGACATAGATCAACTGCGGCAGCAATGAACATCTTTACACGAGTGATTATTGCCTCGGCCTCAGCGGTCGGTATCTATGGGGTGGTTTCCGGCAGGGCTGCACTACTGATGCCGTTATATGCTATGCTACTGACAGATTTCTTCTTCGCCCTACCAGCGTTGTATAACTTCGACCTTGATGCCTCTTTCTCTGACAGTTGGCCCCCAGCAGACCTATCCCGCAACCATTATCAACCTGGTATAACTGAGGCAAATTATCCGCATTATAACCGATTCACTACAATCATGTTACCGACGTTCAACATGCTAGTCAGGATATATTTCTTGTGCGTCGTTTGGAAATGTTACCGTTACTTGAGATTGATAGAATTGATTACACCCATAAGATTATCTGAAATCTATCCCCACATACCGCCTGTTGGACCACAGTATCCAATAGTTCGTGTGCTTGGAAGTATCGACTCGACTGATCTCAGCTCCGTGCAGAATGTTACACCACCGCCATACGACTCGGTTGCATCGAGTTTGAAGCCCCCAAACTATGAGGAGGCAATGAAGTCATCTGGTTCACTTGGAATCAACAACTGTTTCCAAGAACCACCGCCACCTCCACCGCCACCTTCACAAAACCCAGCGCAACACTCATCAGTGGATGCCGATCAATTGAATCGACAGGCCCAACAAACAGTTGTTTTCACCATACCAACTACTGATAGCGAGGTTCAGCAGAGCGTTACAACTCAAGTTTTCGATCAAACTACTGACCTACCCCAAAGCTCGCAAGCACCAGAAAACTCAAGCTCGCCGGCGAGTAGAATTAGATAAACCTTGATTATAGATTTTTTGCTGCTCTAGATGATAATAATCCGGTTGATCTCAAAATTGTTCGGTAAATCGTTGCAATAAACAGTTTGCAAGATACGACCTGTATCTTGTTGACAAAAAACATATGTCGATTGTCTACCTATCCTGATTCCCACGAAACTTGACAAGATGCATCTCGGCAGTGTCATTTTTGTCTAATCTGGAGGCTAGATTAGCCTAGAATTGATAGTGAGTTCTTTCTCTCCGAGTCTTGGGATCTAACGTATCCTAGGCACCCAAGATTGCCCCGCGGTTAGAAAGAACTCTCGTCAAGAACCCGGTCGAGTAAGTGTTTCGCCTATCGATTCAGTCTCTTGATTCGGATAGAAGAAGATGTGTTCTCCTCTCTCTTAGACAGTAGATATTGGTTCAGGATAAGAACTCCGAGATCTGTCTGTCTAACATAACATGGAGACTGCAGAGCAGCGGCTCTAAAGTCTCCAAGTGAACCGTCCCGAGCGCGAATCATCTGTAGAAGAAATGGATTTGAACCAGCAAGCAGAATGAACTAAGCCTTGCCAATCTCTCATCAGGATTGATCAAACTTCTATGGAAAACTGACAGAGTCTACCCCTCAGAAGGTGAGGCTGAAGTTCTCCTTCCGGAACAGATGGTCTTGAGCAGCTATTCAAAGCAAGCGTGTTATTACATATAGGTGCAAATTTGGGTGCAAATCAGTCAAGGACGGATTAATGAGACCATGGGCGTGTTATCGATTCCGAAATCCACCTGAACATTATGTTAAAGCTCAAAAACCAATTTCGCCTCTCGAGACCCATATTCCTGAATACCACCTCATGGCATCCATAGCGACAGCTCACCTTAGGTCACCCTTGTGCGCGTCGCGCAATGCAGCTTGGCGACCTGTGATTTTGTGCGCAGACTATTGGCAAGCCTGCCTATTTACGCATCAGACAGACTTCAAATTGTTTTGGGCAAAAACCTCATATCCAACTCATTGTTATTCCGGCGGCTTGAGCCGAGCGACTAGTTATCACCCATTCTAATCATACAACTCTGCATTAAACACCATCATGGATTCAACTGGATCACGAGAGTCTAGAGATGCTCCCGTCGAGAGCCTAGCGAACCTTATGGAAGACATGGTTGTAAATAATATGGATGAGAGAATGTCTATTGATTTGAGCTCTCATACGACTTTGGTCAATCCACTTACAGTAACAGTTGACTCAACTGTAGATAATTCCTTTTGTAGCACGAAGAACCCAGCAACGAAGGGAGACAAAATCTTGATAGTGACAAATGTAGACCCCTCTGTTTTCACTGATCAGTATTTCAAATCCAAGTTTGAACACTTATTTAGATCGTACGATCAAAATGTAGATTTCAAATACCTGAAGAGCTTCAAGCGAGTGAGATTAGATTTCAGTTCTGAGCGAAATGCGGAAACTGCTCGTCTGAATCTCAACAACTACAGACTTGGCAACTCAACCTTCCGATGTTACAGGGCGCAAATGATAACGCTGCCAACAAACAATCGAAATATGGAATCTGACGATATAATGAATGATGGAGACGGCCTCGATCATTCACAATCTACGGCATATTTGAACATACCCAAACCGACTAAGCAATTCTTAATCTCACCTCCCGCTTCCCCTCCTGTGGGCTGGGAACCGGTTACAGAAAACTCTCCATGTATCGATGTGCAATTAATCTCAGCAATAGCAAATCTAGTCCCGGGACAGGTGCACGAAATCCATCCTGGAAGCGAATCTCAACCAGGAATCTATGTTGAGGTCTGTGAAGAGCCGCAATTTGAAAGGCCACAAAAAGTCAGAACAATCCCGAAAACTCCAAATCCATGTATCCAGCTCCATAACTAACCTAAACTGGACTAAAATTCTTGCAGATTCCAAGCTCTGTGTAGGAGACGAAGTCCGCTACTCTAGTTGATGTATGTCATGTACTCAACTTGAGTGGACGAAACATGCGTCAATCAATCATCATCTGACACAATAAATAGATTAAGTACAGTAAATATAAAGGAATGGCAGACATTGAGTTAATGAATTTGGGACGTCAGCTCGGCTGAAATGATCGCATTCTCACAGAGTACCAATTTTCGATGATAGTATGATCTGTGAGCTCGACCAAAAAGTTTAGTGTAATCATGAGATTCCAATCGACTGTTGAATTTCCTTTGACTTAGTAGCATCACTCAATGCGAAAGGAGAATCCATCCTCGATATTAGTTTCGGTTTGATTGAGTGAAGGATAATCTGTCCGCAGTTGCACCTATCAATCTAGAGCTAGGCAACCATACTGTAAAACTTATCTTCTGATTCCAAGGATGGCATATTCCAAAATAAGATGAGCATAAGTTGTGAGAAATCGTTCGACGATTGACAATGAGGTAGATTAGGCACTAGTACGCGTAACGGCTTGAACAGAGAAATTCGGATTTGCCGGGTCGATATCGACAAACTTCTTAACAACTTGGATGGCATCTTTCAGGAAGGTCTCCACTTTTGTCGGACCGTGATTGATTGGGCCATGTTTTCGTCCGTCCATTTCGTAAATTGTACCATTATCGTGTATAAGACTAATAAAATGATATTGAACCGACGTCGACGGAGGCGGGGCCTCAGTTTGACCTTGAACACTAGACTTTTCATGGGCTGTCGCAATCGTTTGATTCTTCTCGAACTTATCCGCTTTAACCTCAGGCTCCAATTGTTTTGATTCTCTGATGAACTGTTTGATTGATGAGTCCTCTTCGAAGTCATCATCTGAGCATTGGTTCGCCAGCAGATGAATCAGAGCCATAGTAGCACATGCATTCATGATGGTCTGTCGTATGAAATATAGCCTTGTTTTAGCTTCCTCGTCAACATTGTCGTTGGTAGGCTTGGTGAGAGGGTAACAAAGTAGGATTCCTTCGACCTTTCCTTCAATCATTTGCAACAATTCATCATCGAAGCCAAGCACATCGACAACATTGATGTTGGGCTTCACACCGACCCGGCGCAAGAAGGAATTCATCACCTCCGGGTTGGATTCCATGGGTATCCATTCTAGTTTGACGCCCATCTTCCTTTCTTTGTGTTATGTAAATCTATTGTATAAATATACTGTTATGCGCTGACTAAGAGGGTCGTAGAGCATGCGAAAACTTAGACCACGTTTTTCGTGCACTCGATCCCCGAGACCATTTGGGTTGAAATAACGGTATTCCGATTGATAATATGGTTAAATTTGAGTCATAAGACGATTATGAGCTTGAGAGATGAAAAGTAGAATCTAACGACGATTCTATCAATCGACGTGACCTCTTCAACACATGTTGCTGCACAAATAAGGTATGGGTAGACTGTATCCATGTTTGTGTGTGTTGTGGATGTCCCCGATAAAACGTGCATGACTCGTGGTTCTGTGCAAGCGGGCGGGCCTATAGTAGACTCGGTACTCGAACCAGTCACAGCAGCCTGAGACGCTTACATCTCTCAGAGAAACTAATTCACACTTGAACACTGAAAGTCACACTTGATTGGATTTTTTGTAGAGTTTATTCAAAGACAAATCAGATATTCGGATTGGCAACCGGCGACGGGAAGAACGCGAGAAAAGAAAGCAGTTCAAATCATAGATTAGAAAACTCTTTCCTGATTCCACTCCCGAGGTTAATTCGTTTGAGAATTAGCGCTGTTTAATTGATCAAATACATTGGAAGAAACGATATTTCCAGTTTATCCCTTGTAATCAATGTAGTTCTTCTCAGTCTCATGAACGCGAATATTGTATAACTTCACGTGATCAGGGAGAATCTTTTCCACTTCCTGCCAGATGTATACTGCAATCATTTCAGCAGTTGCGATCACTTCCTTTTGCTTGAAGAATTCAATGTCGGTATCAATTCTCTTGTGATCCAATGGGTCAATCACTTCGGCCATCTTTTTCTTGAGATCCACCAAATTGATTGCATAACCGTAAGCGGGTATGATTTCTCCGGAGACCGTCACCTCGATCTTGTAGTTGTGTCCATGGCTGCTTGGATGATTGCACTTACCAAAGTATTCGCGATTTTCTTCATCGGTCAAGTCGAAATTGTGCAGTCTATGAGCAGCACAAAAGGACATAATATGCGTAGCATAAGCTATTGGTGCCATGGTTAACTCTCTTAGCTGATATAATTTCTACTCGATACTTGTATCAAACGCTTGAAGATTGAATGTGAGCTTGCGAATGTGGACGTTCGACGCTTTTAGGATGGACTTCACTCTCAATCAATTTATACTAGTTCCTCTTCCTCTATCTGCCGACAAACGACTCTGGTCTTTCACTACGCCCTAGTATCCTTTCTCCAATGCAAGTGATAATGAGGAGCAGTTCACAGGCGTATCAAGATACTGTATCATAATGAACTCGCATGTCCGCGTTTGACCCACAAGTCTGGATCGTAGCGACTTGCCTCAAGCGACACCATCAGCGTCATTGAGATAACTTGCGAAACCTCTTTCATCAAAGACAATAGAAACTTCAGACTTGTTAATGTGGATACCTCTTGCATAGAGTGCCATCAAGCTGATCGTTGGTGATCGCTGAGAATCGACAAAGGCGCGTCTCAGTGCACATATTTGTCTCCATATGTACAATGTCACTTATTCTTGCTAATTGACTTTTTGACACACTGTGATCAGACAATTATTGATCAATTTGACATTGGCATTGGGAGCGAACTGTATCAATCTTGTTGGCGTCGTCAATGCGAGACAATTGTCTTCTTCCTCAGCCCGTCAACGAGCTGACTCATTGTTCGCGAACGCCTCCCCATCCTAGGCATTGGTAACAGGCACTTGTCAGTTACCAATGCCCTGGGGCTCTATCGGTTTTCGGTTGATAAAAAAACACGCCCACCCCGGCGGATTTATGAGTCACTCACACACAACGAGGTGCATAGCTCTAGAGGATAAGAAAGTTCATCAACTCGTTGGTCATCTTGTTTCCGGGACGAATCACGAATCGAGAGGAAAAGTCCAGTTTTTTAATTCAACCATAACAGTTAGAGATTGGGTGGAAAAATGTGACCCCGCCCATCTCGGTTGATACGACACAGATCGTTAGATGCAGAGTCGTATCAGCGGAATGAATAGAATATCAATGTCAGCTTCTATAGCCATTTCTAAAGACATCCTTTGTGGTAAGATTGAAAACTAGGTTCACATGGCCAACCAAAATCACTTGTAGCAATTTCCGACAATCTGGACGGGCGAACAGATTTGAGTCAACCAGCTCGGGTCTTCTTCCAGTGAGCCAGCTTAGGATACGATTGGAGATTGACGATGACTCAGGCGCATATATATCAACTCTCTGCCTAATGTTTGCTCCTGGTTGACTTGAAACTGGCAAATGTGTCGATCCATAGCCGAGGATTTGGTTCTTACCGAATATATCGAAATAGTATGCGCTCAAAACAATTTGCGGCCAGCCATAGTAGTTGTAACTTCGATAACTTACTGAGATCGGTTGATTCCAGATGAATTCGCGACCCGCATGCTGATGAGTTCTGACTCCCTTGAACCGCGATATCTGTGTTATTCCAACATCACTCCCACAACTTAGGATCCAATCGGGTCCGGTCACTATGGAATACTTTATGTAGACGTCATTCGCTGAGCTAAACTCACCAGACTCTAGAGAGCCAAACAAATGTATGGAGAGGAACTGGCTGGAGTTTAGAGCTGAATCAAGAGCACTTTTAGATCTTGTATCAGATATGTCATCTTGGACTGTTTTGAGGACACTTGTCATCGGTTTAGGAGGATCAGTCTTAGAGTTAGCAGCCTGATCAACATCATTTTTCTTCCTATCAACACCTTTCGTTGAATCAGGTTTTGATATTTGAGGCTCCTTCTCTTTTAATGCACTCATCTGTTGTTCCATACTTCACTTGACTCCTTCATGAAGCTAAAGCAAGGGTCCCCTAGTGTAAATAAAACCACTGCTGAACGTTTGTTGGCTCCAGATTGTTTATAAGAGCGGACCCAACATGGTCTCCGCTCATATTGGGTTGTTGCTATGGTGATGTCTTGCATGCGGAGGAGTAGGGACCCCTATTCTGCGCTGTATAGAGCTGTTGTAATCAATATTGCACAACTATCACTTTCGCTTTTGAGGCCTGTTAGGGCCCATCCCAGGTCTAGTTCTTGTCTCGGCCTGAGATTCTGCTTGCGCCGAGAGATTGGTTTCGTCCTCGAACTGAGAGTGAATACCCAGCCCTTTAGGATTCACTTGCGCTGGACCCAGATCAGACTGAGGCAGAAATGGGGATAGATTTCATCTCCTCCTTTCTACATAGGAACTCTGATGTCACACACATTAGGAAGATGCCACAAACGTTGATAAAGTACCATATGAATGTGTCCGGCATACTCCTGGTATAATACCAGGCGCATATGAAATGTATAGAGTAATAAGTTAAAGAAAAATCTAAGCACAACTTGGAGCGCTCAACAAATGTCTTCAATAGATAGGCATTCATGAAAGAGTTCAATAAGTGTGCCAAGATTATGAGTTTGGCAGTTCCTAACCTCATGATCCTATGGTCAAATATCATCGTTACCGACGGACTGTAGCCCGAGATTTCGGCCATAATGGTGATGAGGATTGTCAATGATGCATAGCTTAGTAATTGGACGGTTATAATTTGGCCTAAGATTAGGATCGGATCCCATTTTGTTCCACCTCTGAATTTGCCACCCATTTACTTGGGAAGAGAGATATGTGTAAGAGTTGAGTTTGCTTGGATGTGAATCAGCTGGTCATGTGCAAGTATTGAGAGTTTTTGTGCCGGCAGCACGCGCTTTGCGGTAAACAATCATGCGCTTCATGAGAGACATCTCTCGAGGGAACAGAAACTGTCGAGATTAAAGTTGAACTCATTTTGTACGATAGAATGAGAAAGATTATAGTGAATGAGAGTCTGAAGTCTTAATTTTGGTTTGGTCTATGCCCTTAGAATCATTTATTCTTTAAACCTCTGTCGACAACACAAGGCTCTACATTAAGAGCCTTTGCGCTGTGTTAGAGAGAAAGATGGGGAAGGGTCCTCTCCGTGTCTGATATCGCTGGCTGACTTGGCGATGATGGACGCGAGATCTCCTTCCGGATCGATGTCATTTTTGTTTCGGCATTTCCATAGACACAAGACCAATCAGATCATTGATGTGTTCACTGTTTACTTCTTGAGCAGGTAGGCCGCGCTGTATGGGTATCCTGCAACTGGGGCAGCCGCAATTGCTGGCGAGGCCACCGAGTAGGTGCTAGCTGGCCATGCGGCTCCGTATGTGGCATATGCGGCTGGGTAAGCTGCGTAGCCGGCCAAGTATTGGGCGCTGGCGCAAGCGACAAAAGCAGCAACGAGAGCGATGATGATCTGAGCAATTATTAGGTTCGGGTGGACAATCAATGGGTTAGAATTTTGCTCATCGAGTTGTGAATCAACATTGGTGAGAGCAGCATTGAGCTAGTGCAGATTGCCAGTTGATACTCACGATTGCCTTAGACATTTTGAATTTGTTTGTTGGTTGTTTGTTTGGCTGTTAAGAAGAGAGTGGGTTTGTAAGTTTTGTTTAGTTTTTGATTGTTTGATTGCTTGTGAATCTGAACTGATGACTTTTCGTCTGAGATCGATCCTCTTATATACCAAAAATTTGGCCCCAAACTCTCGGTGGGTGGCTGGAAGCTTCCTGGGGCGGAAGTAAGCTATCGCCATACTCTAGCCTATCAGGTTCTAGGCATTAGTTAGACTACAAGCTGCAAGGAGATCATGGAAGCAGAGGCAGACCCTTGAAATAGCTACCTCACGTAGTTCACCCCGCTTCAAGTTGGCTTCTAACCCTTCCGAAAGCCTCTCGGAGACAGTCCCGCCCTTGTTTGAGGTGTCGCCGTTTCTGTCGGTTTAAGCCGCAGCTGTTGTTCTCCCAAGACAGCGGAAGTGAACTTGCGCAAGTTTTACGCGAGACAACTTGCACGTGTTCAGTGCAACCGGTTCAGTGCTTTTATCTGCCCTAGTCAATATCATTATTGCTTGCATTCACGATCCCAACCCGAAGAGCAATGCACCCAGAACAATGATTCAAAGGGAAAGTTGGGCAAACTTCAACATTTCCATCCCTATTTCCATCGCAATCATCATCATCATCATCATCATCTTCCTCCTCGTCACCGTCGTAAGGTTTGCCTTGGGTGCGCTAGCTCAGTCACAAAAAGGTTTCGGGCGCCACAAACTACCGTTAAGTGAATAATTATTATTGTTTGCTCTCTTGTTTGGAGAAGCCGCTGCAAGAGGTGCACCCTGGCAAAGGCATCCCACACAACAAGTGGCTCTAAGGTATGGCTTGGGAAATGAGATTTTGAATTGCGAGAGGGAACCAGATTCGAGATAATGCACCACTGCCAATAATAACAAGCTGAAGCAACAACACAAGAGACAGTAGTCGCTAGCGGTGTAGGCTTGTCAACATGTACCAGCTTGTGGTAATGACTAATGCCTGCTTGTCTATGTTGCAATGTGCTGTTGCTCCTTTTCTTTGATTTAGCCTTTTTTTCTTCTCCCTACCCTTAGCTCTACCACCAAACAGGTACACTCACGCAGGAAGCAGAAATACGACACAGGTCGGCACAGAGTTGAACAGGCGCTAGCTTGGCTTAGCAGCTGGGCGTCAAGCTAGTGGCACGTGCCCAATGCGAGAAGAAAAAAGCACTTTCTTATCTTGTAGACTTTGGCCACCCTATCGCGTTGGCTCACAATCGTCTAATATTTCCAAACAGTTGCCTTTGTCCCTTTGTCGCCTATCTTAGAGCTGCGATGAGACAATAATAGCAACAGCATTACTGCAATTATAAAAACTACATGCATTTGACGTCAGGACAGGCTGGCGCCTAGCCAGACGAATTGCAAGCTATTCATTTTCTCTCTTCGCCAACACTGTCGCCAGCCTCAGAGAGCCACAAACGGAAGCGTTGATCACAGGACAAACAAGGAAGGCCGTCACATGTCTGGCAATCCTGCACGAGCTTGGCATCCGCAAGACTGCCTTTCCTTGCCATGGATCTCGAGCTGAGAAGACCTCTGGCTGGATATTTATGGTTAATTGAGATCAATTTACTTGTTCGCCTGTTTCGACAGTCGCACCACTTCGACGGATGATTAATTCAAAAGCCCCTTGAAGAACAAACACGCAGACAGACATATGCTAGAGCGGCAAGCTAGCTTGATGAGCCAACCTCTCATAGTGGTGGAATTTTTATCTCCTTGAAAGGATTGATGGTTCAAAGACAATCGGAAAACTTGTATCATCCTATTGTGACAACTTTCCCCAAAGAGTTAATCCATCCTTGTGACTTTGTGCTCGTCTCAAGAGTTGCAATGGCCTGTTAGCTGGCTGAGTTGGTGGAAAACAGCCCAACGCTCGTCGTCTGTCGAAGAAGAGCGAGTTTCATTGAATCGCCTTGCTCTGGACCGTTTCTAGACCTAAATGATCGCCATGATGCAAGTGTGATCAGAGATTTGAATGGATTTATCTCTAAATATCCTGGAATTATTCTGGAAATTTAGTTGCTCGATTGGAACGCGCGCCTCCATATCACTTCCTTGCGCGTGGGGAACACAAATGGGCCACTTCGCCTCCAAGCCGAGCCAACTGATACGCTCGGCCAAATGGTTCCACCGTTTGACCATCCCGAGCCACTGGGCCAAAAAGCTGCCCCTCCACATAGACAGACGCCTCTACCTGCTGGCACTTTGCCCATGGCGTTTCCTGTAGCTCAGTCAAGGAAGAGAAGCCGCGTTTGATACCCCCATTCTTCCGTCTCCATTGGGCCGGCCTATGCATGTGTGTGTGTGTGTGTGATCATGTGTTCAGTTGTCGGCCAAACAACTGCCGACAACTGAGCGCCGATCAGTTAGTGGCAAAAGTGGTAATGGATGACCACTCTGGAGGCGGGAGAAGCGCCGCCTCATGAGCGTGGCCACACCGCAAGCCGTTTGCCGCAGCAAGCTTACCAGCTAAGGCAAACAACTTTCTCCTCCTGCTTCCATTGGATTTGCAGCAGACCAGCGCTTGGATCGTGCCTCTGTGTTGGCTGGCATGTAGTTAGTTAAGCTCGCACTTGTGTTGGGCACACAATCTGGATTAGCTCGCGCGATTAGCTGGCCGACTGGGCAGCATCTAGAGGCTACCAACTGGCTAGCTTGGCAGCCGGCGGCGGGCGGACGCACGGGGGAAATGAGCGATCGAGAGAGCGGCAACAAGTTGGCGCCGCTTTGGAGGCGCTCTTTCTGCGTAAGCGGCCGCGCGTGTGTGTTTATTCTCTCGCAGCCTTAGCCATGGTGGCACCAGTGTCTGGGATGGAGAAAGTTGTTTGGCCAAAAGCCACCTAAATGCCAGCAGGCTGCCCAAAGGGAAGGCTTCCCTTCGAGGTTTCGCCGCCCGCTCTCATCCGTCCGAGCTTGGCCAGAGCTCTCGATGGCCGCCCCACACACATGCACACTTTCCCATTTGAACATTAACTCGCCAAGATCGACGATTGAAGATAAATATTCAATTTGCCGGCCAGAGTGGTGCGGCTGCACCAAAGGTTGGACGCATCTGCCGGCTTCCGAGGCGAGGCGAGGTGAGCCGTGCCAAGCTAAGCTGAGCGAAACGCTCGGCCGAGCCGCCGAGCCGCCGAGCCGCCGGCCAGCCGGACGAGGACGGAGAGAGAGAGAAGGACGAATTGATACTATTGAGAGCATTTGTGATAATGCCATAAGACGGTGGCTGCCAAAAGTTGGATTGTAAGCCCGATAGGCAGCCTGTTGCGATGGGCCACGCGTTTGCGCATCTCATTTTGTGCAATCCTTTTTGTTTGCCCGCCAGCAGACACCAGCGGCCACCGCGATGTGCCAGGGCAATCGGTGGCGCCTTTCTGCGCCGTCTCGGCCGCCACAAACAGCCCCCGCCTTGCCCACCGGTGGCTGGCGGCCGGCGGCGTTGCTGTTCCGCTCTAGTCCGCCCTCGGTTGGCTAACGCTGTTTGTTGTTGTTGTTGCCCTGGTCGTGGTGCTGGTTCCTGAATTAGATGATGCCAAACTTCCTACGCCTCGCCTGTTGCCTCCTAAAGCGCCCACTGGATTCCTATTCATCGCTATTGGTGGAAAAAGTTGCCAGAAGAAAGATTATTATAAACTGGTGCCTAATGTCACGTTCAAACACGGATCTCTCCTAGCCAATCGCCCGCCCTTTTGCTGCCTCTACCATTAATCTCTCTGTCTCACTCTCTCTCTCTTCCTCGCTTGCACTCCTATTCCGCGTAACCGAAGTTTTCGTCATCATCCTCATCCTCTGACCATTCGCTCTCCCGCTAATAAAGCGAACGAGCCTTGCTTATTGTTTTCCAATGTTTGCTCCCTCGCATATTTGACCAATAGTCTCTCGCTGCCAACGGAGAGAACGAGCCCGCAAGTTAGCCAAACGGAGACAACTTTCGGCCAGACCAGAGAGGTAGAAAGAGAGAGAGAGAAAGAGGGGCAGAGTGGAGGAGATATATTGAGATAGGGCAGAAAGGAGAGTTGCGAGTGAAAGTGTTTCTGTTGAGTGGCCGAGCAACTCGTTGCGCACCATCATCACCCTTTTGTGCACTGGTCGCTATTCTTGACTTCAAAGGGCCAACTCAACCCCCAGCCGAGTCCATAGTTACCTGTGGTCCTTTTTGTTGCGCTGCCTGCTGTCAGCACTCGTCATTGACCATCATAGAGTTGTTTAGCCAAGGCAAGAGAGTGAGTTACCATTGAGAGCCTCAGCGAGCCAGAAGGCAGATTGTAAATTCATTACCATCCGGTCCAGTGCACCGGCACACAACAGGTGACAGTTTGCCTTGACTTAAGCTAAAGCAAGTTTCAAGTTTTGAATCTCAACTTTTAGTTCATTTCAAAATCAAATCAAATCTCTTAGTCTAGCAGTTAGCTAGACGGCCAGTGGAGCTGAGTCGTCGTCGCTGAGACTTGAAACAAACGCTTGGTGGGCCCTATTGTCTCGGTGTGCCTCTACAACGGGCACTTGTAATTGAGAGTGGCCCTCTCACCGGCATCAATAGCAGTAAGATCTTCAAATCGAAGTAGCCTTATCACAAAGTGAACTAATATGTAGAATCAAACAAACGTATGCAATCAAATCAAAACTAACACCTCACAGAGACAACTCAAAGAGATCATCAAGGAACAATCGGAAGTTGTTGAGATCAACAACAGCCACCCACAAGCGGCCAGTTTCAAGAGGCTACCTTCAGATTGCCCTAGGGTGAAAAAATAAGGAAACATGTCAAATAACATTGATTCTTACACCATACTCTGGCTTGAGTGGTCGATTGGTTCACTGTCGGTTTGCATTTCCGGCTTACTTGTTCTCAACTATTCCGATTTGATACCTGATTTTGTACATAGAATTGTAAAATATGGAAAGTCTGCAAATATCGATACATCATCCCACAGATCAGTAGCAACAACATCAGTTAATACCACAAGTAGAAACGCAACTATTTGCTCAACCTCACCTAATGCACCGGAACATGCAACAAAAACAACCGCAACAACAGCATCAGAAAGAAGAAGGAAACATAATTGTAACGACGACGAAGAAGTTGAATTTATCCCAAAGCAAGATGACGCGCTAGTTTCAAAGTCATTGCAATTCTTAGAATTACCAAAGAGATATTTTTTTCATTTTTACTCATTGGCATTGATTTTCTATCTATTCCTTGCGTCAATGGTGATCAATATATATTTCAATATTAACTTATTCGGTGATCGACTTAACTTTTCATCATCAATTATCAAAACTGCATTGGATTACTTCACTAGTTATGATTATCTGGCCATTAACTACCAAAGAGTTGCATCAGTATCACGGGAGTCTGTAATTATTGGTTTGAGTTTGCTAATCGTTCAAGTTACTAGAAGATTATGCGAATGCAAATTCGTTAGTGTATACTCTAATGCACGCATGAATATAATCCATTATATGTTTGGCCATCTGTTCTATATCGGTGTCGGACTATCGATGCTTGCGGAAGCACCTGGTTTTGCGGGAAGAGGTAAATATCGAGATTGAGTTCGCGATCATAACAATTTGACTTAATCACCATAGATCCGCTCCGCCCAACTTTTTCATCTCTGCTCTTCTAGTACTCGCTTTTGAGAGTTCCTCAGTCAATATGTGCTAACAAACCTCTCTTGTTTTTTCTCATCTTATTTGCATCCATGTTTCCATCCATTAGCCACCTCTCCCAGGATCAAGGCAGATAAATTCAATTTTTTCACACCTAGTCATATTATTGGTGTCGCCCTGTTCATTTGGGCGTCATACGTTCAATTTGATAGCCATAGGATTTTGGCTAACCTTCGAAAGGATAGTATGGGACGGGTGATAACCACGAAGCATTCAATACCAAGAGGCAAATGGTTCGACCTTGTCTCTAGTCCACATTACATGGCTGAAATTCTTATCTATCTAGCTATAACAATAGTATTAGGCGGTAAATGTCTAACTTGGTGGATGGTATTCTTATTTGTTGTAACAAATCAAATTTTTGTTGGTAAATTCAATCATTCGTGGTACTTGAATACATTCAAAGATTATCCCAAATCCCGTCGAGCCATAATCCCCTACTTGATCTGATTTGTAATAAACAAAAAAGTTGTTTTTACCATTATCATTACAGTTCTATGATTATAATTACTTTTATCTCATCACTAGGTCACAGTTGCTCAGGTCTATCGTCCTCAGCTATGATCGGTTCATCAACTCCCAGTCTGTCAAATACAGATTTTATGAATCGGGGTGTTTCTAATATCCTGAAACCGTGAGGTCCATTAGGGAATACATCTTCAAAGAAGTAATAGAAGTGGCCAACAATTATACCGATTATATCAACAACAGTTGAGCTGCCCAACAATATTGAGAAGGCCAATAATACCCATGGCAAATAGGGAGCCTGAAATGTGACTAAGCCAAAAAAGTTCATTCTTATAGTTGGGTTTCTTCGACTCCAAATATAAACAAGCATTATTGTGAAAGCATGACCAAGGAATAATAAGTTAACAAAATAGGCGAGCATACACATAAGAGTCGCTCCAATGAGAAACATGTAAAAGAAATCCGCTGTCCTATTGCGATAGAAGTCCTCTTCCAACATCCTACAATATCTGTATGTAAATATAATGTTGAAAAGGAAATTGAAACCTAATGGGCCGAAGAACAGAAAAGTTGTTACAAGGCGCCAATACTGTGAGGTTGTTTTGGATTGGTTATAGTCAGTAGGTGTGATGAGGAATATTGCAGATCAACATCTCACTCACTCTCCGTCGATCTCCGTCTTTGAGGCCGGACGAAGTTACTCACCTGGTATGAGCCAAATATCAGTTTAGGGTTGAAATATAGTTGGAATGGAGAGATGAGCTCCAATTGGACTAATACGGTGGTCAAGACCGAGGCTGTCATATATGTCCGGGTTACCGGAGGCATCTCCCAAAAGGCGTGAGCGAAGGCATTTAGTGCTGCCATCGTCATCGGCCAAACAAATGATCCTCTTTGGCTGGAATATAAGCAATGATGCCGTAATGGTAAAAGTAATTATGTTTCGTCAGGGAACAGTTAAGTGCCTGGCTCCATCATGTTCCAATCAGAGTTGTCATCATCTATTTTGGTATCAGCTGGCCCATCTGGATGCTTCTTCTCATGGGATTGGCGACTAAGCAACGCGTCCTAAAATCGTGTGCATCCACTGGCAATAAGAGTAGAGACGCTCTGAGTGTGCGTGTTTTCAAGACTCACCAACACATCATATGGTTGTCAGCCTCTACGGCGACACTGAAGGATGAAAACAGCGGACATGCCGTTTCACGACATGACAGTCAAGACACCTGTTCCCGGACATAGTATCATATCGATATAAAAAGATGCTTGAGATAAGTACTAACACCCAGATTGGGCTCGGCCTCACGGCCATGGGCCTGGCATTCATATTCCTAGGCATTATTTTTCTATTTGACAAGGGCCTTTTAGCTATCGGCAACGTAAGTCATGATTCAAAACGCTGATCACCGTACACCTTCTGGTCAATAGACAACTAACCCTGCCTTCCATCCACTATCACTATCCCTGACTACGACAACAGCTGATGTTTTTAGCCGGACTATGCTTTATAATTGGCTTTGTTAAAACCTTATCATTCTTCTTTCAACGCAGCAAATTGAAAGGCACTGGCGCCTTCTTTACAGGCATCATAATCTTGTTGGCTGGACATCCAATCATTGGAGTGATCATAGAACTAGTAGGTTTTTATCTACTATTTAGAAGTTTTCTACCGACTGCCTTTCAATATGTAACGAGTTTCGTGCCTTTCATGGGCTCAGCCAGAAACAGGTCCATAGTGTAGACCTGGAGATTAATTTATTCATCTAATTAGACTAAATCAATTTGCACCAAACTCCACATACTCAATCCCAAGCATGCTGTAAAGAATCAAATTTGATGAGCCTGTATTTATTCTGTAAAAAAGCTATCTCATTTCCTTACTGTTATATTTTTCTCAGCCATAAAAGCTTGAATCGCTTTACCCTTCTCTGTGATATCTTTTTTGGCGCTCTCAATCATGGCCTCGAGCTGCTCTCGGCTTTTTTTGAGTGCAGGTATTACATCACGAACCTTTTGCTCCATGAGTATGTCGCCCTGTGATCTGTAACATTTTCTGTCCGGATCAACCTTGTCTAGGGCCTCAGCCACTAGCTTAGTTTCAGTGAGATCGTTCTCAAGGATATTCAACTTATTAACAATGTCACGTTGCTCCTGACGCAAAGCCTTTAGCCTTCGCCACTCTTGTGGTGGCAGTTGATCCATCTTGATTTATTAGCAAAAAGGATAAACCACGAACTTCTTAAGATAGCTATTCTACGTTGATTTGAAATTGAAAGACTTATCATCTAAGCCGGCACATGTGCTGGTGTTTTGCCCCTCCCGCGTGCTTTCTGCCCCTGAAGGCCGATTGCACCTTCGCTGTGCAGTCTGCGCACCAAAACATTATTCCGCAATTGTTGTGAAATTCTGTGATAGGAAAAAAGGATGTTTCTAGCACTACGATTATCATGATGGAATATATAACTATCTCAGACGATGAGGGCGAAGTTGAGGTCATTGAAGACTATATGACATGCGAGCCCATATTAATTGATTTGACCAATTCACCGGTGAGGCAAGCATCACAACAGCAGCAGGATTCGCAGCAGCAGCCCGGCAGGGAGTCACCGAGATTTGACGAGTCAGAAAAAAAGACGCATCAATCTCATCAACCACAACATTCGCCACATCATGGATCACCATCACTATCACAACAACAACAACATCCAGAAACGCAACCACCTCAGCCACCCGAGCCATCCCAGCCGCCTGAGACACCACAGCCACCTCAGCCACCACAAGTATCACAACACCAGCCACAGCAGCACTCACATCAGTGTCAACAATCACCGCCCACTCAAAGATATCAACCACAAGAGTCCACTAGAGACAGACCACTATTTAACGCTCGTAAGTCTCCAAGAAGGGATCCACCCGCGCCTCGTCCCCGAGATCCATCGCCGGTAGCAAACTCATCAGAATCTCCACCTAAAAAACCAGTACTTGTGAGAGCGCCACAGTTCGACGTTCGACAATCCCATAGTCACATTGTCAAGCAGGCTCGTCTATGGATACCTAACCCAACAGGGCCAAGTAGAAATGAGCAGGCCAAAGAATCGCCTGAGGCAAAACAAAATGGGCACGTACAGCAGCCACTGCCGAAAAATGGTCTTGACCATGAGGAACGACCTAAACCCTCAGAGCGAGAGCAGATGTTGGCTAAAAAGGAATTGGGCAACAGTCGGTACAGAAGCAATGACCTGAATGATGCAGTTAAGCTTTATAGAGAAGCGAACGAGTTAGCACGCAAATTGGATGATAAAGAAATGCAGGCTATATTACATTTTAATCTGGCAATGACCTACAGCAAGTTAGGATCTTACAATCAGGCCGCCGATGAGTGTGCCGAAGCAGTTAGGATAGATGATAACTACATCAAGGCCCACTGTAAGAGGGCTGAGATTTACATGGCTCAGGGCAAATTTGATGATGCTGTGATTTGTTATGAGTATATTTGTGAAATTGATGCTAGCAAACGCGATGATGCTATGAAAAGGATTCAGGCGGCCCGCGAAATGTCTAAAAGATGCCGAAAACGGGATCAATATGAGATATTAGGTTTGGTTCCTGGTTTTAACATTGATGACATTAAGAAATCTTATCGAATGAAAGCAAGAGCTCATCATCCAGATAAGCACTCTAATGCCGATGTTGTAACTCGGAGAATCCACGAAAAAATTTTCAAAGAAACCTCAGAGGCCTACGCCTTCTTCCAGAAAAGATATGGATTCCATTGAAGGGCAGATCTCTTTAATTAACTTGGATCAGTATAGATGGAGCTATATCTATCAAATGAACGTGTTTATCAAGTATGCTCATTCCTTTCTTTGGAAATTTGCACGAACACACAGACACACCAAACACGAAGATCAAGACAGTATCGTCAAGGAAATGCGGATCAAATTGTGGCTTTCCTTGACATCCTCTGCACGAAATCTTTCCTGTGCCTATGACTGCAACTCGATATGTCTCCCTAGAAACATACTTTGGAAGTCTTTGGGTGTTCGGTTCGTAGGATATTCAAAAAGTTATTTGATCGTCGAACGAAATGGCAATAATAGGGACATCTGCATAGGGGAAGGCGAATGAGTACCGCTCTCGTCTGTTTGATTAAAACTCTCATCGAGAAAAAGGAAATTTGCCGATCTGGGCTAGAGCTTTTCCTCTTCTTTTTCCCTCTGAAAAGTGGGGTCAAAGCGAGCAAGTGAGAGAGAGAGAGAGAGAGAGAGAGAGAGAGAGAGAGAGAGAGAGAGAGAGAGAGAGAGAGAGA
>Ga0058701_10000319_pt1 | contig 36481 bp, 28 predicted proteins | sample AgamicOrMae_FD_97039 | JGI IMG/M metagenome (GOLD analysis project Ga0058701, IMG submission 97039) | Agave microbial communities from Guanajuato, Mexico - Or.Ma.e | ecosystem: Host-associated > Plants > Phyllosphere > Phylloplane/Leaf | place: Guanajuato, Mexico | collected 2012-06-04
GTACTAACAATCGTGCGAATGGGTGCCCCCAATGAGCTGTAAGAGATGAGGCACGTAGTAAGAAGATTTTATGCCAACCAATTATCATCATAAGACAGCCTGCGAACACGAACGAATCTTTTTGCGCGCGACTGCTGTGGATAGAGAGTGACTTTCCTGCATTCAAGGGTGAGAGAACTGAAGTATTCCAGCGAACTTTTCTTCAGGATTCGTCACACCCTCTGAGTGCCTAACGTGTGATACTCGGATTGCATCCATTGGACAAGTGGGTGATAGTGTCCACAAGATCCAACACCCTCTCACAAGATGAGACAAATTTCATCCACTATTCAATATGCTCTAAGCTAAATTCAAATTGTACCACAAGTTTTACAAGACCAGTTTACTAATTAATTACAAATTTGCCTAACAACACTCTCCAAGATAGAAGATAGACACAAGAGAAACAAGACCAAGTTTTGGACTCAAGGATAGAAACTTAGCAAACTTGCCTAGCATACTTCACGAATCGCTCATACCAAGATGGCCTCTGTTGCTGCTTGGTTACCCTTCGCTCGGGCTGCAGCCATTGGCTGGGTCCCAATAGCCAACAATCCATTGCCACCGCCTCCATTGAATGATGATACAGTAAGAAGAGAAGATGAGAAGTTCGTCATCAATGTTAGTGGAAGAAGATTTGAGACTTGGCGAAACACCGTCGAAAAATATCCAGATACCCTGTTGGGCTCAAGTGAAAGGGATTTCTTCTATGATGAGCAGACAAAAGAGTATTTTTTTGACAGAGATCCAGACATTTTTCGTCATATACTCAATTATTACCGAACTGGTAAATTGCATTACCCGAAACATGAATGCTTGATGGCCTATGATGAAGAACTTGCATTCTTTGGCATCATACCAGATGTTATTGGCGATTGTTGCTATGAAGATTACAGGGATAGGAAGCGTGAAAATGCCGAAAGGATGCTTGATGATAGAATCAGCGAAACAAATGGTGAAAAGGAGCAAGAGAATAGGTCACTCAGGGAGCAAATGTGGCGCGCCTTCGAGAATCCTCACACTTCAACTGCAGCACTGGTTTTCTATTATGTAACCGGATTTTTCATCGCTGTCAGTGTTGTGGCCAATGTTGTAGAGACAGTGCCATGTACAATCATATCAAAGATTCAACAAAATTTAAGATACTACAAGCAGCATGAATCATTAGCCGCTGCTGTAGCTGCCGCCCAACAGCAACAACAAGCACAAAATAATCAATTATACAACAGTAATTCAGATCTCCAGAACAATAGCGTCAATTCAACAAGCAGATTATCAGCCACAGACTCAGTCCGAACACCAACAAGCGCACAATCAACATTCTCAACATTCTACAGTGATCACTATAATAATTATAATTACTATTATCAGGAAGCAGAGAATCTAAGCTGCGGAGACACATTCAAGGTAGCATTCTTTTGCCTCGACACAGCTTGTGTAATGATTTTTACCGCAGAGTATTTGCTTAGATTGTATGCTGCACCGAATCGTTGCAAATTTATGCACTCAGTTATGTCCCTGATTGATGTTGTTGCCATTATGCCATACTACATAGGCTTGGGTATCAAAGACAACGATGATGTTTCAGGCGCTTTCGTAACACTAAGGGTGTTTCGTGTATTTAGGATATTCAAATTTTCTCGTCATTCTCAAGGCTTAAGGATATTGGGTTATACATTGAAATCTTGCGCTAGTGAATTGGGTTTTCTTGTATTCTCTCTAGCCATGGCCATCATCATATTTGCCACAGTTATGTATTATGCCGAAAAGAACGTCGATGGGACAACATTCACTTCAATTCCGGCCGCTTTTTGGTACACGATAGTCACAATGACCACACTAGGGTAAGTAAGCTCTTGATTCTCTTGTTGAAACTTTTCAGTTTAATCGTTTGTTTATTTTCGTTTGTTTTTTTTCATACTTTCTACCAAGTTCAGGTAGTTATTGTTCAAAAGTGAGGTGATAAAAACAATAGTTCATTGCAAACTATTGAATTTATCAGTTTCGATGTCGGCGAGTGACAAATAGTTTACTCGAGTTCATCAGAAGCTCAATGTTGCATGATGCAAAACTAGTTTGGTGCAAAGGCAGTGGTCAACTGAATTATCGGGCACCTGGGTAGAAAAGATTGGAACGAGATAAATTTGATTAAATTTTCCTCTCGCCGCTATCATGATATAGCGGGATAGAATGGTGTGCGCTTCACAAGCTCGACCCCGTTGCGCAAATGCCGCTTGATGGCTGGAAACTATTGCGGGGCGCCGGGGCGCAACATTTCAGCTAACTTACCACCTTTTCGCGTGCCATAGAATGAGCGCGATCGTTTCCCCTTCCTTATCGGCCGCTGGAGTAGCGTATTATACAGACGCTTCAACTGCTGTGAGCCAGTCGCACCTTTCATGGCCCTTAGCTCATCAATCACGTCCCCTCGCTAACCAACTTACACTGAGACGGTGCGCGAAAAAGTTTGGCTGGTCAAACTAGTTCGTATTTCGCCAGTTACCATAGGTTGGCGTTGAGAGAGAATGCAGCACACCTTTCCATCACTATTTGCGCACCTAGATAGCGAGCGCCCAGGAGCCCACTATGGCGATCAGAGGGGGCGCCTGTTTGCTGGCGGACTGTCATGAGCAAAGAGAGAAAAATCTCTGCCCTCGAATGTGGCGCAAAGATGGGTTAGATTATTTATTTAACACACGAGTGTATTTCTGCAAACACACACACACACACACACACACACGGCCTCTCAGCGGCTCAGTGATGCAAAAGATTGTATGCCTGCACTTGAATTGAGCGCCTCGGCCAGCTGCGAGCAACACTGCATCATGGGGGACTAACTCTCATATGGCAGTGTTCCCATGACCTCTCTATTAGGCCTGATGAACACTCTTCATCACTATCGAAACTCATGCCCTAACTTGCATCCGTTTCTCATCTGCGCCTCTCGCTCATCATGCCAGTTGAAATGGAGGCGAGCAAACAGTTCTCCATTGCAAGAAAGTTTTCATTCTAGGCCAGATAGCAGCAGCAGTTAGCTCGCCCATTTCCGCTAAGCGCGACTGTCCTAGAGGAGGATTCTAGCGAGATGCAAGCGCGAAAGTCTTTGTTGTTGTTGAATTGTTACAATTTGGAATAGGACTACGACGAAATAGTTGTTCCAGCTTAGGATGGAGCTTTCAGATTGAATGAAAACTAAGGGATCTCTTTCTTTTTGCCCCTGGAGACTTGCAGGCCGCGTTTGCCAAAAGGCGAAAAATCTGGCCGAGTTGGCGGCGAGCTACTAAAGTTCATTTGGGCACGCGTTAGACGAAAAGAGGCAACATTTCTCTCTGTCTCTCTCGTTGATTGAGCAAGACAAGAGCTGTAGGGTTCAGCTTGTTAGACGCGGGGGGGGGGGCCTTCCATGAGAGAGGCCCGCGCGTAAAGGAGAGCCTCCACTGGGCCCTGATAGTGCAGGGGCGTGAGTGGCAAACTGGAACGACTGGGCTGGGGCGCCAACCATCCAACAATAAGATTGGTTGGAATTTTCGGTCATTTTTGTTCGCGCCCATGGCAGACAGTCTGGCACCGCGAAGCGAGCCCGCCGCTCACTTTGAGCCCAGTTCATGGAAGCTCCTTCTCGTGGGCTGAAATTTCCACACAATCACACCAGCAGCAAACTATCAATGCCCCTTCGGAAGGTTTTCCTCGCCCAATCTCCAAAATTCGAGCTACTAATGGTAGAAGACCGAAGGAGCGAAAAATGCCATTCGCCAAAGGAGTTCAGATCGCCATCGATGATCATGACGAAGTCCGATGGGTTTCTGGAAGTGTGTGCGGGCATATTTATTTATTTTAAATATATATATATAAAACTGCAGAGCTCTTCTCTTGGGCGAGTCTGGGGAACCATTGCTGACTAACCAAGTTTGAACCCTAGTCCAGGGTGTTAGCATCTTGGCTGAATGACAGACGACTTGCAGGCTGAGCAAATGAACTGGCGCCTCAGTTTGTGTGTGTGTGAGGAGACGTGGAAACTGGTCGACCTGGCTTCTGTGTGTGTGTGTCTGTGTTTGTGTGTGTGTTTCTGATGTTGGAGTAATGTGAGTCTAACAGATCCCCAAAGTGAAGGGAGAGTACGAATCCGACAAATGAAGCTGTACGTAGCTAGTTGCTATCTCTAGTTTATGTCCGTCTGTGCGTGAATTTGAAATGGAGACGCCTCTCTCTCTCTGTTGTGTCTCTTTGCTCTTGGCACAAGACTGCGGGCCAGCCTCTCAGTTTACGTCAAGACCAGTCTATCGGGTTTGCATATGCAATGTTCGAATGACAAAACCCTCCAAGAGAGAGACACGCCCGCCCAGTCCGTCTTCTGCTCCGCCATCGAGTTAGCGAGGAAGAAGTCTTCTCGGCGAGTGCCAATAGCAGGCCATTTGTGATGAAGCCGGGCGGCTTGTGCTGGAAATGCCGTGCAGAATCTGTTAGCCTCCAAATTGGTAGTTTCATCGCGGCCCCAAACGGCTGCGGGCGCCTATGACTTGGGGAGGGCGACTCGAGAGAGAGAGAGAGAGAGAGAGAGAGAGAGTTTGGCAGAGCAGAGGCTGCCAAAGCTAGACGCACATATTAGTGCCAGCTAATGTGTATCGACATTTGTACTGGGCCCACGAGAGACAAATAGTGGAAACACTTCAACTTTAGGCTGCGAGCAGCTGGCAAAAGACTCCCAGCAGCACTCTTCTTGCGGGCTTTATCATCAATTTTATCCCTCAACTGGGCCCCCACTCACTTGAGTGAACTCGCGGCCAATAACCGAGAGCGCGTCTGGCGGATCTTCATCTAATCTTCCGATGTCGACCGTGAAATGGTAATGATGATGGCGTTTTTGGGGATTCCTTCTCTCAAAAGTCTTCTTCTCTCCGATGAGACTTTTGAGGGAGGGGAAACTTGCTCAAAAGTGTCTTGGAAAATTGGGGCCAGCCAGCCAGCCGGCAAGCTAGCTAGCTGGTGTGTTTCGTCTCTACTTGAGACGAGATGCCTCTCGTGAGGCGTTGAGATGAGCAAAGTTCGAGATGAACAGTAGACGTTCCATGAGAAGTGTGGAATTATTTACCGGCCGAATCATTTTTGCGCCTGATAAGGCGCCTCTGACACTTGAATGAAATTCCTCCAGATACATTGGTATGTGTGCAGGGGGGCAGACTATTTGTGGTTGCCCGAATTAAAGCCTTGGCTCTGAGGATTGCTCCATGGGACAACTGGTCCCATGGAGCAATCCTCAGCAAGATAGCAGCTACCTGATTTGAGGGCGAGCAAAGCAAGCGGCCAGTGAATGCTAAAGCTAATGGAATAAGTTTGATTCTTTTTCACAAACTCAAAGAGAGTAGGTGCGCCGCCATGTGAAAAGAATTCCGACGAACCGCATCGCAATAGTGGTGGGCCGTGCGTGTGTGATCTTTGCCGATCTGATACTTGGAGTATATGAGAATTTTGGCATTGGGCCATTTATTTGTTCAGAAAAGAGAGGGGGCACATAATTTGTGTGTGTGTGTGTGTGCATTTGTGATACATGTGCATCCTAAGGGCAAGCCATTGGGCAAACTTTATGTGCTCTCTGCATCCCCCCGCTCAGCAGCAAGCGGGCAAACAGTTCATTTGGTCTTAGTCCATGCTTGAATAGAGAGAAGAGAAAGGGTTTTGTCGGCCGGGGCTTTGGTTTTCTTTCCCTTCTCTCGAGAGGGCAACAAGGGAACGAATGGAAGCGAGCGGGCGCGGATTGGGCATAGATTGAAGTTTGCAGGCGCATTGCCTGCAGACTGGCAGCGCAATGGTGGCCCCGGTGTCTAGTGGCGCGCCCGTATTAGTAGTGGGGGGCGCGAGTGAGAAAAATGGACCGCCGAGGATCAGGGGCTCCAAGTTAGTGCCGAGCGTGGATCATCATTCATCGACATGGAGTATGAGAAATAGCCGTTTTGAGGCAGCCCAAAGAGCGCCCAATGGAGGGGGGAACTGTCAGATGCCGATCGGCCGGGCGAGGGGCCCAAATGAATGGAGCTTCCTTGGGGGCTCGCTGGGAAGCTCTTTGGTCTAGCTCGTGTGAGCTAGCGCTTGGCTCGCCGCGAGCCACTGTCTTGGGCCACAAACGTTGCCAAGATTTTCTCCACACACGAACACACATTCAGTGGCTCTAAAACGGAAGTCATCGGGTGGGGCCAAGATTGGGGATCAGCTCTGGAGGCTCAATCTCAATAGTGGCGCTTGATTCTGGCCTAGAGCTGGCCCGGCGAGAAGCGAAGAACAAACAATCCCCATGCTATGGGAGCAAAAATGGGCAAGGCAGAAGAAAAGAGGCGAACCAAAGGCGCAGCAAGAGAAGAAAGGGCCACCAAAACGGGCCGAGGAGAGTCTCTGTTGTTTCGCGGAGGGGAAAATAGATTGAAGAGAGAGAGAGCGCTGGCCGCGGATTGTCTAGCGCTGGCGGCAAGCGAGAGGGCGCCAGAGGAAAGGCGACGGGCAAGGGCGAGCGCCAAAAACAACACAGCCAAGGCCCCAGAGGAGCGCGCTCACTGGTCACATCGGTCGGCGGTTTGGCTGCACGCCACTCTCGAGAGGCTGCTGTCAAGATATCTGTGCCAGCGCGGCCCATTGTGGTCGGCTCGGCGTGAGATCCGCCGACGGAAACTGGCTAGACGGTGGGCCCTTTTTAAGGTCGTTTGTGTATGAGAAGAAGAAAAGAGTTGGCAAGTTAGTTCATAGAGCGGCCCAGAGAGAGAAGGAGTGGCAAAGATTGGGCATGGGACAAAAAAGTGCCAGCAAATCTAACTAATGGCCGTCTCCCCCTCGGCCCAAGGACCTTCCACCTAGGAGACTTGGGCTTGGAGCCCCTGCCTTTGGCTTTGGCTTGCCAGTGTGCAGTGTGCAGTGTGCAGTGTGCAGTGTGCAGACGAGTGGCGAGACCGCTAGACTGCTGCTTTTCTGGTAAAAGCATTGGCCAACACGTTCCGAGGCGGAAGAGTGGCGCTTTGTCGCGCCAGATGTAGACGCAAAATGGCTCGAAAGGCGCGCGGCTAACCCGAAAAAGAGGCAGAGAGGTCCCAGCAGAGAATCCTAATACAATGTGGCCAGACAAACATGCGCCGGCAGCACCGGCGGCCAAATGTGCACCACCGGCAGCCAAATGTGCACCACCGGCGGCGCCCTGAAGGCCGGGCACGTAGAGGCTCAGGAGACGCCTAAAGTTGGCGCCACTGAGCCACTGAGACTAAGAGTCTCATACGTTGCGCCTCGTCGACGTTCATATATCCATTTTTATGGATGGTGATTTAGTGGAGGCTTCCATTAACAGGGAGGAATTAGTTATAGTAGATTGGTTATCCCGAAATGTGCCTACATTATATGTTCGATTGGCAGGCCTAAGGAGGAGAAGGAGAAGAGGAACGTGAACGTGGAGGCGAATGGAACCATAGCAAGCCCAGCCTAGGCAAAGCCAAGACGCCATTCTCTGGCCCAGCGCTGACGTGAAACAAAATCATCTGCAAGATGGAGCACCTAGGCCCCCGGCGGCGGCGGCGGCGGCGGCGGTTGAGGCAGTTGCGGGCGTCTGCAGTTGGGCGCCGGCATTCATTGGCCACTATCTAGTTAATCGGATAATGTGAAAGTCCCTCAAGTTATATTGCATTTGCCTCCAGCTGGCGCGGGCCCGCGCGACTCAGGTTCTCCTCTCGCGCCACTCTGTCTCTCTCTCCCTCTGCCTGTCTGGCCCTCTCGGCGAGGTATTAGGGCGAAGCTAGCCATGCGCCGCCGCCAGTTCTCCTTCGCTAAGAGATGGCCTCTACGTGCGCTCGTGTGACCGAAATGGCACTAAGCTCGTGGCCAATGTCTGCAGGCCCAAGCTCCCAGCTCGAGCCCAAGCCCAAGTGCAGTGTCTCTCTGTGTGTACCATCGACCAACATTGGCCCCTCTCGGATGGGCCCACGGCAAATGTTTGGTGACGTATTGGCAACGATCCGGCCGAGATTACTTGGATAACAGCGCGCCAGTTGGCCGCCAAAGTCGCCCGCAATGACAGCACACACCAGTCATTAGATGGAGTCAGCCAGAGCGTGTGATGGAGGCACTGGCACCAGTCTCTGTCTGTCTGTGTGTGTGTGTGCTTATTTGTCGCCATGTTGTTTGTTAACTCGCAAATGGCCAAGCCTCGCTGCTTATTCATCTATTCATTTGGCCAGCGAGCGAGCAAGCTAGTGAGCAAGCAAGCCGGCGAGCAAGCAAGCCGCCCGCACCACCAAGAGCCAAAAGTTGGCCACCACAAGCCGACTGGCCACATCATACACAAGGAGGTGCTTGTTTCCGATCTTCGTCCGCGGCCGAATAACCAATGACCTAGAACGATGGCTGGACCACGTCAGCCAGAGGCAGAGACAGTTGCAGTCCCAATCTCAGTCTCAGTGGCGCTCGTTATTCACCTCGCCGCTTTGCCGGCCGCCCATTTGCCTCACTCCCCCGGGAGAGCCGCCTGTGAATATAAACAAATCTTGATCGATGGCCAGCCGGGGGGGGGAGGGGAAAAAGAGGCGCCATTTCCGGCCCTCGAAACTGGCCCCGGCGAGCCAGAATTGGAATTGAAGTGTCTGGCCGAGGGGCAGGGGCAGGAAGGCTGGCCAGGAAGGGGTGCTGTGAATGGAGATGGCCACTGGTCGGTGGCAGCGTCGCGCGACGCGTCCATAGTAGTATGAGGCTCATACTACGACGTGGCAAGACTCGTTGCTGCACTGCAGACCAGCGATAAGTGTCCCCGGGCGGCGAGCGTGTGCCCCTTGATCAGGCGCGGGCGGCGAGCTAAAATCTGCGCCAAAAAGAATTGGGCCGCCGGAAACGAAGGGGCGAAATTAATATTAATAACATGTAAGCTAGAGGAGGGGATTCGGCCATGAAAAATTCGACCAGGAGCTTGGAGGACACACGAAAGTTCTGACGATTGTCGACCAGGAGCTTGGGCCGCGCGGGAGCTAGACTCCTCATTGTTCGACTGGTTGGCTGAGTGTTTGGCCAAAATCTGGGCCACCCAGCAGGCTCGGAAAGCTCGTCGTCGAGACGATGATGAATCAAGGCTCCACAGTGGGCCCATTTATTCATCCAGCGAGCTCGGCCAACGAGAAGCACAATTGGCCCGCCCTTTGTGCTTGTGGGCCCTGCAGGAGGCCTCTGCTGCACTTCAGAGCTGCTTACTCTTGAGAGCTGCGTGCCAGTGGGGGCTCCTAAGGGCGCGCTGCCTGGCCGGCCGGCCCTAAGGATTGGCATCGGAAATTGCACATCAACGCCGAGCCGAACGGCCACCGCCGAGCTGCCACTGGAGCTCGCTCGGTGATGGGCGACGCTTTGTCGCGCTTGATGTGAATGGTGGAGGCCAGCTTAACAAATCAGCAACTTTAAATAGAGCGAGAGAGATTTCTTATTTTGAGCCGGCCTCTCCGCCCTGGCTCGAGCGCGGCCTCCAGCGTGGCACTGCTCGCCACTGACAGCTCTCAAATATAAAGTTTGAAGAAGGGCCAAGGGGGAGAGATTGTTTGCCCAAGAGGCAAGATGAGAGATTGAGCGGCGAGCAAGCAAGCAAGCGAGAGATTGAGCAAGCGAGCAAGCGAGCGAGTGGGGGCACTAACTGCGCCCACTTTTGCCGCCTGCCTGCGCCCCAAACGATTGCCTCGAAGCGGCAAGCGCCGAACGGAGGAAGACGAATTTGTTGGGCGCGTTCGGTTATTTCCGTTTCCGGTCGCGTGAGTAAATAGAGAGATTGTGTATTGCTCCGGCGGGGCCGCCAATACACAATCTTCGCCTCCGCCTCTTTCGGCCGGGCGGCTCTCCTGCGCTGTTTGGCGGCGAGCGAGCTTGCCGTTTGCCCACCGCTTACAAGCTCGCCCAGCAGCTTGCCCACCGGCTCGCCCACTGGCTCGCCTCCACTTGTGACAGACAACTATTAGCTCACTCCATTTCGGGGCTGCCAAATTTGCGGTTCCGTCATGTTACCTGTCTGCTTGCGGGGCGTGTTTGGCGCCGGCGGGCCACCAAGAGGCCGCCGCTTGTTTGCCGCCCGCCGGCCGAGCTGGTCGAGGCGGCGGCGCGCCGGGCAGGACGCCCTCTGGGAGCGCCCGAGTGGCTGGCCGGCCGACAGCTTGGCCGCCGCACAATGCTAGGAAGGTGCCTTGCCAAAGGAGCGCCTTGCCAGAGGGGCGCCTCGCCGGCAGGTCGTCTGAGCTGGGGCGCTCGGGGGAATACTAATGGTGCTGAGTGCAGCCATCATTTTTGCCGCGGGCCCCTTCAGAGCGCCCCACACAGACACACGCCGGTCCATACAGTCTGTCTGTGTGTGCGGCCGGCCCACTCGCGCCCAATCGGGCCCCCCGCTTGATGGCTCAATCAACTGGCCTCGAGCGAGTGTTGCCCCAAGCGCAGGTGTGGCCAGTCTGCCGGCAGCTCTGGCCATTTATCAATTACTCCAACCTGTCCGCCCTTTCTGGCCGCGCCGGCCCAGGACAGCGGCCACTTCCGGCGGCGAGTGTCCAGCGGCTGAGCAGCAGCGTGGATGCGGGCGACGTGGGCTGGTCTGGCTTAGCTTGGGGCGCGGAGGGGAGAGAGTGGTCCCTTGCGCGCGTAGTGCGATCGGGCCAATAATTGGCCTCGGTTGACGGCCGGCCGAGCGGCAGGCGCCCAGTTCGGCCCTGCTGGATCCAGCAGGCGCCACTCGGGGGAGGCGCCGCTGCTCGTTAGTGGCCATCTGGATGCGCCCACCAGCCAGCTGACCGGCTGAGGCGGCTCGCAGTCGTGCGCCAGTTGCCAGTGGCCTTTCTCCAACCGGCTTGGTGGGGGCGAAAAGTCCTGATTCATGATGTTTGCCAGCTCGGCAAGTGGCCGACTGGCCCGTTTGGGCGACTGAGCGGCCTTGCTGGCTGGCCTTCCGGCGCGATTGGGCCGAGCAAACAGACGGGCGCTCATGTGCGCCATTTGGGATGCTGCCAGTTGGCGAGTTGGCGCGACACTGCCAGGCCGACCCTTAGGAGTGGCTGGGCGGCCGATTCAACGGCCGAATTAGGCGGCTGAATCAGCAGTTGGCCGCTCCAACTGCTCCAATCGGCGCCCTTTGGGGCCAGATATAAGGGCAAACAGATAGACGATTGGCTGCAGTGGCAGATCGTCGTTCGGGATCGACTTGGGTGGCCAAAAATGGTCAACTCTCGTCGCGATTCAACCATTTTTGCGCCATTTTTGTGCCATCTTTGCGCCCTTCTTGTGCTGGGTCTCCTGAGTGCCGATTGGGCAAGCTTGAGGTCTGCAGGCGACTTGCAGGCGACTTGCAGGCGTCTTGCAGGCAGTCCATCGGATAGGCACAAATTCGGCCATAAAAGGCCAGAGATTAGGGCAACTTTAGCGCGAGTGGAGTCTCGCAAGTTTGGCCAGACATTGGCTAGAGAGTAGCTAGAGAGCGGAAGCTGAGCGTCCAGTTTATTCTCGGCCGAAGAATTGGGGCCGAGAATGAACTACGAGTTTTGCCATTGGAATGGGCCCGAAGGATGGAGATCGAGCGGCTGGAGAAGCAGCCCAGAGCAACAGAGAGTTGAATGTGCGCGTCCAAAGTTGGCCAATGGTGGGCCAATGCTTAGAGCTGGCTTTGTTGTGTGGGGCCGCCACAAAGCCGGCCAAGCAGCTTCTGGAAGCAACTGGGCCCACTCGAAAAGGGGGGCCCACTGGCTGGGGGAGAAAGAGAGGCAGACTGATAGCGAGAGAGACAGACAGACAGACAGATAGACGGACAGACAAATAACGGGCAGAAAGAGAGAGAGAGAAAGAATCTCACTTTTGTTGCTGGAACATGGGATTTGAATTGATTTCATGGGCCAGTGGGCACGAATTTGGGCCGCTTTGGTTCGGGCTAAAAGGCGACCAAGTTGATTGGATAGAGCAAGCGAGCGAGTGAGAGCCAGCCAGCCAGTTGGCAAGACGAGCGCGCCGGCGGAAGAGCGCCGGCAAATAGGTGATGGTATTGTGCGACTGGCAGAGACTGTGTGTGGCATTGTGCACTTGAGGCGCGCGGAGGCACTGGAGTGGCGAGAGGGGAGCCAGTTGGAGGCAAGTTGCAGGCGAGTTGCAGGGACCAGCAGAAGCAGAAGCAGAGGCAGTTGCAGAGAAGTAGAAGTAGAAGGGGAAAGAGTCGTCGTCAGCCGTTCGAGCGTTCGATCGATTCAATTTGATGCCGACCGAGTTTCGCTCTATAGTCTTGCACCTGGACGGCTTTGGACTAGTGGTCGGTTGGCTCGCGTGCTCACCAGTTGTTGTTCCATTTATTCGGCCGCTTTAACTTGGGCTATTTGTTGGAAGTTGTCATCGTTTGGGGCGCCTCTGGGGCGCTGTTGCTGCCGTTTGGGCGCCAGAGTGCTGCTTGTGTGCAGCCTGTGTGCAGCTTGGCGAGCTGGCCGAGCTTGTGTGCGCGCTGGGCCCGCCAAGACTCGTCATCGCGGCGCCCAAGGAGACCTAAGGAGACCCAAGCAAGAGACGTCAGCACCAACTACGTGCCCCCCGCCTCTGCATGGCGGCTCGCCAAGCTTGCTGATGGCCGGGCCAAGATTATTATTGGTCTGGCCGGCGGCGTTGAGGAACTGAGGAACTGAGGAACTGGCGAGCTCCGAGTGGCGCCGGCGAGCTCCCAGGGCGCCCACCAGCCGCCAGCCGCCAGACACTAGCTCACCGGCGTGCAGACCTTAGCTCGAGAAGAGGAGAGGAGAGAGGTTGCCAAGAGCTGGCAACAACAACAAGCTCTGTCATTCGAGCGGCCACTGAGCGGCGTGTGGGCGGCCAGAGGGCCTTCTCTGCTCTGCACTGGCACACTGGCAGGCCACTGGCGCCACTCGCGAGCACCGGCGCCCAAAGTTCCATCAAGTAATTGACTTTGCTCTTCGAATTTCCGCCCCTCATCAAAGCAACACCCAGCGACTTGAGGGCCTTGCTAGAAGGCAATTCTAGTCGCCCCACTGGAACTAAGGTGGAGGCCGCCGAGCGAGACAGCGCACCTGAGACGCCGGCCGAATTATCCTTGTCTGCATCTGGCCTGTTCTTGTGCCTCTTCCTCTGCCGACGAGCGCGACTTATGAGCTGCGCCCTGGAGCTCCTAAGGGCGCCCACTGTCAACCTGTCCGTCCGTCTGTCTGTCTGTCTGGGCGGACAAACAGTCCTCCTCTGGCCGCTCGAGCTTGCTGCTTGCGGCCCCCCCCCCAGCGAGCCAGGATCAGATTATCGGGCGGGCGACATTATTCAGCGCGCACCGAGCGACTTGGGCCGTCCGGGCTTCGCTCTGGAGACTCTTTGGAGGCTTGCGGGCGGCTCCAAAGGGCGCCCTCCGGAGTGGCGTCGAGTGGCGCCGAGCAGTGCGCCGAGCAGAAGGATTGAAAAATAACTTTTTCCGGGCCCAATCTAAGCGGGAGAGTGTGGGGTGAACTGAGATCAGTTTGGGACAAGCTCGGGCGAAGTTGGACCAACTTGGACGAACTTGGGTGCATTAGCAGGAAGTGCAAGTGGAGAGGGCCCGAAAGTGGAGCTCGCCGGTTGGTTGGTGCTCCATCCGAGCGGCCGATCACGGTCTCTAGCAGCCAGACTCACGCTGCTCCCGTGCAGCCTCGTTTCAGCCTGGCGCCAGTTGGGGACTTCTGTGTCGCGTGCGTCTGCGCGCACCTACACCTGAGGAGCGGCGTTTGCTCGAGGCAGCTCGTTGGCGAGCCAGTCTAAGCGAAAGCAGCGAGAAGAGTAGAGTGGAGATGAGGAGAAGAGGCCGAAAAAGGGCCGCAAAATGGGTCCTAATGCACGCCAAAGGTCGGCCGGCGAGCCAGATTTGTGGGCCGGCTCGGCCCACAGAGCTGCTGCGTGTTGAGCGAGGCGCAGTTGCTGCACTGTTTGGCAGCGGCGCGAGTGGCACCAGCCGATCAGGCACGCGAGCAGGTGTCTGGCGCCAGAGGAAGCGGCTGCGAGTGGGCTCCACTGGGCGCCCTAAGGAGCGGCTTGGGGGCGAGACAGACAGAGAGAGAGAGAGAGAGAAGTGGGCGCCAGTTGGGCCGCCAAGTGGCCCTCTGGGTGGCCGTTCGGGGCCTCTTTGGGCGGCCCTCTGGACGCCCTTAGGGTGGGCACGCGACCGTTGGCAAGGCCCGAACTGAGCGGTGGCGCCGGAAGGAAGCGATGCCGGCGATGAGGCGCGCGCGGGTGCACAGGAGCGAGCAGCGTCATGATTAATATCGGCCACTCGCTCGCTGCATGTGCGCGCCTCCACCGGCCGGCCAGTTAATTGAGAGCGACACTCTCGGGGGAGGAATGTGTGTTGTTGGGGGCCGCTGGCAGTGGTCGCGCGGGCGCCTTGCCGCCCACTGGCGAGCCCCTAGGTCTGGCGGCGGCGCTAGTGGAGGCGCATTGGGGCGTCTGGAGGCGGACTAGTTGCTGGCTAGTTAGCGGGAATGGCGTTGGAATTGGCCGGAGTGGCGCGGCGTGGGCCCAAATGGAGATCATATCTGGACACAAAGGCGCTTGGGGCGAGCGAGCGAGTGTGTTTGCGCATTGCTTGCTCGTGGGCCATTCGACGTGATATTGACTGGCCTGGCGTTTGTGCAGTTGTTTTGAAAAGTGTGTGCGTGAGTGCATGCGGGCGCACACAGTGAGCGGCCAGCAAAGACTGTGTGCGGCAAGTGCAGACTGTGTGCGGCGCGCGTGCACTAACAGCGCACTAACAGTGCAGCAATACTGCACTGTCTGTGTGTGACATAGTGCACATGCGTTGCGCCAGCTCGCCCGCGGCCAGCTCGGTCACACGCGCAAATGAGCTTGCCGCCCAAATGAGCCCAAAGTGTCCGGCCAGCCAGCCAGCTCAGTGGCCAGCTAGCTCAGCGGCCAGCTTGCCAACGAGCTCGCCAACTGGCTCGCCCACCGGCCAGCCTGGAAGTGCGCCCCAGAGCGGCTCGCAGTGGCCCAACGTAGCAATGGCCTAACGCCGCACTGGCCAGTTGGGGGCGCCGCTGGCCAGCTTGTTGCCCAATGCCCGTGGAGAAAGCACAATAAATCACTGTGTGCCGGCTTTTTAATTCGCCCAACCTAAGCCGGCCAGTCTGCGCGAGTTTGCGGCGCTCATCGCTTTGCCACCGGCGAGCACGCGCGCTCGCCAACCGCCGCCCCTAAGCTCTGCTCGCGTTACACACGTGCCGGCGGCCACTTGGGCGCCCTTTGGAGCCCTGCCTGGCCTTGGCTTGGCTTGCTAGCGAGCTTGCTAGCGAGCTGGCCATTGAGCTAGCCGGCTAGTGAACTGGCTAGCTGGCGAGCTAGCGAACTGGCCAGAGAGTCAGCGAGCGAGCGAGTAAACGAGCTAACTGACTGGCCGCTTGGCTTGTCTTGGCTCGGCTTGGCTGCTGTCTGAGCGGCAACACAATTGTGTTGTCTCGATCAAGAAGGCAATTATTTGGACATTGCCCAGGCGAGCTGGAAACGAGCTAGGGTCTAGCATTGGTCTGGCAGTGAGCATTGACTGGCGGCCCAGCTGAGCGCCCGCGCGGTCTCTTGGCGATACGATCTTGGCGGCGCCTCCGACGGCTTAGCGGGCGGGCTCGGCGGCCGCAGCTTAGGCGCGGCAAGTGTGCTCCTTTGCGCGCTCACTGCCCGCTCACTGTCTGCAGACTGGCCGCGAGGACCAGCAGCATCCAGCGGCGCGCTAATCAATTAGCTGGCAAGATAAATTGAGCCCGCATGGGGCCAGAGACAAGGGCTAGCCGAGAACTGAGCACAGTGAGCTTGGTGAGCTTGGTGAGCTTGGTGAGCCAGCCGAGTGCAAAGAGCCGCCGAGCTGCAAACAGCCACCAACTGGCGACTTAATTAGCTAACATGCAAATCTGCGACGGGCCGCACGGAGCGCCCAATCCAATCGGGCTAGAGACTGGCTCTGGCGGCGAGCTGCACGCAGACTGCCCGGCCAGCCATGAGCCATGAGCAGTGGGCCATGCTACTCATGGCCCACAAGCGGCCAGCTGGGCCACTTGGGGCGCAAAGAGTGGCCCCAATTGGCGCCCGGGGAGCAGGCGGACTGTGTTTAATGGCTCTCTTTGGAGCTCTTGGCCACCGGGGCGCCCAATTGGCCCGGCGACAGTCTGCAGCCAGTCGCTGGCAACCACCGGCAGCCCAAATGGCGCCGAGCAGAGCCCCAGGCGCGCCGCAAAAGTGTCAGCGAAGCTCCAGGCCCAAGCCCGAGCTCGAGCGCCCCACTCGTCCCCCTCGGCCGCTCTCTCGGTCCAGCGCCTCGGCACATCCGCCGCCCCAAGCTCGCCCCTCTGAGCTTGGCCAAGCCGCAGACTCGCCTCCGCTGCTCGCCGCTCGCCCCTCGCTGCTCGCCGGCCACTGACAGTGATTAGTGGAGCCGCGGGGGCGCCCAAACTGGCGCTCCCGAGCCAAGACAAAGAAGCCAACAAAGGGCCTTGTTTGTTGTGCCCGGCCGGCCCTTGTCACTCTCTGGAGACGAGGGCGCCCTTGGGCAGGCGAAAGGGGGCCAAAATTGTGCCGGCCGGCTGGTTAGGTTCAGCAGCTCGCAGCGCCCACAGCGCGGCCCAAACATATGGTCAAGCTGGGCGCAAGCTGGACTATTTTTAGCCCCTCACAAGCCCAACTTAACGAGAAGAAGCTGCAGAACTGCCTGGCCGGTTTGCAGCTCCGGCCGGGCCGCTTGTGGCGCTTTAGAAACGGCGCCCCGCCGGCCAGAGACTGCCCGCGGCGGGCGCAAAGTGTGCGCGCGTGCTGCGGGCTCTCTGGCGCGCCCACTCGGCCCGCATGTGGGTTGGTCTGTTCGCGGCCCGCGCGCCAAGTGTCGAGTGCGCGTCTTGCGTGCGTGCGGGCCGGCCGGCCCGCACGCGCACAGCCGCGCGTCCGGCAGGCAGTCCCGCGCGGCAGCATCGCGCCGCCTGCGCTCCAGGCCCTAGACTGCGGACAACCAGGACGAGCTGGCCGCCCGTCACGCCCCAGGCTCGCCCGCCGCTTCTCCTCGAGGCGATGGAGCCGCCTCGATAGAGCTGGCCAGCTGGACCACAAGCTCGCCAGCAGGTCCAGTTTGGGGCCGCTCGCTGTCAGTTGATTCCTGGGCGCGCACCCAGAAATCAACACGCGGCCTGGCACGCCGCAATCATGCGCCCCCCTCAACTGCCCGCCGGCGACCTCCACTGGCAACTGTCCGCCGCACACTGCCCCTCAGTGCTGGCCGGCTCCATTTGGGTGGCCGCCGGCCGACTGCCACCCGCCGGCAGCCAGCCAGACGGACGGGCAGTGGCGCGGAGCGTGCGCAAAGTGGGCGGAGTTTCTGCTCGTTGGCGGGTCGGCGGCGCACTCGAGTGGCCACACACTGGGCCATTATGACAATCATCATCATCATCATCAAAATTTCACGACATCCCCCAAACAATGAGCGTCCCTGCGAGGGCCAAGCTCGAGGCGGCGAGCTCAAAGCGGCGAGCTCAAAGCGGCGAGCTCGCGCCGCCAGAGACCGCCTCTTGCTGTCTCGGCGACTGTCTGGAGAGGCTCGAGGGGCGGCCTCTGGGCGACTGGCTGGCCAGCGTCTTGGCCAGAGCTAGACACCGACGACAAAGGCCAAAAGTGGGCCCAGATGAAGAGGCTCGAGTGGGGCTGTTTTTCAAGGGCCGCCGCTGTGCTGAGGCCGCAGACTAGCCCTGGAGGATGAAAGTTGGGAGAAAATAAAACATCATAATCTTATTTCCACTCGGCGCCTCTTTATATATGGGCCCACTCGTGTCCCCAGCCGCACGGAAGGCCCACTCTTTGGGCCGGCACATTGGCGGCCTTTTGCTCGCTCTCTTTGCGCTCTCTGCGCTCTCTCCGCTCGGCCAATCCATTGTGTGCGGCCAGGCCGGCTGTCTGTCGTCCGGCCAGCCACTCAGTCTCGACAAATAACGACAAGAGTCCGAGCGGGCGGCCTGCGAGGCGTCCCCGAGAGGCCCATTGGCACTGGTAGATGGGGGAGCGCGCGGGCCGCCGAACTCGCCTCTGTGCGCGCGCCCACCGACGAGCGGGAGCGCGCGAGCACGCGTTCGCTGCCGCTGCGCCCGCCGCGCGGGCACGCGAGATGTGCGCGCGGGCCCGCCCGCCCGAATGGAAACAAGTGCACGCCAAAGGAAACGCAAACAACAACAACAACAACCAGCGGCCCGCACTCGGCGCGCCACTTCCGGCGCAATCCATTTCCATACAACTTGGCTTGTTATTTTTCCCCAACGTTTGGGCGTGCAAAGCGTCGCTTGGCAGCTCGGCGGCTCGGCTTGGAGCTGCTGGAAGCGTGCACAGTGCACCACTGTGTCCCCTTCCACAGACTGTCCGATTTTCCTCAGGCCCACTTCTGCTCGCCAAGATCCGCACCCAAACCAGGCCCAACCGGGGGGAAAATAGCGCGCTTGTAGAGAGTGTGCCCACAAGTAGAGAACTCTCTGCTCTGTGCTCTTTCCCTTCTGCTGGCTGCTAGCCACTGGCCAGCCACTGGCGAGCTACTGGCTAGTCTCCAGCCAGCCTCCGGTCAGTCTCTGGCCGGAGGCGAACAAGCGGAAAGGGGGCTCAAAATGTCGACTGTCCGTGGGGCGCTCCAGTTGGCCGGCCAGTTAGCTTGGCGCCAGAGTGGAGCCAGCAGAGTGGGCGCCTCCACTGGCCGGCGAGCGAGCGAGTGGGAGCAGAAAGTGTGTCTGGCCGGAGAGTCTTGGAGGAAAAAGTCGCCTCCACTTGAGGAAGCCTTCACGAAGGGTTGGCCGGGCGCAACTTGTGCCTCGGCAACTTCTGTGTCTCGACTTGAGAGACGTTTTCGCCTCAATTGTTTTTGTTTGCTCTAAAATCTGGCCGCCGCCGCTTTGGGCGTCCAGAGGGGCGCCTTTGGGCAGGCAAAAGGCGGTCCAGCTCCCGCTTAATGGCCCCCCAGTGGCGCTGGGCCGCGTCCGAAGCGGGCGGGGCTGGCGAGCTGCGGGCGGATGTGCGCCCGCTGGCTGAGCTGTGGCGGCGCAACATTTCCAGCGCGGCGCCAGCTGAGCGCCCAGCCTGAGGAGCGCCCGCTCGGCCAGTGCCAGTATCTAGCCAGTTTCTAGCTAGTCTCTAGCCAGTATCTAGCTAGTATCTGGCAGTGGAGGAGGCTCAGCAGCAGCAACAGCAGCAGAGGCAGAGGCGGGAGAATGGCGGCCCAGACGAGTGATGCAACGTGTTGGCGCCACTAATTGTCTAATGAACTGTCAGCGGCGCCTCCGAGGGGGCTGGGCGCGCGAGATTAGCGCAAAAAGTGACTCGTCCTCTCTGGCCGGGCGGCCTCAGGCTGCCAGTGGAGGCGCAGCAGTGGCGGCCCAGCAGTGCAGCATTGGAGCGGCAAAGCAGTAAAGCAGCGGAGGCTAAGGGCTGATTGGTGGGCGCCCGCGGCCCAGGCGGCCCAGGCGGCCCAGGCGGCTCGCCATGGCGCGCCAGCTCGCGCGCCGACGCAATTTATCTTCCGGCCGCGCGGGTGGCCCACGCGCATGCAACGATGACGCCCGCATCGAATTTCGCCCCTGTCAGACCTTGTCTCCGTCGGCGGCCAAATATCCGCCACTCTGCCCTAGCACTAGTCTCTGTCTCGAGCGGCTGAGTTTCGTCCTCAGCCTTAGCCTCAGCCTCAGCCTAGCGCCAAGTTAGCCCCAGTCTCTGTCTCTGTCTCTGTCTCGGGCGGGCCGCAACCTGATCGAGCCCGTCGGCGCGCTCGCTTAATCAAGCGGCCTCTGCAACGCTCAGCCGCCACTCACTAGGTGCACTAGGAGCAAGCCTGACTGGCCGCTGCTTAGCTGCTTAGCTGCACCACTAGCTTGGCTGCATCGCTGGCCAAATTGTTTGTTGTGAACAGAGCAAAAAGGGAGCAAAAAAGGCCCCTCCTCTTCCTCTTTCCTCTAGCCCTAAGGAGCGGACAATCACACGCCGGCGCTACATTGGTGCCATTAATCAAGCGCGATCATTGCGCACCAGGCCGAGCTGAGCTGAGGGCTAAGGGCCGATGGAGTTGTCTGGCCGAGTGGATGTTATCCTGCGCACTATTTGTTTTATTTCGCCCAAGCGCCAACCTAACTTCACTTCCTCCCCGCAAGGCCCAACTAATTACGCCGCCCAAGTCGCCCTTGCTCAGCCGCTCACTGTCTCCCTCGCGCGACCACTGCCTCAGAAACACACACAGACAGACAGGCCTCCTCTCTCCTGCCAGCTGGCCCATTTATCCAATTATTGTGCAAATGATGCAGCACTCAAAGCGGGGCCACTTCTCCTTAGGGCAGCTACGTGCACAAGTCTCGTCCTGCCACAAGACGAGACAAATTGCGCCCCAAATTCTCAGCTTGGCCGCCGCCCAGACGCCAAGCCGAGAAAGCCAGGCTGAGGGCCCACCAACTGGCCTTGGTGTATTTAAATTCAATTTTGCCTCAAGACCGCCGCTGCAGCTCCGCCATTGTACACATATGGCTGCAACTGGCGCACAGTGGCCGCTGCAACAACGCTCAGCGCCGGCGGGCCAGTTCCTAGTCTTTGCAGCCTTTGCAGTCTTGGCAGTCTTGGCGGTCTTTGCAGCCTTTCTTTGCAGAGAACGTGCTCACGATCTGATTCATCTGGCGCCCACAGAGTTCCGCTAACAAGCGGCTCTCGTCACGAACAATCTGCTGTCTGGCGGCAACATTACAACATGTTTAAATTGCTTTCACGCGCCCCACTTGTGTGCTGGAAAATGTTGGAAAAATATTGAGCCCACACACATGAAGAGGAGCACGAGCCGCCACCAAGCGCCCCCACTCGACGCCCCTCGATGCTTGCGCAAGAGGCGCCACCCTCACCACTGCCGCAGACTGTCTGTCGGCCTGTTCGGCTTGTTGTCCAGGTGCAGCTTGAGAGATCCCACCCTCAAAGTGGGCCCGCTGAGTGTCTGGCCTGGTGCGTGGCCCAATTTGGCGCCCTCGCTCATCGGGCGCTCTGCTGCTCGTGGCCGGTGAAAAGCCTCAGACAAACAGAGACTGGCCCTGGAAAAAAGTGGCGCCCTCCCCTTCAAACAAATGTGAAAATCTAGCTAAATTTCCACTCTGGGAATTGCACCTTTTATTTGTCTAACTTCATTGCCGGCCCTAAGCAAAGGGGCGCCCAATTCTACACTGCACTTTGCACACACTCCGCACTGCACACGGCGCGTCAAAAATACGGTTACATGTTTGCGTAGCGCCGGACGGAAATTTGTAACCTTACTTTTGGCGGACAGTGCACACAATCTACACGGCACACACACTGCACTCCACGGGCGCACCTCCAATGAATGATATCCGCCCTTTATCGCCGCCACCTGAGCCTGTGAGACGCGAGGGTCTCAGTGCACATCAAACGAGTTAGCGGGCAGCCATCTTGCCAGAGCTCCACTCTACTGAGTCCGTTCGTTACACCACCACTCGTTTGGAGCCAGCGGGCCGACGACTTGGGGGGAGCCAAGCTGCTCGTTGGGGCGCCCGTGCTGGTCATTATTTCAAGTGCCGCCATCCAAACGAGCCTCTCTCGTGCTGCTTGGGCGGTGTGTTTGGCAGGGCTGGCCGTTGTCACGGTGCGGCGTGACAAAAAGGGCGCCCACTTAATCGCGCGGCCCCAAGTGGAGCCTCCTCACTCGCTCGCTGGCTGGCGCTCCGCAGGGCGCCGCTTGTTCCGGAAGACCGGGACGAGCTCCAACAACAACAACAAACCGACCGCTAACAATAAAATTGAGCCCTCGCTGTTTTATTGTTTACTTACACCGAGCAGCAGCACCTGCGCCTCCTAAGCGCCACAATAAGCCCACTCGCGCGCCCAACCACTTCGCCCCCCTCGAGGCTTTGTTGCTGCTCCTCTGCTGGCAAGATGCCCACTATCTCGTCCCAGTCTCTCCTTGACTTACTCTCCTTGGCCGCCATAAAGGCGGCAAGCTCGAGAGGGGCGCCCAAAGAGACACTGACTTGGGCGAAGAGGCGCCTGTTTATATCGGCCGCTCGCAATCAGCACCACTCTGCACGGTGTGCGCCAATGCTTCTCCGCAGACTGTGTACAATTTTTACCATACAAATTGCACAGTGCGTGTCAAAAATAGGGTTACATTTGTGCTCAGCACTGCACAGAAATTTATCACCCTACTTTTGGCGGATAGTGCACACAGTCTCCCGCAGACTGTCTGCGGGGTGCACTGTGCCCACTTGGCCGCACAGATGCACGCAACTGATCGACATTGATCCATATTTTTGTCTTCCATTTTCTAGTCCATTTTTGTCCATTTTTATCCATTTTTGGCCTCTCTAAGCCTGTAAAAACGGCCTAAAAATGGCCTAAAAGTGGCTTAATGTGTCCATCTTTCGGCCCGAGATTCAGGGCATCTTCAAACACGGTGGAATCAAACACCAACTGCGGCGGCAAACAGCAAGCCAGACAAAAGTGATGAGAAATTATGAGCCCAAATGGGGCCCAATGATTGATGTCAGCTAGTCTGAAAGGGGCCAGCTGACAGTGTGTGGTGGAAGAGTTGGGCCAATGGAAAATGCATGCGGCCGAGACTGCTGCTGCTCATTGTTGTCCGAGAGAGCCCCAGAGAGCAATAATGACGTTTAGGAGTTGGTTGGGGAGGCGAAAAGTGGGCAAAAAGTGGGCGAAAAGTGGGGGAAAAGTGGGGGAAAGAAGCCACTGCTTAGGCTGTGAGTGCTTGCGGCCGGCGGAAAATAATTGGCCCTTTGGTGTGCGGGCGCGCGGGGAGCTTTATGTGAAACTAATCGTTTGGGCTCTTGGTGGTGGCCGTTTGATGGAGAGGCCGCAGAGAAGGAGAGAAAGAGGACCGCACACGAGGCGGCAAGTGGGCGCCAAATTGGCCCAATTGGGCCAAGCTCACTTCTGCGCTCTTGGCAAGCCGCAACTGGATCCACTTGAGCGGATTGAGTCGGAAGGAATTGCAAAAGAGACGCCCGCTTGCTTGGAGCAGGCGCGGAGGACTGCCCGTGGGGCTGATGTGATTTGGCTGGTTGATGGATAAAAGATGACCGAGTTGAGCTTGGTGGTGGGCAAAAAAGGGCCACACCAGAGCTCAGCGCCGGAAGCGCCCAGGGAGCCGAGCTGAGCTGGGGGCGCCTTGAGGGGGCGCCCAACGCGGATTGATGGCGCCACAGAGAGAGAGAGAGAGCGGCCGCAGAGATGGATAGACAGAGAGAGAGAGCGACAGACAGACGGAAGGGTTCGAGAGCATACAAATTGGCAATCCATTAACATAAATTTGAATGCCTCCACGCTGTCTCTGGCCTCTGAGGCAGTCTTCTATGTGTGGCCCCTCGTGCTCAGGCTTGTCGGGAAACAAACTCCAGTGGGCGGCCTCCAGCTCGGCCGGCGCTGAGTGTCCGGCGGGCTTACACTAAGCAGAAGACCTGCTGAGGGGCAGAGGAGCTGAGGGCGGCTTCTTGGCGCTTCTCGGCCATTGCTGAGGCAGTGGCAACAATCGATCAGCACGTTGACTCGACTTGGGCCACTTTGGGCCAGTAGAGCCAGTCTCTACAGTCTCTAGTCTCTGGTCGCTGGCTGAGCGCGCCCGCTCGAGCAACCACGAGAGACGCACTTGTCAGTGTTAGTGTGCACGCCAATTGGTATTCTCATCGAGCACTCTGCACAAGGCGCACAACAACACACAGTCTCTGCTGGGCCGCACGCAGACGAGCCGCACACAGAGCAGCGGGCGCCTCTCTGGGCCTCTTTGGGTCTCTTTGGCTCTCTTTGGGCGCCACCTGACGGCCCCCCAAAGACTGGCCGACAAATTGCTTCCTGAGTGACGTGCGGCCGGCGCTGATGCTTCGAGTGGGCGCTCGCTCGTCTCGTCTCGTGTGTCACTCGCCGAGCTGCACCTGGCCGCTGTAATCCGGCGCGGACCTTTGCCGGGCGACAGCGGGCCGAGTGGGCAGAGTGAGGCCGAGTGAGTCCGAGTTGGCCTGAGAGAGCAGAGTGAGCAGAGTGGGCAGAGTCCACTTTCATTTGGGAAGACTGGCAGGGTGAGAGTAGTGAGCAGCGAGCAGTCAGTAGCGAGCAGTGACTAGAGACAGAGATTGGGGCCGGCCGGCTTTATTGAGCCGCCTGCAGGCGGGCGGCCCACGCGGCTCGCTTATATTGGATATTGCGAGTTGCAGTTGCAATTGGATTAACAAAAAGAAGAAGCCTGTCCTTTGGGCTGGCCCAAAAGCGCGCCTACAACAAATGTTGGCCTCGCTGGGTGCCATTTTATGCGTCCGAGCAGCAAACTTGTAGATTTGGGCCCAACTGGAAGCTCCAGTTGTTGCAGCCCCAAATAGAACTCCAGTCCAACCGGACACTCTGTGCACTTCCTGCTCTCTCCGCTCGCTCCTCCGCTCTGCTCACTGTCTGCCTATTTCATGTTACAACTCGGCCCGTTTGGGCCGCAAGCTCGCCCTCAGTGCAGCCAAATGCCTGCACGAGCAGAGAGTCCAAATCTGCAGTCCATGAAACAAGTGGCGGCGCATAAACAGGGCCGACTTTAGAGAATTAAAGGGGCGCCGATTTGGAGCCGCGGGATCAGGCAAACTGGCAAGCTAGCGAGCTTGAACACTGGCCAACTAGCAAGCCGGAAAACTGGCGAAACGGCAAACTCGTTGGCAGTTTGCGGAGTCTCCTTAGTCCTGGCGGACTGTCTGCGCGGCCCCGGCGAGCAGGCGAGCTTGGGGCCGCCCATTTTGGACCAGCTGAAGCCGCAAAATCGGCATACAACTTTGGGCCACAACTTTTCGGCTCGGCGGCCTAATCAGAGTTGGTTGAAATTTTTCCAATTGCACTTGTTCCGCTCATCTAATTCAACTACTACTCACTGCACAGGCGAGCCAGTTCGCTGGAAAGGCAGCTCACCAGCTCACTAGCTGACTAGCTTACCAGCTCACTAGCTTACCAGTTCGGCAGCTCAGCAGCTCAGCAGCCGGCCAAGTGGCGACTAGGTGGCCCAGCCAGCTCTCTGCTTGCTGTGAGCTCACCACAATCCAGCGCTGGAAATCCGCCGCAATGGGGCTGCAAAATGGAAGGCGCCCAAGTGCTCGGACAAATTACATTTCAGCTCCACTCTCTCTCTCTCTTTTGCACTCCTCTGCACTCCTCTGCACTCTTCTGCACTCTTTTGGCCCCTCGCGTGCCCCTGTCTGCGGCCGAGGCTGCCCTGTGGCGCCGCAAAGGCCCACCAGCGGCGCCTAATGCAGACGCACGCCCGCCGCCAGCCAGCTCCCCGTGGCTTAATCCAAATTGCGAATTGCAAATTCCGCCCCACCGAGGGCGCACCATTTCGCCCAGCCTCAACCTAAGGGCTCACAGGCTGGGCGGCCGCGAGCTGCTTCCGCTTGCGGCCGCCCCCAAGCTCCCCCTCGGCAGCTCTATCCAATCTGTTAACTCTCTCCACTAACCCGGCGAGATGGGCCTCTCTCTCTCTCCAAGCCGCTGGATAACAGCCAGTCCGAATGGGGCCAGCTCCTAATGAGTTTGCCAAAGAGAGAGAGAGAGGGCGCCTTGTTGTTGTTCTTTTAACTGGCGGCCAGCAGGCCATTTTGGGCAACCCCCAAGAGAGCTGCCCTCTATTTGGCCCCCACTCCAAATAGCCTCATCTCAAAATTCTGCAACCCCTTTTCCACTTGTCTAATATCAATCTGCCCGATTGTGGCCCTAATGTGGGCCGCCTGTCGAGCCGCCAGAGTGGCCGTCTGGCTCCAATCAGGCCAAATTAAGGGCCAAAAGCGGGCTCGAATGGCAGCCTGCAAACACCAGTCCCAGTCTCTTGCAAGCGAGCGGCCGCCCAAGACCAAGTTTCAGCCTCGAACGGGCCGCAAGAATCGATCCCTGATGACAATTTCGAGCAGCCAGCAAGGCGCTCTGGCTGCTTGAACCATCCGCCGAGAGTGAGCAAGTTCAGCTTGGCGCCTCACTTGGCGCCTTAGACAGTTGGCGGGCGAGTTTCATCTTTTTGCTGTGAAAAATGTTCAAAAGTGATAAAAAGCTCGCTCGGAGTGGATGACTTCCTCTGGTGGGCGCCATTTCGGCCGATTCTCCAGCTCGCCGAGTTGTTAATCCCGACCGAGAATCTGGCCAAACAAACCCAATTGTGCGCCCCACTCGAGGCCGACCTCTAGCCTAAGCGAGCGGGCCATCATTTTGCACCATTTTTGCACTATTTTTGCACCGTTTTTGCACCATTTCCGCGACCTTCCGGCCCAAATCTCGACCCAAACAAGTCGACGGCTGCTCTTCGGCAGCCTCAGAGCTGCTTTGGAGCTGCTCTCGAGCCACGAGCCACAAGCGAGGCCTGAACATGAAGTCGGCCGATGATGGAGCGGCGTCCAAGCGGCCTCCAAGTGACTGGCCCAGCGGCCCTGCCAGACCTTAGGCGCGGCGCTGTTTGAGCTGCCGGCCCAAAGGACTAGTTTTAGACCAGTTTTGGGGGACGAAAGTCCGCAATTTGTGCGCCAAAGGGGGGCCAAATTGCGGCCCAGACTGGGCGCTCTGGAGGGCCAAAAGTTGGTCCAGCTCGGGCGACCTTTGGGGCGCCTGGCGAGCTTGAGAGGCGCCTCGTGGGCCGAGCACTGAGGGGAAACTGCGGCTCGAACGTGGCCGGAATTTTGCCCCCTCAAGTCGGCAGCTAGAGACTCGCGCTGAGCGGCCGGCTACTTGTCGTCCGCCCAGGCCAGTTGGGGCCAGTTGGGGCCCAGCCAGCTCGGTGCAAAGTGGTCGAGGGCAAGGCGCGAACAGAGAGCTCCTCTGGCGGAGGTTCCCCGGTGGTTCCGGTGCTCAATTCAAAAATGGGCGCCGACGCTTTGGGGCGGCCAGTTGGGCGGGCGGAAGGGCCGGCCCAGAGCGAGAGGCTGCCGGGCCCAATGTCAATCTGTTGTAGTGGCAAAAGTTGCACACAATGGAGAGAAACTACGACAACAAGAACCAACAACAACAACAGTCAGCCAGTGGCCCTTTTTCCAACTGCCAAAGGCACGCCACGATTGATCGATTCGCTCGGGGGCCTGGCACTTTTTGCACGCCCAACCATCAGGAGCGGCGAGCGGCCACTAGTCGGCGGCCGGCTGTTTGGGGCGCTCAGTGGCGCCCCAGAGGAGCCCCCCGGCTGCAGTCCTTTGGATCCACTGGCTCCACTGGTTCATGGAGCTCCAGCAGAACTTCGGCAGAACTTAAGCAGAACTCCAGCGGAACTCCAGCGGAACTCCAGCGGAAAGGCTCGCCTCCCATTAGGCGAGAAATCAGCGGCCAGCTCGCCGAGGGGCCTGATTGTTTCCATTTCCGAGCAAGTGATTCAGATGAGAGACCGATCGATTAGCCGCCGGCTGCTGGCTAGCTTCTGACTGGCTAGCTAGCTAGCTGGCTGGCTGGCTGGTCCGCCTTGCCGGCCGGCTGGCTCTGTGTGTCGCCAGTCACAGAGAGTCGCCAACACTTGTGCAAGTCATTTCAATCAATTTCCGAGTTCATTTCCTGCTAGCGAACGGCCGAGCAGCCGACCACAACAGTGAGAAGTGCGCCCACTCGCACGACTCACAACAGGCCACCTAATGGGCCTGGGGGAGAGAAAGTGGCCTTATTAGGCCGATCGGGCCGATGAGCGCCCGTTAGCCAGAACAGACACTCCCAGACAGTGTTGAGCGCGCCTCTGTGGCTCTGTGGCGCTGTGGCTCCGTGGAGGCTTAGGGCCACTTAGGGCCCACCGGGCTTATCGTGTTTTCTCGCGTGTCCGAGTTAAAAATAACATTTCCCCTTGAGGCTAGAGGCTGGAGGCCACGGGCTAGAGACTAGGGCTGGAGGGGGAGCCCGTTTCCTCCATTTGGGCGCTCCTTTGGGCGCTCCTTTGCGCCTGTGTTGCGATAAATCCTTCAAACGACCTCAGTTGGGCCGCCCAAAAGTGGCACCAGACGAGCGCGAGACGAGCACAGGCCGAGAGAGAGAGAGAGAGAGCGGCCAGCAACCAGACGGCCCATTTGCCAGCCGAACAGCCAGAAAGAGTGGCCTGTTCCAACTAATAAGACAAACACCAAGAATAGATAAAAACAAATAGAGCCACCACCAAGTGAAGCGAACTAACAAAAGCACCACCATTATAACCCAATGCCCAATATATACAAACACCAATGCTCAATTACATGTACGCCAATGCACACACATTGCACACATTGGACACACATACATTGGACACACACTCATGCACCTAATGCATGGAAATTCATCCCTTTCAATTATCTTTCCATGGAACTGGCAAAACTTGGCGACTGGCAACTCGAAACTGGGAACACAATCCCCCGAAAAAAAAAACCGCATTCCATCTCTATAACTGGTGAAAATTACACACAAACTCGCTCTCTCTCTCTTGGTGGTCAACAACCAACAGTTACGGAGACATGGTCCCAGCAACAATGATTGGCAAAATAGTCGGCGGTGTCTGCTCTCTAAGCGGTGTGCTGGTCATCGCCCTTCCAGTTCCCGTAATTGTGTCTAATTTCAGCAGAATCTACCACCAGAACCAGCGGGCAGACAAGCGAAAGGCACAAAAGGTGAGTGCTCTCAGTTCTAACAAACAGTTCTAACAGTTCTCAGCTCTTAGAGCCAAGTTGGTCCATTTCTTTTTTTGGCCATCTCTCTCTTTCTGTATATGTCCTCAGAGAAGGCTCTCTCTGTATATATCCTCCTCTCTGTATATCTCTCTCTCTTGCTCGCTCGCTCGCCCACTCGACTAAATGGCCCGTGCATGGCCGTGTGAAATTAGTCTCCGGAACCGGCGCGCCACTCGAGAGCTTGGGGCCCTTTTGGCAGACAAACAGACAGACAGACAGACAGACAGACAGTTGCCCTGCGAGAGGTCTGGAAAACAATTATCGATGGTGGTGCACAGCTGCAGCACACTGGCGGCACTCAGAGCACTCACGAGCCAAACTAGGCCCGTGTGTGAGTGTGTAAATCTGGCAAAGAGGCGCCCCATATGCACTCTCTGGCCTGTTTGTTTCTTTGGGGCCCAAGTTAATGAGTTTAATTGTTGTCCGCCTCGGTGGGCGCCATAAGGCCCAATTGGGCTGCGCCACTTTCAACGTCTGTCGTCCAGAGACTGTGGCATGGCTCGTGGGCCCATTGGGCCACGAGTGGCGGCCGCTTAGTGCAGGCACCCCGCACTGCACTGCACGTGTGGCGCCACTGGCCGGCGGCAGATCTGCAGCCATCCTAAGGGCTGGTGGCGCTGGCGGCACCACAAGTGAGGCCCACGTCCAGCTCGAGGCGAGGGGCGCTTCCCAAGGCGAAAAGAGAGCAGCGGAAAATAATATTCAATGCCTTCGCCTGCACCTGACGAGAAAAAGATGGCGACAAATGAGCGGTTCGTGTGGGCCAGATGAGCGAGCTGAAAGGAGTGCTGCCAGATGAAATTGAATGCAAACAACAATGCTAACACAAACAAACAAACCTTCATGCCCGAACCTTGTCGCGCAACATTGCCACCATCTTAACCGACAACAACTGGCCACCCTCCGTCCAAACACAACACAACACAACACAACAACCCCATGCAGAAAGCGCGAATGGCCCGCGTCCGCATCGCCAAGGCGACCAGTGGCGCCGCCTTCGTGAGCAAGAAGAAAGCCTGCGAGGCCCGTCTGGCAGCCCAGGAAGCTGGCGAGGAGGTGGAGCCCTACGACGACATCTTCGAGCTCCAGCACCACCACCTATTGCGCTGTTTGGAGAAGACAACGGTGAGTAGAATTAGCAATTAGTTTTACAGAAAAACTTTTGTAAAAGAAAAGCTGACGAGAAATTGCAACTCACTTCTCCTCAGTTGCAGTCCATTTGAGAACTTCGAGACCAGCTTCAAATTAAGCAGCTTCATCTCGAGCTGCTCATTATCTCCAAATAACATGCATCAACTGACTCTTCTTTGTCTCCTCTTTTGGCCAACACGAAAACGGAAAACGGAAAACTCCAAAAACTCCAAAAACGGCGCTCAAACCAACTGTGACCCTTAGGATCGCGAGTTTGTCGAGCAGGACCTTGTGGAGGCCCAGCTCGCCCAGCAGACCAGCGCCGAACAACAAGCCCAGGCGCTCTCGCTGCCCAAGAAGCTGCTCTCGGCCGCCAAGGGCACCAAGAGCAGCACCAGAGGCTGTCTGCACTCGTGTTGCAGTTTGCCCAGAAGTTTGCGGGGCCGCCAACGCCGCTACAGCAGACGCCCTCTGGACGACGATCCAGCCTCCACCAGAGGCGCTCGCCAGGGGCCCACCAACTCGGCCTCAACAGGTGCCCATGGGCGCGACAAGGCCAAGGGGGGCCGCTCGTCCACCGGAACTGGACCAACCAGACACGAGCTCCAGAAGACCGAGCTTGAGCTGGACGACATCGAGGCGGGAAGCGCAAAGTCCAGCTCCAAGTCTGGCCAACTGGGCCCGGCCGCCAGCTCACTGAGACAACGTCCGCAGGCCTCCGCTTCCGCTTCCGTTGGGGGCACAATCAGCACAATGAGCCCGCAGGATCCGGACAGGGAACAGCAGCAGCAGCAACAGCAGCAGAAGCAGCAGCAACAGCAGCAACAACAACAAGCTGGTCCATCTAATTCCAAGGGCTCCTTCGAGAGGGCCACTTGAACTTTTCAACAATGATAATTGTTATCCTTTGGGCTATTTTTCTGCCACACAAAAAGTGGCCCACCTCAACAGCCAGAGGCAGAGGGAAAAGAGAAACAATCTCAAATGATCCAAGATCTCCAATCAAAGCACACACATTGTTCGTTTGGTTTGTTTTGTCAGATTAGAGGAGAACCTTTTTAGCAACCCAAAATGCCATACACATTTGGAGCATTTGGAGCTTCACTATATTAGCTTCTCATTGTAATATCATCAAGCCTTTCACTGTTGGGGAGTATCTTTCCAATCGGGCAATAAGCATAAGCTCTCGCTCAGCCATTTGATCGGCAAACTTTCACGCCCCTTCCCTTGAGCTCATCATGTTCATGTCAGCACTTGGATTTCCATTCATCACTCACTACGTGACCTGAGATCAACCTTCTCTTCGTTGGGCAAACATTTAGATGCACAGCAGTTGTGTCCGCCCCGCAAAGACACACGTTGTATCACAGATCCACACAAGTATACAAATAAATTTTTTTCACCAGTGCGGATAATTATCACTCCTTGTTGCACCTCGATCGATATCCTCCCACTTGCGAATTAGAAAAGCTCGCCTCTTGGACACAACTTCATCTTGTAGCCCTTAGAGAAAACTCCTTCTTTCCTCCTCGAGCCTCGTCAAAGGTTGTCCAACCATTGGCGATTGTCGATCGAGCACATCCCGATCGACAAACGTTCCATGTTGCTGTTGGTTACAGGCTGGTTACAGACTTGAGACCTCGACAGACTGTTGGGACCCCTCTTAAGACACAATTGAGAAGCTGGTTAACTGCGCCAAGTGCACCACACTTGATCCTAGTTCCTCGGAGAACCTCATCTGAGCCACACAATGCCGAAAAGCCGGCTCAAGATGTGGGTGACCTCTTCTGATTTGTTGTGAGAATGTCCATTACACTTCGTCGTGTAGTATCTAGTTTCAATTATGACCCCCAACCTGCGTTTGCAGATTCGACAAAGCTCACCAAAGTGAAACTGGTCAAGCCGGACATCTGCTAGTTGCGCAACATGTGTCCTTTGACACCGCTGCTCGAGCGCCTAACCAGAACGCTGGCGTGAGCTCGAGCCTGCTTGGCCGGAACGATTCTTGGCACCAACTACTTTAATACACACTTCACTACGATTTTCATTCACCATTAAATAAAAATTGATCTCTCTTGCACCGTTGGTCCAGGTTTCAGGGGCTTCCTTCAGCTGATTAGGAGTATGGCATGCGCGTTACAAGCCATCACTTCTGTGAACAAATTGTCAAACCAAACACACCGTGTTTGTAACACAAAACGTATCCAAGTAAAAACGTTTCCACGTTGAAAGTGGCCAAATTTCCAAGCGATCCAATTGAAATGAGAGGCCGTCACTGCTCCTGATACTTCAGGGATTCCGGTTAGCGCGCGTAAACGATGGCGGTGGTTATGACCATCTTCTTTCTAGCGAAAGGATCATCTATCCGGGATTAGCATGGACAGGTATCCGGGGTTTTGGCTCCACTCATATCATGAGCGGAACCACTGACTACTGTTTCGGAGGTTGCCCCGTAGAGGCCTCCTCAAGCTCCGCTCGCGACCGACATCTGAAAGAGGCCCGTGAGAAGGCACAGGCTATGGTCTAATCCAGTCTAATCGTTTCAAGATTCCAGCTCACAAATCTTGCCGAGCTGGTACCAAAAGTCTAATAAATCCTCTTGCATAGAGCTGCGCATTGCCTCAACGAGGAATGAAGGAGTCTAGCATGCAAAAGGCGCGACAACAGTTGACGATCCTCGCAGCACGCATGGCAACCATGTAGACAGACTGTCAAATTTATTCTCTACTCTGGTTTGCCGGCCCACTCATTGTTATTGAGTATCTTGATGGTTGAGCTATCTCTCCTATTCTCTTTACATTGAGCGTTCATACTATGCCGGTTGCTTCTATGCGCTACCGAGTCAAGTTTAAGTTCAGACACTCCAAGATTGAGCTAGTTTCATCCAAACATGATCGTGCTGCTCAATGATCAGTGATCAGATAGTTATCAATGCAATGATTATAGATAGTTATCTATGGCCTCAAAGAAGGAAACCCAGAGTGATAGGTACCAAACGACCATTCCCACAGTCATGAATTCTAGAACAAAACATGCAATTTCCCTCCTTGTATTGACTATAGTGTTCAGCATAGCTAAATATTTTGCACCTCAGAATGTATTCTCACCAACTACCAGAGAAACAACCCAAGACTCTCGGACTATCGATGAGACCCTCAAAAGTATGCTTAGCATCGAGAGCCGCGTCAAGATAAACAAAGATTTGAGAGTGGCCGTTGGTTTTGGATCGTGTCTGGATATCTTTGTATCAAGCAAAGGATTGATACTGGATAAGTTTGGGGCACCAGCCAATCAAATACACCACGAAAATATTAGAACACAAGACGAATTGAATGAGCTACTAGCATACTTTTTTGTTGGGGGTGCAGCAGCTGAGAGATATATCGATAACAAGACCTTCTTTCAAGAGCTCATCAGGCAGGCAGAATTGGTCGATGGCTCGAGAAAGGCAATCGGGGGCAATGCTGCAGTTATGGCGAGGCGTTTCGTCCTCGAAGGTCTGGATCAAGTGATTCTAGGAACGCAGCTCAGCAAGTTCACCTCAGATCAATATAATCAGAAACTGACTATTACTGGGCCCATGGTTGATCAGGATGACGTTCACATTTGTATCGAGTATCCTGCGGGCGAAAAGTGGGGGAATCTGGTTGCACCACGAGCTAACCGACTGATAATTCACAGTGACTCCCATAATCCCTCACTCAGGTCAATAGATAACTTCGTAGAGCGTCTTAAGAAGACAAGAAATCTAGATCTACTAGTCATTGGTGGCCTTCAGATGATGGACAATTCACCAGTTCCTATCGAGGAAAGAGCCAAGAAACTAAACAAGTTGAGTCAGCTTTTATCCAACACAACTTTCAACAAACCTAAGGTTCATCTAGAATTGGCATCGTTTACCGAAGAGGCACTTCTTCATGTTATACGTGATACGATCCTACCACATGTCCACTCACTTGGAATGAACGAACAAGAATTACCCACCTTGTTGAATTTCCTCACAAAAGGTAGTGTCGAGAAAAAGTCAGAGGCATATCCCAGAGTTGCCACCCTCCTTGATCAGATGAGACAACTCTATCAACTCACACAAGGATTGACCAATGGCCAGCTCAGCCGGATACATGCCCACACACTTGCCCTACAGGCAATTATAACTCGTGTAGGCTCAGAGTGGAAAAACTCACTCACCTCCTCAGTCAAGGCGGCTCTCACAGCTCACAGATATACATGTGGTTCGGACGAGATTGACATGGCCAAAGCTAAACTTATCATGGATGAGTCTTACACAACTAGCAAACAAGGGTCTAGGCGTAGAATTCCCTTCAATCCCAAGCATCCAGTGGTCTGCTGGAACGAAGACATTGTGCTTACGGACACCGAAACATCGGGGACAAAGTCGACACGCGTCGAGACGATTGAGATTTGTGTCGCACCGGTTCTAGTTTGCACGAAGGTTATCCAGACTGGAGGAGCGGGTGACAATGTCTCTGCCGCGGGATTGATTTTCCAGCTCTGATTCAGCCGCCGTCGCAGTTGCCTCGCACTTCGACATTCTGGCAAGCTGCTTCTGGTGAGACATTCAGTCTCGTACGAGCAGTTGCAGAGGCATCAATCAGATGTTGAGAGAGATCTGGACCACCAAGAGCAGATCTCTCCAGAAAATCATGACAAATCTATCTGTAATAAAGCGGTAGATCGGATGAAGCAGTAGTTTATGTGTTATATGCTTTTCCAACCCATACAAATACGAATGCTTCGATACGTCTGGGATTTTCGATGACTCGAGCTTGAGATAGATCACCAATGTCGCCAAAGAATCTGCGTGCCACTGCTTTTCTGGCATCTCCTGTCCTCTGAGAACAAACTTGTCTTGCTCCTATTGTTTCAGAGTTTGCTGACAACGCGAGAATCAAAATGAATTTACAATTGATGCTGCATCAAATCAAAGATCAAGCTGAACACCGTCTATCCGCGCGCCACAATCATCGATGAAATCACCGTAACCCATCTTACGCTTTTTATTAGAAGTGTGTAGGGCCACCTTGCTTGTCATAACTAAACTTTGTGGCAGATTTGATTTCCCTTATTGAGAGGTTCATTCGTGATTGATATTCCCCCTACCTCTAGAACACGTGACACCGGGCCAGATCTAATTGATTGAATCTTTTGCAGCTCTGAATCGGGTCACATAGATTCAGTTGCTTTTTCGCTTGCTTCAATAGCAGCTCGTTGGTGGCAATGTTTGGAGGGTGACATTTTGATATATTTGTTCTAATTAGCGGCGACAGAGATATTTGTAACATATGATTGCGAGTAGCAAACGGTCAGTCAGGTAATCAGGCGTTCTGCGAGAAGTGCAAACTTTTTTTGAGTCGATCCATGATACTTTCTTTGACCTGGTCATCTAGTGCGAATATTTGTTGGCCTTTTCTTTTGCCTTTTAGGGTGATCGGTATAACCGGCATGATGATGGATTTCTGTGGCACCATATCATAATGAGATGTAAGAAAATACGTTTTTCCACCATCGTTAGTATCCAACCAACGAACTTTTATGTGAGGCTTTTGCACTCGGACATTCTCGGTCAGCTGGCAGAGATAGAAGAGATTCTCTTCATTTCTTATAGCTAAGTAGTCGTTCTTCTCATAAAATATCACATCTGGTGGTAGCTGGCTTACTTGCGACTGTATAGGTTGTTGACTGGGTATGGGTTGTTTGGGGGTTTCCTGTTTGATCGTACTCTGTCTTGATTGCTTCCTTGATGAGTTGACAACTTTTGAATTCGATATAGCGGTGGTGGTGTTCGTTGATGGTTTAGGAGTTAGACGAGGTTCTTTTGTGGTAACAACCTGAAATAGCTGAGTTTGCCTTCGTTGTCTTTTGCTTCGCCCTTCAGTGTTGGTTTCATGATTAGCACTCTCAGAATACGTTCGCTTAGATCTTCGTTTTCTAGTAACTTCTGGAGTGGAAATATTCTCCTCCAGAGGCTGGGGAGGAGGTGTGAGCTCCAAGTTTCTCAAAGTTACTATGTCTTTGGGTTTACAATCATCAATATCATCGTCGATGACAGGTGTCACGAATGAGGTTATTTCGTTGAAAGAACTATCATTTACGTATAAAGATGAAGATTGACTGGAGGCAGCGGTTACTGGGTGCAGTAGTTCGGCTTCAACGTAATCTAATATTTTCTCTATTGTCAGTTGAACATCGTAATCCGGACTGTGCTCTCGAATATTTATATTATCGAAATTACCATTATCCTCACGCAATTCGAAGCTGGATTGATGACTACTAGTTTCCTGATCATTGGAAATTAGGTTTGTTGAGCTGTTTGTGAGTGACCGCCTTGGAGAACCACCATTATTGTTTAGATTACTCTCTCCGTTTTCCATTGTCATGCTCTTTTGACCGATGCCAGCTTTATCTGTAGATAATACTGTCGATAGAGGTATCGATGTATTTGAGCTCAAAGTTTCGTTATTTTGCTGCTTCAAAGATTGCAAGCTGTCATTGGCATTAGGTGGCCTTAGGGTGGACGCGCTAATATTGTTATTGTTATTGGGGGAGCTGATGCTATTATTACTGCTGTTGTTGTTTGCAGTTGACATAGCAGAGGCTGTAAGTTCCATGATGGCGATTATTAGTTTAAGTACAAA
>Ga0058701_10000320_pt1 | contig 36395 bp, 30 predicted proteins | sample AgamicOrMae_FD_97039 | JGI IMG/M metagenome (GOLD analysis project Ga0058701, IMG submission 97039) | Agave microbial communities from Guanajuato, Mexico - Or.Ma.e | ecosystem: Host-associated > Plants > Phyllosphere > Phylloplane/Leaf | place: Guanajuato, Mexico | collected 2012-06-04
AGGGGCGAGAGTCGCGCATGAGCGAGTTAGCGAGCGAGAGTGGTTGGGTAGTTGTCGGGTCAGATTCATGGCCGTCAACTACCCTTTCTTGCTGCCCTTCACAGGCGCACAATTCAAATGCCCCAGTTCCTGAAGCCACATTCGAGACCTTTGGAAAGTCAACAGACCGAAGTGTTAGAGACTCTTATTGTTTCATTTCGGTGAGAATATCACCCAAAGAGTTCATCTTAGTGCTTTTTTGCTCGATCAAGCACCAACTTGAGGTACTCTCAAGGTGAGCAGTTGACTTTACAGCATAGCTGAAAAGGGTAAATCTTAGGCACCCATCAAGTTATCGCAGACCCTGTATTTGTCGTCTCCGATTCGTATGGGTGTTAAATTATTCACTTACTCCACCTTAGATCAGGAAAGACGAGTGGGTTATTTCTCTTATGTGTATGTTTGTGCCCAAAATCTTGAGAGGTTCCGCGGATTGCATCCCTTGCCTGATCCCCCTTCAACTGAGCTCATAAGCATATCACTAAGTCCCTAGTGAGCACAGCTGAAAACATACCTGCCAAGTTTGCAAACCAACTTCCGGCGGTGAAAACTCTCGGCCTCGATACCAAAACTCATTTCCTGGGAATAGGTTTAGACATCGTGAAACTGACGCCTAGATAGCCGACTTCCGGCGAAAGTCTGGGGCGAATCATTGAGTAACTTGGCAGCGATTGTGGCCTTGGAACGATGGGGCCATCCTATCGTTCCGGAAGCAGAAAAATCCTATCTCCTCGTCGCTATTCTTACCTGTAATAAGCCGCTCCTCTTCTCTCTGCTGGAGCGAGAGGCTTACCTCCCTTGCAAACCATGGGAGTGAGTCCGCTTCCAAAATCGAGCCGGGCAAAGAATATAGGACTGGAAGTAGAGGTGGTCCGAGAATTCATGTATCAATGATTATGGACACTTGGTGGAACACGAAATGTGAATGGTGATAGATTCTATCAAAACCTGCTGAGATATCAAAGTGAATGGTGATAGATTTTATCGAAACTTGCTGAGATATCACGAAGATATCCCGGGGCGAGTTTATCTAGCGAAGCATTCTGCAATCGCCATGTTCAGTGATTGAGGTACCAAGTGAATGTGCAGAAACAGATGCCGAGCAAACATTGAGCGAGCTTTTAAAGTGGCAGAGCATCTCAAAACGCTGGATGACTTTCCATATCGGTCAGATCAGCCGACATCATCAGATTTATTGCCGAAAACATGGTACCTCGTATTTGGTCGTCCCTTCATGACGACGGTAGCCAAATGTTGTCAAAGGTCAGCGACTCGCTTGGGTCCGGTAGAATGATTCTATGCATGTATCAGGAAATGGAGAAAACGCATCATGAATGCACCAACAACTTGCGAAGAGACCAAGAACTCATCGACTTTGAATAACGTAGAATTAGCTGTCTATTTATTGCACACCTCTGATCACCGACAGGCGCCATCTAGGTGACCTCTGAGTCAGATGCGCCCTCTCTCTCTCCTACTGCTTGGGTCAACTCTTTACTCCTATCGGCTAAACTTCCGCTAGATTCAAACTCAGATGGCTCCAATCAATGTGCTAGTTCACAGATTTAAAACCCAGTCCTCCTCTTATGGTGAAAAGCGTCAGCACCAGCCGTGCTCGCTTGGACGTTTTGATCTTGAACATCTTGGCGATTATTTTTCACCGACTCACTCAGATTATCACCATCATTCATCTCCAGCAAAGTGGTCGTGTTATCATCATCATCTGATTTACTGATGCTCGGAAGTTTGTGCTTAATTAGCTGTTGTTGTTGTTGATTTTGGGTCATGCCATGGGATGCGGCTTGTTGGATTGGAGCATGGGCATAGCTCCTCTCATTTTGGGAATCGCGCTGACCATTGTTAGCACAATTGAGCACTTGTTGTTTAGTTGGGCACGGATTCATCACGGCTCCAGCTGTTGACGCCTGATAGTTCTTGTTGACTTTGTGTGATATGAAATCAAATTGAATTGATGGATTGCCAAAGGATTGCAATTGTGAGGTTAATTAATCTGGAGAAAAAGAGGAGTTTGATCATTCTAAGCGCCGGAACTGAGCTCAAATTGTCAATTTTAGACTATGAGCCTGATTCACAGAAGAAGGAATGACCACAATTGCGTGTGGTCGAGAAAATTCAGACTTAAATATCAATGGAAAATGTAAATTGTGAATGTCTTACTTACAATTCTGCTCAGAAACGGGAGGCAACGAGGACGAGCTCCTAAGTTGTTTGTTATTACTATTCTCTAAATGTCTATCAAGAAGTAGATCAAGCTTATCATTCATTGACAACAAGCATTCAGCTTGTAAATCGAGCCTCTTTTCTAGTTCAATGAATTTGCTCTCAAGTACTTCATGTTGGGAGGTTATGTCGCTAATAATATCAAAAACTGTATTCAATGTTTTGGCCATATCTGTAACCGTATTTGCGTTATCCATTAGTTTTCTCTGATCCATTTTGACCTTTCTCAAACTGTAAATGGCCACTAGGAAGTTCCTTTGGTGTGTTCTAACTTTAGACGGATTAACTTTTCTGACTAATCTTGTATTCTTATAAATAAGCCAAGTTTCTCTAAGCACATTTGCCGCTGCATTCTTTAAGCGTTTGGTTAATTGTGTGTCCATCATGAAATTATGCACATGTTTCTCGGCCCTAGTTAGTTCTAATTTTCTAGCAATCACTGCCACCGCCAAAGCGGTACAACCGGCCCCAGTCAATCCAGAGAACACTGCTATCCCACGGCCGCAATAGGTGTTTGGCACAATGTCACCATAGCCCACAGATAGGAAGGTAATTGCTGTCAACCACATCGTGTTAAGCAAGTTGGCATGCTCCTCGTCGTGATACCTGTGTTTTGTATCCATGTTGTTGTTGTTGTTGTTGTTTGTTTGTTTTTCCATGTACGTTCGTGAAAGTGGAAAGTTGGAACAGGCAACACTGTTAGTTAATTCCCTTGATTATATTGCCCACTCGGACTCTTAGGCAGCGAGAAGGGTAAACGAGGCCCAGCCTATCCGCTTGATTAGCTGCAGCCTTTTTCAACCTCCATGGGGCCAGTGGCGCGCAGTCCGAAGGGTGGACCTTGGGGGCCAGATTAGCTCCCCCAGTTGGTTTGGCCAACAACTAAGTTGAACGAGGCCAAACAAAACGAGAGCGAGAACGAGAACGAGAGTCAGCAATCCGATGGAAGATAAGAGAGCTAGTTGGCGGCCGATGCGGAGTTGGCGGCAAAGATTAACTTAATGGAAATAAATTGCAACTTGGGTGGACAAAGTGGTGGCTGTCGTTGGTGGGTGGATGAAGCTGGCAAGAGGAGGGAGCCAGTTAGATGGGCCCAACTGGGGCGAGAGCGAGTGGCTGACTGAGTGAGTGGGTGAGTGAGTGTCAGAGGGAGAGAGAGATGCCATCGGACTTGGTCCGAGTGTCCACTCTTGCGTCCAGCCACTCTTTCAAGCGCACTTTTCCACGCCCTATGGGCCCCGGAGCAAAAGTAGCCGTTTCGCCTTGATTGCTGCCGCTGACTGTTGGTGGCCGATCTCTCGAAGAGTGGCCACTGGAGTGGAATTCAATCAGGCCCCATTGACGAAGGAGAGTACAATCTGGTGGTTATTTTCAAATCAGTTCAAGGGGTGGGGAGGGATTTTCACTCCAGTTTTGCTGGAGTGAAAAGTGTGCAAGAGTGCGGGCCACCACAGTTGCAGGTTGGCCATTTCTCTCATCTTCTGTTGGCCAAATGAATGAATCAAGTTGGCCAGTTTATGCTCCTCTACGTGCCTGGCCCATTAAACTGGCCGCCGAGTGGGGCCTGCACGAGCCAAGGAGCAATTGGGTGGCGCCAAAGTGGCAGACTTTCGAGGCCGAGGGGGCCCAGTTGGATGGTGGTGGGACTAGCAACTGCATGCTGGAGGGGGCGGCGGCCACAAAGTTTAGCGGCGCCCACCGGGGAGGACAAATTGGCATTTCATTGACCGAGAAATCCAATTTTAAAGCAGGCCAAATAGGTCAAATGGGCCTCTGGCCTTTGGCTAGTTGGCTAGTTGTTGGTGGGCCGAGCAACTTTCTTTGGACTCGTTATCGGAGTCCCAATAAAATGCGCACGTCTGGCGGCAAGCAGCCTGGCGCGTGCTAATCGCAACGCAGCACTGGCCAGCCAATGGGCACTGCCCATTGGCCAACGCAATGCAGCCAAATTATTCTCCTCTCCCTGTTGCCTTGTTCTCCCATCTACTACTACTACTATTACTACTACTACCACTAAGGGCCAAAGGCTATTTCATAAACACAATATTATATCATTTTTATGTGCACAACAAAAAATAGCCCCCAGCATTATGCAAGGCAGAATCGTCATTTGCTTGATACTGGCGCCCGCTGGCTCCTCTGCCTCTGCTGCTGCTGCCGCCACCGCCACAAGCTAAACCTTAGTACCCTTCACATGGCTAGTCGCCCCCTTTCCATCCGGTCCAGATGAATAACTGGCCACCAACAAAGAGTGCGATAGAGAGTATTTTGCCGCTCCAAAGAATGCGCAATGGAACCAGCTTTCTAAACTGAATGGGACAGAGGAGGAGGAGAAAATCCACTTTTTCCACTTTTGAGAAATGTGACAAAAATGAACGAGCACGGAATTCCTGAAAAGTTTTTGCATAAATTCGCCCTCCTCTTGTTTGGTCAGCAAATTTAGGTATTTTGGTTTGGGCCCCCTTTTGCTTTTTCCTCCCTTCCAAACGAGCTGCTTTTGGCTCGCTTGGAGCCCACTCGTTGCTTCTGGGCTGCCCGCTTGGCCCAGACACACACACACACAACTTGGCAGCCAATTGGGCCAGTTTGGGGCTCATTAACAAGGTCGCCCATTGGCGCCTGGGCCCAAAGGCGAAAGGCGAAAGGCGAAAGGTTGGCGAGCGAGCGATTGGACTCGCTTCATTTGCCATCTATTTTCGTGGTTAGAGTCTCGGAGGTTAGTGCGAAATAACAAGCTCCAGCGCGAGCCTAAGCCATTCCAAAAGGCAAAGATGCCAAAAGGCAAAGAGGAGCCAAAGGGCAAAGGAGCCAAAGCCAAAGGAGGCTCACCAGCGGAGGCAAATGAGCGACGTTAGCGTCCAAAGCCTGTCTAATGGATGGCCGATTTTCGTCATCCACCTTATCTTGACCCTTTTTTCTCCCTCTCTCCTTGCTCCTTATTTCCTTATTTCCTTATTTCCCCCCAGCTCCTTATTTCAGCATTTCCCCCCTCATGACTTGGCCGCTCCACCAGGCCGCCTTTTGGCGGCCCCTAAATTTGCCGGCTTATTTGGAAGCCGGCAAATTTAATGCAAATTTTTCACCAGCTTCCGACTCACCGGCTCGGCTGGCCAATGGAGCGGCGCGCCAGTTTCATTAATAGCTCCAAGGAAAGCGAGAGAGAGAGAGAGCAAGAGAGTCGCCGTCTAGACGCCCGAGTCTGTAAGCTGCCGTGGACGAGCTTAGGGCGCCCGCAGACGCACACAAGCACAAGCAGAGCCACAGGCAGACGCGCGCTCACCCAAAGCGCGGCCACAGACGCAGAGACTAGGCGCGCCCCATTGGCCTCTAATGCCGCTCGCTGTGGGCGCGCACTCCTGTTAGTCGTCGTCCATCAAAGAAGCCAAACATCATTAGAGGCTTTTTGTGTCTTCAAAACAAAACCAAAGCGAACACTTGAACAACGTGCAGGCCGCCTATTCGCGCCCAGAGACGGACGTCGCCGGGCTGGCGGCAGACGAGCAGCAGCAGCAGCAGCAGCAGCGGCAGATGAGCGCTCAATTTGCCCCGCGCCACAGCCACAGCCAAAGCCAAAGCCAAGCCGTGCCCACGGGAGCCCCAGGGGCTCTCATTGGGCCGCAATTGGGTCCCAATGGTCACGCGGGAGTTGGGCCGGCCACCGGTTGGCGGCGGCGCCAGGCAGACGACGCGGAGCCAGACGGCCCAGATTGCAGATAAGCGACTGGCTCAGGTGGCCGTGCGGCGCGGCGGCCACTCGTCGCCGGCCGAGTGGGGGCGCTTGCTCATGCGCGACGAGCGGCGTTGTTGGCTCGCCGCCCGCCCGTCCACTGCTGGCCGGGGGCGCCCTCTCCGAAGGTCAGCCGAGACTGTGGCTGGAAAAATGGACTCGCCACGGAAGGGCGCCGCTGGAGGCGCGCCGCCAGCCAAGCGAGCGGAAATAGTTTTCCAGCCGGGCGTTCGTGGCGCCGTGGGGCCCAGAAGGAGCAGCGGCCGGTGCGGCTGAACAGTGAGGAGTGAGGAGTGGGGAGTGAGAAGTGGGCAAGAACAAAGGATGATGATAGTTTGCCAGTTTGTAACAGTGGACGGCCAGTGAGCAGCGCGCTGGTGCTCGCAGGCCGAGGACAAGGGCCGGCGCACACTAAGGGCGCGCACACTGAGCGCACACTGAGCGCACGCGATTGCACGTGCCAGTGGGCCGCCCGCCGCACCATGTGTCTGGCGGCGGCCTCTCGAGGCTGCTCGGGCGTCGAGTGGACGAGCTCGCCACGGCCACACACGCGGCCGCCTCCCGCTTACTGTGTGCCGAAAGGGGGCCCCTGGCAAGCTTGAGGGCGGCCGGCCGGGCTTGAGGCGCGCGCGCGAGCTGGCCTTGCCGAGAGGCGGGAGGTGATTTATGCTCGGCTCGTCGCTCGAGGCCATTTAATTCCCCAGCCAAGCAAGTTGCAACCATTTAAATTGTGCCAACTAAAAGCGGCGATGTGGCCAGCGAGTGCGCGATAAAACCCCGCTCGCCGAGCTCAACTGCGAGCCGTATCTTGGGGCCACTCACTTTTTCCCCTCCTCCATCTTGGCAGAATCTCCAGACAGGCGGGACGAGATTCTGTGGCCCCAGTCTGCAGCTTGCAGCTTGAAGCCTCAAGCTCGCAGCTCAAGCCTTGCAGCTCTCGGCTGGCCACAGACTGTCTGTCGGCTGGCGGTCTGAGCACATGCCCAAACACATGGCCCAACTCGCGCCCAACTCATGCAGCCTGTCCCAGTCTGCGGCCGGCAATCAATCAGGCGCCGAGCCGGCCGAGCGACGAGCGGCCCACTCGGCGCATGAGCCATTGCTCTAAAACGCCCGTCAAGTGTCCGCCGAGGGCCGGCCGCTTCCGGGGCGCCGCCGAGCTGCAGGTCGCCGGGCCCACAGAAGCCCGATTGACAAGCGGCGGGCAGTCCGGCGCGCTTTGGCCGGCCTGCAGTGTGCAGTGTGCAGAGTGCAGTGTGCAGTAAGCAGAGTGCAGTGTGCAGTAAGCAGAGCGCGTGCGGCCCGCGCGGCTGCTCATTAGCATGTTTTGATTTGTCGCCGTTGGGCGCGCGCCGCTCACGTGCGCCTCTCGCACACAGTCCATTGCGCCTAAGGGCGACCAATGGGCCGCCCAATAACGCCATATAATGCCATAAAAGACAAAGATCCGGCCGGCCAGCGCCACTCGATCGGCGGCCGAGCCTCGAGCGAGCCTCCAACGAGCCTCTGGAAAGCCTCTGGCAAGCCTGGAGCGAGCTTTGAGCGAGCTTTTGGCGAGCTTGTGGCACCCACGAGGAGCGAGGGGGCGCCGTTGGGGCGCCGCTGGGGCGCGTTGTCGGCGAATTTGCCAAAAGTGGGCCGCCGGCGCCGCGTGCCAGCCGCCCGTTTGCGTCGGGGCCCGATTCATTGGAGTGGAATGTTGCCTTTTTGTCGAGCTTTGTGCGGGCCGCTCGAGTTGGGCCCGCCGGGAGGACACTGAGCGGCCGTCTGCTGGCCGGGCCGCTCACTTGTCAGTCAGCAGGGGCTCAGCGCGAGACTGTCTGCCGGAGAGCAGCAGAGACTGTTCCAGGGAGAGCAGCAGCAGGCAGTGTCTGCAGGCGAGTAGCAGAGACTGTCTGCGGCGGCCGACGGTCTGGCCGGCGGCAGGGTTACATTGTGGAGCGCCCAAATGTCCCGCCGAAGCCGAGGCTCCGGGCGGAACATTTGGAACAGTAGTCGGAACTTGTTTCGGGGCTCCAGGCGGGCCTACTCCACAGGTCGGCGGCGGCGGCGGCACGAGGCGAGTGGGGCCGAGCGCGAGACTGGCACTGGAGCAGCTGCCAGTGTCAGCGGGCGGCAGACTGGCCTGCATGTTGGCACGCGCGGCCCCAACGCGCGCGCACTGCAACCTGGCCCGCCACCTGCAGAGCGCGCGCGCCGCAGACTGTGTGCGCCACAGCAGCGGCATGAATGCTGCGCTCTCCGCGCGGCCGCCTCCAGAACTCCTCCACGCGCGCCCCCATTGGCTCGGCTTTAATTAGTGCGCCCAGCTCGAAGGGGCGAGCTCCTTCCGCTGGCTGGCGCCATCATTTTCACCTGATGGACAGAGTCACGCCCGTCAAATTATTCGCCGGCGCCCACGGATGAGCCGCCGGCGAGTGGGCGCACCTCGCCGTGAAGCCGCCTCCATGGGGGCCCCGTCAGAGCTCGTGGATCGAGGGGGCGTCTTTGCAGAGGGCGGCGCTAATTGATTGCTCGCCCCAACTGGCTCGGAGCTGGCCCCAAATCCGCAGCTCTCGAGCGACACCCGAGCAGCAGTCGCGCTCGCCTGCGCGATATAAACCTCGCCCGATCGGCGCGGCTGGCGAGCTCGCCAGCCAGAAGGCCAGCAAGCCAACAAGCCGAGCGCCAAGTGATAGAGTCCAAGTGATAGAGTCTAAGTGATAGAGTTCGCTCACTCGAGACTGTGTTCCCCGCAGTTGTGGGCATAATTTTCACCTCGTTTTCGGGCCCAAATTGGCACAAATGGCGAAATGGGCGCCCCTCCCGAGCCGGCACGAGTCGTGCGTCTGAGGAGCTGCCGTTGAGGGCCAGCTGGCCTGTGTCACTCGACCTGGCGCGCCGAGACGCCAAATAATGGGCTCAAATATTTATCCACCCCAGTCTGCGCCCGCATCCATTGGCCTGGGCCAATTGTTTTCGAGGCAAAACGCCAGCCGATCTCAAGGGCCGATCGCGCAGTGCAAATGGGCACAGTGCAGAGCGGAGTTTTCTGCGCGCGCTGCTGCGTGCTCGAAGTGCGTCCGCAGCTAAGGACTGCAGGCCGGCGCTTTGATCTCGTGACTCCAGCGGCGCCCATTCATGAGCTCCCTTCTGCCTCTTTGGGCAGACAGTTAGCATCCGATTGGAGCGCCACACGAGCTTGGTGTGCGCTCGTGTTGGAGCTCCTTTTCGCCAGTTGCCAGGCCAATGGCGGCGGCCGAATTCGATTGGAATTTATCCGCCAACTAAAGCAATTGATTTGCATGCAAATTAGATACACACACACACCAGCCCAGTGATCACATGGCGCTCCTTTTAGGCTGAAACTGAGCGCTAAAGTGGGAGACTGGCTCGAGCCTGGTCTGAAATGAGCCCAAATAGTCTAAGCGGCGGGCCCGAGTTTGCTAAGGCGCCGCTTTTGCTGAAAATCTAATTGGGACTAGCCTGTTCGCGCTGTCTGTTCGCGCGCCTTGCCAGTTGAACAGCCCAGAGACAACCGTTCTGGGGCCTCGTTTCCAGGCCCCCAAGCTGCAAATCCGCTCCCACTTGGCGCCCAGTTTCCGCCGCCCGCAGCTTAGGGCGTGCAGGCGACTCGGCGACTGGGCGACGAGAAGGCGCCGCGTGGGCCAAAATTGGTGCCAAATGAAGATGAAATTTTTCATTCTCTTCCCAGAATGGCTCCTCCAACATTCCTCGACGTCTGTCTCTCTCTCTCTCGCTTGCAGCTCGCCACCAACTCGGCCCAATATGTCACCTAAGCGAACACGTGCGCCGCTGATTATCGCGCTGTTCCGGTGCTAGTCTGCGGGCCTGTGCTAGTCTGCGGGCCGCGCGCAGTCGCCGACAATTTGGAATTCCGAACCATCACAGTTCACCGATTTGGGGAGGCAAATTTCGGGCCAGAAGTAAACTGAAAACTTCAGCTTAGGAGTAAGCTGGAAAGTTCGGCTTAGGAGTAAACTGGAACTTTCACACAAAGTGCAGAGCAGCGCGGCTAAGCAGCGGCAGAAGCAGAGGCAGACGCAAAGGCAGAGGCAGAGGCAACCCCTTTTGCAGGCTCCCAGGCGGCCCAGTGGAGCTGATTAGAGTATTGAATTCCTCTCGAGGCGAATGGTTTTGACAAATAGCTTGAGTACTTAGGCGCGAGTTGGGCCTAAGCTGAGGCGCGCCCGACGTGCGCCCACGAGAAGGAGCCTCAATGGCACCCCAATGGCGCCCCAATGCGCAAGAGGCCTGATGAAATATTTTCCAGCCAGCCCTATTTGTCGGCCGCCGCCAGACTTGTATCAGTGTCACATTTGCATGCTGGCGGCGGAGCCGGAAGTGGCCAGGGCGACTGGGCCCAGCTTGCCAGAGAGTGTCTCCGGTCTGGCTTGGAGGCGGAAACAAAAATTGGGCAGTTTTTGCTCCAACTCACGCGCCCCAGTCTCTGGCTTGCTAGCTGGCTGGCCGGCTTGGGAGCCACAGTTGCCTGTGGCCGAAACAAGGCAACTGGAATACAATGGGACACCCATTAAGTGGCCGGCTAACTTGATGAGCGCCTCCCGGCCGGTGTTCGAATGACACGAGACTATCAGGAGCACAAAGCGGTGGGGAAAGGAGGCTTGTGGGCTTGGCGGCTCGTGGCTCGTGGCTCGTGGCGGCTCACAAGGCGGAGCACTCACTTAGTTCCAGCCAGTCCTTAGCACTGGCCGCTGGCAGGCCGCTGCTCGCAGTGCAGTGCACAGGAGTCCAATCCAGTGCAGTGCAGTGCAGTGCAAGCCGGCCCAATGGACTAGTCCGACGCACTGTGCACAGTGCACTGCAGTCGGTCTCTGCGGACACTGCTCGCCCGTTCGGCCATTAGTATGCGAACGAGAAAACGCGGCCGCCACCAATAGGCAGCTTCCGAGCGGCGCCCACTCGCCCAAACTGGCCCAAACTGGCCCAAACTGGCCCGAACTGGCCCCGCGACAATGGGCCCACCAGAGACTAGCGCCGCGGCCAGACACGGGCGCGCCCTGAGTGGCCGAGGAAGGGCCCAATTTGAGCAAAATGTGAATTATGACTGGCCATTTTTGCCCAGTTAACGCCACCCGCCGGCGCCCAACCACTCCTCTTGGGCGCCCCCGCGCCGTCTTCGCCCCTTAGCTCTCCTCACGCCAACGCGGCCCATCCGCAGCCCCATCTCCTGTCGCCGCCTGGCCATTTCCGGTGCGCCCAGAGCGGCCGCCTTGCGCCTTGGCCTGACCGCTCGGGCCGCCGATTGGGCCCCACCGGCCGCGGCTAGTCTTGGGCGCGCAGGGCGGGCGGCCGCAAAGTGCATTGAATTGGCCTCCTGCGCAACACCAGGCCCACAATATAATAAAGACAAGCGGCCAATCGAATTTGCAAAAAGCCGCACCACAACTCCTCGCCCATTTGGGCTCCACTGGCCCCAACTGGCCAGCGGGCGTCCATCTGAGAGCGAGCAGGGCACATTAGTGGGCACGAAATGTGTCCATGGATTCCAAGGAATGTCCGCCACCGTCGGGCTGTGGTGCGGCCGAGCCGCCAAGGCGCTTCCGGCTCCCCCAAATCGACCGGCTGGCGTGCGGTTGTAATCCGTTCCCGGAACTCGCAGGGAGGCTGGCACTTTTCTCGGGGGCCAGTCTCAGCGCCAAGCAGCTCACCCTAAGTTGCCGCAGACTGTCAGGGGTCCGAAGTGGATCGCGGACGAGATATGATATGGTAATGTGGCCATCTCATGGACGCCAGAGCTAATTCCCCTTGTCTGCAGCGCTTAGCTCGCGCACAGGCCCTTGTCTGAAGAGCACGGCGCTGTGTGCGAGTGGCACAGTGCGGCTGCACCGCAGCTATGCTATGGGACTGCTCAGTGCTGTGCTGCACTGAAGCGCACGCACAGCACTGGGCAGTGCAGCGGCGGTGTGGATTTCCTGATTGTTGTCCATCTCTCATATTGGCTTTGGTCACTTTGTTTCGCCGCCCCGATTTGCCAATGGATTCCGCCCACTTTGTCAGCCACTCGGCCAAGCGGGCGCAACTTTTCCTAAGTTGTGGGCCCAAGTTGTGGGCCCGAGCTGCCAATTCTGGGCCAATCTGTCGGCCGCCGAGCCAGAGGAGGGGGCCCAAAGTGGCGGCGAGTGGTCGGGAGTGGGAAAGGAAATTCAAGAAGAACAAGAGAGAAATGGGAAGAGACAAGGATAAGAAAGTAATTGTGTGCATTTGTTTGCTCGTCTAGCTAGTGGTCTGCGCGAGTTCCTTGTCAGTCTTGTTGCGCGTGTTTCGAGCGTTTCTAGCCGCCCAAGTGGCAGCTCGAAGGGCAGAGTTTGTGCAAGTTTGTGCAACTTTGCCCAACTCTGAGCAACTTTGTGCACTTTTGCAAGTTGGCCGGCCAGCAAAACACGACGCCTGCTCGTGTTCTTCCAGCCCTAAGGGACGCCCCCACGAGCAAAGGGGCGCCGCGTGTGTCCGTCTCGTGTGGCCAAACAATGAAGGCGGACAACCTTTTGGGCCTGCCACTGTGTTCCTCTTGGTGGGCTAATGGCAACAAAGGGCTCTCTGTTTGAGGCTGGAGCGCACTTTCTTGAAAAAAAGCACGGCCCAAAAGGGTTGGAGTTTGGGCGAAAAGAAAAGGCGGCCCAAATGCGACAAGCCTGGCCCGCCCGCACACACTCTCTGGCGGCCCCCAAGTCCACACGCTGGCCACCGCCAGCCCTAAGCCGCGCCCCCATTCATCCGTTTCGCCACTCGGCCGGCGCTTCGTAATCGATGTGCGCCTGCCAGCCAGCCGGCCAGCTGGATCCATTATTTTCCAACGGCCCACAACTGGCCCACCCAACTTGCCCACACCGCAAGCATATGACAACTGCAACTTGAGCCCCAAAATCAGGCCCCAGCGGTGCCACTTTTCCCCCAGCCAGCTCGTGTCGAGTCGCACTTCCGCTTTGCTTGGGGGCCATTTTGTGCCTCCAAGTTGCTGGCTCAACTTTGGGGCCCAAAATGCGAGCCAAACTCGAGCAGATACAGTGATTTTTTGCGATCTCTTTGGCCCAAATTAGGCAGCACATTTGGCGCAGCGAGCGGGTAGAAATCTCTGGCCTAAAGGAGAAAAGAAATAAGCCAGACTGAATATGGCAAGTCTCTAGCTCGGCAGCAGTTGAATAAATGTGTCACACACTTTTTCTCGCTTGAAAACTGTGTCTTGCCAGCCGAAAACTGTGTCTCGCCAGCTGAAAACTATCGCGCCAGATGATCCAGCTGATAGCTCAACACAATGCCGATTCCAAGAACTAGACAATAGCAGTGGGCCAGCAAAGCCCCACCACCACGACCTGGCCGCCCCGCTCAGAGCCCGAAAGCACCTCGGGCGGAAGTGGCGAACCGGAAGTGGGGGGGGGGATTGAGGCGGCGCGATTGAGCCGGCGGAGAGTGGGGCCCAAATGGGGTTGATTTTCTTTTCCATCTCAGTTTTTATTTCTCTTCCATTGGAAGCGTGTGGGCGCAAGTTGGGGACTGGCTGAGACTGCAAGTTGGACTGGCTGAGACTGCAAGTGTGTATGCGTGGCTGCTCCTCATGAATGGCTGCCCCTCCGTCCAAGTGTGCGCCAGCCAGGCGAACGTGACAATTTTTCCATTTCCATTTTCCTCAAAACTGCCGCCCGAGCCTCAATTTGATTTGTGTTTTGTTTCTCTGTCTCTCTGTCTCTTTCACCTTCTTGCACGCTGTCTTGGCCCCCATTTTGCGCTTCCGTTTCGGGGCTGGCCCGCGCCCAAGTGTTCGGAAGTGTTGGGAAGAAAAATGGCGCCCCGATGGAGTTTTGCCTGTTCGGCCGATCGCCAAGCCTCGTCCCTCCCACCTGCCCACTTCGCCTCCATTATATGCGGCCCGCAAATGGGGCTTACGGGCCCTCTTTCAATCCGCCGGCGAGGGGCCAGTTCTGCTCCCTAGGCGGCCGGCCAGATGCAGCCCAAGACACTTGTGTGTGTGGGCTCGTTGTCGGGAATGTTTATGCCCAAACAAATCCAATAATCGCCCGCAGTTCGCGGGCACGAGTGGGGATTTCTGGGTGGAAATGCGGCCGAAGAGTAGCCGAATCTGGCCGGCCGCTCAGGGGGCTGCATTCCACGAGAAGCCTCGAGTATCACGTATCACTCAGTAGGTCTTGCCGAGCGAGCTTGTGTTGCCACAAAGCGGCAAGCAGCTGTCCTGAGTTGCAACTTGCAACTCAAGACCGCAGACTATCTAAACACAACTATTTTCGACACTGCTTTCTACACTGCTCTGCCACACTGCCGCCAGCTGAGTGGCACACTTCTCGCCAAAATCTCGTGCACAAAACGGCAACTAAGATACACTCAGCTGAAGGGGAATCGAAATCACATCTAGCGTGATCAAACTGGGGCTTCTGAGGCAACGCTTTATGGCTCAACTCTGCTTCTGAGTGCCCAACTCTGAACGCTGAACGCTGAACCCTGGACGATGAACGATGAATGCTGAACGCTCAATGCTGAAAGGCGAAGAGGCAAATTGTGAATGGTGAGTGCTGAAAATGGCGAGCGCCGGAGGACTAGCCTTGGAAAGAGCCCACCAAGCTAGCTCGCCGGCAACTTCCGCCCCTTTGCTTCCGCGGGCTGTCCTGCGCGCGAAGAGCGCTTGTTTGCCGCAAACTTCTCGCCCACTTCCACTCCTTGAAGGACATGCGATCATCAAATGTTGCCAAATTAATTGAGCCGAAAGGAGCTCGCCAAAAGCGGCTTTCCAGCTGCAATCTCGGCCCCACTTTGCCAAATTCCACTTCATCGCCAAATCGTTTCCTCGTCGGGCCAAGCTTTTCGCCAAGAGTGCACTAGAAACTAGCTAGATACTAGCTACATACTAGCTATGCACCAGCTTTGCACTGGTCTCCAAACGAGCCCCCCGAACTGAATATAATGGGCCGCAAAATATGCCGCAAAATATGCCGCAAAATATGCCGCAAAATATGCTGCAAAATATGGCCCAAAATATCATCTCTTTAAGTGCAATTAATCGGAAACCGAACCTGCTCGAGGCCGGAAGTTTGACTTCCAGCCAGCAGCTCGGCCCAGTGGGCGCGGCCTCGCTCAAAGTTTGATCACTTTTGACCGGCCTCCTTTGGGCAACAAGCCGGCCCAATGCACCGACGAGAGGCCCTCTCGCTCGAGTTCGTGATTGATCGCTTCCGGTGCCGTTTGGGCCAGTCTCAAGCTACTGAGAATGAGCCTTAGCTTGGGGCCCGAGTTGGCATTGTGGCTAATATCTGGCCCGCTTTTGGCCTTCCGAGTCTTTGAGTGAGAAGTTCGAACTCTTCTCAGAAGGTTCTCAGAAAGAGAGTTGGTCCGCCGGCGAGCGGCAACTGAACGACGAGAAGCGACGAGCGACGAGCGACGAGGACGAGCGACGACCCTTAGGACTGCCGGCGGAGCGTCTCTGGCGGCTCGCGAGGGCACAGAAGCTTGATGAAACAATGAACCGGCGCAATGTTACACTTTGCGGGCCCGCGGCGAGACGAGCGAGATGGCAAGATTTATAGTCTGCGCCCGGCGGCCAACGAGCTAGCCAACGAGCTAGCCAACGAGCTAGCCAGCGAGCGAGCGAGCTAGCCAACAATCGATCGAGATCGGCCGAATGATCTTGCTTTGGGCGGCCCGCTTGGCGCGCTCAGTTTCCTCCCTCAGCGCGATCGGCCGCCCACGATAAGTGTGGGCTCTGCAGGCGAAGCATATCTGCAGCCAGCGGGTCTTGGCCGCTGGTCGATAAGACCGACGACTGTCTCTGCTTGGCTTGTGGGGCCCCCGGACGCAAAGGTCGCCCTGGGGCCAAGGGGGGCCGAGCAGCCGGCGGACAAGTGGGCGCCGTCGCGCGCCCGTTTCCGGCTCATTGGGGGCTCATTGGGGGCCCGAGTGGGTGGGCGTGGGGCGAATCACTTGGGCCCAAGAGGGGCCCTTAGCTGTGGGCCGAGAGCTGTGTGGATTGAGGCTCGACGGAGGGGCGACGAGAGGGCGACGAAAAGGGAGCAGTCCGCTCGGAGTGGCCGCCAACTGTCTGCACCTTTTCGGCCCCTGTTGTCATAGCTATGGAGCTATGGAGCTGCGGGCGAGCGGGCCCAATATGGCGCCTCTTGGAGGTTTGCTGGCGGGAGATTTGCACAACAAAAAGGGCAAAAATGGGGGAACAATTGGGGACAATTGGGGACAACAAAGCGGGAGAAAAAAGTCCTCAGCTGGAGAGATTTGCTGAAAACATTTGCTCAAAACAGACTACTACTACTTCCAAAGCGACTTCCAAAAAGGGCCTTTTGGAAGTTGCATTGTGGCATCCTCACAGCTCGGCCGCTCGTCCACCGCCAGCTAAGCTCCGGACGAGCCTTGGCAGCTTGGCGGGCGGCTTGCTGGTCCGAGCGGTCCAATTTGGATCAATCTAAATGGTGCTCACATCATCTGGCCGCAATGCAAATTTGCCATCCTTGTGCACACACAAGTGTCTGCATAGGCCGATGCAAAGGCCAATGCACAGTCTAATGCAGCCGCAAATGCAGAGGCCAATGCAAAGGCCAATGCATAGGCCAATGGAAAAATTGCGCATCAACTCAGAAACGAAATCATGCTAACACAACTTGGCCAACTTGCCACTGGTCACTCGAGCGTGCCGGAAATGCAATCGATTCCATTTCTGCGCTCAGCTTTGGGGACTGGGCGCCCAGCCCGAAACAACAAGCAATGGAAGTGGAAAAACAATGCCAAAGACTGGCCGCCGCCGCCGCCGCGAACCCTTCTCTTTGCGGGGGGCCAAAAGGGGGCCAATTAGTTTCATTGTGTGGGCCTGCTCAAGTGTGTAGCAATTGGAGGCAAATAATTCGGCTTTGAGGTTGGGATTTAGATTAGCACTGGGTCAGTGGTGGTTAGGCGAGAGAGCAGCAGAGAGAGAGAGCGAGTGGTCTGCCTGTGGCATTGTTGTGTGCGCCTGCAACTGCCTGTGGGGCGCCATTGCAGTGCTCTGCTCTGCTCTGCGTTGGGGCCCATTAATTTGCGTGCCTCTTTGTGTGTTTGTTTTGTCTTATTGTGCGCCCCAGTCTGTCTCTCTCTCTCTCTGTGGCGCGCCAAAAAGGGATAAGAGTTTTGTAATCAGAGCAACTGCGCCAAGAAGAGCAAGAGAAGAAGAGAGCCACCAGGCGGCCAGAACAAACACACTCCGCTCACTTGCATTTACAATCAAACGGAGCCGATCCTTCCTCCTCTCTGGCGCCCAATCACACGCGCCCTTTCCTGCAACCAAAGAACACCGCTTCCGGGCCACAATTGGCACCCACTTGCACTCGCCTGATTGCCACCAATGCTCCTTGGCCAAGCAGCCCTCTCACTGCGACGCATCCGGCCTCTTGTTTGTCAACAAAGACTGTGTCTTGATTGCATTTCCACTGCAGCCCTGCACTGGAAATGCCCAGCTCAAGTGGGCGGCTCCTTTGGGGCGGCCAAGTGGAACTGGTTGAAGTAGCAGCAGCCACCATGAACAACAAGGACTAGAAACAATGATGAATGTCGCCACTTCTGCGCCCAATTTGATTTGATTTATTTCAGCCGCACAACTCGAAGCGAAGCTCTTGGCCTTTCGTGCTAGTCTCTGTCTGTCTTGTGGAGAGACTCTCCACTGTCGCTGGAACACTGCTTGACGTCCAGGTGCTTGCGGCGCAGTGTTATTTTGGTGCTCTTTTTAAACAGCCAAACAGGAAACACGCCCTCGACGAAAAGGAGAAACAGGAAGGGTGCTCGCTTGGCCGCAAGTGTGGCAAGGCCGCCAGACAGAAGTGATTGCGGACGTGCCTTCGTTTTGTCTTCATTATTTGCTCGTTCAGCAAACACGCTCCACTTTGGGCGCCGAAAATCATCATTATGAATACACGAAAAGTTGGCCCCAAAGTTGTCTGAGACGTCAGTCTCCAGCCGCTTTGCAGCTTCTAAAAGAGGCGCCTTTTTGGCCAAAAAGAGCAAGGCAAAGAGCAAGCGAAGGGCGCAACTTCCGACCAACTGGCGGCGGTTAGCTGGGCGCTCAGCCAATTTCCTTGGCACTGGGTAAACAATGTGATTGTGCGCGTGTATGTGTGTCTGGCTGCGTTTGTGTGCCTCTGTGTTTGTGTGCGAGTGTGTCTCCCAGTCTCAGTCTCTGTCTCTCTCTCAGTCTCTGTCTCTCTCTCTGTTGCTGGCGGCTCTACTTCCGCGCGGCTCCAACGGACGCCCCTTTTGACTCCGCCCCACTCGGCTGTCTTGTAACGAGAGATTGTCCGTCGGACTAGCTGGCCAGCCGGGCCGCTTCCTGGCGAGGCGCGCCCACCAAGCGGCCGGGGAACAAAGTGGAATTGCGAGCAAATTTGAATTTCCACGCGTCTGGCTTGACGCGCGGCCACTCTGAAGGGCTGCCTGTCTGTCTGGCCAGCAGAGAGGCTGAATGTCCGAAAGGCTGAGAGGCTGAGAGGCGGGCCCACTTTGCGGCCAGCCAGCCGAGCGGCCACACTGAAAGCCGCTAGAGGCTGGGGCTGGAGAGCGCGGCAAATAAATGAATGCTCGAGAGTGAAAATGAAATTGAAGCCGCAGAGAGCAAAGAGCCGGAGCAGAAATTCAATCATCATCATGATCATCATCGGCGTGATAATAGTGCTCGCTGCCCATTGAAAGCTGCTTAGCGCAAATCCGAGGCACCCCAGCCAGAGACTTGCGTCCGGCCGGCCGCCACAGACTGGGCTCCGCCACAGACTGGGTCTCGCCGCAGAGCAGCCGCACACACACTGCGCACTGTCCCGCAGAGACAAACAAAGTGTCTGCGGGCCGCAAAGTCACAGCAACTCTGCGCGCCCATAGCTCCGCTGCTGGGCCGCTCCTGCAGCCTCGTAGTTGCGGCTCTCTCTCTCTCTCTCTCTCTTTGTATATGCGCGCCTCATTTCAACCCTCGCCCACTTCGGACCAACCCACAACACTGGTCTGCTGGCCCGCCGGACAATTGTCATTCAGCCGGCCACAGTGTCGGTGTATTACCCAACACAGAGGAGCATGATAAATTGGCAAGCGGCCCAGTCTTGCTGCCCACTTGCACCACTGCTGCCCGGTCGCATTCAGCCCCGCCACTCCGATGGGCGCCGGCCGCAATCGAGGGGGCGGCATGGGCGAGCGTTGCATGTAATTGAAAATAACTGTACACCCACGGGTTGCGCTCTCGAAAGCCCACAGCGGCGAGCGACTTATCACGTGCCTAAGCGGCGGCCGCCCAACCAGCCCCTCGGCTTGCCGGCGACTCCTTTGCGGGGCCCCTTTGGTTGGACCTGTGCTTGTGTACTTCTGTGGCATCCACACATCTGGGCGGGCAACTGGGCCGCTCTTAAGGGCAGCCAGAGGAGAAAGAGTTCTCCTGAAGAGTTCCCCAAGAGCGTTTTCCCCCCTTTCTCGCTGCATGTGTGTTGCAGTTTCCTCTCGGGCTCCCCAAAGGGAAGAGAAGAGGCGCCACTGGTTCCCAAAGCTCGCTGGCCAGCTCGCCCCTTTTGACGGCCCATTCGGGTCGCACTCAGCCTTCAACTAAACACATTTTTCCAACGGAAAAGCAAATCACTTCTTTGTTGAAGCTTCAAACAAAGTCCGATCACGTAGAGGGGCGTCTCTTGCCACCCACAGTCGCGAATCAGGGTCCATCTGGGCGCAAAGAGAAAGCGGGCGGGCGCGCCACAGTCTCAAGCAGCGGGGCTGAAAAGGCGCGCCGAGCGGCACACACAACTTGCAGCCCAACCAACTCTGCTGCAACGCCAACAATAACAACAATAACAAAACGCCGACGTCTAGCCCAGCTAGAGGCCGGTGCTAATTAATTGGCTGGCAAGCAATTTTTCTCCCCAGTTTGAATTCTAGACAGTCCATAGAACAGTCTATACAAACTGTGTAGACTGTATAGTCTATACAGTTTTTGGAAAAGACAGAGAGAATGACGCAGCTTTTCCTACTTACCTTTCACATAGACGCATTGCCCAAGAGGCAATCATCCAAATTGAAACCATGAAAACCATCAACACTGTTCCCGGACAAATGGTCATCAATGTTTTCAATACAAATCTTGTATCAAAGGAAATCCTATTTAATGCGCCAATTGAACGCGATGAGGCATCTGTGAATAATTTTGAATGTAATAACATAACGCGACATATTAAATATAGACGGAAAAACATTGGCAATGATAATACAACATCGAGAGGCACCTGTGTTGAAACTAGACGACCGCCATGGTTATTAAGTCTGGTTGTCCAAGTAAAATATAATTCATATGGAATTGGATGAATGACGCATATCACTAATTCTAGAAGAATTTGGCCTATTCGTTTAAAAGTCATCGCAATACGCCAATCATCGGCACAATTGTCAATCATAAACAACTGAACCTCTAGAGCATGATAGGCACCAATTAAGGCCAACAAAAGTACAGTTGTTACGCTTATAATTGTTTTAATTGCATGACTATGAACTGAACTTTTATCATAATAAAGGGCAGCCGAGAGTTCGTTTTCAATTATCATGAATAGGATTCCAATCAAGGCAAATGTAAGAGCATAATCGCTAATCCGTTTCCTTTTCTCAAACAACGCCTTCCTCCTACCCAAACGGTAGCCCACATTTGGCCGGTGATAATTGGCGTTGGCCGCCGCCAGCTGCTGTTGCTGGAGTTGCAAGTGCAACTGCTGCTGCTGCTGCTGGGCCAACTTGTTTGTCTGGTTGTCTTGGTTGCTGCCGCTGCTATCATTATTATCGTTGTTTGCCTCTTGCTGCACCGTCTGCTGTACTGTCTGTGCTGTCTGTATGGTCTGTATGGTCTGCACCAAGCCACAAGCGGCCCCACCAAGGCCACCGCCCCCGCCAAGGCCTCCAGCGACGCCGCCAAGACCTCCCTCTGCCTCGGAACTCGCGCAAAACTCGCCCACCGGGCACACTGGGCCCCTCGCCAGCTCCCTCTCGTCGGGGGCCCGCTGTTTCCGCTTCTCTGGTAACAGGCCACTTCCGGTGTCAGGCACTAGCGAGGCGACGGGCGCTCGGCGTGGGTCCGGCTGGTCGATGCGAACGGAGAACTGCTGGGCGGCGTTGGTGGCATTTGCAGTGGCGGCATTTGCAGTGGCGGCCTTGGTGGGCCGCTCGCTGGCGCCAATGGAGTGCGACGAGCCGCTTCCGGCGACTACTGGGCCCAACGGCTGGGCCGCGGGAGCCGAAGACATGGCCGAGGCTGGCGGCAAGCAGCAGCAGGTGGTCTAATAGGTGCGGGCCTATTAGAGTGATGCACAACTGATGTTGTTGTCCCTCTCCTTTGGGGCCTCTTTTGGGCTGGGGCCACGACGTACAATATTTGCCACCAGTTATTATCAATTTAATCTCCTAATCTTTGGCCCAACTTCCCCCTCTTCTATTTGGCTCTCTCTCTCTCTCTCTCTTTCTCTCAATGTGTCCCCCCAATTCTCCCTATTGGTTGCTGTCTCAGTTGCTGCAGCTGCACTAGTTCAAACAAGATGGCCCCACACGCAGCCGTCAAAACATTTACTCTCCAACTGTTCCACTTCTTCTTCGGCCACTTCTTCTTCTCCTTCTCTAACCCAAGCCGCTTTCTTCTTCCCAACATCAGTATATAAAGCCCCAGAGCACCAGACACGCCCAAGAGTGCCAATTCCAATTCCTTTTTCCACCTCCACTTCCTCTTCTACTTCCTCTTTTCTCTCTCCCCCAACTCCCAATTCCCAACTCAAGCTCGCTGCCAGCCGCACTCTTGGGCCGCCCACTGCCAATTCGTCGTCCACTGCCAACTGGGCCCCACTCGCCCAGCTTCAGGCCTCAATACGAGATTAAAGATCGCACCCGTTTGATACAACTGTTTGGACGATTATCCAGAGGATTATTTCTCCCCTTTCACGAATATAGCCTCAAGCGGCTCTATTAGGCGCACTCTGGCCGGCGGCGAAAAAGTGGCCTCGCCTTCTCGAGCTTGACTCTTCCGCCGAGCTTGTTTTCCTTTCGCCTTTTGGCTACTATTTCGCCCCTCTTCTGTTTGCTTACTTTTCCAACTCAATTCTTGCTCTTGCTCTTCCTTTTTTCCTCCACCTCTTTTGGCCCACTCGAGCGCTACTGCTTCTTCTTCTTCTCTTCACCTGAACCCTCCTAATGATTTATTTCCACCTCATTCATCTTTGCCTCATCTTGATATGGAGCCAAACAATTCGCAGCCGCAAAATGGGCCCACCTCAGTCGGACAAATTAACGGCAATTCTCTGGAATTGCAAATTCCAGTCCCCCTCTCGATCTCTGAGGTCTGGCCTCTTCGCTAGAATGCAGCCCAGGGCACCGCCGAGCCTAAGCATCGGGACCTGTCCAGGAGGAGGCCAGCAGCAGCATCTTGCCCTCTATTCTCTGCGTCTGTCTGTCTGTCTGTCTGTCTGTTTGTCTGATTCCCTGACGGCCTCAGTCGAGGGCCAGCAGGGCGGCCAACCAACCAGTTAGACCCCCCGTTTGGCGCACTTGTCTCCGCTCTGCCACTTTGGACTGGGCCGCGCGGCGCCCAAACACGCGCTCAACACTCTCTCTCTGCGTCTGGCCCCACCAAAGCGGCCCAGCTGCCCTCACTCTCTGTGCGCGCTCCTCTGCTGCTGCTGCTGCTGCCCTTTTCTCTCTCCCTTTTCTCTCCGACGCTCATCCAACACGAGCGACTTCTTGGCCGTATAATATCGCGCCGCCTCAATATTGGCGCTCCCCAAGACTACTGGCGCCGATGATGATGATGCCCTTTGCTTTAAATGGCCTGGCCCATACTCCTCGGCCCGCCTAATGACAAAACAAACAATCACTCGCACCAGCCAACGAGCAGCAACTGCGGCGCCAATTGGGCAGGCAGGCAGGCAGGCAACGGGGGCCCCCTCTCAGCGCCAGTCATCGCGGGCGCCCTCGGCCATGGCCAATTGGAAAAGCCAATCGATGGCTGTGAAATTATGCGCGCGCTCGACTTGTTATTAGAGAGGCAATAAAGATTATGACTCTTGAACGGGCCAACTCACTCGCCTGTCCCACTCAAGTCAATCTCTCTTTGTCGCTCTCTTTCTCTCTCTCTCTCTCTCTCTTGCTCTCTTGCTCTTGTGCTGCTCCCCACTGGTCCACTGGTCTCTTTTTCCCGGCACAAAGAGAACGCGCACGAATTTATTAGCAGCCCACCACTTGCGAGTGGGCCGGCGAGTTGTGGCGGCGAGCTAGCTTGCTGGCTGCCGAGAGGCGAATGAGGCGGTCTAGCTCGACTGGGTTGGGCGCCAGTGTGTGAAGTGGGCCCGAGCGGGGCGAGTTGTCATGCGCGCTGGCTGCTGTGCAACTGGCGGCGTGCGCGTGCAACTGGCAGCGCGCACGACACAGTACAGGCGCACTGTACGAGCACACATGAGCACACTGGCGCCGCATCGTGCCGCTGGACTCGCGGCCGGCCCTTAGGGCTGCCCCAATCCACGGCCGCCCGCCGCTTTCCGCCCTTTGTCTCAACTTCTCGCCCCCACCCACTCATCCGGCGGCCTCCCCCAAGCGCCAATGGATCTCGCCGCCACCATGAGACACGCATAAGGCCCCACTCACCATAGGATACCACTCGGCGAGGGGCCCCACTCGGCGCCATTGTTGGCGCCCCCGCCAGTGCCACTGCCTTGCTACTGTGGTGCTCTCTGGCAGTTCTTTTGGCCGGCCGGCCGATTAAGTGGCGCCATCGAACCCGATTGATTGCTCTGAGGACTAGTTTAACTTAAACACCAGCCAGCTAGACCCAACTGGCTGGCGAACGGGAGTGGTGTTTGCCCAACGCAACTAAATACTACCACTTCTGGCTAGTGGGCGCCTTTCTCTCTCTCTCTATGTGTGTGGCAAATGCGAGCTTGGCGACAAGCGAACGATCAAGCAGGAGCCGCAAGAGTTGAAATTTCACAAGCTAGCCGGCGACCAAACGAGGCAGCCTAACACGGGCGGCTAGTGTGCAACTGGAGCCGCTTTTCACTGGCACGCCATCCGCGAGCAACACTCTCACTTAGACTTGCGCTTGGACTTCGCTTGGCAGTCTCCATTCGCCACTTGCCAGCCTTTAGTCTCGGCCCACACACAGTCCTCCGAACTCACAGACATACTTTGCGTCCACTTGGAGCGCAGACTAGACTCCTTCCTCCGGCCGCCTTCGAGGAGCAAACGTGGCGCCCCAAAGCGAAGCACTCAAGTCCGATCGATTGCGTGCTCTCGTGGCACAAATGACGACGGCTGCGAGTCATTTTAACTTCGGTGATGCTTGTTTGTCATGTTTACCACACGACAAACACACACACAGACGCACACACTTTCCGGTCTGCCTTTGGCCGCTTTGTTTGTACACTACCAAGACTGCTGCTGCTAGATGCCACCACTGACTATTACTTATTCCCGCCCGCTGTTGCGCCAACATAACAAACGGCGCCCCAAGCAGCCCGGCTTAGCAGGCGCTCATTGGCAAGCAACACCAGCAAGCAGTTTCTGTTTCTGGCCGACTTCTAGCCTTCCGTGTGTGCAAATCTTGCGCCCAACTGGCAGTCTAAGCAACCTTGTTTCCTCTCGCCCAGAGGCAGAGCTCAGCGCCGGCAGACAAAAAGGCGTCCGGAGAGATTTGCTGGCCAAGTTTGGGCTCGCCCAGCCTGCTTTCTGCCGCGGCCGAGCTTTAATATGAAGCTCGACACGAAGCGGCCGCATGGAGCTAGCTGGGCGGCGAGCCAGCAAAAGGGGCCCAACCAATTGGGCCCCTTTTCAGCCAATCAATTAATCTGAAACTGTCACACAGGACGGAAGTTGGGCCAGCCAGTTGACGTTGTTTGATTTCGGCGGCGCCCAAGCAGCCAGCAGCCAGCCAGCAGTTAGGGTGGGCAGATTATTTTACTCAAATGCCGCCGAGGGCGCCCCAACGAGCGGCCAGACCGAGTGGGCAAATGTGGGCCCGAAGGCCACACACAGCGGGAGCCCAATGGGGCCAAATACAAGGCGCCAAACTCTCCCCCCTCCCTTTCGGTCACACTCTGGCGGGGCCACAAAAATAGCAATGCGCCCACTAAAGCAGCTCCTCTTCTCGCCTTTCAATTAATGGCATTTAGCTCAACCAATCACACCCCCACTTAGTTGGCTCCCTCCACTCAGCCTGGCCTAACATGGATTGGCTGCACCTAGACAAAAACAACGCGCTACAATGTGTGTGGGTGTCTCTATACTCTGGTCTCGCCGAGCGCCACAAAGCGGCCCAACCAGACTGAAAGCTTGTCAGCCATGTTGTCAAGCGTGTCTTTATCAACGTAACGTCGATAGTCGCCCCAGAGGCCCGATACATTAGCAAAATTAGCCCCATTTGCGCAACGCCAACGAGCAAGGTCACAACCGGTGGGCGTAACTTTCGAAGCTGAATATGGCCACATTTGGCCACCAGAAACCGGAACAACGGACAACAAATGCGCACTTTGTGGACAGGTGGCTCTGGAAAACATGGCGGATATTAGAGATGATCAGCACAGTCGAGAAAAAGGGACAGTCTTTCCCCCACTGACAGGCGTTAAAAAGTTTTCAAGCTACTTTACTTTCATCCCAACGCAGTCCGAGTCTGACTCGTTCGAGGCGCAGTACAACAGTTGGCAAAACTCTATGATGACCTTCAATTTGTTCATTGTATCCTTAACTTATGATGCTGATTTCGTGCACTCGCTCGACGAATACAATAGTTATAAATGGCAACTACATATGTGCCCTACTAACCGACAGGTGGTGATATATATCACCATTTGGGAACCTTTCTGCACATTCGCCCAGACCCCCACATTCCTGTCAACATTAAGACTAAATTTCCATTCATGCCATCCGATGCCTCAGCGAATAAGCTTTCAGTTCTAAAACATAGAGTCACTGTACCCGCACTGGAGTGATTTATTTCCCGAATGCACTCAGAACATCTGGCGGCTAAAATTTTAGGAAACTCTTGTATTTGGTCATGAAAGTATCTAGTGTTGACCAAAATATCAATAGGTTAGCTCTATCTAAGTGTCTCTTGCTACGAGATAGCTCTAGTATGTGAACGTTCCATTTAGCAACGTTGTCATCTAACTTTTGTTCATCCCATTTCAGATGGAAGGCCTTTATCCTAGAAAATATCTCAACTGGTGAGCCGCCCCATGGCCAACCTTTGAATTGCCATGATGGCCCCTGAACAAACACGGCCACAACCCGATTCCAATCATCAGCATCTAACTTCAGAGGGTTATCAATTATCTTGTAAAAGGCGTGCGTTCCATCCGATTTCTTCCTTTGAATCATGATCTCGCTCTCGCGAGACTTGGCACCGGGCTTACCCTCGGCATAGGTGAGATCTTCGAGTATGGTAGAGGCATTGTACATGTTTATAAGAGATGTCACAGTTGCGGGAATAATAATAATTGGAACCGTTGAATGTCGTTTAGTAGGCCTAGAACTTGGGGGCTTTTGCTGCGATGAGCTTCTATGCTGGTGCTGACCGTTGTTTGGCGTTGTCGCATTCGGAGGAGGACCAACTCGTGATTGAACAGGTGTTTTCGTCACGGCACTCAAAGGTTGAGCTGTAGGCTGACTCATACTAGTTAGGCCATTAGCTGAGAAAAATGAACCTTTAGTGTTGATGTCGACACCGATATCTAACTTAACGAAACGTTCTTGATCATAACGATTGTAAGTGTTCCTCTGCGATGATGCTTGTTGAGGATGGTGTGGGTTTGGGCCGTTGGTTATCGATGACGAATTAGGATTCTGATAAGCAGAGTTCATCTGGATATCGGTGGGTACGGGAGGCATGTTACCAGCTGGTTTCCTTGAGGTGCCCTCGTTCTTGGCCAATAGGTCTAACATAGGTAATATAGATTTTGCGAAGTCTTTCGTCTGCGACTGCAAGATCGTTGATCGGGTTCGCCAAACTTTCTCTTTACTCTTGATGAGTTTGAATTTTTCGGCATCCATGGAGATTAGGAGGTCTTCTTTGCCAGCCAAATCGGCAGCGCCCGATGTGGGTTTCCCTAACTCATCTGCATCGATGATAGTAGTTCTTTTGACAGCCATATGCTTAGCTCTCAGTGCTGCAAGTTTCTCAGCACCAAACTTACTTATTGCAGCGGACCCTTCGGCCGACTCGCCGCCCCTATTAGCACTATCGCTCGGGATGATTGTGACGGATTTTTTGACCGGCTGCTCATATAGACGAGCTGCAAATTCTTCTCTATACTTCTTTTCCATCTCAGGGTCATGAGGTCTTTTCTGACCTCTGAGTGTTGGTGACGAAAAATCATCGCTAATACCTCGATGCAACTCATTTTGACCGTATTGTGAACCTGCTCCACCTGAACCGTGTTCAGTGCCGCTATATTGCGATGAATTCTGATTCGAAGACCGCTTGTAGATTTCTGATACAGGCAATCTAACTGAGGGGATGGGAGCATTCTTGTCGATAGCGGGTGCTGTTTGTACCTCACCCTCCAAAAATGCGAGTAGGCTCTTACGGTCTGGTCGATGCACCACCGGAATCTCTTCTCGACCTGCTTGCCTGACATAGAGATGATGAGCTAACTGCTTGTTTTTCAAAAAGTATAAAAGACACTCAAGAGTGTAGTAATCTTTCTTGTTACTATCATCAGCACTAGAATAAATTTGGTAGTTGGTGTGAACGCTTTTTGGCCAGCCATGGTCACCGAAGATGATATAGTCATTGTGCTCTTTGATCTCGCGTCTATTAATATGAAATTGTCTTAGCTGTGATAGCGGATCCGCCATTTTGGCTTTCAATGGTTTCAATAAATATAATCAGATAGAAATCTCATGAGGTTGAGGGCCTTTCTCCGTACAATAAATACATTGATCAAATTTTGGAATAACAATAATGTGATACGGCGTGTGGCAAACCAGCGAAGTTCTGCTATAAAAATAAGCGCGCATGGAATTGGCCAATCGCCGTAGACTTTCTGACGGCAGGCACGTGTTATGAGTGCAAACAAAACTCATCAACCCCAATGTCTCCTGAATTTCATTAAGACTTGGTGTATGGGGTATAACCATGGTCCTCAATCTCGTTGCCAGATCGTTATTACGAGCAACATGCCCATACAATGGATGCCCGACGGCTTTGGCTGCAACTTCTAATTTTAAGTTGCTGTACGCTGCCCAAGATCACTCCATTGAAAATTGGCCCCTAGTCAACTATATACAGAATAGAGGAGCCGCCCGAAAGGGTAAGCGGATTCAGAGAGCACGTGAGAATAGGGCACGTGCTACTAAACGTAAATTGCTGGAGGCTCAGCAGCCGAAGAAGACCAGGACCACTCGGGTCAAGGTAGACAAGTCACAATTTAGACTTCTCGAAGCAGGGCGTCAAGATTCGATCTTGCCAGAAATACCCGAAGATAATGTCTTTTTCGTGGATAAGTTCAGGCGTAAAAGGTTCTCCTTTGAGGAGGCGATCGAGTTTCATAAGCAGGTGGTTCACCCAGATGTCCTTAACGTACCTGGCGCACTCGTCACAGCGAACATTGAGCTCAACCTCAAGATGAAATTGAAGAAGAAAAAGTATATCGAGAAGATTGATAGTACACTGTGCTACCCTCACCCTTTCACTACCACAATTCGACCAAGAAAAATCGTTGCCTTAAGTAAGTCCGTTGAGGATCAAGAAAAGGCCCGCGAGGCTGGTGCCCTAGTTTCAGGCGGGTTAGATGTTGTTGATCTTTTGAAGAAGGGTCAATTAACTCAGAGGGATTTTGATCATATCGTTTGCAAAACGGAGTTTCTCTTGGACTTCGCCGCTGTCAAAGGCATGAAAGGAGCCAGCTTCTTCCCCAGCAAGTCAAGGGGTAACTTCGGTGATGATATAGTAGAGCTGGTAAGATACTTCAAGAACGGCGTGGATTACTCACTAAAGAAGTCAGAAGATACACCCGAATCGGGTGTCATTGAATGTCATTTCGGTACCCTTGACATGACTATGGATCAACTGAGAGAAAATCTGCTCGCCCTCTTCGATTCTATAAATCGTTTCAAACCGCTAAATTTGGTCGACCACAAGCAATTCTTCGAGAGTGTAGGTCTCACCACCCCAGAGACTGAAGAGTTGTTTCTCATCAGGTTTTGGGAATTATATCCCGAATATCAGGATCCCAAGGTATTAGCTGCGGAAGCGGAGCAAGAAAACTCCGCAGCAGAAGCTAGAAAGGCATGATTAAAGTATTGTGTAGTTAATCGTGATGGTATAGTATCGATCTGTAGAGCTTGTTATCCCAAGTTTCGACAAAGTTCACTGAACGTCTGACCGATATACGAGCCCTGGAGAGGGTTTCTTCGAGAATCTTTAATCCTGTAATCTTTCGCTAGTTTAGGGTTAACGTCCTCCAGAATGTTTGTTTTGAGACCCCTCATCAACATTCCCACTAGAGGCACCTCCCGAGATTCCTAGCCTCAGGAACTGAGGGCGTTTATTTATTTGATTAGCCCCACCTCCACATCCGCTCATCGGGCGACGATCGGAGCTTTTTGTGGTTCCTCGCACTATTACACAATGACTCGCCAACAACTGCCCAGACATCCTGCGGTGCCATTGAATTTGAACAGGGCTCTACCGGGAGATATGAACTCCTAAGAGACATTCTTGTGATCATTATTTTGTGGTTAGGATCTTCTGATTTCACCAACAGAGAGTGATAACTTGTGCCGCTAGATTTTTGAAGGCTTGTCCGTGTTTGCGCTAACATGCCATCTGAGAGGAATTTCACATTCACTTGAGTTGACAAAAGAATAAGGTTCCAGATAAGATTGAAAAATTGGGCGAGGTCGCGTTCCTAGTGCGATATGTAAGCTGCCGGTTTATGCATTGTTAATGCAACAATAGAAAGTGATAGCCTGAAATCCACTACGCCTGCCTCAACAAGTTTCCATTGGTACCTGTTGAGATCTTGAAACTCGGTCAACTACCGGCCGGACGTCGGAAGTCCCACTGAAAGTGAATCCATCCGTCTTGAGAACTGTCGCTGAGAGCCTCGATAACAATGGTCTTGCAGCCGGTCTATCGTGTTCCAAGTTGAATGTCTCTCCAGGAGACCAGGGCCGTAATGACCGCTACTTTCACCCGTCTCAAACAACTCCCACGAGACGAGTGGGTATAAATTCGAGAGGCTCGCATGAATCATGAGAACAGTCTCGAGTCCAAAGTCAAGAAGTAACGTGGGTCGTAAATTGTCAAAAAACCAGTAGTTGTGAATTTCATCAAAGACATCAATTAGGGGCGAAGCAGGCGATATGGCACAATCTATCTCACAGGCAAAGAGCAAGAAAAGATCAATGGTCTATCTAGGCCTAATTATTGGTTCAACCCTATTGACACCCTTCCTAGGCCTAACGCAAGGAGCTCTGGCAGCGCAGACGCAACAAGTGAACCCATCGGGCCAGCAATCAGAGCAGAGCGCCTCGTCTTCCCAGCCACTCTGGTCTTACCAAATCAAGCCGACCAATTATGTAGGTACCCAGTTCGGTTCCAATGGAGGACCCCAGAGTGCACCCTACACGGCTGGTGTTTCAAGCCCATTTCCATCGATATTTGATGCGTTCACAGGCTTGAGCCAGCGTCAGGGCGCTCTGACGACGAGCCCCTTCATGTCGATCTTGCCCATTATTCTGATTGCAGCTGGCGGATTTCTCCTGCTACTGCCTCTCTTCACCATGATGGTGGCCAGTCCCTTTGGTGGAGCATTTGGCGGCGCTGGATACCAAGGCCCATTTGGGTACCCCCAAGTTGGAGCCTTGAGCAAGAAGCGATCAGTGGACGGTAATCAGCGCGGAATAATAGAGTTGATAGAAAACTTCTCATCAACAATCGAGGAGTTGTCGCGCAAATACTCACCATCTGGATCAGTGGCAAACCAACAGGCTCAGCAGCAACAAGGTGCCGCTCAACAACTGCATAAGCGCTCGCCAAAAGCATTCGATGAATCTCATCCAGCTGCAACCCAACAAACTCCATCCAACCACAAGCCAGCATTAACCGAGGAGCAATCAAACTCTGCAAACAGCTTGCTTTTGGGCGCCAACTTGCACACTAACAACTGATACAACAGATGACCATTGGAACATTTGCTGCTAGCATGACGTTGGATGGATTCTCCCGTTGGCTAGTTCTAGATACCCCGAATACTGGCTCCTGTTTATGCAGGATAGAATGAATCTGTTATCACTTTCGAGCATTCGAAAGTAGCTCTCACTGGTACAAACTTTTTGTCACTCTCGTTCCTGATCTATCCTCATGCTAACCTATGGTTTTTTTTTCAAAGACCCACAAGAAAGGTTGAAATTTCCTTCAACTTTTCTCCATTTCACTTCGCTGACTCGATTTGATGGCTTTTCCTATATAAAAAACTGCACTCTGATGCAGTTCCGAGCGGCAGAGTGCTTCCTTGTCGCCGAATTTAGGCTAGAGGTGAGGTAAGCCTCACTAATGATTGTTTTCGCTGTCTTGCGACCCTGTTTTTTCTAATTGCGGACGGTTCTCGAACGGTGCTAGTTTGAGAAACGGAGAGAGTACGAGGTGACTGATTTGTCATTTTGTATTATCGTTCGCAATGTTGCGGCGACAAGTAGCTGCCGTGTTCCTGGGTGACATCGAACACTAGCGGAGATTGAGATTCTCTAATTCGGATGGGCAGTTTGTAGGTGTGAGATTTATCATAGAGATCGGCCCAACAATTTCAGAATCATGGAATATGGTGGCTGCGAAACGGGCGATTTCGCTACATCAGAGCTTTCAATTGATGTCAAGATCGAGGAGGAAATCATCAAGACAGAACGACCTCATGAACCATCGTCCAATTCCGTCTCCAACTCAGAAGAGCAACTCAAAAGTACCACCACAGAGAGCCAAAGGCTGGCAAGAAACTCACCGCAACAAGCCAATCTCATGTTTAATGACCATCGAAGATTCAATAACCATAGCCTATGGCAGAAGCACTGCAAAATATTTCACTGTAGAAACAGATACATAACTGTATTTCTTCTCGCTTGGCTCATAATGAACACCGACCCCGCTTATTCACAGAGAGCGCGAAACTCCCTGAGGAGTGTCAAACTATTGAGACGCTCATTTCTCACCCCGTTTGGCTTTCCAGGTCCAACAACGGACCGAAACACTGGCTTGAATGCAGTCGAGGCCATAGCTCTGATACATGCGATGAACAATAATCGTCAGCAAGATCCGTTGGGTGATTTGGGCTCTTTAGCAAACAATGTAAAGGGACCTACATCACGACAGAATCAACTCATTCGCCAAATCACACAACCTATATCATCCTCAACGAGCACAACGCAACGACAACAGACGGCACTAGATCGCCAGATACCAGTTCCGGTGCCCATACCAGCACCCCTAGCAGCGGTGGTGGCGGCAGTGGCCGCGTTTGCGGCGGCAGTTTTGGCTGGTTTCACCCCAATTGCGGCGGTTGTTGCGGCACTAGCAGCCGCTGCCGCTGCATTCCTTGCGGCACTTCTCGCCGCCATTCTGGCAATTATCGCAGTCTTACCAGCCAAAAGGGCCCCAATCGTCAAGAAACTTGTCATAAAGAAAACGGTTCTACCCTTCGTAATACCCATACCATTCAAAAAGAAGGAGAAAGAGGTAATCTACAAGTACATTCCGAAGCCTGTGCATGTCCATTCACATGAGGAGAAGAAGGAGAAAGGTAAACACCATGACCATCATGATCTATCGGACTCAGATGAAGCATACGCCGAGACTGGCCGTCTAGACAAGATCCAAAGTCTACTGTCAGAGCAAGATAACTTACAAATGCTTGTTGATGGTATTGTAAAGAAAGACAAATCCCAACAAGCTGATAGTGCTGCGCAACCGTTGAATGAATTTGATGTCGTCAAAAAATAAAGTAATGTCTTCCTATCCGATGCTGCGACATCTCCGGCTATCGATAACCCCGGCTCTGTCTTTTTATTAATCCAATACTAGTGTACGGCTATTCCGGTAGCTTTTTCAATTCAACGTTATTGATCCTGAAGACTGTACAAGGATCAGCGTGATATAAGAACCTCTTGTAACCCCGCTCTCGCTCCCTGTGAAAATACTTGCATTTCGTATCGGACATAGTTTTTTCAACAACAGTTGCATCAATGCTGAAGACCTCTTTATCCAGGACAGGTCTCCCAATCAAGCTGAAGTCTTTGCCTCCCAAAACCAAACATTTGTTGAATTTCAATGCCTGGCCACATTCTAGGGGAAAGTGATGATTTACCATGAGAAGGTCGCCTGCTTTGATGAGATATTGCTTACCAAACATATGCACGACCGCGAAGAGTCTCTGTTTGGATGCCATTTGAAGAATGCTATCCATTTTTGTGAATAGTGGGTCTTCTATCAATCGCAAAACGCGATCAATAGTGGTGTATGTTAATAGTTCATGGATAAATAGATTGTAGATGTCCAAGAAGAGAACTGGTCTCTCTGTCGCGCCCACGTGCTCTGTTTACAGTAGGCCGCTCTTCGAGCGCCCCATCCGCGCTTGATAAGGTTTACAAACTTCTGCAAGACGCCGCTTGAATTTCCTAACCCACAGAAGTTAACCCAATCAAATGTTGAACCCCATTCTATTTTACCAGGACAATTCAAGCCAATTACTGAAGACCATGGATCCAACAGAACAGGCTCAAGTCTCAGAGCCCAAAGAACCTTCCAAGATCATATCCCACAAATCTGATATCATTGGTGATACTGACGATAATAGCAATTCCAATAATGAGACCAGCCTGACGCTAGTAATCAAACATGGTGGCACTGAGTATCGGGTTGAAAATCTCATGCAAGATCATACTATTGGCTATCTAAAATCGCAGATCGAAGAATTAACAAACGTCCTCGTATGTAGGCAAAAACTATTCGGAATAAAATCGCGTGATGACAGCAAGCAGGTGACCGATCAGACAACGCTTGAAGAGACCTCTGTCACCAATGGCATGAAGATCATGATGATGGGAAGCAAAGAGACTGATATTAAAAACATCGAGCAAGCTTCCAGGCATGGTTTGCCACCTCTTGAAGACGATTTTGATCTAGAAGAGGATGAGCTCGATTCAGATGCCAGAATACCCAAAGATCCGACGTATATGGCGAAAATCCTCCGACGGGTCAAACATTATAAGATTAAGATGCTCAACGAGCCGAGACCTAATAAGAAATTACTAGTTTTAGACATAGACTATACAATATTTGATCACCGATCCACAGCTCAGACAGCATCCGAGTTGATGCGTCCATATTTGCATGAATTTCTCACCTCGGCATATCAGGATTACGACATAGTTATCTGGTCTGCTACCAGTATGCGTTATATAGAGGCGAAAATGGATGAGTTGCGGGTCTCGACAAATCCTAATTACAAAATAGTATTCTATCTAGATAGTGGCGCGATGATATCTGTCGAATCGCAGAAGTACGGCCTACTGAACGTTAAACCATTGGCAGTAATCTGGGGTAAATTTCCGGGACAGTATACACCAAAAAATACTATAATGTTCGACGACACAAGGAGGAATTTTCTGATGAATCCGCAAAATGGTCTCAAGATTAAAGCTTTCAGAGAAGCCTGGAAAAATCGAGATACAGATCGAGAGTTGTTTCACCTATCGAAGTATTTGAGCAAGATTGCGGAAATGGATGACTTTTCTACACTAGACCACAAATACTGGCCCAAAGCTATAGATGCACCAAAGCGACACAAAGCCCCTCGTTAAGATCATTAAGCCCTTGCGGAAATCCACCCGAAGCATCAAGAGGTTCCAATTCTTATCTTGAACGAGACCAGCGGATTCACAAGTGTCCTTTTTCATCTCAGTCCGTTCTCACTCAACTTTCTTAGACCAAGTCTCTATTTCATCCAAGCCGCTTGCAGTTTCAAGATTTACAGATTTGCTTACAAAGATGTGACTCTCGCGCAATAGAGCAATTTAGTGTGTACGCCGTTATCGATTAAAGTTTGTCCATTCCACTCTTTCATATCTTGGACAAATGGTCAGCATCCATTTGATCCGAAATTGAAATTAGACCACAGTGTCTCGCATCAGAGCGGGACAACATCATGTCGCTCTATAGAAGTCCGTTTCAGCTGCAGAAACTCCAGAAGCTCTCGGTTGAGCAGCTCGAGTTGAACCTCAGTTGTTCACCTCCAAGAGTGCTGGACGTGCAGAGCGCACCTGATTATTAGTGGCACCAACTTTCGCTTCTCTTTAATGGAAAGCGAGGGATGCGCTTTGCGCGTGCAGAACTCGCGAATTCTTGCACAACGAACCATAGACAAACAATTCGCTAAAATTTTGCGTGCTATTAGAGGACTTCAGTTGTTTCGGTTTTGCATGAACAATTACAGCGTGAAATTTAGTTAGATCCTGATTACTTGATCACCATGGAGAATTTCTTTCCCTTCCATACAACTTATGGAGAATTGGATCCTGTTCAGAATCCTTAACCTGATATATAACTCAATAAGATTTAGATATTTCATAGACTATGATGCATAGGGACCGAAAGAATTATTTATCGATATTAGCAATATGCACCCCAACTCATCGTCATCTGCAAGATAGATGTTCCTAAAGCCCAACGAAAGTATACAAGAACTGGTTGCAATAGATTCGTTTACTCTACCTTATACCGTCGGCACAAATAAACACTATACAAGATTTACAACTACCAGTGCAATACATGCAGTATCTTCTAATTTCATCATCGAAATATAGAAAAACGACACTATGGCTACGAAAATTGAGATCAGGCAAGAATACAGAAGTTCTAAGCAGTCGCAGCATGTACTTATGGTCGCCCTCCTTTGTAACATAGTCATTTTTGTATTGATGAGTGTGTGCCTTATCTCATCTTACTGGATCACTGCCGATGGTTTCAGACAGGGGCTCCTATACTTATGCATAGAGGAAGTTGCCTACTCAGGTGCTAGAGATGAACCTCTACCTTTCGATTTGAGCAAAGAAGAGTTGGAACCTGGTTGTTATCCAAATCGTGATGTGGGTAAGTTTCGTGAACCAATTGTCGGGACAGATTAAGACAGCCTAAGAAGTTTGACGTCGAAAATAAGCCTAACACATCTCTTAACCCCACCCACAGCTTACCTGAAGGTTTGCACTATATTTTGTCTGATAACTCAGCTATCAGCACTCGCCACGATGTGCCTGGCTGCGATAGGCACCAGACTAAAGGGAACAAAACGCGCCACCTGCTTGCGCTTCGCAATATGCACAACATTGGTGACTCTACTATGTGATATAT
>Ga0058701_10000321_pt1 | contig 36359 bp, 25 predicted proteins | sample AgamicOrMae_FD_97039 | JGI IMG/M metagenome (GOLD analysis project Ga0058701, IMG submission 97039) | Agave microbial communities from Guanajuato, Mexico - Or.Ma.e | ecosystem: Host-associated > Plants > Phyllosphere > Phylloplane/Leaf | place: Guanajuato, Mexico | collected 2012-06-04
CATTTGAGCATGTTAGTTGGCTGTGATATACCTATACAATCGCTTGGCGAAGTGATCCTGCAAGATTCCTTTCAGGTTACCGAGCCAAAGTCATTATTGAGGAAAACAAGAGAAAGAAGAGTATTCTTATTTGAATTTTACTTATTGTTTGCCAAAGAGGTTAAGGTGGAATCGTCGCAGCAAAAGTCTCATTATCAATTCAAAACTAAAATAATGCTCTCCGACATAATTAGCGTTATTGATTGCAATAGCTCAACTAGTGCCAATAGCAACGCTCTCGATGCACTCTCAACTCCCTCTGAAGGAAGTGGGAGTTTATCGGCCAGCCAGTCGATTAGTAGCAATTCAAGTCGATCCCTGACGAACGTTGGCGGAAGTGGTGGTGGTAGCAAAGAGAATCAACCACACAACCATCAACAATCATCATTGAATTCGGCAGCCCAGAATGCTGCCTCATTGGCAACATCAGAGGTGTCAGGTGATAAAGGAGGAGGAGGAACTAATGGAAACAATAGCAATGATGGAACTAAATTTTTGTTAATACACTGCAACAAATCTTTAAAATCTCGTGATAGCACTTGCAAGATAATCATGAAAGCTAATAGTGTTGAAATCAAGAATCTCTGGATCAAGGCTCATCGAGAATTGATTGCCGAGAGTAACTTCAGTAGACCATTTGGACAAGACACTACCAATAGGGATTCGCAATTGAGTCAGAGGAGTAAATGAGCATGAGATATGACATTTCATTAAGATAATTAAAAGATTGTGCAACAAACGATCCGAAAGATTAGTATCCCTTCGTTTCACTTGCCCCTCCGGCAGGTGTAACTTTACCAAGGTGGCAAGTTGATCGCAAACTGGGGCCAACCAAATCATTTCTTTTGACACCATTCATTTCTGGCGAGCCACCATTCATTTCTGGCGGCAAAAAATCATACTCGAGTGAGGGAGAACAGAGACCAGTCGGACTAAAATCCATAGGCTGTCCCCCATCGAGATCGATTGTAATTTGTTGACGAGAGACGGTTAGGATTCCAGTAGACGAATCGTTATCGATGCTAAACTCTGGTCTGAAGACTGTAGTTTGATTTGGGCGACAGTAGTTTGTGCAGCCCCCACTTGGGCCAGTGTTTCAAGCCAGTGAGAAAGGGGAAGAAACTGCGAGCTGTGCGCGTCCCCATTGCGATGCTTCTCCGCTTCTCTCCACTGATATCCGAGTGCGTCTCTGGTGTCGACGACATCCCTACGCCGCCGCAAGCTGGAGCATTCGGCCAAAGAAAAATCTCACGCACAAAGAGCAACATAAAACACTTTAAATTCGATAACAACCACTACCAAGATCTGGTAGTATCCTCATTCGATATTCTATCAAGGAAAAGGATATGCTCAAATTATATTATAATTCTTGCTTCTACGAAACTCTTCATTAGAATAGGTCTCCTAGGGACTATTATTATTGATAAATCTATTCTTATAGGTAATATAATACGAAGGCATCCGAAATACAAATTTAGACAAATACATAATATGGCTTGCTTGAACAAGCTCAAGGCCGACATCCGTCTTCTCGAAACATTATTTCCAAAAGAGCACGAGAGGTTCAGGATATTGTCGGCCAATGTTGATGAGATAAGCTGTTGTTTCGTCAATCAGTCCGGAAAGAAAAAGATCATATACGCTAATATAACCGAAGTTTATCCCTCGAGTCCGCCTGTCTGGTTCTCTGAATCAGATGATCCTCATATTGGCGCTATAGTTGAAGCACTGAGTGCAACTTCAGGAAGTGATAATTATATTTTAGGTCAGGTTGATATATTAGTAACTAAATTGTCCCAATTAAATGATTTACCAGTGCCAGAGGAGCTAGCACAGTTAACCACACATCACTCATCGCTTCTAAATCAGCAGCAGACAACAACCCAACTTCAAGCAACCTCCCCACGAGTTCATCATAACCATCATACCAACAGTAACAAGCGTAGTAACAGGGAAAGCTGCTTAATAAACGATATACCCACCAAGAACAAGTCCACTGGCACTTTTAGATCATCAAAGCCGTCAATTACTTCAGTAACTAGAAATCAATCAACTTCAGCAACCACCGTCTCCACTTCATCCTCGGCCTCATCATCTTCAACATCATCGTTTACATCTGGATTTGCAAATGATCAACCCGAAGTGATAACAATCGATGATGATGAGGATATAGTTGAGGAGGATGATGATGATGATGTGGATGAGGGTCATGAGGAGGACGAAGATGACGAGGATGAAGACGAAGACATTCATATAGAAATGGATGATGATTCTTCCGCTGTTGCTATCAAATCCAAAGATGATGGTCTTAGTTCGGAAAATTTCGCCAAGTTAGAGAAACTTCGTCAAATTCAGCGCGATAATTATATGAAGGGGGCTCCATATGGTTCAGTACAAGCAACAGATAGACTCATGAAAGAGCTGAGAGAGGTTTATAAATCGGATAGTTTTAAAAGAGGTGTTTTTACAGTTGAACTGGTCGATGACAGTTTATATGAGTGGTACGTAAAACTTTCCATCGTCGATTCAGAAAGCCCATTACATACCGATTTATTACAACTCAAAGACAAAGGCGGAAAGGATCATATAATGCTACACATTTCATACAAAGATAATTACCCATTCGCTCCACCATTTGTGCGGATTGTTTATCCAGTTTTATCTGGTGGCTACGTGCTTCACGGTGGAGCGATCTGTATGGAGTTACTGACCAAACAAGGTTGGAGCAGCGCATATTCAATTGAGGCCTTAATCATGCAAATTTCGGCCACTTTAGTCAAAGGTAAAGCAAGGGTAAATCTAAATGCTAAGAATGTTAATGGTGTTTACACCTACCAGAAGGCGCAACAAACATTCAAATCGCTATCTCAACTTCATGAAAAGCAAGGATGGTACACTCCACCGAAGGCAGACGGTTGAACAAGAGCGGCTAAAATCTCGTGATTCGCGAACCCGGAGCTGAATCTTCTAATCATTGCCTCTGCCTGACTGCACTTGAATTAATTGCATAAATAGATCGACACTTCTTCTTGTACACTGGCTTAAATTGGAATAAAATTTAGGAATATCATATTCCTGATTAGCGGGGTTCATCTTAAAGGACCCCGGTCAAGGACAGATAGAGGCCTGAGTTGTTACCAGCATCCCTCCGTGCATCTTGGCGGGTTCCACAAGTTGCATCTTCTCAACCATCCGGTTTGAAATGTCCTTGTGGCCCATTCTAGCGATCTCTACCTAACAGCTTCCCCCACAACGGTTCTCGAGATTCTGATCTGGCCTAATGCTCAATCATGTCAATGGACTAGGCTGAGACAGAATCGAGTGGTCTTGCCAACGCACATGCTCTACCACTTTACATGTCTCTAAAGTCCGAGTCTCAGGTCTGACTTAGTCGAATTTTTGATTCTCCACTTTGTATCCTCAATGGTTTCTTGCAGAAGGCGGACAGATGACTGAAATCTGAAGCCACAGATATCAAATGCCGACTTAAGTCGGCACGTCGGATGCGCATTCTCGCAGGAGACCCGAGCTAGGTAGCCCGAGCTCGGCGTGTCGGCAGATGACATGAGGCACCAGTTACAGTGAAAGCTTAGGTGCCTTACTCACGGCACTCTAGATCTGTTCCCCCGTTTAATCAATAGCAGGTTCTGGTTGTCAGATCAACGGCTACTAACATGACCTCTTCCACTAGAAGATGTCACGCCAGTGACGGTTAACAAGCGGCAAACTATTCATTAGAGGTGGTACTAATTTGGCTGCACGAATTAATCTCTGCTCCCAAAAAAGGAGATCAACAATTCAGAGAAATAGGTCCATCATCGAATGGACCCAAAATCTTACGTGACCTCCAGAGAACTATTTTGAATACGGCGAAGTAATCCGATCGTCAGATCAAGGGCTAACCCATGATGCTAGCTCGAATTACGGAGATTAGTGTGCAATCGTAACCAGTTGGAAGCTTCCTCGGTCGTTTCGTTGAGCTCGGTGCCAACTAATTAATTGACGCCACATTTGGAAAGGCCAAGGTGAAGCTGAGGCGAGATTGACGTCATATTTGCCCCGCAAATCATGATGAATGCATATCGGGACTTCTTTGAAACATCTAAACTGTGCAATTGCGGACTCATTGCCCATTTGGAAATCGCCCATATCTTAGCATACGCATAGGACTCTTCTTTGCAATGCGCATTCCTCTGGTCGGCACCTCGACCCGATAATGAGGATAATTTGAGCTAACAGCACTAATGGGACGCCACCGAGTTAGAATTAAAATCGAAGCGCCCCAGCACTCTAATCTTACGGTCTCGCCAGCGATGTGGCCAAATAGATTGCCTGAATATCTCAATCTCCCTCGAGAAGGCATAATCCGGCTCTTGAAAAGTTCACAAGCTCAGGTGTCTCAGAGAGTGGGCTAAATAGGTCGACAGTGGGCCTAAAATAGATTGCAGAAATTAGATCATGGAGAAAAGTGAGAGTTTTCCTCTCTCGATGCGGAACAGTGTCGAGGCCTCATCCAGGAGCTAGTTTTGGTGCCTTCGATAACACTCTGCCCCTACGTGACTGGTGGCACTCACTGAGCAGCTTTTCGGTCACGTTCTGAAAAATCCTTGCACATTGAGTTGAGGCACGTCCAAAGATTGTTATGACACACTTTCTGCCACTTGTGTTGTTGAGCCCTGCCAATAGGCAAAGCGAAGTCTTCTATTGAATATTATTGACTCTCACAATGCTCGTAACAACTGCAGAAACCTTTCCATTTGCATTCCAAGCGCCTGGGAGGCTCTTTATGCGTTAGCTGATCTTTTATTTTTCATTATTTCCATTATTGGTGGCCCGGACCTAGAGTGTAAGCTAACTAGGAGAATCAGGAGCTGGTCATGGAGAAAAGAGATGAGAGTATAAGTGGGCCGAGCGTGTCAGGGTGCCACTGGGATAGATACTGGGACCAGTAATTGGCCGCCCAACGATCTGGTGCTAATCGTCGAGGGCAAGTAGTAGGCAGGCAAATCGTGTAGACAAGCCGGCCAGCGTGATGGTAAGATGGGTGGCAGGTTGTTTCTGCAGCGCTTTGGCCCGATTGTTTTGATTCCCTTGAGTTTGATTTGACAAAACGCGAACAAAGAAATGATTGAACAATTGAATGAATGCCAAATGAGCCGACATGGAATGGAAAGGTTGTCGGCCAGGGGCTGGGTTTGCGGCAATGTTCGAGAAGGTTTGTGTTCCAAGTACGAAGGGTGAAAGAGCGGCCGTTTTTCCTTTGCTGCATTTGGTTGCTCCTTAGGGCGCTCCGCCAATCTATTTGTTTTGAAGATTGCGCTCTTTTAAACGAGCGGGCAAAACTCACACTCGCCCTCGAGAAGTGGCGAGAAAGAAGCAGATAAATCTAATTGGATTGCTCTTTTTGCCTTTGCAGACACCACCAAACCAACCGACAGCCTCAATCTCAGCCGCCCGTCCGCTGCACTGGAGCCACACTCTCTCGCTCGCTCACTTGTCCCGCCACCAAGTCGACCCCTCTCTCAGCCACCAGCGAGAAGGCGCTCGCGGTTCGCGTTGCTGTTGGTGTTGCTACTGCCGCTTGTTGTTGTGGATACTAAATGCGGAAAGTCATTCCAGGCCGGAGGCATATTGCCGCCTGTTGCTGGCTCGGGCCCGGCGCAAAGTTCATGGCCAATGGCCACAGACTGAGTCTGGCGAGTTGCGTTCCTTGGGCTCGCCAGCTAAGTCGATTGGGAATCCCATTGCGCCGCGCGCAGCATTGCTCCTACTTGCTGCAAATCTCAGGTCGTGGAGGCTCCCGTGGAAGCGTTGCGTAACAGACAACAACAACAACAACAAACTATTTAGATCTGCTCGCCTCCTCCCAGCTAAACTGTTGGGGCGCCAGGGGGAGGCTTCCTGGCAGCATCCTTTCGATAAATCGTCCATGAGGCTGCTCTCGTGGGCTTCCAAAACTGCTAATACGCACTGCTGTTTGTAATAAGTGAGAAGACTCTCTGGGGATGTGCCACGATCAACTGTGAAGCCGATTTCTCGGCTCCCACTTGGAACTTGGAGAGAGAAATATGGATGAATGGAAAGTTTTTGCCGCCAGCAGTTCCCCTGTGCGATCGCGGGGCGCCCTCGATTCGCGACCAGAGCGCTCGGCTGCCAACGCTAGCCTGTTGCCCCTCGGGCCGTCTCCCCGGCTTCTGAGGAGCTTGGCGGGCGAAAGTAGTAGTTGCGCAAGCAGATGTTGATCTTGGTGGTTGTTGTTGTTTATTCTCGAGCATGAGCATCAAGCTGAACGGGCGGCCAAAAGCGAGCGCGAATCCTCCTCAATTGCGAACGCATGGGCTTTGCATGGGCCACGCGGGCCCGACGTGCAACAGCGCTCGCCTTCGACAGTCTTGGTTCGAGACTGCTTGTGCTTATTGTGGTTGTTGTTGTTGTTGTTGTCTCTGTTGTTGCTGTTGTGAGGTAGTGGTTGTGGTTGTGGTTGTGGTTGGGAGAAATAACAGCTTTGTGGAAAAAAATAGGCGGAGGCAAGAAAACTAGAACTGGTGCTTGCCGCCATCAACAAGTGTGAGCGAGCGAGCTTCGTTCCTTCGTTCGCTAGCATTTACAAATGATCACGCGCCAAGATGGTGCACTTTTCAGGATTCGTCAACCCCAAGCCCAAGCCCAAGCAAAAGCCCAACTTGGCCAGATGGGAAATAGCGTGCCGCTTAATGCCAACATTTAGACAGCCCACTTTATCGCCACCAATAGGGAGCGCTTCTTTCCAACTGTTTGCCCTTTTTCCTCTCTCTGCCCTCTCTCACTGTCTAATCAGAGGAAAATATTTCAAATGTGTTCAATCATGATGAAAAAGGATGAGAAGAATTGAACGACAGACTAGCGTGATATTTTCTGCCTTCCTCTCTCCTTGTTAAAGGAGATGATTTTTCGTTTAGACAAAATATCACTCTGATTGGTTTTGGTGGTCTCGTGCGCTAACTAATCGTGTTACTTGTGTGCTCTGGATGTGCAAGTGTGTGTGTGCAAGTCAGAGTGTTCTTCTCTGAGCGAGTTGTCGACTTGATTGAAAGCCAAAATAGACACATTGACTGGCACGTTAGGAAGAGAACACGAGGAACCCTCATGCGAAAGAGTGCCACTTGCAGGAGCAAAGACAACCACAAGAGAGAGAGAACATAGAGTGTCAAAGGGGAGCTTCAGGGAGCTAGTTTGATCATCTTGGAACGTCGAGCTTAACTAGATTGTCTCGTCCCACTAGTGTTCATTCACTCTAGACGGCCTCTAGTGCGCACGTAAGCCACTGTGGATTTGATGTTTAGAATGCAAATGAGCATTGCCAGTGACACAAGTCACAGATTAGCCACCTTCTGCCCGCGCCAGATCAAACATTGACAGCCACTGACTCATCATCACTATATCTTGTCTGTCTGAAACAAATCGATGACACTTATCAGCAGCGATAATTATCCACCGAACTAGCTTGCTTACGAAAGATTCTTGAAAACATTGATGCAATAAGAGCAAGCGAAACAAGAAATTCAGCTCAACAGACGAAAAGGAACAAATCAACCTAAAACTCCAGCATCAAGCACAAACAAATTCAACAAAGACAACCTGAGAAGAAATCAAACACGCTCGCCAATTAGAGCGCGTGTTTCCGTCGGAGTGCGCGTGTGTCAATTTGTGTGCCAAATTTAGAGATACCATGAGAATAAACTATATACAGGCCACCGTGCTGGCCACTGCAGGCCAACTGATCTGCCTAATGACACTTGGCGGCGCTTCACAAGCGTCAATGACCAACAATTTCAAACAAACTCAAGCAAACATTCAGCACCAAAACTCTAGCATTGCAACACATTCCCAAGAGATTCTCATTGATTCGAGAATTAGCTCGCCACCAAATGTGATGCTAGTCAATAGGATTGATGAGGTTAATAGTGATGAGAAGAGGCATAACTTTAGTGGAAAATTGAGACGAAGTCTTTCAAGCTCAATGCTTAGGTCTTTTATACGCACCAACGATATGCGAGCCTATCATCTGGATTTGCACGCCTATCGCCGGGGCCAAGAGTTCAGTGGCGACGCTGATTATGTGGACAGTCTGGATGAGTCCCACCAGCTTAGGTGCGACAAACACCTGTACCAATACTATACTCTCATCAGCTCTTTTGCCCATTCAGACCCAATGGACGAGGGCACCCCAATTGAAGCTTTAAAATTGGCCGATCTGTACGGAAAGCCACCCAGTGGCCTTCTGGATGGCAACCAATTCTGGCTCGGCTCCTACGACAACTGTCTGGAGCACACACTTAACAGTCAGCTTGACAACGAAGAGCATATCAAAAGTCAGTATTGCTTGGGGGTGGCCCAATTTCCCAGCTGGAACGCGAGGGACACAAAAACCTCGATCAAAGTTGGCCTCTGTCTGCCAGAGAGCTGCTCAAACTATATGCTCAATCAGGAGTCCTTCAGAGGGACTCTAAATGATACAAGTCGAATTGAACTAGTTGAACAAATGATGCGGTTAACATTTGGCGCCCAAGCAACAGGCGGAAATCATCCATTTGGCAAGCTTAAATTGCGTTCCATTTATTGTCTGCCACATGAGACTAGCCAGGCGAGAACACTTGATCTGTCGGCCAAATTGTTGGTCCTTGTTTTGGCCTCATTTGTGGTGACAGTTATTTATGCAACCATTTGCGATTATTTCAATGGAAAATTGGCCAGAGAAGCGAGCGAGTTGGTCTCGAAGAGGTTACATGATGGAAATAGGCGCTCAAAGAGGCAGATAATTATCGAGTCGTTCTCTTTGATTAGGAATATTGAAAAATTGTTCATAACAAAATCGAGAGGGGACGATGCAGCGACGAGCATAAGTCAGGAAGAGCAAGATGCAGTATTATCAGATTCAAGCTTTAAATTCAATCCGAGGATCTTCTCCGATTCAATGACAGGCCTTAAATCGTTGGGTCTACTTTGGATCATAGGGGCGCACACATTCTTGGTTAGCCCAATTCCTGATAGCAATCTAATCTCCATGGACAAGGTGACAAAAACCCTGCTAGCCAACATCTTTTTGAGTGCTCATCTAATGGTGGACACATTCTTTGCCTTGAGCGGTATATTGGCCTCGTATTTGATGTTCAAATTTGGCAAGGCCAATCTGACAAATCCCAGAAGTTGGATAGTGCTCACCATACACAGATACTGGCGCCTCACGCCCGTCTACATATTGTGCTATTGGTTTGCCAAATCATTGAGTCACCAACTGAACTCAGGCCCCTTGTGGGACTTTGCAACTTCGGCCCAGAGTCCACGGTTCAATTGTCAACAAGAGTCTTGGATGGATGCAATCTTTCATTTGAGTGACTTCAAGTCGCCCAAGGAACACTGTGTCCCATTCGCCTGGTTCATTGGAAATGGCATTAAATTTTGGATCATAACTCCATTGCTCTTGCTAGTCATTCATAAATCCATGCGATTTGGGTACCAATTGATTATGGCAATTCTTGTAGCAAATGTTTTATTAGTTGGAAAGCTAGCCTTCAGCTCGAATGTTGATATGAAATCTGTGATAGAGTTCAAACCGGAATCGGCCGAGAACATGCTCAATAACATGGACCAAGTTTACACTAGACCTTACAGTAGAGTTGGCGCCTATTTGGTCGGCCTATTGGCTGGGCATTATTTTTACCTCATAGAAAGCAAACAAATTGAAGTGAATTTGTCCAAGAACATGAAACTGTTCCTATGGACTCTCTACAGTATCATGACAATTGCTTTGACCTTTGTCATGAAATTGGCCGACAGTCTTCCAGTGGATGACTCGATGTTGCCTTACATATTCGCCATCTGTTCAGCCCTGATCAGACCATTGTGGGCCCTTTCCAGTTGTTGGCTCCTCTTCGCCCTAGCCCATGGACAGGCCAGATGGTTGGCGCGTTTCCTATCGGCAGACCTGTTCAAGATAATCTTCAGGCTCAGCTTTTGCGCCTACTTAATGCAGGGCGAGGTGATGGCCCACATCTTCTTGGCCCCAAGTCAGTCCATCCGATCGAGCTATGGAGATTTTATCACCAGGCCCATAGTTGCCATTGTTCTCACCCTTGTGGCAAGTGTGGTGGGAGTTCTATTCGTGGAGTATCCATTGATTGGAATTGAACAATTGATATTACCACCAAAAGAAAGGGTCGGCCAGAAAGTTCCAGCTGAAAACGACAAATCCCTTACGAGTCAAGAGGGTACCAGTGATAAGAAGGAGGATTTAGCCCAGAGCAAACATACAATATGCGCTGACAGTCCAAATGGAAAACTCAAAGAGTTATAAATTGTGTAATTGTAGATCAAAAGCTTTTATATAAAAATGAGAAATCTTGAAATTATCGAGCAATCCTCGCCTGTAGGCTACACCTAGTCAACCAGCTAGTTTTCGCTACTCATCTAGACAGTTCATCTAAAAGTTCGACGAGAATCTTATGGGTAGATCTCGACTTTGTATTAGCTCATTGTGTAAGAGCCTTTGTGTGACATAACAGTCACCCCAATGATAGATCCAAAAGACTTTACGCGGCAATCTTCACCGAGATAGGTCTCAGCCCTAATTGGTGCTCAAATTGAACACTTCGGTAACTCAATTTTATCTCATATCCAGTGGATGATGATTTTAGATATCCTAATCAATATAGGCGCGCTGCGGGGTTCCTGCCGGAGGCGCCTAATCCTAGGAGATAATTTTCGCTCAGTTCAAGGTTGGCGCGTTCAGATTGCTTCAGCTCATCATTAAATGCGAAAGTAATATTGGCGCAATTCGCAACCCTTCACTGGCAAGCTGCAGGCCTTTAGTCAAGCTTGGGCCCCCCCACGAATGAGTAGGATTCGTGCATTAGAAGCTCGCAAAAGCAAGCATCACAAAAGCTACTTCGACCCGCAGGCAGAAACTTCGAGGAGGGTTGCATCTCGACTTGAGCAAGAGAAAATCTACACTATCTAATCGCAATCTATTATGGTCTGAAGTCAGGGCGGCACTGCGGAGTCGAGATTCCGCTGGATCTAGATAGTGCATCAGCTCTGCACTGAGCTGCCTAAGCAGACACTCAACCATTGAACCACCATGTCATCCGAATGAACACGGAATTTGTGGTGTACTATCCAGGAATCTCTTGTAGATGATATTGCCTCTGAGGACTCGTTGATAGCTGATCCATGATTATATTTGCGAGCGGCGAATTCCCTCCGGAGGTTTTGCCTGAGTATATCATCTCGTGATATAGCATAGAGGCTCTGGAGGGACTTGAACATATTTTCTAGCTCTCCTTGAATTTGATCGCTCATTTTAGATTTGATGTAACCAACGGAAACTTGGGAGCTTGTCTGAGGGTGATGTGCGATTAGGTATGATTATTGTTCACCGATCCAAGCTGGTCTCGAGCTGGAAGGATAACTTTTCGCATGGTCAGTTAGAAGTTCCCGGGAAGTTTATCCGAATAGATGAACTCAGAGCTAGACATGGAGAGATATTCATCCGACCTTGGCTTTGTTCATATAACTATTCGTGCAATCACGCCCTAATCTCGTGCAGCATCCACTGCCAACACTTGAGCTTCACCGGTTCGGCGGCCGCATAGAACCGGAGCACTCGAGCCCAAGTAGTGGACTTCCCCGTTGCTCCGGCGAGCCTTGATACGCATCTATGCTATGGTGTGGTGCTAAAACTCGAGTGCATCGGCCTTCCAACTCTTGACTCAGATACAGTCGCCAATCTCAAGTAGGCCTTGAGGAAGAATGAGTCAAGACATATTAATGGCACTTGAGGACGTCAGTTGCCCGGTTTGCGAGCGTCATCAAGTGTCCCGCTGCCCGCTCGATGTCGCTTGAGAGTTTGATACGCTCAATAGTTTCAGCTGAGCTTCCATTGACAAGGATTCTTGAGTGACCGAATAGATTTGCTTCCCCTTGTGTCAGTCGTGAAGTGTAAACACTTCATGATTGCTTTGAACAGGCGTCCTATATGAACGACGAGGCTCCGTTCGACGCGGACATCCTCGGCCCGGGTGGACGTCTGAATTTACTAGACAGAACGTTGTTTCTAATAGATCATAGAAAATGTTAGATGATATCGTTTGAATACTTGATTTCATCGGGTAGAAACACAAATTTTAGATAGGAAAGTGGTCGATTTTTCCGGTCTGAACCGAACTTGATGGATGAGTTGAACGGCATGGGTGTCCAACATTGTATGAAAATCACGTGATTGAATGAGTGAACTTATGTGAGAATATACCCAGAATATTCGTACGGACTGCATCAACAAGTTCAGCCGCTACAATTTGAGCCCAAGCTACATGATTTGGCTGCACTTTAGCCTTGAAAGCTTGATGCACTTGTGCATCAAGCTAGTCGCAAATGGTGCAAGAAGCTAGCTGGATTCTAGCGGCTGGGACAATGTGTTCAGAAGTTAGCTAAGCATCTGATAATGGCGGATTACAGCGGTAACAATAACGACTATTAGATGCATCCGAAATTGCACACTTACGATAAGGCTGATGTTTGTTGACAAGCATCAGGGGTGAGATCGAATGGCGAAGCTTGGCATTGGAAGCTGTTCATTTAATGTTGTTTGCGACCATGAAAAGCGGCAGTTGATGCGCGGCTTCGAACGCTTTGGGAGTAGTTGCGCCCTAAACTCACTACTGTATTGCTCCACTCGTGTGCTTCTTATGAGGTTTGAACCCGAGTTTGAAGGCCCGTTCAGCATCGGCAATGGGCGGTTGCCTGCAAGAAGCGCTGCCTCCAGGCGCCCTGCGGAACACTTTTGCCCGTGGAACTCAACCAGCATCAAATGAGCTCACCGACCGAGCCTGCTACCAGTGGGGTCGGCGTTTATAATCCAATTGGTTTCTCTCGAAAACTTCCTTGATGAATGATCATGACACTTATGCTAATCCCAATAATCACCACCCACTGAAACTAAACACCTAAAGAAAGAAAATTGAACAATCACATGGGTGTGTAAGCTCACCAATACTCACATCTTTCCTCAAGTTCTCGCCGAAAACACTCCATCTTCAAAACAATTGTTAACGTGTCATATCCCCTCTGATGAATAACAGCCTTGGGCTGCATAAATTCTTGCCTTGAGGGAACTATTGGGCCATATCAGAGATTAGATTACATCAGAACGAACGATACACAGAGCAGTTCTCTCATCATCCTTTATCCGCTCATATTCCCACTTAATTCAACCGGTTGATCTCCTTCGAGTCTTAGCCTAGCCTCCACATTAGTATCAGATTCCGACTACTCAAACCAAGGGAAAATTCGAGCAGTAACTGTGCCAATATCCATATACCATCTTCGACCACTGATTGATCAGGCGTCAAATTTCTGATTTAACTTCCATACTCCGAGATCAGCTCGCCTGGTTAACAACCAACGAGAAGACTACATACCTATCGATTTCTAATTAGTGACAGACCAAAGTCCATCCTAAGGTTCACAATGTTATCCAGCATGGGCACTCTCAGACTATATTTGGTCCGATATTGTCATCGCATTTTGTTGACATAGTTGAAATGCTCTTAAGCGTTATTCGTCCAATAGTTCACTAGAGAAAATTTTCAGGTTGTTGACAAACCCCACCGAAGTTCAAAAGCCCGTTAGGAGCCTTAACCAAGATGGTTCATCGTACTAAATATTGGCAACAGTCGAAAAACCAAAACGGCTACCGGATTCCGAAGTATCAAGATAATGACTGCGGTTCAAATCTAACTATAAGAGAGTCTAGGGATTCGCTGGGTAGTAGTGCAAGTGAAGTAGAATATCGTGAGGATATCGAGGAGGAAAACAAACAGCACCGGCGTTCTTTCTTCCAGTTGGCAGGTCATAAGGAGTGCTTTAGAGTGGGTTTCAGGGAGAATACAATTCTCAAAAAATCAACAGGGAATGAGGAGATATGCCTGCTAAGGTTACAAAGCGATCAAGCCTTGTCAAGATTTGTTCCCAAGATATTTGGTAAGATAAAACAGGACGAAGAATACTTCCTGGAGATGCAAGACTTATTAGCAGGCTTCAGAGATGCATCAGTAATGGATATCAAGATCGGCTACAGGACCTATTGCGAGGAGGAATTATACAAGGCATTGGATGAGCCTCAGTTACGTCCCGACATGTACAAGAAGATGATTGAGATTGATGCGACAGAGCCCAATGAAGAGGAGAGGAAAGTATGTGCCGTCACTAAGCCTAGGTATATGATATGGCGGGAAACAGTTAGTTCTACTGCCAGTTTGGGTTTTCGCATCGAGGCTATGCGTCTCAAAGATGGTATGGTGCACAAGGATTTCAAAACGACCAAAGAGGAAGAAGAAATCTCGAGAGCATTAATTCGATTCACGAGCACGCAACTAACTAGATTGAGGTACCTAGATCGGTTATATGATCTCAAGGAGGCCTTGTTGAGATCTTCATTCTTTCGTACTCATGAATTGATAGGGAGTTCCTTGTTGTTTGTTCACGATGAAGATAAGGCCGGAGTATGGTTGATTGACTTTGCCAAGACGCGCATACTGCCACAAGGAATCCAGATCGATCACAGAACCAAGTGGGAGCTCGGAAATCACGAAGATGGCTACCTGGCCGGCATTGACAACCTGATAAGGATATTCACCTCAATCATTGAAAGGGTCAAGGATTGAGTGAAGCAATCTTAATTGAATCTCAACATTGTTCAAACAATCAACCATTGCTGCGCCAATGAGTATTTATTGATAACTTCTGGCGTCTGTTTGCTGCATTAAAATCAAACTAGCCAATAGGGATAACTCGAAGATGGTTCTCATCTTATGATTGGTCTGGTCTTAAGGCCCTCAAATGTTCTCCTAGAGTAGTGTCTCTACTGGCGTTGTACAAATTTTGCTTGTTTGATGATCCTGACAGTGTGTTGTCTGTCCCACTAACACCCGTCGCTGATCTCTCTCGTGTCTCACCGTTGCCACAGTTTGTTGCCTCTTCATCCCTTACGTCAATGATGATATATCTATCACTGCAAAACATTGGTGACAAGCTAACGAGCAGTTCCACTTTATCACAATCGTAGGCAATACAGTAATCGAAGGTTCTTCTAGTAAACTGAAGTCCTCCCACCGCCATAGCAAAAGTTGTTATGACAACAGGTGCGATCTCATGTTGGCGCACATATGAGTCGAACTTTTTCACAAGATCGATATTATCACCTTGAGGCACCTTAACTAGATTACTTGCGTAGGTGTACCTAGCCTTAGTAGATTTCCCGTCATCAATAAGGATGAATCGAGTTTTCCTATGTAAAATCCTCATCAAATCACAGAGTTGATCGATTGTTGGTGCCACAATTAACGCAGAACGATCAAGGGAGTTGATCACTTTTGCGAGGACGGAGACCAACTTGTTGAGTCTGGCTTTCTTTGGTACAATCTGTTCGGTTATAATGTAATAGTTATCTGTGGAGATTGCGTCGACCGCAACCTTCTGCATTGATGCCTCTAAGTCACTGATCTCTTCGAAACCGGCGTCAAGTACAAAGAGATTGAGGTTAATATTCTCGGTGGGCGTAAATTTAGGATCCAATAGCAACTGTCTGATACGGTCGCAGCGCCAATCATCCCTGGTTAGGAGTCTAACTAAGACCAATCTTTCAATATCGAGATTAGCCCTTTTCTCTATCTTGTCAACTCTGTACATGAGATCAGGTTTAAATAGGTCAATAGAGCCATCGTATATCTTAACCTTGAAATGATCCTCCTTGAGGTCTTGCATGAATCCAATCGCGAGTGCAGTTGACGAGTTTTTACTATCCATATCGACATTATCGCTATCCAAACTAATTGCAAGTCGACAACGAGAGAAATCAAATCCCGTGTCAAATGACTTCATTCTAGATCTATCTCCCTCGTCGTTGGACTTCTTGATCTTAAAATAGTCGTTGATTTTCAATTTCTTTGGGGTAGGTTGATCGACGCTATCTACGACGTCGCCATTAGTAAGAAGGTTTTCCCTGCAGTCAGGATGACGAGTAAATATCACAACACTAGAACCAGGATTAGTTTTGGCTTGCAATTTTCCGAAACCTGTCCCCTTTCTTTCAGCCTCGATTGATGAATAGGTCCAGAAGGAGCCTTTAACTGTTTGCCTTTGGCCATTGGCTGAAACATTCGAATCCAGAGACTCACTCTTGATCATCAAGCGAGACAACTTTTCATGGTAAAACTTGAAGAATTCTTCGAACTTGTCATCAAGATGACCCATTGCTTCACGCTCTAGCGATTTCATCCCCGGATACCGATCGAGATCATTATCGTAGAGTTTAGACATCAATATGCACTCTGTTAGGCGATCACAACCTTTACACATTCTGGTTTGGTCAATCATTTCTGGTCCATAGTAAAAATTCTTGAGGTGATAGTTCAATTGGTTTCGGCGCTGTACTAGATCACGCTTAATATTGTGAGTGAGTGTTACATTGTGCATGGCAGCTCTGTCCTTGAGGTAGATAACCAGTCCTTGGTTAGTTTCGAGATACCTATCCTCAATCATCATGCTATAGAGGCTCACTTGGGCTGCATGCGACTGAGATAAGTTTGGGTTGCCAGTCTTTAGCTCTAGGGGTAGAGTCTTGTCCTTCAGGGTCTTTGTTCGTTTGTCATATATCCTTACTGCGCCAGTTACATCTATCTTACCTTTCAGTCCATACTTGGTGGACCAGACATTCTCTTCTATGTCACTGATGCCAACAACTTTAACCTCCACACTGGAATCATTAGTTAACGGTTGCCTTGGGCCAGCGAGCATGAACTTTTCGATCCATTCTTTAACACTTTTGATATAGGCGATCGCCTCGGATCTAACGTCTCTCAAGTGTAATTCGACCGAGTAGATTTCCAGCATGACCGTCGCATCATCCAATTGTTCATCCAAAAATTTTGTCAGTTTATCGATGTCGGCGCAACGATTCTTGACTCCATATTGGAATACTTCGTGGACAAGGGTACCGACGAGCATGGCTCGATTGGTTCCGACTTGTCCAAGGAAGACATTGTTGAGCCAAGTTTTCCTCTCACAAAAGAGAGACGACGCCACGAGAGTACATGTTAGCAAGTTATCCGGTTCTGTGACCAGCAATCCGTTTGAGTTATCTACCGAGTATTTTTTGGTCTTGCTATCGTATAGGGGATTTATCAAATGTAGGATAGAATGCTCTGAAATGTTGCCTTGAGTCCAAATTCCCTCAATCATCACATCGTATTCCTGTCCTTGCTTGTTCTCTGCTATGTCTCTCGCTAGAACTTCTAACTTTTGTGGACCAGTCCTGTTGATGCTGATAACTTCTAGTCTAAGACTTTGTCTTCCACTTTCATCATGAGGCTTATCGATCTCCATGCCCGCTCCTTCTAGGTGCTGGTATAGACACGGTGAGACGGTGTGATACTGGTTAGATGCCAGGAAAAAACGAGCCTAACACTTATTGGACATGTGACCGGTGGAGGTGAGCGGAGCGCGCCAAAAAAAACAGTAAGATGAGCTGCTCTGAAACTCATCTCATGTGATTTAATCCACACGTACGGTTAGATTCTGTTAGACAACATAGATTCTTCTCAGATGATCGTGAACATCACACGGTATCTTAAACGGATGAAATCGATCAATTCTCGTCGAGCACAACTCCAGATTTCTCGTCGTGAAGACATGGTGGTGTTCCCCTATGATGGAACTCCCTGCATCCTCTAAAATTGAACCATGAGATCGCCTTCTCTTGGATTTATGATTCAGGATCATACTGTTCCGGGTCACATAGTAATACTGATAGAAATCACGTTTAAGTTCGTACGGATAGATATTCATGACTATGTTCGGGCATTGAGAAATCTGAAAGGAGATGTGCCCGCCAGGTTTGCGCCAATCTGATACCATTTCGATCCCAATTTTCTCAGAGTCGGCCAATTCGCTGAGTATGCTCTTGTTCAGCTCATCAGTAAACATACCAAATTCTAAGTCGATAAAGAATTCTGTCGAGTTTTCGAGGAAATTTGAACTTTCCTTTCCTTGACTCCTCTTCTTCAGCTGATACCTTGGAAACCTATCGACTCGATTTGTTTGGGGAGCCAGCAGAACATCACAAAATTTGTGGTAGGCAAGAAGAGTGGAGCCGGTGATCCAATAGCTCAATCCACCATAGGCTTTCGAGATGATGGACATCAATTGGAAAGCTGACATGGCCTGACCAAGGATGGCCTCGCGGGAAGAGGCATCATCAATTGGAAGAGATTCATCCAATGTTAACATATAGTTGCTTAGACGCCGAGAGCTGTTTATCAATCCCGTTATGTTGAACATAGACCGTTTGCAGTGGGCATAACTATTGTTCACATAGTGTAAAAGATCGTTTGTTTCAAACAACCAATAGTGCTTAAGTGAACTTTCAACCCAACTGTAATCGCTTTTCCCCGTCCTAAGCCGGACCATTGGTTTCTTCTGATGGATGTAGTTCTTCTCTAGAGGTAAACGGAAATCCATGACATGCAGGCCGTAGGCCAGTAACTGGTGTTTCTCTTTCTCATCCAAATCCAGACTCGACTGAATCCATGCTTGCTCAGGTTGATACTCGTAGTTGTAAAGAATCATTATGTGCAAGATTGGGAAACGAACGTTGGACCTAGGACCGCTGGACATGTCGGCGGAGGTCTTGTTCAGTATGAGCAAGTGTGCAATGAACTCTGTGTATATCTTCGAAACTTCTTCACCTCCCACCTGGGACATGATGATTGGTTCCTTAACCTTCCCCAACAGTTGACTGTCGTCGTCGTCGAATAGATGAATGGGCCTCGTATAAACTTCAGGCTGCATCGTCTCACTAGTATCGTCATACCTCTTCACAGTGTAACCAGAGCGCCTGAGCAAATTGTAAAAGATTTTGAGATTCGGTTGACCCCCGCTAGTCTCATTGATGGCGGCAATATGGATGATTGATTTATGTGTCCGAGGTTCTTGACTCAACCTCGAATCGATTGACGATTTGCTGAAAACCACCACAGCGTCATCGTCGATTTCAGACTTTGAGCCATCTATGAAGTCAATAATTTGCAATAGTTCCGGGTCTACAATCACAAGTTGAACTCCACAACTATGCGCAAGTTCAGATATTTCTCCCATAAGGTTCACACTTCGACGGAACCAAGCGGTTGAGTCCGAGGGACCTAGTCTCTCTAGGTCCCAGCCTCTCTTCGTTCCAAAGAAAGTTGTCTTAGCAAGATCAGCATAGTAATGGATGATCAATACCTGAGTAATGATGAAGAAAAGTGTGAGTAAAACTGCTAAAAAGAACTTCGGATACAAGTATCGTGAACGTGATTGGTTATTGCATCTTCTGTTTTGGGACAACTCAGTCGAATATGCAGGCGATCCAAGACGCCAGCCCGCTGATAAATCTCTCGATTTGGATCCGCATCCTCTGGAGGTTAGAACAGTTTTATTTATTGGGAGCATCTATTCTTCTGGCAGTAATAACAAGTCAATATTATTCATTTGTACCTTTAGTTGATACATATTTTTCTTAGAACTTGTAACTCAGACTTGTGCCTAGTAGAGCTAGGTCAGATACGCGCGTCAAATCCAGCGAACAAGCATCATATCTAGCGCTAGTCCGAGTCAGCGAACTTATGTCATATGATATTGACAAAACGTTCGGCTGTTGATTGCATTGCAATGTAGTTGGAATTCTCTACAGTCATTTGTCGAGATACCATTAGGATAAACATATCTTTTGAGAGATATGTCCCCGCCATCATCAATGGGACTAAGAGGAGTCTGAGTTGCTATTGGAGTTTCGAGGCTTGACTTTCTTTTTCAAGTAATAATTCGCTTTGAAGGACTCTAAAACTTCTGGATCACATTTTTGTCGACATGTAGGGCAGGTAGCCGATTCAGCAGGTGCTCTGAAAGTTTCCTTATTCTGTGCTCTCATATCGGCTAGCATCCTGAGGAAAGTTGACCGAGAGACTCCTAGGGCCCTAGCCGCCTCACCTGATGGTAGCTTTGGATTCTCTTTGTACATAGCTGCAATCTTTTCGTGGGCTTCCTCGGGTGATATTTTTTTACCACGTCCTGGAATTTTCTTGAAGGCAACATCACCTCTTTTCTCGTACAACCTGATGATGCGGTGGATGGTGCGCGCCGGCACACCTTCATCCTCAAAATGCAGCAAAACTTTCTCTCTATCTTTATCAACTCTAAGATAAAAGTCTGCTATCCTCTTGGCACGGTCCTGGTAAGATTGACGAGGCGCCATATTCGGACATATAACAAAATAGACGAGGAAACCATCGGACTCAGGAATTCATGGAAAAAACTAGAATACACAAGCGAGGAATAATAACAAACGTGCACAACACATGACGCACATTAAAGCCATCAGGAATGAAGAACGTACACAATCGACGATTTTCATACAACTAGTAATCAGTTGTATAATGATGATGATGGGTTTTATTTAATACCTAAGCTGATGTTGATTTGCACATTTTATACTTGATGCCTCGCGTAGACATGAATTTGTTGATATGGAGATTTGTCAAAAGGGTGGCGGCTGTCATATTGGGCGTGTAGGAACGGAGAGTTAGCTCGTCTGTAGAGATAAAAATCAAGATTGGGATCGATTGAGTCTATACTTACATATAAACCAACGGGAAAACTTAGAGGCCGCGTTGGGTTCGGGAACCCAGAAAAGTTTGGTAGTCTATTATTGGATGGACCTCCGGGAAAAAAACCGTTCAGTCTGTTCATGGCTCCCTGATGGTCCATTGCCAGTCGCGACCATCTATCTAGCGCCAAAGAACTGGAAGCACTATGGGGAGGATAGGATGATGAAGTAGACGGTGGTGGCGGCACCGTGGGTCGCACCGGTATGCTGGGTGAAGACTGCGGAAGTGCATGATGAGAATTCATTAAGCTATGGCTCGCGTTTGCATAATTCCTAGCGAATTCCATGAAACTTCGCTCCGTTGCTGACGGAGTATAAGTTGACGTGTGCTGATGCATCGATTGACTAACAACACCGGGTGGTGGTGCCAGAAATCTACTTTCAAGGTTCATGGGTGCGATACCTGTTGGATTAGGTTGGGTTTGCTGTGGCGGATGTGGCAACCCTGGTGTTGCGAAGGCGGATGGTAATCCTAACGAATTTACGCCAGGTGGTGGAGGTATAATACTAGTTTGCCTACTGATAGTTGTGTCCGTTATTATGTAAGAGCCGTATGGTGCCTCAAGGCCTCTCATTATCGAACTCGTCGAAGCAGCTGGATTCGGGTGCGGCGGCGGTAGAGCAGGGCCGCCCGGGGGACCCATGTAAGGTGACGAGAATGAATGAAAAGGCGGTATGTGCGGAGGATGGTTGTTTGAATTGAATGGATTGAATTGCTGCTGTTGCTGCATTTGTGATTGATGATATCTCATACTTGACAGATAGTGGCTATGTAGAAGACCAGGGTCTGAGGCGGCGGCAACCGCGGCGGCTGCTGCTGCCGCTGCTGCTGCTGCAGCTGCAGCCTGTGAATTCTGAGGATATAGATTTGACATGAACTCCGGCAAAGGAGGCGTCAGGTTTGGTCGTGATTTCGGCAGCGGATTTGATGATGACGCCTGTAGAGGTGTCGAACTATGTCTCGTTTGCTCTGCTGTTTGACTGAAACCTGGTGGGAAGGAGTTTTTCAAAGTAGACGGGGCAGCGTGGGCTCCTGAAATAGAGTTGTTCAAATGATTCTGTGTGTGATGGAAATTTGTAGCCGGGTAGGAGGTCGCTTTGAATTGATGTGTCTCAGACGCCATATTGCTTCTGATCTCGTCATCGCTAATTTGATTACGCTGTTGTACACCGTCGCTGTGGCGGTGTGAATCGTTGCGATGAGTTTTCTCTTGTAAAGGTTGAATAGATGAGTGGTTAGATGAGCGGATATTGCGTTCACTGTCTTGGGTCCGATGTCTTTCGAGGTTTAGTTTCTCCTGTAAAATGGATAAACGTTTCTCAGCCAGTTCCTTGGCTTCGAGAACTCTCTTCAGAGAGTCCCCATCCGACCTTGGTACGCTATTGACTGTTGAAGATTTGTTATCCTCATCGTCTTCTTCTTCTGAGTAATCATAACTGTGGTTTACTGGTGCCTTACATTCTTGATATGAGTCTTTTCTTCCTGATTTGATCGGTGAAGAAGAGGATGAAGATGATCCAGACGAGGTAGATGGTACAAGAGAAGAAGGATGTGCGGGATCACAATCGTGGGCTAGATCCTTGATTTGACTGGCAGTGTCATTGTGAAAAGTTGGGCGCTCACTGTTTGATGAAATCCTATCATTTATCTCATCTTGCAGATCCTCCCAAGTTTTGAATGCTGTTATTGCAAATCCATCGATGACCGTCTCCTCGAATTTCTTCTTCTTCTTCTTATCTGCATTGTTTGCAGACTTAGATGGCTTAAGTTTGTGGCTTTTATCGGCTGATGGCGTTTTCTTGCGCTGCTCAGCTTTCTCAGCGTTGTTAGTTGGGTCTTTACAGTCCGAGTAGGGGCCCTTTTCAGACTTGATCCTGATCTTTTTCTGGTTATTTAACACATCATTTTTGATATCCTTAGTTTTGATTGACGAGGAAGATGATGTAGAAGAGGAAGATTTTGTGTGATTATCGGCAGTTTTATTAGGTGCTCCTTTGATTTTGGAGGTTGGTGGTGGACTCAAGATTGAGTCCACCGACTCTGAGATCATTTTGGAAATAAATACGCTGGTTATAGTCTCCTGTTCCGCTATTTTGAAATTTAGCTACAATACAATACAATGAGTATAAAAATTTCTAAATTTTTAAATACATGGGCTTATATTATGCCAACAATGACATAGGAACAGTCGTAGTGCACCGGACAAAAGCGGATGAAGAAATATAAAAGGATCGACTGGCCATCTCTAGTATTTTTGTTTGGTTACGACAACAAGGAAAGAAAAAAGCACACGCAGAAAGAAGAAAAAGATGTAGACACACACACACAGACACACACAGACCAACTCACGAAAGCAGGATTCTCGCACGAAGCGCGAATGAACGCACTTTAGCCCATGGTAGGATGGTCTTAGGCTCTTACCATGTGCATTAGCCTTTGTGCGATACACCGAGAGGTTGCTCTGTAGTTCGTGCGCTGCATTATTTTGAGCAAATTCATCCTAGCTTCTGCGCCTAAGTAGCCGCAGCTGGGCACCGGTTAGGTTCGCACGCGAGCGGAAAAGGGAAATTTCGTACAGTCACACAGCTCCTTCACACAGTGGTGTTAGCCAGTTGGTTGCCGATTAGGCAATGCCGAATCAAGTTTGTTCGCTGATTGCGAGAGAGACATTTTCATCGACGCTGCACTCTGCTTTTGACCATTTGAGCGACAACCCAAACATCCCCTCCAGACATGGCCTCCAAACAAAAGTCTCCCGTTAAAGTATTAGACTCCCTTATGATACTCAATCCATCTCAGAACAACAGCAGCAACATCAAAAAGGACACCGGTAAGAAAAATGATCAAGCGACTGAAAAGATCGAACATCTCGAGAGAGCTATAAGATCATTCTTGCGATGCCTACCATACAAGCTAGATGGCACCAATTACCCGATCTGGTATTCGTTCCTCTACGACTACTTTCTCATCCTCGGCCACGACATCACTGTTCAACAACCACAAAACCTCGCACTCGATCCGATGCTAGTAACCAGCTTGATCCTGTTGAGTGTGGAACCCCAAGTTGCCCGCAAATTGGAAAAAACTCGCTACGCTATTCCGTGTAAACTAACATCTCACCTCAAGCTCATATGTGATAGTTGGGATGCCACTGTACCCAAATCAATTGCAGGAGATAATTCTAAACCACAAACTGAACCAAAGAAACCCATGTCAGTTAACAATCCAACATGCTGTCCGACAAAGCATTGCAACGAGGTTGCGGACATGGGATCTTTAAGAGTATCGCGCCTCAGTCTCAAGAAGCTGAACAGCTTTTCAGACCTGTTCGCTGGTGTCATTGTTATACTTGTGTTAGTTTTTCTCGTAAGTCATTGGACTGTCGAAAGAAGGTTAGCTGGGATGATCGTGAGCCAGGCCACAAGCCCGAACCTAACTAATTGAAAATAGTAGTTAACAACGGAAGTATATGACCCAATAAGAATGGTATTTTTCACTAGGACTGCAGCGTTGCTTAGCCTTAGAGGCGCCCCTCCTGTTCCTGTAGAGCAATTCGTAGCTCACAATTGCGCAAAACTCAGTCTGCCCGAGAATTACAGGTTCCGGCGAGGCTTGTGGAAAACGGACCGGAGGTTCCGGTGCACACTGCGCGACAAAAATAAGGTCTACAAAAATCGTGCGCGCAGCCGTGGAATAACACTCGGCGTAGTGGGACACCATGCCACAACCGCCGGTCTATCCTGCGAGAGGAGTGGAATCGTGTGCAATCTAAAGTCTCTCCTTCCTTCTACGCGCATCCCCTCTTGTAGACCTTATTTTTGTCGCGTAGTGCACGGTGCATCATGCACCTAAGCCAGAGCATCTTACGGTCGCCGAAGTGCGACAGCACATTTCCTCCACGCTTTGTCGACTGGATCAGGCTGCAGACTCGCCGCACAGATCGGCCTTGTTTTCCAGTTGCCTCATCCGGCGGCGCAAACACGAGGCAAAGTTTGCCTGGCAAACACAGCGCAAAGCATGTTGCCTGATTGTCGGCGCAGCGCTCCAAGCAGATTGATTCTACGGCTGTTGGGCCTCTGCTCTTGGAAAATCGCCGGTAGGCCCGTGAAACAAGAGACATCAGCCGGCCAGCCCACCAATCCACAGGTCTCAGGGGGCCAGACAGCGGCGTGCTCGCGTGCCGGAGTCCGACCGATAGCCTAGGAGCCTCCTCGGTGGAGCCTCCTCCGAGCCGTGAGAGCGGGGAAGTCCGACTAGAAGGTTGCGGCCAACTGAAAGGAGGAGAAATTTCAGTGTTGCAATTCTCTGCAGCAGAACTCTAGTGTAAGTTGCTCCCTTCAGACACCACTGGACATCTTGCGACAAACAAAAATAAGGTCTACAGATCGCAATTCGGGCACACCAAGAGGGGTTAACTTGGAGTAGACAGGGCGCAAATTTCTCGGCAGGGGGGCTCGCTCTTGCAGGGGTGTGCCAACATTCGAGCCTGATTCCATGGCTGCGCGCGCACGAGTTTCGGGCCTTGTTTTCGTGCCGCAGTCCACGCGCCCAGATTCACTTGCGAAACATTGTCGCCTGGCGCCAGTTTCTCAGCGACATGTTTCAACCCAATCCGCAGCGCTAGCTAAACTGTTGCAACAATAGCAACTCGCCCCTCAGTCTTGTGCGAATCGCTGCAGCGACCCGGGTTCATCCTCCACAAGTGTCTTCAACGTGCTGACTCCTTGCGCACCGCCGCCGAGATCAACTCCGATTTACTCCTCTCGGTCACCTCTAATCGTCATTCAGTCAATCTGCCGAGATCTAGCGCCCTGTTGATTTCGACACAAATCATCGCCCAACTACATCATCAACTCCAAGCTCGCCCATCACACAGCGCATACATGTCGTCATCCAAAGATCGCTACCCACAGTTTTCGGACCAACAAATACCCCTTGTTGGAATGAGTCGCGATGGTTCGGACATCCGTGTCAGAGTCAAGATCGAACTGGTTGAGAAAATCTTGGACATGTACGTAAAACTGAGAGCTGCCTTCCAGTTTAAAAAGATATCTGGTCTATGTTGCGGCAAAGTCGACGTCGCCAGTGACTTCAAGAACGACTTCCTCAAGGTTTTTGAACCGGAGCTCGCCGAGTTCCCTGAAACTCATAGATACTTGTTGGCCTGCTTGCATCATCTCAAATAATCTAGCACACTCGACTTCATCCTTATTTAAGTCGACGTCCAACTCGCAGACCCGAATTTGGCCGGTACAAACCTCGTGGGACTCGTCCAAATAATGATTCTCTTCCATCAGGACGCTCAAAACAAACCGGCTTCCCCTCCATCGCAGTATTTGATAGCCAAAATAAACAAGACCCCACGAATTTCTGATTCCGAAAGCCAAAAAATCATCCCTCCACAGACCTATGCCTTGGTTACTAATGGCCGTCTGATCGTTTCAATCAATTGTGCTGAGCAACACCAATATACGAAGCTTTCAAAAAGTCTTTATTTGTGTGAGATTTTCCACTTCACAATCCCTGTTGGCTATGTTATCACATCCGAAAGGCCACAATTGACATGGCGAGAGTCCTGAAAAATATATGCAATTATCCTAAACCGATGGCTTACCTTAGTGTGTGATTCTAGACTTACCTCTAACCCTGATTTGTATGATACGCCGTAGGTCTTGGTCAACTCCATTGCGGGCGACGCACTCATATAGTCCCGAGTCTTTGTGCTGGGCCTTGGCAATCTTCAGCACCTTCGTCTGGGAAACGACGATCGATTTTTGGGCTGAAACTTCTATTGTGAGAGAGTCCGTAATTAGTATATGGAGGTGACGGTGGGTTCCAAACTGGTTCAATTCAACCAGGATGGAGATGTCGTCTTATGATACTCACCGTTGGCTCTAGATCCAGACTGAGAAGACGATGATGGGTGTTTAGTCCATGTGATTTGAGGCTCCGGTCGACCAAAAGCGTCACACTCGAGAGTTATATCTTGATTCAGTCCAATTTCAGTGTCATTGGGCAATTTGTTCCACTTGAGCTCCACTAAACATCGTCTCGATCAAACAAAGGCCTCATTAGTATGTGGAGTCATAGAAATGTTATCTGTAAGAATGGAATATATCAATCGGCCTTACCATTGATGACAATGTTAACTGACGTCGAGTCTTCACCAAGAGGATTTTGCGCCTTGCAAGTGAATCTGCCAGAATTCGAATGGGTAGCGTTGGATATCCTTAGGATGGAAATGTCGGCGCCAGTTTTTTCGATCGAGATGTTGTCCACTTGGCCCGAGCTCGGATATCTGACCCTCTGATCATCCAGCTCTTCTCCATCCTTGAACCAGCCCAGAGACAGTCCCTTCCTTTGTCCACCCGAAACAGTGCAAATAAGGTTGATGGTCGAACCCTCGGGATAGCTATCGGCTGTGGCAATGGGTAATATTTTTGGCGGTCCTGTATATGTAAATTGAACTAAAACTGGTTGACCGTTAGCATCGATAAATTGCACCTTGGGCCCGTTATTGCCATTGTTGGGCAGTTCTTTGTTGTGCTCACCATTTTGTTGAGCCTCCAAGCTGACAATGGAGGCGAGGAAGCAAAATAAAATGACCAACAGCTCCATGATGAAGAATAGGTCGATCGGAAGATATTCTCTATAACAATAGACGAACTAGATGTTCAGATTGAAACGAACGTAAATTGAAGCGAATCAGCTGTTTCTTGGTGGGGAAGATAGTCGTGCCACAGTTTCAAGTGGACATAGCGACTTTATGTAAAAGAGGGCCAAATCCCGTGCATCTGGCTCGAGTCCATTGCTGAATCTCATCCGTTAGAAAACTTCTGCGCCGCGCATCAGCTATGCTTACTTGCTGCCTGTGGAGGAGCAAAGATCAAGCGCTCAATCGATCTGCCCATTGGACATGATCTAATGGGGCATTACGAGTCATCATATGGATCACTTTCTGGTGCTGAAAAGGCTCGAAGTTCTTCTTGACACTAGAACTGGTCAAAGATATCAAGTGATATTTGCGCGAGTTAGCCCAGTCGGATTTGCCTGTATCGGTATACATGTATAAGGGCGCGCTTTTTATGGCTGAATAACGACTAGATGTGGGGTTTTAATCGTTTTATATACAAGAATCATGCATCTAGAGTTGAATAAGTATAACTATCTCTCTGTGTGTATATTTGAATAGCTGTATATTTATCTATGACTGGGTGCGGTCCTAGGCACTGGCACTTGTGATTAGTATTTCTCCTTGAGTATCTGAGCGATGTTTGGCCTATGAAGAGGTGAAAAAGGAGCCTATGTTGGCGGGATCTTCCCGCCAATATTTGAGATTGACATCGGGTATTTCGTCACAACGAACTCGTGGATTGTAAATTGGATGCGGCAATCTCAGTGCTTGCCTCTGTATGGTCTGCATGTTATCTGAGTTCTTGCATACCAATCTGGCCTGGGTGGCCTTTTTGATTTCGCGCAATTGATCCAAAGTGAACGAGGAGGGAAACCCTCCAGCCTCGTACCAGAAGCGGTCGCCCTTTTTGATATTTGCAAACTGGCGAGCAATTATGCAGGCGAAGGTGGACCCAATTTGGGCTCCATCCATTGGTCTTTCAGAGACTCCTGCAGACCAGAGGTCAATGTCGTCGACGTGCTTGTAGAGTCGCGAATATTGCCAAGCAGTCCTATTGGACATTATGGGAATCAAGTCCTTGAAGTTGCGCACCTTCGACAGGCCACACCAATCACGGTAGGCCGTGTAGCCAGGTGTTCCCTGTTCTCGCCCTCGGGCCAGATTAATCGCCGGCAGATCCATGCCAAACATTTCGCCCGGCTCCTGAAAGAGAAAACCCGATATCTCCTCGGTTATAAATTGGTCATAAGATTGGGCAGGAGTGTTGACAATTCCGGCAAGCACTTGATCCATCCTTCCCGGTTTGTAATAGTGGAATGGCCGCTTGAAAAGGCGACGCAACTGGATGGAGTCGAGAAAGTTATGCGTCCGACTGTCGTAGAGCTGAACGCGGCCCTGGATGAACGTGTGGCCCTGCCTGAAGGCTGCCGTGGTGAAGCCCTGCGAAATGGCCGGACTCACTTCGGGCTCGTAGCCTGTCCAGTAGGTACCAGCTGGTTGTTCAGTCAGATTGTAGGCCACCATTATGTCGTGTCCGATAAGCATGGGCAGATACTCTTTGATGAGCACATGCTGTATCATGGCAGCCTCCAAGTGGCGAGTCTCGTGATAGACCCTGTCGTCATCCCAGTGGGGGTTTAGTTGGGCCAATTTTGTGGCCAACCTGTTGTGGTCTCTGACATAAATAGTATGCATCACAGTTAGCGTTGGCTGCTCATTAACACGATCATCGCCGGCCAAGAAACAGAACACATTATCGGGCCTCTCGAAACAATCCAAATCCGGATTGATCACTTGTTTCGGTAGCAATGGTTTCAAGTGGACTCTACTGCTACTGAATACGTCCTGCACCTTAAGTAGTCCATTCTTGAAGGTTCGCAACTGGTCGGCAATCTCCTTGGTTGAACCATAAATGGTGTTCCCATCGATGGTCGATGTGATGGTGTTGATATGCACTCGAGGCCCGAGGGCACAATTGGGTCTTAGGCCTGCCAATGATCGCTTGAAATCCATACACTTTTGTCCAAAGCGCGAATAAAGCGGGTCGTTGTCTGGAATAACGATCGGTTTGCAGTTTGGATGCGCCTGCGGTTGCTTGCAACAATTGAAATCCAAACCCTCCTTGGCTGTTGAGTGTGTGTTGAAATGAGCGTTTGCATAATCAGTAATTAGTTGTTTGATCAGATAAAACAATTCCAATTAGTCCCAGCGCATATTTAGCTATTTAGCTACTTGGCACTCCCTTGCATGAGGCTAGAGCCTGATACGAGACTACGGCCGAGAGTGGCCACAAGTGCACGGGTGCAGCCGATAGTGCAGGTGCCCGTTAGCTGAGCTTAGCGCGATTAGCTTGGTGCCAGACAAGTTATCACAGAAAGACATCTGCAGACTGGCATGTCTAGCTGAGAATTTGCCACTTTTTTTCTCTCAGCGTTGATGATGCATTTTTTGCTTCAGAGGAGAGAAGGAGAAGCTCAAATTGTTTGAGCAATACAAGAGTGAAAGATAGAAAATCATAAGATTCTTAAGAGACCAACGAGATCGAGTTGAATCTCGCTCTCTAGCCTAGAAACTAGCTATCGAAAACAGAGTTTCTTCTTCGAAACTTACTTCTCGGAGGCGCCGCTTGGGCCACGTCGTGGTCGATTATTTGGCCCCAAACCATGAGGAGTAGCGACAAGTCGCCTGATGGGTTGTCATGGTCTCGGTGCACAATTGAGGTGACCAGTCTTGGAGGCGGCAGGGGCGAGCCGTCGAGCACAGAGACGCGATCTTTCTCTATTCCGTCCGGATGTCTCGGAGCCAAATAGCGGACGAAGGGAGTCTGGGCGGCGCCCCAAGAGGGGTTGGCCAAATTGTTGCAGTGGCCAGTGAATGAGCGGAAGCGGCCCGTTGCGTCACACTGGATTGGCTTCACCATGAGGGGGCAGATTTTCCAGAATTCCGTTTGCGTCATGTCGATCAGCGGCAGTCCATTGTGGATTTCCTCCGCCGAGAGGTCGAATTTTTCGGCCAATATCTTGGTGGCCTCTTGGTTGAGCTCTCCAAGTTGGGCAATGATGGGCGAGGGCGGTTCAATACTTTGCACAGCCTCGGCCAGACGATTGTCCGACCTGAAACGGCGCCGCTGCTTCGCCTCTCTGATCGCCTGGTTGATGTCTTCGAACTTGATACAAACTCGCTCCGTTCGGCCTGTGGGCTCAAGCTGTTCATTGTTGCTCGAGTCTAGGCCGGCCGACGCTTGGTTGTCGTCGATGTCGTTGCTGCTCAACTTGCGCACATAAGTCCTCTGCAGTATTAGGGCGCATTTGTTTTCCCCACTCACCGTTCCAGCCGCCTGCTGCTGGCCCCCAACTTGTCTGAGAAGTCTCACATTCTTGAATCTTGCCACCGATGTCAACGGGCCTTCGGAGGCCACTCTCTGATTGGACTGGCTTGCAACAGGCGCCCGTTTGGCGGCCACACTTCGAGCTGGCGACGTTTTTCCCTGCAGACTTGCCAGCGTTTTGCTGGGCTTCTGGAAGAACGACCTTGCCGACATTACCTTGACTGCCGCCGACGCTTGCATCTTCTCCTTGCCGCCTTCTTGTCTGGCCCCATTGGCTCGTCTTGCCGCTTGCCTCTTCGTCATGGGAGCGGAAACGATCTTGACAGACTCGAACGAGGCGGCCTCAAGTTCGATGGCTCTCGTTCTTTGGTTTGCCCCTTTCGTGTTGGCGGCTTGCAGGCCGCTGGGATTTCGGGTGCCCGATTTCACAGCTTGACAGTGTAGAGGAACTTGAGGAAAAAGTGCTAAGATGGCTACTGTGATCAGCATTGTCTGCAACAAGGAGCAACTTGGCACCAAGATCCCAAGACGCCCATGTGCTCGGTGGCCGAGAGGCGCCGGCCGCAGTGTACCAGCGCCCCTCCGCCGAAGAGTACCCATTTTGCCTTATTGTGCACCCACTCGCCACGCGATTCCCATCCAACTCTGCAGACGCGCTGCTGACACTCGCACGCAAAAACACACACTGACAGTGGTCCTCATTCAAATTAGATAACTTTTCGTGCCAGCCCAAACTGGACAGTCTAGCTGGGTGTGAGTGTCTGGTGTGATTGGAAAAAAGAAGGGACACCAAGGGCGGGGGAAAGGAGGGAAAAAGTGACCACCAATTGAGCTCGCTCGCCTACATGCACACTCCAGTGGAAAACAAAAAAAAATCTCAACACAACACCATACTGGCTCCCTTTCTCGTTCGCTGAGAGTCCCCCTCTCACCCTTACCTCCATTTTCCGATAACAAAGCCACCTGAATGCGGACAAAAACGTCTCTAGCCCAGAGGAGTCTGGTTAGTATGCGCCCCTACCCCCACCTGCCGAGCTTTCAAAGTTTGTTCAATCGGAATTGTCGAGCAGAGAGAAAGAACGAGAGAGAGAAAGCGAGAGATAGAGATAGGCAGAAAGCTGAGAGCCAGCAACAAGTTGTTGTCGATCTTTATGTTGCTGTTTCAATTTCAGTTCTCAATTCCTTCTTTTATTGAAAGACAGGCATGAAACTGCTCGCTCGCACAGTGGAATCTGGATTCCACTATTTCTCCACCATTTCTAGAGCCTGTTGGAGCTAGCGCTTTCCAACAGAGTCTAGGAATGGTGCAAATGTTAAGGCCAAAAGAAGTGGCTCTGTGGAGGTGGCGAGCTCGTGCAAGAGAAGACAAGCTAGCGCTTGGCTTGTGTCGACGACGACGGGCTCTACTCGTGCAAGTTCTAGAGAGGAGAGACAGAGAATAAGGCGACAGAGAGAAATGGAGCCGCTGCACGTCCTAAGGCTAACTCTTGGCCAAGTACGATCCTGCACTGCTTCAACCAGATTTCATTAGCTCACAGCAGCTAAATAAGAATGTCTGTGCTGTTTTTTTAAGCACAAACACGCACACACAGACACACTAGAATAAATTGCATCTGTCCAGAGGGTCGGAGCTCTTGAATTGCGAATGGGAAAAGGGAGACAACGATAGAGCTTAAAACAGCTAGACAGCGAGAGTGAGCGAGACACAAATGCACACACACACACACACACACACACTCAGCAAAGGGCATCAGGATTCAATCAAGCGAGCCAGCCGCAATACCTAGTCAAGTGCCACTTTGACATGTAGTTCGCTTTTTAATCTTTCATTCTCGATTGATGATTAAGCAGAGCCAATATTGCTCACCACGAGATGGCCAGAACAAGATCCCTTCGAGAGGCGAGGGGGGAGGCAGAGGGTAGGTTGGAGGAGTGTAAATGGAGTAGGAATATTTCTATTTTAATCACCTGAAAATTGGACAATCTTCGCGTCATGGTTCCGATTATCGAACACCAAGTGTCTAGGTGTGCTCTCATTGCGTATTGAATTCGCAAATCTGTTTCCATAAGACTACTCTCGATTGTTGACGGTATGTTTACGCTAGAGCTTAGGCTAGAGAAAAATTGGGAGCACTCGGATCGAATTATTATTTCCATAATTTCCCGTCCATTTTCCAGTGATCGATTGCAGTCTAGTATGGACACTTGGCGCTTGATGGACACTACCCCTACTTTGCATGAGTGACTTAAATTGTCTGCCATGGCTCAAATGGAAAGAGATACACTAACTCTTGTCGTTCGATGAATTCAAAAACTACGAGTTTGTAGCCTACGAGCGAGAAAACTTGTGTCTCAAGCTTTGCTCACATCGTATCTAGACGGACTGCAAGCTTCCTATCCAGAAAGTACGAGATGTTTAGTTGAGTCACTATCGTTCATCTATTTTAATCTGGTACTAATTTCACTCGCTAATTCACCTAGAACAAGATTCCTACTGGCAGTAGCTCGAATTTCAATATTGAGATTTCATTCCATTACGATGAACGCATTTCGGCGCACCAATCAATCGAGTTGGTCTTGTTGCTGATCGATGAACAATTGCAACATCGGTTTCAGAGGTGAAGCGGAAAGAGGACGTTTGGTGTTGTTCTTGATGCCATTGGAGATTGCCTCAAATTGGCGCATCCAATCCGGATGCCCAGCCTTGCAGGCCTGAACACTATCGTATCTGCCACACATGAACTCCATCACGTCGCCTCCCATTGAATTTATGATAGTCTTTACGTAGTCAATTGATTTCTCAGCCGTTACAATCCTCTGTGGGCAGTTCATCTGTTTTGAGGCAGCAAAGATGCAATCCTGGAACAGTTGGAACGTGCAACAGGTTAACTCAATCTGTCTGTTTTGGTTGCCCTTTCCAATGTGCTCCAATTGGGCAATGAACGAGTCCATGCAGCGATGTGACGGTTCCATGTGTTTAGGTTCGGCGCATGCCATGAGGTTGAGGAAATCCCGTCGACCATCTTTTGATTTGCATCTTTTCCCGAATTGAACCTTCAATCTTCGGGTAACAACTGAGTAGAGATTCCTGGCAAATGCGGGCAAACACTCGCGACTATACGAGCTGACACACTTGAGATTGTCCTCCAGCATAACACAGTGTTCGTCCAGTTGTTTATCGTCACGAGGCGCCTTGAAGTTCCTATCCCCGTAGACCACCAACTTGGGTAGACATTTGTCCAACTCAGTCACTCGCCTGAGACACACCTCACTTTGCCCTCTTTGACCCTCTTGCACTGGCCGCAAAGCGACGATGGACACGGTCACCGTAAGGGCGCCCAGAAGGTAAAGTGAAACTTTTGTTGATACTGAAGACATCTTGAAAACTGCACTTGGTCCTCACTGAGCCAAAGATCCTCACTAAGTGCAATTTCCAGACTCAGCTAACGTTTTATACCATCACAATGACAAGTAGCACCGTTAGATCGACACCTTCATATCAGATGTGAAATGAGTTTCACAATGCACGAGAGGTTCCATACTTGGGCTAGACTTATCGGGAGGTGACGTCGAAGGATCTCACTCCAACTGGTTAGTTTTGGGAGATTTCAGAAAACAGTTATCGTACGAAACGATAGGGACGCCATGGATTCCGACTCGTTGGCACTCGATCCATGCGGCTCTCAGGTGAAAGGATGGGTTTGTGCACGTGAGATGAAGAAGCTTAGAATGGATGGGAGACTGATAAAAAAAAAGTTTCGCAATTCAAATGGGTAAAACATTAGTGAGCTAGTTCAGGTCTAGGGCCGAGGATAAGATTTGATAATTTCTCATGCTCTTCCACCTTTAAACTTGAAATCTCTAACCATTGAGCTGTTGCTGCTGCCGCAGACTTTCTCTCGCTCATCTGTTGCATTTCTGTATGGCACGCAAGATGGATTTTCTTGTGCGACAAAATCCAGGGCCCTCTTTTTAGAAGCACTCAAGAGCGTGCAAGAGCCTGTTGTGGGCCTTCAGGCTGGCAGGAATATTTGCTGAATAAATCACAAATAAACATGGATTTGCTACCGGCCAACTAAGATTGGAAAATTTCCTCACTCATTGAGATAGCATGGTAAAGGCTATTCAGATTTTTAATTTTTAGGAACCATCATGACGCCTCAATGAATTCTATCACAAATCTGAAACTCACTCAAGATCTGCCTCGGAAACTTATTTGCTCAATGATGGCCAATCAGGCAACACCGAGTCCTGCTTATCAGAGGATCGGCACCCCGAGCACAAAGCACCAATTATTATATTCCACTCCGACCCAGACCAAAATAATTGTTATTGTTGATTTTAAGCCACCCGTTACTCTGATTGTTCCAGAAACACCAGGTCGTCTAACATTGGGACAATTCAAACATTACGCATCCTTCCAGAACGGCTGTCACAAATTCTATTTCAAATCTCAAGATGATGAATTTGGTACAGTCAAAGAGGAACTAGTCGAAGATGATGCAGTATTGCCGCTTGTCGGAGGAGCAGTGCTTGCATGGGTCGTTAGCGAGTCTAAGGACCAGGCCGCTGGCATTTTTCAACCGTCCCTAAACAACGAGATTGATTTCAATATGGTAGAGCATAACTATCAAGCTGACAGCAGATTCACATCCTCCATCAATCGGGCTCGTGATGAATATCAATTACATCGGTCTAGTTCCTCACACCTCAATTACTCACCCGCGGCCTCACCCAAACTGCTGGATGACCACAGGCCTGTGGTACCTCCTAGACCCCCTGCCCGAGGATCGACTTTGACAAACAACAAGGCGCACACGACCACCGAGTCTAAGCCCGGTTTTGATCCAGCAACCGAGCTCCCCGCCCCCCTGGTTGATCCTAACCAGATACCTCCATTCAACAGTGACTCTAGACTCGGGCAACCAGAGCCGATTGTGAACTTTCATAGGGCCAACAACTACCACCAGGAGCATCAGCGGGCGTCTCATAGCTTACCACGATCACTAACTCCCCGCTCTCTTTATGCATCGGGTAATTTAGACAGTACAAAATATCAAATCGATTCGAGATCAGACTATGAACCCACTACACCCACATCCCTTAGGTCCAATCTTTATCAAATTCCTCTGCATTGTGCCAAAGATAGCATGCATACGATCTATGCTTCCCTGAAAGCAGACGCTGTCACTTTAGATGTCAGAGACCGCGAATGGCTTAAGGTTGTAATCAAGGACGCTTTCCTAGGGGCAGCATTGGTCAAATGGTTGAGCAGAAATGTATATGGGTTTTGCAATAAGAGCGAGGTCAAGCGCTACGCCAATCAAATGCTCACTCTAGGTTTCATAAGTAGCCCCATCTCGAAGGCTGCCTTCTCGGAGAAATGTCTATACACGTTGAGATAGCCTCTTGTTTGTTCGAAAGCGAAGCTGAATAAATTTTTTGAATCCATTCTATAGGGTAATTATTTCCCGATAAGCACACAAGACGTGTTTGTCTCCAATCTGTCGAAATGGTACGAAATAGCAAACTGCCGGGTGGAGAGGAACCAACCAGATGTTGCCGTTAAGTTCACTTGCCATCTCTGTGGATTGAAGGCAACGTGCACAACGCAGTGCCCAAG
>Ga0058701_10000322_pt1 | contig 36301 bp, 23 predicted proteins | sample AgamicOrMae_FD_97039 | JGI IMG/M metagenome (GOLD analysis project Ga0058701, IMG submission 97039) | Agave microbial communities from Guanajuato, Mexico - Or.Ma.e | ecosystem: Host-associated > Plants > Phyllosphere > Phylloplane/Leaf | place: Guanajuato, Mexico | collected 2012-06-04
ACATTTTGCTGGACATTTTGCTGCTGCATGGCCTCCAGAGCGGCCGCCTGCCTTTTCGAGTGGTGCGTCTTCGCCTGGGCCAGTGGTCTCAGTGATAGACTCAAGCTGCAGACCAGGACAACCGCCACCAGAAGAGCCGCGCTCGACACACACTTCCTGCGGGCCGCCTGGCGCGCCCTCTGCTTGACTAGGCTCCCCAGAGCTTTGCTGTGATCTGCTTGCGAGCTTGAGAGCGCGCCCTCGGCGCTCCACTCGCCCTCCTCGAGGCGCCTCCTTCTGGGCCCTTGACTGTCCATTGTGGCCAAATGGGGCCGCTGCTTAGAGCTTGCTAGTTTCCTACTGTCTTGTTTTCGTTTGTTTGCGTTTTCGGCCAGTTTCCGGTTCGTTGTGGCGAGCCAATTGTGGAAAAACGGTGCAATTTGTGTGGATTAGGGTGGGCGAGTTTTGCAATAAAGTTTATAATTTTGCAGGATTGAGTTTATGATAATTAGTTAGTATTAATTTTGCAGCTATTAGAGTCTATTAGTCTTCTGTTTTGCGGCCCTCAGAGCTTGGCTTAGATAATTTGCGGCAAAAAAAAAAGATAGAGAGTCTCTATTGGAGACACGCAGAGAGGAAGTGACTTTACACGTGCCGCTTTGCACTATTTTGGGCTTCTTGTTTCCGTCGAGTTTCGTCGCTCAGTCTCACTGTTTCGTCTCGTGTGTGGCAAAGTGGACCAGTTTGCTCGAATCTTTAGCCGAATCGACAAATTCTCGACTCGCGATCGGAAAATCTTTCTTCCTTGAGAGCGAAAGAAGCCCGAAAAAAGTCCAGAGGAAAGTGGACGCAAAGGTGGACGCTGAGCACAGTTGCTCACTGTGTCTAGTGCGCTTCCGTTGGCTCCTTTTTGTTCTCATTGCAGGCCGACAAGCGATGATAATCACCGAGCACGGCCACTGGATGGCGAGCTCTCTCGTCGCGGCGCAAGGAGAGCGCGCGCGCCCGTCCAGGAAGCCGTCGGATGCAGTCTCCTCCCAGCCCACAGGCAAGGCACAGCCGGCCAGACAGTTCCCACACACAGACACAGACACAGACAGACACACGCACAGACACACAGGCCGGACGGAAGAGGCCTGTGCAATCCGAGCGGGCCGATGCGGCGTCGTTGGTGGCGGCTGCAGAGGTTGACTTGCTGCTTGGCGGCGAGTGATGGAAAAAGTGATGGACTAATTTCGGCATTTATAGGAAAATAAGCCGAGGAAGAGGGGCGTAAGTGAGCCTGGGTTAGGCGAAGAGCAAACAGGTGGCCAGCGGTTGCTGCATTTGGCCCTTTTGATGCATTAATTTGCCCTCCAGACCAATGCAGCGGCTCGTCTGGAGGCTGCTCTGTGCCTGTGCAGAGTGGGCGCCGCACTGCACACAGACTACACTGTGCAGTGTGCATTCTGCATGGGCCGCTCAGCGTTGGGCATTGGGCAGGCTGCAGACCTGCAGGCAAACTCCCCCGCGCGCTGCACTTTTGCCGCTCACTGCCGCCCGCTGCCCACTGGCTGCCCGCCGGCCGCAAAACTCTCCACCTTGCAGCCGACATGATTCCGCAACAACAAGCAACAACAAGCAACAACAAGCAACAACAAGCAACAACAGACTGGCCACCGGAAAGCAGCCGCCTCCATCGAGTGGAGCAATCAAATTGGATCGAATCGAAGTGGCTCGAATCGAACCAAATCAGAGCCAATCGGAGGCGGACAGAATGGGCTGGCCATGCAACAAGTGGCCATGCAAAACAATCGCTCTCTCGCTCTCTTTGTTGCCAGCCCCTCTCCTCGGAAGGCCCATTCTTCCTGATCCTAAACTGTGGCTGCACATCCAAAACAGTCCAACGCAATTCGCCTTCACTGCCTGTGTTCTGCAGACCACAATCCGCAACTCCTCAAACTACTCACCAAAGACCACCGCCCAGTTTGGCTTCTTCTCTTTGGTCTCTTGCTTCTCTGCTGCTTGGCAAAAGATCGCAAATCAAGCGAGCAAATTATATTCTCATCTTCCGATTATTCTTCGCCTTGCTTGCTTGCAATTGGCTGGCCAGAATGATGCCAAAATAATGCTTCCAAGAGGCGCACTTTTTTGCTTGTTTTGCAGACTGTTGGCGCTTGGCTTTGAAGGCGCAAAACAAAAGAGATTAGCCGCAGAGCAAAACTGCAGGAGCCTTGTCAAATTCTATTAGATTATTATTATTATATTGCGCTTGGCCAATTTGTACTCATCTCTTTTCTCTCTTTTCTCTCTTCTCTTTTCTCGCCCCACTTCAGCGGCCAATCTCAGGCCAATCTCGAGCCAAACTCACTCTTTGTTCCAGTTTATATCTTTATATCTTTACAACTTAATGTGCTTGCGTCTGGCTTTGAATTTGACTAGAGGCAACCAAGAGTCAACTGGTGCCACTGGCAGACTGCTGCTCCTGCTCTTGTTCGAAGTGTTGTTGTTCGAACGCAACGGTGAAACGAGAAAGTGATGCAATTCGTTTGTCTTGCCGTTTGTCTGAGCTGCGAGCTGAGAGCAGCGAGCTCTGGGCTCTAGTCTCTAGTGAGTGGGAGAGGAAATAAATAAACAAATAAATAGATAAAAAAAAACTCTCCTTCTTGTGGCTTCGTTCTCACATGAAATCAGATCACGGGCAGAGTGAGAGGAAATCTCCCAAGGTTCGTCCGAGCTTGGAGTTGGCCTGAGAGTGGCCCAAGTTCCCAAGAGGCGGACGGAAATCGGGGGGAAACTCCTCTGGCCCTTGAGACTGTCTCTGGCGAGGGCCGGCGGCAAACTGGTAGCAATGGGGGATGCGCACTACTCCTAGTCTGTGGCGCGAGTGCGGCCGCCGCAAGTGCGCGCGCTCCACTCCCAAGCAACACGCGCACTCTGCTTGCTACTGTGCACTGTGGGCGCACACTGCACTTCGTCTATGCGCTTGGGCCACTTTCCACTTGGGCCACTTGCACTTGTGCCACGCCCCGTCCGAGCTCGTCTAGGCAGCCGGCGGTCTAGGCGGACTGCTGGCGCCACTGGCAACAAAGAAGAGGCGCCCCCGGCCGCCAACTGTCCAGCGAGGGCCGCCCTCGCGACACACCACCAATGGGGAGAGCAATTGTGTCCCAGTTGGACACAATTGCGCGTAGGTGTCCAGCGCGCAACGGTTGCATATTTGTGGCCACCGCAACAGGTGGTTACAAATATGCGGGCTTGCATCGTGTTAGCACACCGCCAGAGTGGCACCACGCCAGCGGGCCAGATCAATCAGAAGCCGAGAAAGCGAGTGCATTGTTTCTTGGCACGTCGTCTCCTTAGGGCTCTCCTTAGGCTTTGGCATGTTTTCACTGTTCAACTTTTGCACTGACAACAAAACCACCTAAGGGCCTCCAGCGGCGGGCCAGCGGCCAGCGACAAGGGTGGGGGCAACAAGGTCGAGAGTGGCCTCGTGTCTGAGTGGCGAGATTGCGCCATTCCGGCGGCCAGAGAGAGGTGGAAAAACACACGAAAAGGGCGACAAAACGAACACGGCCGGAGAGCCCGAGGCAGAGCTTTCCTTCTCTCAATCTCTCAATCGGCCGAGCCTAGTCAGTGGCATTGTTGACCACAGCACATCCGGCGGGCCAGTTGGTCGAGCTGGCGTGTTGGCGAGATGTTGGTGCCTGTGGCGAGCGGCATTCAATTAGCGGCCGGCAAGACGTGCAGGAGGAAGGGGCCTCCAGTGGGCGCCGGTCGGGCGGCGCGCAGCGTGTGGCCGGCCGGCCCTAAGGTCAGGCCGAGCTGAGTGCGAGCTTAGGGCGAGCTTGGGGCGAGCTTAGGGCGAGCTGACCGCGAGCTTAGGGCGGGCGACAAATGGTGGGCCGCAGACTGTGTGCCCGAGTGCAGCTGCAGGTGGTGTGCAGTGTGCAATGTGTTTTTGTTGTGTTTTGTTGTGCTTTCTGCGCTCTGTGCGGAGGGCAGAGTGCGGCGCACAGAGCACAGAGCGCAGAGCGCAGAGCGCAGATCGCAGAGCAGAGAGCGCTCAGAAGTCCGCTGGCCGCGCGGCTGCCAATCAACATCAACATCAACATCAAGCTCTGGCCAAACTCCATCGGCGGCCGCCTCTTCCCTTTGGGCGTTCCATCAATCTTTGGCCCAGGCTCCAGGCCGAAGATTGGACTGGGACTGGGACTTGGCTCGTGCAAGCCACCGACAACGTGGGGCGAGCTCGAAAATTGATTGAATTCACACAGAGCGACGCCCTTGGGCCGCCTGCTCTGCGCCGCTTGTGGGCCTTTTAATTGTTGCCGCCAAGCTCGAGACGCTCGAGCTGGCCAAGCTCACAGAGAGTGGCCAGAGTTCAAGTGTCCACTTTCTGATCGTTTGTCGCCCGCCGGTGACACTTGTGGAGGGCGAGCGGCGAGCGCGAGACGGCACCGCCACCGAGACGCCGATAAGAAGCGAGAACAACGCCTGCCCGCTGGACAAACAATGAGCCCTATCGCTCAAGGGCATCGTTTGGCCGCTTCCAATGTCGCCCGGCGGCGCAACAGGCAAAATGTGTCCACTTTGATATTTGGCCGCCCGATTGGGCGCCAATTGGGCGCCACAGACTGACATTGAGAGGGGCCACTGGGCTGAGCTTGGCCCGTCGACTTGGCGCTCGGCCGAGCGTGAACTTGGCGCACAAATTGCCGATTGGGAAGCGAAAATTGGAAATTTGCTGGAAATTTGAATGCGAAAGGCGAGCCGAGGAGAGTGACAAGCAGAGAGAGAGAGAGAAGGTGCAATAATGAAATAAAATAAAATAAAATAAAATAAAATTGATGAAAAGTTGTCAGAAGAGTGCAGGTGTAGCGCGGTGCTTGTTGTTCGCGCGCGCACTCTTCTTCGCACACTCGGCCGGCTCTTCGTAAACTTACACTTGTCAATTCGTGCGCACAACTACACAGTGTACTTGGAAGACCCTTTTCACTACACTGTCTTCCTTTCCTTCTCGCGATCCCATTCGAGTTTTTTGTCACCAAGCTCCACTCCAAACTGGCGTCCAGTATGCTTAGACACTCGCAAAGTGGCCACACATTCCCTCTGCCAAGCTAGGCCGCTCCACCTCTGCACTGGCCGCCACTGTGGGTTGCTCTGGCAGCCCCTCGAAGGTCTGACCAGTGGCGGCCACTTGCGGTCGGTTGCAAATTATCAAAACAAGCAACAAGAGTGCAGAGAGAGAGAGAGAGTCTCTTTTTGGGCCGCAAGTGGCTCGTTGGCTAAGGAGCGCTAAGAATCAGCGGAAAGTGAGTGAGCGACTGCCAAAGAGCGACTGCCAAAGAGCTGGCCGAGTTGGTGGGAGAAATAGACACACACAGAGAGAGAATAGCACAGGATTGAGAGTGTCTCTTTGGCTGAGACTTTTTTCCGCCGAGTTTTCCCCTTTTGGCGCTCTCTGAAAAGAGAGTCTCGAATTGGTTGCGGTTTGTTGTTTGCATTGTGCCGGCCGCGTTCCAAATGAATGGGCTCAAGAGAGAGAGAAAAAATGGGGACCGAAAGCGCTGAGTTAACGAGCGAAAAATGAATTATATTTAGCCGCTTGTGTCTCGCCAGCAACTAGTGCTTGCAACCAGTGCTTGCGACCAGTGCTTGCGTATGGGCGCACAAGCACAATGCTCTTCCTCCAGCGAGCTGGCGATCTTCTTTTGTTGCGCCAAGACCAAATGGCACACACACATTCAACAACAACAACCACAATCCACCAATAAAACTCGTCGAACAAGCTCGCATAAACATAATCTCCCTCGTGGAAACATGCGCGCCGACAGTCCTCCTTTGGGCAAAGATTAAATTATTCAATTCGCTGCCTCCTTCAGTTCGCAGCTTGGTAAGGCCGGCTCGCCAAGCTCGCCGTCTTGCCAGGCTCGCCGGCTGCCAAGCTCGAAAGGGACTGGCTGACACTAAGTGCACTTGGCAATTGCAGTCAAATGGCTAGCCTGCAATTGCCGCCCGTTTTCCCCGATCTTTACCCCCAATTCGATTGGCTAATTGAGGCCGTCAGTGTGAATTCCAATCTCAGTCTCAATCTCAGTCTCAGTCTCACTTTCAATTTCGTGCTCTCGGCGCGCCCAAAACGCGCAGCTGCCCGACTTGTTGGCGCCCCTCCGTTAAGAGTTATTGAAAAGAGTTATTGATTCGCGCACCTCGCCGAGCGCTCGCTTGGCAGCCGCTCGAAAGTCATTAGTCTCAAAGGAAAGTGGAATTCTCCCACACGATCTCAGGCGATCTAAGACTATCTCAGACCATCCCAGACGATCTCAGATGATCATTTTCCCCCTAGCTTGCTGCTCTTTGGTGTCAGATTGGCCGCCCGATGGAACGTTCGACGAGAGTTCCATCCAAGTGGCTCCTCTCGAGTTTGCTCAAAGATTAGGATGAACTAGGAAAGTTGAAGTCTCTCTTTCGATTTACTTGAAATCTGGCAATATTCAACGCTGCAACTTAGATGAAATTATTATTTCTTTCTTTCATCAAAAGAGAGCCAAGAGTGCTCCAAAAAAGCGCCAAAGAAGCGCCAAAAGTGCGCCCACTCTTCTTCAGTGTAAACAATCTTCAACCAGTGGCTCGCAAATGGACCACTGCAACCGATCGGGATTATGGTTCGTCGACTCTTGATTGGGCCTTCTCGTCAGGGAGGATTGTCTCTAGATTGATTGCTCGATCATCAATCTATTATAATAGAGCCTTCGAAGCTGCCGATGGGCAACTCTCGAGGGGCCGCCACTCGAGACTAGCCTCGAGCACTCGTCCACTTGGGCCGCTCTCTTTCCGCTCGCTTTCCATTCGCTCTCCATTTCGCTTTTCGCTCGCTTGCCGCTCGCTTGCCAAGCTTTGGAAGCGAAAACTTGGCAGTTCCGATTCCAAAGGATCAGCCCAAATGAGCCGGAAAGAGAGAAGAAGTACGAGTGAGAAGACTAGCTCGAAGACGAGCTCGAAGACTAGCTCGTCTTTCGTTTGGGCCAAACCCCCAAGAGAAGAAAGCCCAATAAGCTCCCCATGAGCAATCAATGCGAGCTTAGGACAAAGAAACGAGCGGCAGCCAAAAGTGTTGAGAGCCCTTCTCTCTGGGCAGCCCTTTTTCTCTCCTCCTTCTTCTTCTTGGGGGTCCTCAAGGATCTTGCTCTCGCCGGCCAGACGGCCAGCAACTCGACGCTCTCTTAGCGCCGCTAATTCAAGGTTTCGTGTCGCTCTAAAGAGTGTTTAGTGTTTGAAAAATTTATTATGCAGAAATGTGCCCAACTGTCTGTTTAGATCTTGAGTCTGGGCAAAATTTAGCTAAAACTTGGGCCAAAATCTCTTCCCATAACCAACTGAGCATTTTTCTGGTGCCAGAAAAACGCTTCCTAGTTTCTCTTCCACTTGTTCTCATTTCCTCTCTCTCTCTCTCTCTCTCTCTTTTTGTCGATCGATCGATCCATTGAGCTTCCAGTTGGTCGCAACTGGCAACTCGCGAGCCCAAAGGGTAGCTCACACGGCCAGAGATTAGGTGGCGTTGTGTGAGGGCCGCCACTCTTGCGGCGACGGCTAGTCTATGGGCTTGGGACTGGGCGCGTGCAGCTGCATTTGGCACAAATCCTAAACACTCACGCTCCTTCACGGCCTGCAGATGTGCTCTTGCCACTTGGCGGCTGCCTGCAGACCTTCGCCAAGGCGATAAGCCAACTTCATTAGGCGCCCTAAGCTTGACAACTGCAAACATGCAAGCTCCAAAAAGGCTTCCAAGAAGGCTCTCTTTTGGGCGCAATTTTGCCCAAAAGAGAGCGATGGAGGAGAAATCACCTGCTTTCTCAGGCTCCTTCTGGCCTTCTCGCCATCGAGCGCGCTTTGGCCAGACGGCAATTGGCAAAGATCTCTAGCCCAAAGCACACCGAGAGCTCAGAAAACTTTTGTCTGCCGGGTTCTAGTGTTTAGAAAAAACACACACAGAGAGCTCAATGAGGCTTCTTGGCGGGAGACAAAAGACAACTTTGTGGGCTCCAAATTGGGAAAAGGGAAAGCTTTTCGAAGAGAGAAGAATGAGTTGGCCAATTTGCAGCCGTTTGCATTTGATGCAAATTATCTCCTCCTCTTTTTGTTCCCTTTTCCACTCTCCGACGCTTAGGTGCTCTCCTCTGTTGTTTTTGCTCAAACGGAAGTGCCGCTTTTGGCCCAGACGAGCAAGCAGACAGAATAAGGCAACCGAAAGCAAGCGAGAATTTTTGGCAAAAGAAGTTTAGATTTTCCAAAGATTGGCCAATAAAACGGGAAGATGAAATCATTTGTTCCCTTTGTTTTCGCCTCCTTCTCTTTGGGGCCTGCTCGTGTCTTGCACTTCCGCTCGTCTCCGTCGAGCTTTCGGCAAGCTTGATTCAACAAGCTTGCTGGCACGAGCTTGCCAAAAGCTGCAGTTCTCAGCTCGAAAGGCGATAACTCGCCTTGACTGATAAGAGAAATAAGACAAAAGCGAAGTGTGCTCACTTTCACTTGTTGTTGACACTTGTTGCACTTGGGAGATTTGTTGAAAAATGCGTCAAGAAATGCGCCAAAGAGCAGGAAAAAGAGCGCATATTTAAATATAAAAATTGGGCAAAATTAAACTCTCTCATTAGAATCAGAAATAATTAACGAGATTATCATTTTAGAGGCAAAGAGCCGCGTTTTGAGGCATCAAGTTTCCAGAGACAGTTGCTGGTTGGAAATTGTCATCGAGTTTTGGAAACCCGAAACTTGAGCAACTTGAGCTAAACTGCAGGCCAAAAGTGGGCGAGTTTAGGCAGTTTAGGCTGCTTCTTTGGGCCTGAAAGAGATACATTATCAGTCTCTTTTGTTTGTCGTTCATCTGACTACGTCAGCTCGTTTTGACTTTGCAGCTTGGCTCACTATTTCAAGTGAATCTGTGGCCGCCACAAACTAAGAGTTGCTGAGCTAGTTGCTTTTGTTTCGCCATTGTTTTGCTGGCACACCACAAAGGCTCGAAATAGCTGACGTTTCAGTTTGCTTGGCTCACATTTTCCCAAAGCTTATGATGAGTGTTTGGTGCCATAATTCAATTGTGTCCAATTAATAATTCCACCACACTCTTAAATGAGCTGAAAACTGGGCAAAAAGAGCGAAAAGAGCACTCCTTTCAGGCAAACTTCTTGCATGGAAAACAACTTTCATTTTAAACCTTTTAAATAAAGTCGAGCTAAACTTACCCAAAGAGACGGATTATTTAAATGTTGACTGTTTTTTTTTCTGTCTAACTGTGTCCCTTTTTGCGGCCTTTTCTTCCTTAGGTTGAGTAATAATATTATCTTCTCGCTGGCCAAAATGAGGAACAAAATCACACAATTCACTATCCCTGAGGTTCGATCTTGACTGGCTGGTTAACTTGTTCGATTTTGCCAAACTGAAGCCGCTTCTTCTCAACTTTTTTCTTCCTTATTTTTGTTCAACTTTCGACTTCCGGTCTTTCCAACTCGCTTGCCTGTTTGTGGTGCCGAGCTTGGCCCTTTGGTGTGCGGCCCTTAGGAGCGGAAGACAAACAAGGGACAAGTGTGTTTACTGTTGGCGCTGGAGCTAGAGGTGAGCGTCCAGAGCGAAAGTGAGACTAAGACTGAGACTGAGATTGGAGTTTGAGGAGTTGAGTGAAAAAGTGAAAAAGTGAAAGTGAAAGTGATATCTCACTTGAGGGTTTTGTTGGAGACTGTATCTTGCAGTTGGCCGGCGAGCTGTGGGCCGAGTGGAATGCGAAAATTTGCCAAAATCAAATTTAAAGGAAAGCGTCTTGTGTCTCTGTGCGCTTGTCTCTCTCTTTCTCTATGACTGTCTTTCCAGCTCACCTGTGGCTGCAGAGAGTCTGGAAAAGTGGGCACGCGTTAGATGCCGACTATCATGGCACACACAAATGACACACACACACACACACACACACACACAGACACTGGGCGGCAAGTGGCTCGAGTGCGCTCTGGAGCTAATCAGGCGGCTTGGGTCAGCGCTTGCCGAGGCGGCACTTGTTTGCCAGTGCACGTAGGAAGGCGCGGCGGACGGAAATGCTGGCGGTTGGGCTGTTGCTAAGCTGGCGGCTTGGCAGGGCGGCGCAAGACAGTCGCCCGGATTCACGGGCAGCCAAGACGCGAGCTTGGCGGGCGGCGCGCTCGCTCGCCGGCCGAGTGCGCGCGCGCAAACGCGCACGAGCTCACGCACGCCAAAGCGAAAGCACTGCACTGGCAGACTAGCACACCAATACTAAGGCACGGCCGCACAGCAGCGCCAGAATGCCAGAGCACAAGAACAGACTGGCCGCAATGGCGAGCGAGATGCGGCGCCCAATCCGCCGGCCTCTGTCTCGCCAGAGCACTTTCGCCGCCCGCTGCTCAGCCGCCGCCACTGGCCAGCTCGCGTCGCCAACCCTCAGAGGCGCGCTAATAAAAACAATCGGCGTCCAATTGCGCCCTCAACGGCCGCAAAGTTTACCCCAAGCGGCCGCGAGATGCAGGGTCACCTGAGGCGGCCACTTCTATCAGTGCTCACCCAGACTCCTGGCGGCTCTCGTCGAGCTCGCCAAGCTTGCCAAGCTCGCTAAGCTCGGTAAGATCGCCGCCAGGGCTCGTTAAGCGCGACCTCGGCGAAGAGCGCGGCGAAAAGGGCGCCCTAAGAGCCCGCGTCTGGGCGCGGCGCATGCGCACTGGGGCCGCTCGAGCCGCTCCAGCTGGACGAGATGCAGAGGCCCGCAACGAGACGCCCAAGAGTGTCTGTGGCGAGCGGCCAGAGGCGGTCTGTGGGGGCTTGTTGGAGCAGCACGAAAGGCGCCCCACGCACTGCCTGCGACAAGCCCGGCGGACTGGCCAGCGCTCGAGGGTGGCGCCCAGACGGGCGAGTGGCGAGCGCCAATTAGGCGCCATCGCCGGACCTTAGAGCTGGCGCGAAGGTGCAGGAGGTCGGTTTCATGCGGGTCTTGGTGAGCGGCGTTCGTGTTGGACAAGAAAAGAGAGTGGAGAAAATGGGCGAAAATGAGCGAGCGAGCTGGCCAGACGATGACGGACGGCCTGGAGCGCGCGTTCAAAGATTCAATTAGCGAGCCCATTTGCTGGCCACTTTCGGACATCTCTCTCTCTCTCTCTCTGTGTTGCGCCCGCAGCTTAGGGCCGGGACACAATGGCTGGGCTGTGGCGAGCTGTTAGTGAGCTCGTTTAGGGCCTCGTTTGTGTGTCGTTTGCACGAACAATGATGGCCACTCAAAGCTGCCCTCTCATTGCTGTCTGGCTCCAGTGTCACTGTCTCTCACTGTCTCTGGTTGTCCATCTCGCGGGCCTACCTGCTGGCTTAGCAGAGCAGCGAGTTGGCAAGCTAGCTGGCTCAGTTCTTGCAAGCGAGCTGGCCAGCGAGCTCTCACGCCGCTTCTCATGGGCCGCATGTCGTTTGGCAGCAAACGGGCGCGCTGCACACTGTCTCGGCGGCTTTGCAGCGAGCCAGTTGGGCCAGTCGAGCCGAGCAGTGAGCGCCGACTGGCCACTAATCTGGCGGCTGGCGGCTGGCGGTCAAACGGCAAATGGCAGCGGCCGCTCGCTGGCCTCTGCTGCTCGCCACTGGCCAGCCTCCAGCTTGCCAGCTAGCTCGCCAGCTAGCTCGCTCGCCAATGGCTGATGGCAAATGGCGAGAACGATGGGGCAAAACTGTCGAATGGGATCGCACGCGGCCGGCCGGCGAGAGCGCTAATTACTTGGGAGGCGCGCTCGTTGTTGTTGTTGTTGTTGTCGTTGTCGTTGCTCTTTGCTGGCTGGCCCAGTGAGTGCGCGCACAGAATGGGCCGCCCGTTGCGTGGCGCTCGCTGCGAGCGGCCAGCAGTCCGCCGCACACAGTCTCCCGCACACAGTCTCCCGCTCACAGTCTCCCGCACACAGTCCAGCCTGCCCACTGCTCTGCTCCAGCGCCCCCTCGTCTTGCCAGTGCGCCCCCTCCGCCTGTTGCCGCTCCAGCTCAGAGACTGTAGTCCAGTGACTGTAGTCCAGTCTCGGCCAGACTGACCAAATCAGCCTGGCCGCCTGGTGGCGCGCACCCGCCGGAAGCGCCACTGCCCGACACTCGCCCACTGCCACTGGCCAACCGGTGGCCACTCGGTGACAAGAACTCGGCACGCACTCGCCAGCGACCCAAATGAGCTCGTTAGCCATCGTCTGGCCGCAAACAATCCGCCTCTGTCCGCGTCTCCGTCTCGCGAGGGTCACTGTCTAGGCAGGCCGGCCGCTGGCTAGCCACTGGCCGTCTCTGCACGCGGCCACAAAGACACTTCCACACTCGCAAGCTTCTTGGTCGCCGGAGAGCCCGAACGAGAAGGAGAAGGAGAAGCCATATTTTAATCCTATTCCACTGCCACTCACTGGCTCTGGCCAGCGAGTGGGCTCGCCAGGCTGGGCAGCGCTAAACAGAGGCCGCCAAGGAAATGTCAAGAGCGCCTTTCTCTCTGGCGGCCGCCCGGAAGCCAATCAGGCAAATCGGACAGACAAATCTGGGCAAGGCTCGAATTTGCCAATTGGGCCGCCAAGTGGCACCAGCCAAAGCTAGTCTCTCTCTTTCTCAGTCTAGCCAGGCGAGCCGCGCGTGCCAAGCCAGAAGCGCGCAAAGGCGAGCGCCCAATCAGACGGGCACGAGCCCAGCCGAAAGGACGATTATATTATTAAATCGTGATGATTCAATTGGGCGCCGGTTTGCTCTCCTCGGCCGAGCCTGCAAAGTGATCGCGCTCGCTCGCCAGACAGTCCATTGTGGCTGAGGAGCTCGGCCAACTGTTTGCGGCGCGCGCTCAGCCCAAGCGCCAAGGTCTAAGCAGCGCCCAATGGACAGAGAGCAGTCAGCCAGCGAGCTAGAGAGCAGCTCTCGAGAGCCAAACAGGAATAAGGATCTCATGCCAAACGGGCGGCCAATTTGTCCAGAGCTCAGGCGAGCCAATGGGCGTCTTCACAGCGACGAGCAGCCATCCATCCCAATCACCGATCGGCTCATTTATTATTAGCCTGCACCCTCGGCTCGTTCGGGTGTCTGGCGGGCGCATCATCGCGAGTTGCCAGTTGCCAGTTGCCAGTTGCAACCTGCAAGCTACAGTCTGCAAGCCGCAAACTGCGGCCTGAAAACTGCGAGCTGCAGTCTGCAAACAAGCTCCAAAAGCTGGAGCACAATCACAATCCCGATCTCAATCTCAATCATCATCATCGTCATCTTAATCACCGTTTTATTCCTATTTTTGCCCCACTCGAATCGGCGCAAAATGGCCCAAATAAAAGCAACTCCAACACACACACACACAAATCCAATGCCAGCTCCTTGGAACCACTTCCGCTGCAGCTTGCCACCGCTTAGCTCGGACTCGCCGCTCGAACTAGCCGCTGCCTGACGGCTGGCTGGCCGCGGAAAAGGACCGCTGACCACCGAGGAGCCAAAGGGGGCAACAAGCTAACCAGATTGAGCGAGCCCACTCGTTGCAGACCAGTAGCGGCGGCAAACTGTGACTCCCATTGGCACCGGACGCATGCCAATGGGAGTCACAGGCGCAATCTCGTGCACTTTTGCACCAGCCACTCTGCATGGGCCACTCTCTGCAGAACCCTCCACTGCCGAGACAATGGAAACGTGAGCCAGCCAATCGGAAGCTCAAACTTGGGCCACTTTTCTCCCTTCACTTTTTGTCTGTGTCCTTCTGAGTCGGCCGACGAGCTAAAGAGCCACCAAGGCAAAAGCTGGCCAGCGAGCGCCCACTTGCAATCGGCCAGAGCTAAGCACCGCTGATGATCATCGTCGGCCGACACGAAGCTCTGCAAGTAGCCAGAACGCCGCATGCGATCATCTCTGGCCACAAATCCCACAGAGAGCTGCAGAGCGGCGCTTTCCGGAGGCTCCAAAGGTGAAGTTGTTGAGTGATGTTGCGTTATCGTTTGTTGCAAAACAACAACAAGCCCAACATGAACGATTAAAGGGCAACAGGTAAACTCTGGCGCACTCTAATCAATTCCAATCCAGCTGACTGGCCAGTCAGGACTGTCTGACTGTGAGTTTCCGTATGAGTTAGAGAATGAGCAGAGTGAGAGAGTTATTGTTTCCCATGGTTGCCCGCTGGATGGATGGAGATGGAGTCTGCCTCCAGTTTGCGGCAACCGCGATGACCACTGACGAGCAACCAGTGACGAGCAAGCACTGAGTGGAGGCTGATCATCATCTGGCCATCCAAAGAAGCTGATTATTATCACTATTACTCCGCCGAGCACCATTATCACTCGCAAGGGCCACTTGTCAGTTCTAATGATCCAGTTTAAAGTCTCTCTCTCTCTCTCTCTCTCTCTCTCTTCCGGCGCCTCTTCGCTCAGACTCGATCATCATCAGCAAGCCCAATTGCTCGCTGGGGGAGCAGAGATCTCTTTCTTGCCTGGAATCTGGCAACTTTCTGGCAAGCTTGCGTGCGGAAGCTCACAACACGGGACCACTTTTGGCCCTGTGCTCCAATCAATTTTTCACCTTCACTTAGGCTGCCCAACAATTGTTTCTCTTTCTCCTTCCGCCAGCGCTCCCCTTCGACTACTTCGTGCCGAGTTATGCATTTAAATGACCACTAATCCGGATGTTTGGCGGACCCAAAGCGGCGGCGCAGGAAGAGAGCTGTGGCGCTCAATTAGTGTCAAAGAGAGCCCAGTTGCGAGCCAAGCAAGACTCGGACTCAATTTCGGTGGCCAGAGGGCGACCTCGGTGAACATTTGCCCTAAGTTCAGGTGCCATATAAATTGACATTGGCCAATGAGTGCAGCAAAGAGGCGGCTTGATTTATTTTCCTCAATCTCATCCGGCGAAATTAAGCGCAAGAAAGAACGTTGCTCTTTTGGTTGGCGAGCAAAAAGAGCCTTCCGGCCCAGTGGAAAAATTGCTCAAAAATTAGCCAAAAATCGCCTGAGAATTTCCGGTCCGTCGGGCCAAATCGAGACAAGCTGGAATGCGGCACACGCGGCGACCCAAAGCTTAAAAAGTATCAGACCAAATTGGTCAAGCTTCAGAGCTCAGCTTCAGAGCTCAGCTTCAGAGCTCAGCTTCAGAGCTCAGCTTCAGAGCTCAGCTTCAGAGCTCAGCTTCAGAGCTCAGCTTCAGAGCTCAGCTCAAGAGGCAGGAGATGAATTTCTTGCCCGGCGAGATTGAGGAAAATAAATCAATCCCCAAATTGCGGCCATTTTGCATCCAATCGCTGTTCTTTTCGCAACTCTGGCCAGCAAACTCTGGACACTCTGGAGGCGCCACATCGAACGGAACGAAAGGGCCAAACAACGGCCAGAAATGAATCTCTTCCTGAAGTTGCGCCTCGAGTTCACCTTAGCCCAACTTAAACTGGGCCTAATTCCATCAGTGGCCTATGCAAATGAGTCCAAGTTGGCCAGATAATAAGACACTTTGGCCGATATTGTTGTGCTGCCAAGACAGTGAGAGAGTTGTGTTTTTGTTTGAGAAAATCGCAAAGCTAAACAACGGAGGCCGAGCGCGAAATTTGGAAATTTGAGCCACTTTTAGCATAATCGTGCACTGGAAGCCGCGCCAGTTCCGCTCGCCGGCAAACTCTGCAACAGGAACAGCAACAAGTGGCCAATGAAAAGCCAAGATACCCAAAGCTGCATCATGCAAATGCGCTCCAATGGGCGAGCAGCCCATTGCCAAAGTGTATGGATTTGGCGGCAAAGACAGTCCAGAGGCAGAGATCGAGAGACACATGCACTGAGGAGGAGCGGAAACAAAAGCTTCGTGATTTCCTCATGCATTCTGCCTTTCTATGCTCCCCTTTTCTCCTCCCTCCAGATGAGCACATTTGGCTCGTCGCTTCGGCCTAATTGAATTAAAACAAAACAGCCATTCTTCATCGTTGCAAATTTGCGAGGCGGAACCGGCAGCTTGCGTTTGGGGGGCGAAAGTGGACGCGACCTAAGTGCAAGCTAAGCTGAGAGCAAACTGATAGTTTGCTCTTAGCTCTGATCTGAACCATTTTGGACCAATTTTCTGGAAAGGAAAAAAGTGCCTCCACTTTGCTCGCATCGCCAATCGAACACACGCAACTGGCGAGCCACGAGCAAAAGTGAATGCCTTTCAAGACTTGGCAACCAGTCTCTGTGTTTGGGGTGAAATATTATTATTGGCCGGCCAAGGCAAAGCTCCATTTGCTACAATTAAATTCACGACTCTCTCTCTTGCTGTTTGTTCAGTCAAATTTGGGCATTAACCAATTGGCGGGCCGCAACACCGGCGCCTTGTTGCTGGTTGCTGCTGTCTGCTGTCTACTTGCTGCTTGCTGTGGGCCGCCCGTCGACGTCGTGGAACCATTAGGGCGCTCGTGGTGGCTCCATTCGTGCTGGCCATTGCCAGCCGCCCTCCTGCCCTTCCGAAAGTACCCGCACCAAAAGCAAGAGTGTCTACGGCCCTGTATGTGTGTGTCTTGCGGCCATCTCCATGCAACGAGAGACAACAAGGCACGCCAAAGCACTCTCATCAATGCAAAGGTGAGAGAACGCCCGGCGCCGCCAACAGACAGTTGTGCTCGTTTTTGTGGTCTAACCAACACGCTGGCCGCCCGTGTCAGTCTGCCTGCAAGTTGGGCCAAAAAGCGGAAGAGTTGTTTTATTAACGAGCCCTTGCTGCTGTTCGCCTTCAAATGCAGCCTCTGAGCCTCTCTCAGCGGCTCCTTCGGGCTCTCTCAACTCTCTTACTCTATCTCAGCTCTCTCTCTCTCTCTCTGCTGCCTCTCTCAACTGGCCACCAGATCATGCCACGAACTAGCCTTAGCTGGAAATGATAATAGACTCCCATGCGCTTGTTTGTGTGCGCCTTCTCATGATGGCCTTGCGATCGGCCGGCCACACTTTTATCTTCTGGCCATATTTTTGGCCTCAGTAGTCGTTCGAATAAGTGAAATAAATGGCAAAGGGCTGCCCAGTGCTCGAGCGGGACGAGCAATGCTCTCCTCTGAGACTCACCGCCCGAGACTCTTCTATGCACTAGTCTGCCTCCGTCTGCTTGGACGGCCAGTCTGGCCGATCTTCCACAGTCCAAGCCGAATTGGTAATCATTGTTATCTGACCAAACGAGAGGAAGCACTCCCGATCTCCTTTGGCCACTCTCAGCCACCTCCAACAGGCGGCTCATTCAAAGTGGCCAAAGGAAACGGAAACGGCGATGCATACCTGTTGCTGGTCAAGTCAAACACGCACAAACACACCCATAGGGCACCTATCAGCCAGATTCCGGCTGCAAGCTTCAACGGCCTGCGGACAAATTGAACAAACGGTCCAGGCGGCACCTTTTTGCTTCTCGGCTGCTCTTTGTTTCATTATCTCGCCTTGGTGCACATTCAACTGAACTAGATGCCGATTCTCCGTCAAGTGGAAGGCCTGCTGCTCTTTCGTCCGCTGCTCTTGCCCTGTGCCCAGTGCCCAATGAATGTCTACGGCAATCGTTATCTCTCTTGCATCATTCCCATTCGGAAGTCTTCTGTTTCCAGTTCCAGTCAGACACACGGACAAACTCGCACAGTCCATACACAGTCCATACACAGTCCATACACAGTCCATACACAGTCCATGGGAGCCACACCAACAAACGCACACAGACGATGAATAATCTCTTGCACCCGGCCGCTTCCGGTAGGCTGAAAAATGGAAATGAAACGAACAGGTCCGAGTGGGCACACAATCTCCTCTCGGCAAGCTAACCGAGTTGAATCCACTCCATTCGATGGCCAACATTTGTGTGTTACTTTCGTTATTTCTCCCATGCCACTGCCTTCAAATCAGAGGAAATGCATTGTTGGGTCTGGAGCCGAATAATGAATGTTTGCAAAATGTATTGGCCAATTTGCGGGCTGACTCCTGACAGCACTTGTTTATCGTAGCCTTCTCCTTATCTTCATGCTTCCCCAAATGCTCGTTATCATCACCGCTTCCTCGTTCCTTTACACCGACGGCTGCGCGATCTAGAACTCTAAAGTTCAGTGTCTACCCGGTCAGAACCTCAAGTGATCTTGTGGTCAGGCAGATCCTTTTTTAATATCTCGCCTCACAGATAATTAGATACCGTTTGTGATTATCACTGTGCGATTTTCGCCCACCGGACGAGAAACTCATTGTCACTAGCTCAAGACAATCGGCAACCTATCGTCATTTCATGCTCGAAGACTCATTTGATGCAGAAGAGTCAGATTTCTTCCTCGGGAAGGGACTACTTCGCTTTCCTATGACCGATATTTTGTTGAGCTTGTCATGGCGAAATGGTGGGAACATCGGAACAGTGTCGGGGGCTGAAAAACCCTCTTTGAAATCATTTTAGGTTAGAGAGAAGACAGGTGACAAATAGAACTTCGAATATCTACAAGCTTGAGCCCAACGTTTCGTGATATTTGGCTGATAAGATGAGTTCAATTCCATCCGTCGATGTATCGGATTGAGATACAGATACACTCTTGTTGAGAATGTATCTTCAACAGCTTGCGTAGTTTTTTTATTGACTCTCACTGATTAACTGAATAACATCAGAGCTTAATGTTTCATACTTTAATCTACGTCTTTCTTTGCCGCTGCCCACTTGCTCAAGACAATTTCTACCGGTTCTGGTGTCCGACCCCTCGAAACTACCGACATAACTCGCCGTCTGTGTAGTCGATAACCTCATTGTTGTGGGTGTCCGGATCTGATGGGTCAATTGGGTTGGTGAGCCTTCCGATGAATTCTGCCGGTTGGATAACCATGGTCCGCATAACATTTGCGGCATCCTCTGATAGATTCAGTCCACAGAGGACATTTCCACTTTCTTCGCTCCATTCTTGCAATGGTTCATCGGCCCATTGGATACGTCATCTCGATCTAAAACCAATGTTGGGTTGCTCAATCTTGTAAAAGTGGGATGACGGTCATCTATCAGCCTAGTACGCTCATCCTAGACGTCATTCCGGATCGTTCCTGCAGCAGGAAGCATCAAGTCTTGATGTTAGTCCTTGGATGGAAACATGGATGGAATAATATAGTTGCTGTTTTCGGGTTAGAGCTTGGTGATCGATCGCAAATCATTGGCGGGCGTGTCAATATTAGCTTTGGTTCTAGCCCAAGATCCACGTGCGGGATATCAGTTTTTCCCGAGGAAAACAGAAAGGCGTGTTCAGTCCAGCGCAGATTTAAACTCAGACACTGATAATATGGCAAAGTTTGGCAGATCTAGATCTGTGTTCGAACTACCCCCTGGACAACGTCGAAAAGAGTCACACTAGTCGCCTGTATGAGGATGATAAATATCACCCCGAGAGCATGGGGAGATATTCCGTAAGCACTTCGGAATATCGGCTCTGGTCATCGTTCGCCCAAGAAGCATCAAGTATTGTGATCAATTTCCAGCTACCTTCTAATTTCTCACCAAACAAATATGTCCGACACACGCCCGCAATGGGCCGACAGACCCATCAAGAACATTCTCTTGGATATTAATGGAGTTTTGTTCGAGTCAGGAGAAGATCATGCCATCGAGGGATCTGTCGAGGCCTTGAGAAAGTAAGTTGTCGCTTCAAGATGTGGTGCTTTCGCATAATCGAAGGGGCTTCTTAATGGAGAGATTATAGTCGAGTGAAAGTGCAATCTTAGGGGACTGGGTCACGACTGTCTAAATCACCAATTGCAGGTGCAAAGATATGGAATCGACATTGGATTGCCTCATCTCGGACCGTATTCTGGCAGTGATTCTTTCACAAACCGCTAGGTGACTCCACTCTTCCATGAAGGAACTCTTGAGGCCGTACAGAAGACCTCCAGACATGATTTCTCGGTATCGATAAAATGTCTGCAAGTATTCCGTCCGGACTCAGGACTAGAGCAGGTGAAGCTCGGCCAGATAGAAGCTGACTCTTTAGAGTGATGTGAAGGCACCCATCGATTGCCCTGCGTCCCTGATAAACATCACTCCTTACATTCTAGATGTACTAATCATAATGATAATGTCCAAATGACAAAGACTGTTGGATAATGGATTCAACTTCTGTTTGGTCACCAATGAATGCACTACAGCAAAGCGCCTTCTAGCCAAAAAGTTGAATGGTTTCGGGTACGATTCAGTCCAACCAACCAATATCATATCCCCGGCTCCAGCAGCTTGTCAGTATCTGCTCGACAACAACCTCAGACCCAGATTGCACGTTTGGGATGGCGTTCTGGAGGATTTTGATCCGGTGATGAAGAAGCTAAATTCTGAACACAGAGGCACCTGGCAACCTAACTGCTTGGTTGTTGGCGACGTGATGGACAAGATTAGTCGCGACTATATGGACGAATCGCTGCAGACTATGTTGGACTGTCCTGAGCAGGTGCACATCGTTTCATTGGGTGCTGGCCGATACTACAAGGATTCCGGAAGGCTCAGGATGGATACGGGCGCTTATGTGAGCGCCTTCGAGTATTGTTTGGGCGTCAAGGCGGTGGTTCTAGGCAAACCGACTGGAGAGTTTTTCAATCAAGCCCTGGTCAAGGTCGGTGGAAAGGCAGAGGACACAATAATGATCGGCGACGACATTGTTTCAGACGTCGGTGGTGCACAGAATCTGGGTATGAGAGGTTTTTTGGTTAGAACAGGAAAATACAAGCCCTCAGATGAAACTGAGCGAGGTGTTAAGCCTGATGCAGTGTTCGACAATCTCAAGGATGCCATTGAAAACATAGTGAACTTTTCCAAATGATCACTCATTCATTGATATGAGACTTTAAAAATATTCAATCGTGTCTTTTGTGAGCTTAATAGGACATGTTACATGTCAGTTTTTATTTTTTAGGTACTATCAGAGTTAGCGGAATAAATTTGATTGAATCAAGGATGAGTTATTTGAACACTTTCGGGTCTCCTCAACCCCTAATTGGCATCGGATTGTTTAGCTAATTCATCGCTCAGTTCACTTGTTTGCTTTGGTGTGAATCGCGAGAACGTCTGACCATGACTAGAATAAATTAATTAACTGAGATCATCAAAGAGAAGCGATTTCCCAATCCCAATTGTCTGTCTGTTGGATTGAGAATGCCACTGGTCACTACCTAGTGTGTGGCCATTGTTGACACAGAACAACAAAGGCGACGAGTGTCATGTGATTGCATGATTTTACAGTAAGGCTAGATGATAAATAACGGGGAAGATTAGATTTGTTGCTCTAATGAATGGATGGCACTGGTTGTCGCAAGCATCTTGCTATGCCGAAATAGTCGAGTGGTTTCAGCTAATGATTGGACCTGGCGAGTTGAGTTGAGTCGGATTGAAGGGGAAGAGTTCGAGATTATGCGAGAATTGAGTGTGTTAGTTTTTTTCCCTTCTTTGCTTCTTGGACTTGGCATTTGCCATATTGGATGGACCGAGTTAAGAGGAGCCAAAAGGCAACAAGTGTCTGACGAGCAAGGTGAACGGTTAAGCGTCAAGTTGAAAAACCATCTTACACAAACGAGCTTCGCCCATAAACATAATTATCACTCAACCATTTAAAGTGGCACCTTTTCTCAAATACAAGACTCTCCTCCAGCAATTGGGAGACTGCTGGCTATCGCAAAAGTTTGCCTCTGCAAACATTTTTCCTTTGTTGGAGAAATATTTTTCCTCCCTCCCCTCAGCGAGATTTCCAGCGAGTGCTGGTAACACGAAGCAGTGTCTGGCAAGAAGCCAGCAATGGTCAATCCAGCTAGTTCTAGTTATGTGTAGGAAGATGTAGTTCAGTACGTTTCTTCTCCTCGCTTGAGTTGGCGCATATTTAGAGCGATCGGCCACCGACAGTGAGGGAGAAAAAAGCAAACCATTGGAATTTTGCCAATATTGGCCACCACCAGAAGTTGCACGCTGCTACTTTGCCTCGGCGAGCCTTTTGCTCTCTGTTGGCTCTATTGGAGTGGCGAGAGGCAAGCGAGTAAGTGAGTGAGTGAGTGAGTGAGTGAGCAGATGAATGAGTGAGCAAGAAAGCGCCACTTGTTTGCCGCCTTGGGAGACGGAAGCATCTGGCCGAATTGCCACCGAGCACTTCTTGCAACTGTGTTCCACTGGTCGTGTTTCAATTCAGGCTGCTCGCCTTATCACCAGCTCGCAAGCGAGCACCATCAAAGTCCCGAAGTTGTGTTAACCTCCAGCCAGGAGCCTGCTCAAAGGGGGCCAATTCGAACAGTGTTTGCTCTGGTCCCATTGGGCGACGATCTAGCTCGGGCCTAATGAAGATCTGGCTGGCTGAGAACTGCATCGCTTCACAATTGCTTGGAGACGTTCAAGCGGACAACTGTGAGCGGCCAGCACAAGGGAAAGGTCTAATGTGGGTCTTTAGAATAAAAAACAAGGGGACAGCTTGGGCGCGTTACCATTCTCATCATGGAAGTCCTACCACTCTGGCCTTGATCGGCCGAGAGGCATTAGCATGTGTGGGGAAGAGTAGTAGATATGAGCTTGAGTAGGGGGACAGAATGTTCCCAATCAATTGGTTTTGTGGCTCACCGCTGATATCGAGAGGGCGCCGAAATGTCCGCCTTGTGAAGCCCACTGTCAAGCCATTTGTCTGGCTATCCTATTTTGGAAGTCCGCTTCAGACGAGTACTGCACGTGAGTAGAACTGTGGGCTGACACGAGACAAGCTCGAGGACAGATGACTGGTCACAAATGTGTCGGTCAAGAGAAATTTTACAAGCCCTCGGTGGCTTCTCTTTGGAAGAAGAGCTGGCCGATTGGCTAGCCGAAAGCAAACTATGATGTCCAACTGGAAGGGCCGACTTGGCCGCCGCCCCACCCCCGGCGTTGGTCAGCAGAAGGAGTGTCCAAGGCTAGATCCAATGTTTCCTCGGCTGTTCCCCGTTCCCATCCGCCTAATGACAGGTCCGAGCAGAGCAATCAGTCGTATCGGGTCCGATCGGGCTTAGGACGAGCCAGACGGTTGGATGCAGCCTCAGGGGCAGAGAGAACTGGCTGAAGATTTGTGGGGATTCTGTCGACTGTCGGCGGCGAATATGACGACAGTCGGCAAGTGGTGCACTGTTGGAGGCGGCCACACTCTCGAGAGAAGAGACACATTGGTGGTGGTCTGCGGGCGAGAGATAAGCTCGAATTAACTAGATTGAAAACTTTTCCTCATCCTCCAGCGAAGGAGACACAGCGGCGAGTATTGTGTCAGAAGCGTTGCCATGGGAGTGGTCCTAGAGCAGGCAAGCTTTGAGCTGGCCACAGACAGACTGCCGATGCCTCAAATGATGTTTTGGCGAAACAATCGCCATCTCTGCTAAGCCTATCTGGGCTGCCTACTGGCACTCTGATGGCCAAGCCAGTGGAACTTCCACTCTGGAGCTGAGCTGTTTTTCCCCCTCCTCCTAAGCCACAGTGTGGCTGACCACACACTGTTGGTAATTATCGTAATGTTGATCATTTCGTCCAGCCGCCTTTGAGCACTATCGATTGGAGCTGGAGCAGGCTCGGCTGTGAGCCGACGGTGTGAGCTGGCCAAGCAGAGCGCCACTTCTCAAGACGCCTGCAACCACTTTTCACTGCTAGCTGAGGGGAAGGGCACACCAACACTAACACTAACACCACACACCATACACATACACACTTGGCCACAGTTGGCCACTGAGTATTGGCACTAGTTGCGTGCTGCCCACTTACTGGGCCAGCCACAATGTCAGGTCAAGCAGCCAGCGACACAACACAGTTGCCCTTGACAAAGTTGACACGCGAAAAATCAAGGCTAGATTGCCCCATCGAGCAGACGCCACTTGGACACATTGGTCTTCAGTTTGAGTCTGCAGCTAGCACATCAATGAGTGCTGCAAGCGGGGTGTCCTAGAGTTGCAACAGGTGGAACTGGACGAAGAAGCTCTGGCCAAGAAGAGTGAGTTATTATTGGCCCTTGTTCCAAACCAGAACCAATGCACACACACACACAAAGAGCCGCAAGGCACCAAGAGTCACTTACACGCTGGCTGAGCACACCGATTTGTCACAAGGAGGAACATCTCAATTGATCCTCTTCTTCTTCTCCGCCGTCTCACTGACACAAATTCAATTTCCCGCGGATGCTGCCGCGCGATATCCATTTAGCTCCAGATTCAGGCCTGCCCTTAGGGCAGTCATCGGATTCGGACAAAAATGGACCCTCGTCTGGCCGAGAGCAATTCAAAAGAGAGACACTTTTCCTCGCTCTGATTTTCCTCCCGATTGGCGCTCCATGGCTACAGTCTGCCCACGAGATCATCTCTTTCGAACAGCCACTGATGCGCAGGCCAAGGAGCGAAAGCTAGTGTCTGGCTGCCAGACTGACAGAGTGGACATTTTTAGGTTAAATTTTCAAGTCTGTGTAAATATTGTCGCTGGGTGAAAGCAGAGCTAGACTGAGACTAACAAGAGAAAAAGTATTTTGAAGGCCTCGAATTGCGCAAAGTTTTCTCTTCCAAAGTCTGCAGGTGCCCCACTCTCCAGAGGGTGTCGTCTGGCCGTCAGATAACCTTTTCAGACTAGCTGCTAATGCTTTTGTTTGCCAGTCGCAGACTGTTGCGTTCATTGGCAACAAATTGCAGAAATGAACGTCCGAAAGTGAGACAAGTGTGCTGGACAAAGATGGTTCGAGATTGATTTGTCGCAATAATCGAAAGGAAACTTTTTGCAGAAGAGTCACTCACCTGCTGTCAAGGGGAAAGGCCAATCTTCACGCCGCCGAGCTCACTCCAGAGCGAACTCAAATGGGTCTAGATGAGGCGATCTCCATTTGTTGACCAAACAAGCATCGATTTGTCCCTCTTGGCCTGCTGCTTGACCGCCGCCTTGATGTTGCGGGCGAGCAACAGTCTCTTGTAGTCTGTCCCATTTTGGCTCGGGTCTCTGCCCGCCGCCGCCGCAGCCGAGCCAATGAGAGGTTTTTGCTCGCGGGCGCACGTGCACTGAGCTATGGAGCTGGAATCGTCGCTCGTCGTCTGATGTTGGTGTTGGTGCTGATGGTGGTGGTTATGTTTGTGGTGCTGATGTTGATGTTGATGCTGGTGGTTGTTGTTGAATCTGGCGTTGTTGTTGGCGCGCTGATGCTCCAGCTGGAAGGTGTCCCCATTGGGCGCCTCGTTGAGGGTGGCCTCTCGCGCCTGTTCGGAGAGTTGCTTCTTCCAGCCGGCCTGGAATTGGGAGCCGTTCAGTTTGCCCATTTGCAAGAGTCTCTGACGATTGTTTGCCATGGACTGTTGGGCGGCCTGTTGCTGGTGATGGTGGTCGGCGTTGCAGTGGTGCTCGTTGTTGCAGATGAGCTGCCGGTCATCGAGAGTGAGCTCGCTCGAGTCGCTGGCCGTCAAGCTCTCGTTGGTCTGATGGTGGTGGCTGCACTTCAGGTTGGGCCCAGCCGACGACTGGCGGTGGGCCGTTTGGCAGAGTGGGTGATGGTGGTGGTGGTGGTGGTGACTGTTTGCGTGCTGGTTGTACTCGTGGCCGCCCGCATGGTGGCCACAGGTGCCCACGCCTGCACTTTCGAAGGCCACCAAATTGGGCTGCTTGTGGGAGGCCGCCGAGCTGCCGTGCTGCTGGTGGTGTCTGGACAGTATGGACTTTGACCTGGCCACTGGATGCGAGGCTGCACAGAGGCCACCCTCGAAGAGCAGGTGCCCATCCATCGGGCTGGCGGGCCGCTGGCCTGGGTCGAGGTCGCGTTGCTTGGGCAGAAAGGTGCCCACGCTGGAGCCCGCTCCAAAGAGGGGCTTCAGGCGCGAGTGGTGGCCCTGTGGGTGGAAGTAGGGGTGGAACCAGGAGAGGTGTTTGCTGGCGCCCACCGTCATGAGGTCCTGGTGCATGATGAGTCGTCTGCTGGCGCAGTTCTCGCAGCCGCACACTTGGCCCGGGCCCATGAAAGCCGCCAGAGGCAGTCTGCACTCTGTGCCATTGTTTTTGGAATTGTTTTCACTCTGGTTGTTGTTGTTGTTGTTGTTGTTGTTGCCCATTTGCTTGCTCTGGATAACTCTGGATAATCCATTGCTGGCCGCGTTACCATTTGGTGCAACATTATTTCTCCCCTGTCCGCCCAGTTCCTGATCCAGTGGCAGTCTGGCTGCAAAATTGTCAACGCTTTGCAAATCGTCTATGAGACTCTGTCTCGACTCGGCCGACCTGAGCTGATGATTGCCACTGGCCGCCTGCTTGAACTGGCTCACCTGGTGGCTCTTCATGTACTTCAGGCGGTGCTTTTGCAACTTCAGAGCAGCCCGCTCGGCATTCCGCAACGACTGGTAATCATCGCACACGTCCTGGCACCTGATCGACAGCGCAGCCAACACCAGACACACCACCGACAGGACGCAACTTCCTCCAATCAGTATGAACGCCAGCCGATCATTGGACGGCTTGGGCGCCATTTTGGAGCCAGTGTTGTTGCCCGATTGACTGATTGGTGGTGGCTCGTTTGGGCTTGGCTGGTTAGGCTGGCTGAGCTCTCTGAGCGGAATTGTCAAAAGGTTGCCGCCCCCTCCAGAGGTGACACTCTTCGGGCCCGCAGTCTGTGTCTGGCTTGGGAGTGGCGAGTTTGTCGTGCTAGAGGTTGAGCTGGTGGGCTGCAGCACAGTCGACAGGATGGTGTTCGAGCTGGTCCTCTGGTAGGGGTCTAGGACGAGTTGGGGATTCATTCCGGCGAGCTGATGTTCGTTTTTGTTGCCACCGCTCCCGTTTGGCAAGCGCACACCCACGTGCATGTCGTGCAGAACCCTGATGGGCGTCTCCATGGTGGGTCTCTCCGAGGAGGCAGCCTCGCCAAAGAAGCTTCCTGCAGGGAAGCCTGTGGAGCCCTGATTCAGGCCGCCCAAGTAGAGGTTGTTTTCGTTTGGAGGCGCCGCTTGAGCTGGCTCCAGACCGTCGGCCAGCTCGTTGGCGCCAATCAGGATTGTCTCAGGCTGGCGCGCTGGTTGGTGGTACAGTTGCACCAGTTTGGTGGTGCTGTTGAACACTTTGCTCTCGCTCGCCGTCCGGCTGCCATTCTGGTTCTGGTGCTCCTTCAACCTAGTCGTGTGCTTCGTCCCCGTAGGAAGTGAGCTATTTTTCATGAAAACAAAGCCCTCGCCGTTGGCCCACGAGGCCGACGGGGCAGCAGAGGAGCCATTCTTTGGACGACTTCTCGACTTGGGAGCTCCACTGTTGGCATTGGAGTTTGTTTTCAGCTGTTTGCCGGGCTGGTTCTTGCTCTGAGTGAACACTCTTTCCCCCTGAATTGCAGCCTCGCCCAAAGCGGCCCCAGTCTCTTCCTTGGGCGCCTCCTCGCCCGAAGTGGAAGTTGGATCCTCCACCGACGAGTTGGGCTCGTTCTCCACGGCCGAGCGATCCTCGTCGCCCGAGACGCGCTGCTTTGCGCCCGCCTTCTCCTGAGTGGCCGAGTCAGAGCCCAACGACGGCTCATCGTCGCCCGGCTCGCTCTCCTCCGTCTCCTCCTCGTTTGGAAGCAGCGATGTTGTGGCAGTTGTTGCGTTTGGCGAGCTGCCTTGGCTGAAACGGTCGGCCAACTTGGAGTCCGATTTGTTCCTCTTGAGCGTGGTGGTTCTCGTGGCAAAATTGGACAATTGGCCCGGCGGCAGTCTCGTTGCACCGCCCGCCGCAGTCTCCCTGCTCTTTGGCGCCTCCTCCAACGACCTGTTGTTGTCACTCTGCTGCCCATTGTTGGACGCGATAATTTGCTTTCTGCTGCTCTTGCTGGAGACCACCTCAACCATTGGAGAGTTTCTCAATGGGTTTGCATTTGTTGCATTCACTGGGCCAGCCTTCTTGTGGCCACTTGTTGCCGAGTTGCTCTGGCCCATTCTTGTCCCATTTGATGATGAGCCTCCCTCTGAGCTGGGCAGCCAGACACCACCACCACCAGCAGCTGTCCCATTGGCCATCGAACTTGTGGCCACCTTTTTCCATTGCTCCATGGGCTCACTTTCACTCGTGGGAACCACGAATCTGCCCACTGGGTGGCCCTTCAACTGGGGCTCATCCTTGTCCTCGGCGACGGTTGTTCTCGTGTTCGGCGTGTCTGGCGCCAATTGGTAGGAATAGTTTCTGTCATTGATGATGACGTTGAAAAATTTCTCCGGCGCACTTCTGTTCGTGTTCTCGGCCGCCTGAGGTGGACGCAAACCGGCCACTGGCCAGCCAAAGAGTTGACTGTCATTCTGATGCAGCTGATTTGATGGACGAAATCTGCTTTGTTGCACCCTCGAAGGTGGCGCCGTTGTGGGGGTGGTCCTTGTGTTGAATCCCTCCGGGGGACTGAGTGTGGGCACGATCATCTCTGGCACAGATTGGGCATTTGTCACTGGCTGATTCAAGTAGTAGTTGTAGGGAACTGTTGGCGGCTCAGTTGGCGGCGCCATGGTGGTGCTGCTTGTCATTGGAACCATTTTGTTCATCACACTCGTCGTCTGATGGCCCCCAAAGTTGGCCCTGTCCTGGCCAATGTGCCTCGACCAATCGCTGGCAGTGGTTGAGATCAAATAATCGTCCTTGCCCACATAACCCTTGTAGATCAGCGGATTCTGCTCCCTCTTCAGCTGGGACTCGTGTCCATTGCTTGCGAGCGGCGAGAACGCTTTCCTATGGCCAGAAATCATGTTGTTATAATTGTTGTTATTATTATTGTTAATGTTTCCCAAATCGCCCCCATTGAGTGACAATGGGTTCGAGGTGGTCAGAAGGTGATTCAGCAGGAAACTGTCGCCAAACTTGTCGCTCTTCGTCGAGCCAGTGGTTTGTCTTGTGGCATCTTGTCGATTGGAAATTTGCTGCTCATTTGGCGGCCCAGAACTACTCAATGATCCCTCGTTTCGTCTCTTGTTTGCCGGCTCGTGCTCGCCATCACTGAACACCATTGGCGTCGTTTCAACTGGCTTGCCTATATCCAACCTTGTCTCGCTCGAGCCCACATTTGATGCAGTCGAGAGCGAGTCCAAAGGCCCACCCGCAAGCTCGCCAGTGGTCACCCGTTTGGACTCCAAACTGTGGTCAGGAAAGGAGTTCGATTGAATGCTGGCAAAGCTGTTCAATTGGTATGGAGGAACGTTGTGTAGGATCTTCTTTTGGCCCAATGGTTTGCTTGTTGTGGTGGTCATCGTGTGTCTAGGTTTCTCCCTCTCGGCAACTGTTGACGGAGTCTCTTCGTCTTCCTCATATTCGTCATCGGCCAGAGTGGCCGCCGAGTCATTCTCGTCGAGGGTGACATTGCTCTTTTCCGTTGATGAGACAAGAATTGAGTCGGTGGCTTGCTTACTATTAGGAATGCTCGTTGTGGCAGCGAGCTCGTTCATTGTTTGCTCACGAGAGACACTCATCTCAGAACCATTTTCTGCATCAAATTGGGCCCCCTCGTCTTGCTGAGGCCTGTGGTTGGTTGGCACACTTTTCGTGGTTGCTGCTGCTGCTGCTGGACCAATGGCAGTGGAACGAGCTGGCTTCGTGTAGGACAAACTTCTCTGCTCGTTGAGGGATTTTATCATCGGTCTAACTCTGCTGTCGTACTCGTCTTTTATCAGCAAGTCCAGAATTGGAATTGGCGCCTTCAGCTCTGGATCTTCCTTAGGCCGCCCACCACTAGCTGAAACTCTCTCAACTTTCTCAAACCTCGGCCTGGGTCGCATGCTGGGCCCAAATGCTCTCGTTCTGCCCCCATTGCCCTCCGGCCGGTCACCAAGACTGAGAAGCTTATCAACAAGATAATTCAACGATTTTGGATTGAAGGAATCCTGCTGACTGCCCTCGGGGCTCGCAACAGACTCGGAGACTCTACTGCTCTTTTGCAACTCACTGTCATGTAACGAGAGGTCAGGAACTGTCGAGTTGGTGGAAATTTGGCCCGCGGAAAAATGTCTGATTGGAGGACGTTTGTCGCTTTGGAGACCATGCTTGTTCACACTGTCACCAATTATGTTGATCAATCCGTTGCGCCTGAATTCGTCTTTCGGATCTTTTCTAGACCTTGTCCCTTCAATCGAGCGCTCTCTATTTGAGCTCGCACCTTTTTGGGGCTCCAGCAGCGATAGGAAATCCGCTCGTCCCAGTGGCTGGCCCGCTTTGGACATTCGCTTTCTCAAGATCGTTTCAAGCAAAATTGTCGACGACAATTGACGCAAAAGCTTGTGCTGAGGATTCTCGCTAGCCGCACTTGATACTTGTCTCCCAGTGGGCCTCTCACTCACCTGCGACCCAGCACTCACCGTCGTCCTGGATGGCTCAAGTTTTGGAAGTAGACTTTGAACCAGGCAATTATCATTCAACAAGAGAAATAACAATAATATCAAATATGTAAAGGCAGGGAAGATAACCAATGAGAACAGATTCTTCATGCTTGGCAGTGGGCTGTTATGTGAGAATTTTCGATCGTCATTGTGAAAAGCTGATTTCTTCTTCTCATCGCTTCTACTTTGCTGCTTTCTTCTTCTCTTCCTGAAATGTTTCGACGACATTCTCAGCTTATAAGTCTGACATCGATTGGATTTATCCACTATATTCATCTTATCCATCTCTATCTCATTATTGCATACTATCAACTATCACTCTCAAAAAGATACAACGCTCGCTAAACGGCGACTGGCAGTAAAATAAATGAGCCTTTTCAAACTCGCCTATTGTCTCACCTTCTCTTTGGGTTAAAACGATTGGAATATTGATTCTCCAAATGGGGATGGCAGCATTTGTCGGCATTGGTTAGATTGTCACGCGAAAGAAAACCAAACGCCATGTCTACAGACGGAACTCCGAAATACTTTTGCCGGCCTAAATAGATAGACCACCAAGTCTGGTCTTGGTGGGCTAGTGGAAATCGTCTCTCGTGTCGAGCTGTCACTTGCGCATGTCCGAACTACATAGTTGGCCTGTTAGGCCTGTTGGCTTGTTAGGCAGCCTTTTTGTGCTGCCATCTCTTGGACTCGGTTGAATCCATGAACGCCGATCCATCAGACAGTCTGATTCAGACTGCCCTCCGAGGCACCACCTGTTGTCGTGGATACAAATTAGGCGGGCAGCATTTGTTGGGGGGCGTGTTTGTACACAAACTTCGCAGCGGCTCGAGCGGTCGAGTGATGGAACTTCATCGCGGTTGATGATGCGAAGTCAAACTATCTTGGTCATGTGACTTTTTTATTTAATCAACAGGTACCGTCTCGACCAAGATATGTCCTTCCAGTGAGAAGCTTAATCTCCATCTTCAAAAAAGGAGAGATGGATAATCAAGCAAGACAAGAATATATCAGGGCAGCTGTCAGTTTCCTTCAAGATCCCAAACTTGTTGGCAGTTCGCTTCAAGACAAGTTAAAATTCTTGAAAAACAAGGGTCTTTCCCAGGTGGAGGTTGATGAAGCCCTAAATCTAGCCTTGATAAATAGGAACCAATCTCACAGCTCTAGGTGGAACTTTTTCCTAGTTGTCGGTTTATTCGCCGCTGCTTACAAAATATACCAGGCCTACGAAAAGAATTACGACCAATCGGCCAGTAAAAGGACAGAAGATGTGAGCAAAAGGGAGGGAAAGGAGGAGAGATGTGCCGAAAACAAGGAGAACATGTCTTTTGCAGAGATACTCAAGCAAGTCTCGGAATTGAAAACTCTCTTAGAGATACAACAGAGGAGCATTCAAAGGGAAATCCAATCGATGAAAACACTTTTACTTGGTCATGAGAAATTTGCGGCACCACCAGCAATACCAGCTTGGCAATTAAAGGACGCGGAGACTTGAAGATGGCACCCATTCAGGCTCAATGATTGCAATATCCCTCATATAAGTTTTCTTCTCCCCTTGGTAGAGTTCCTTAAAGATGACAAATTCTGGGTGCAGCCCTTTCAATACTGAGTCGGAACTGATATAGACTGGATCATCACATTGCTTACATTCATAGGCACCTTTCAGTTTTTTCTTGGGTTGCTTACCATCATTTTCACTCAACATAACCCTGTCTTTGTCTGGCAACTCTCCGTCCTTAAGCTTTCTCGCTACATGATCGCTAAAAGAACCCAGAAGGAGTTTACGTAAAATTCTACACTGAGATTCGGATGGTGCTTTGAATTTGGTTAGCTCATCTATCTCATATTTCAGATTACTCTTTGCTTCTGTAATGAGTTGCCGTCTAAGCTTGTCCGCTTCGAGTATAGCCTCGGGTCTTATCCCATTTTTTGTACATGATTTGATTGAGAAATCATCGTTTTGAGACTCGATGACAGCCTTCAGCATGACCATGAAATCGCCGAGTTTCTTGTGGCCGCCCTGCCCAGCCCACTCCTTCCTGAGATCTTTGGATTCACTTGGATTAACGAACATTTCGCGGACTGTCATGGCAGATACCAAACTGATCACATGATGAATTGTCTCGGGTGGCGACACCACAATCATACGAGAGCATCTAGCTCCGATAGAAAATTTTGACATGGCCAATCCTAATTTTGTAGGCGTGGATGCATATTCAGTCTTGTGAAGGTCTGCATATCTGGCGTTTCTATACTTGCTGTCGTCTAGGGCGCCAATGGCAATCAATGTCTTCTCCGCTGCCTTAAGTGCTTCAATTGAGGGCGGCGTCGGAAATGGAAAATTCACAACATTGTCTATGTTCATTGCCTTCATCTGTAGGAGCACATCTTCCACTGGTCTGCTAAGTATCTGTGGCTCAGAGAAATCATCAAAATCGTTTGTGAATACAGCTGATGAGTAGAGTCTATAACAATGTCCAGGACCCATGCGACCAGCTCTACCTGTACGCTGCTCGGCAGAGGATTTTGATGTCCATGTAGTTATGAAGCGAGAGACACCAGTTAATAGATTGTATGTCTTTCGCTTCTCCTTACCAGTGTCGACCACGTATTTAACATTAGGAATCGTGATGGAAGTTTCGGCGACATTTGTTGCTATCACGCATAGTCTTCTACCTTCCGGAGGTTTTTCGAAGACGGAGCGTTGTTTCTTGAGGGGCAGCATAGCATACAAGGGAATGCAATGTAACATCTTGCATTTCTTCTTCAAACGGTTACACAGTATTTTAACATCCATTTGACTAGTTACGAAAACCAAAATGCCGCCCGCCACAGGCATCTTCTTATCTATTTTGATCACCTTCTTGAAGGCTGCTTCAAGATAGTTTTCGGGAGTTCTGGCCTCAAATTTGATGGTTACTGGATATTGACGTGCCTCAATCTCTATCACCGGTGGAGGCTGAGGGAATAAGAATTTGTTCTCTGTAAAATCACATACTCTCAAAGTGGCCGACATGATCACCAATTTGAGAGGGTTGCCTTTCTTGGCTCTCAATGGTACGATTCGTGAGAGGAGGCCGATGAGGATGTCTGAAAAAACGCTCCTCTCGTGAGCCTCATCAATAATCAATATGGAATATCTCGATAGTAAGAAGTCATGCTGGCACTCCTTCAACAATACACCATCTGTCATAAACTTGATCTTTGTCTCATCGGAGACGGTGCCAGAGAAACGTATCTGATAAGATACTTCTTCTTGGGTGAGGTTCAATTCTTTGGCGACTCGCTCACTCATGCTGACAGCAGCAACGCGTCTGGGCTCCGTTATACCGATAACTTGCCCATTGAGAGCGTAGCCAGCTTCATATAGAAATTGTGGTAGCTGGGTGGTCTTACCAGAACCTGTCTCACCGGAGATAATAACCACATCATTATAGCGTATCTCCTCAATAATTCTGTGCTCCTCTCCGATGATGGGCAGTTTCGAGCGCGCCTCATCAACTTCTGGACTCCTCTTAACCAACACATAAGTTGCTGGTTCTTTTGGCTTAATCTCCTGCTCTGGATTTTCGGAAGCTTTGGGCTCTTCCTGTAATGGTTGGTCAGTAGTCTGACTCTCTAGCTTGACATCAACTTGGTCTTTATTCTCACCAACGACTTGAGACACCGGCTCTAGAACGACCTGAGGTAAGGGTTCAGCCTTAACTTTAGGGGTAGATTCTGAAAAAGAGGCACCTGGAACTTCATCGTCGGTCGAGATTGCGTCGGTGTCTTCCGAACTAGATTCTTGGGTTGGTTGTGTTGCTTTCTTGATTTTACGTCTCTTCCTCTTGATGAGAGCGGTGGCGTCAAAACATTCAGGAATTCCGGTGCTCACTTTCTGGTCCTCAGCAAAGCGCTTCAGCCCCTTCGTTTGCATGGAAACAGTTGAGTGAAGCAAATTGAGCTCCTGCTCGGAAAGCTGAACTTTCTTGAGTTTTTCCAGAGTATCATTGCGATCAATTTTTCGCTGTTTCCTGAGAACTATTTGTCTGAGTTTTCGGCGCTTTCTCTTGGCCTCTGCCTGCGCCATAGTGTATCAGATTAATAAGGTGAGATATTGCATCAGGTGCAAAAGTGAATAGTCCGGAGAGGTCTCTAATTTAGTCTGTTTACCTTTGCCTCACTTGGCACTCTCGGACCCACGTGGTTCGAATTGCGCAAAATGCAAAGCATAAACATGGGCTGCGCGCAGGCACCAGTGGAAGAGGACAGCTCACCGAGTGGACGCACTATTCGACCGCGCCTCGCAGGACCTGTCCCAAGCAAAACTTTAGCTGCTTTCTGGCTTTGCGCATGCGCAGAGCCAAGCAAGCAACAAGCTAGAGGGGAGGTTCGAAGGAGAAATCTGACAAGCTCGGCGGAGGAGCCAGATAGAGAAACGGACAGAGACAGACAGATAGAGAGACGAAGAGAGAGAGAGAGAGAGAGAATGGGAGAGATTGTTGGGAGTCAGTGAGCCTGTTGTTCGGAGGAAAGTTTTTGCCCCTTGACCGATTGACTGACTGGCCGATAGGGACGATTGAGAGCTCAACAAGCAACAAGAAGAGGTGCGTTTTTCTCAGGCCCATTGAGTGAAAGTAGAATAAGAACAACGACAAGAGAGAGCATCAGGTGGCACAATAACACGACGACAATCACACGACCAAACAGTGTGTGTCCGTGGCCAATCGACTGTCGCCACGAGCCGGACAGGAAGGAGAGGGGAAGTGTCGGAAAGAGATTAGCGGGTGTGTGTGAGAGTGAGTGAGAGAGAGTGTTGGGCTAGTGTCCAGTTTGAAGGGAGAACTATCGAGGTTTATTTCTAGTTTGCTCTCTGTTGCATCATTCAGCGAGCAGCAAGCAATTGAGAATGAGCGGCGATCGAAATTGTTCAACCAATTGGTTGGGAATGACGCGTGCTGGCAGTTTGTTTGATGGTCAATTGGTGGAAAAGGCACAGTCAGAGGTTATGAGTGCTAGTCTTGGGAATTTGGACGGGCTAAGAGGCGAGAAGAAAGTGGGCAACATTGGGCGAGTTTTATCCAAAGCGAAGGGTCAGCCAAATGGAGCAAAACAAGCAGCAGTGAGAGCGAGACTAAAGGGCGCAACAAGCAAAGAGGCGCCTGGTCGAAAGAGAGACCATAGCTGGCCAGTTGGATCAGAAGCAATTGGAAGAGACTTGGAGGAAGAAGAGGAAGAACTAGAAGAGTTAAGAGAGAAAGGGCCCCATGTGATCGAAGCGAAGAGGGGGACCGAGTTGAGTGATGAAGTTGATTCGGGTTTAGTGTTTGCAGAGAGCCCAGTGGAGAGGAACTCAGATGAGAAGCTAGCAAGTGAAGGCAGAGAAGATTCGCCAACCGATCGAGGGGCCAGTATGACATCACCATCGGTGCCAAGACAGCAGAGAAGAGGCGGCCAGACGAGTGGCGGGCAACAAGCTGGAGCTGAAGAGGAGCGGGACGACCGACCGCGAAGGACCTATGGGAAATGTTCGGGCAGCGCGCCAGAGCCCAGGGGACGAACGCGCGCTCTGACCTCATGCGGCGCGCTCCGACAAGGGCTACGCCTACCTGCGGAATTCGGGCAGAGACTCTCAGCGGCCAATGTTTACCTTTCGCGCGCGGGCAAGAATGCACACTATCATGAGTCAATTTTGCCAAAACACACCAACAATTGGTTCTTCAAAATCGCCAACAACAAAATTCTAAGCACACTATGCCTGTTATTACCAATCTGGCTGATGCTCGGCCATGGGCGGCCTTTGGGCGCAATGAGCAGTGCAGAAGCGAGCCCGTCGAGCTTCTCGAGACACCGGCAGGAGTTTGAGCGCGAAATGGCCGATCTGTTGATCGTGTCGCCCCCATTTGCGCCCACCAGGCGGCCCAGCAAGCTGACTGCAAGCCAGCCAGCCGAAAACACAGACGCCTCATCGGTCGCTAGCTCGAAGCTGCGGATGCGCTCGGGCACCTCGATGGAGCCAGAGCATAGGATGGGAAGGAGCAAAGGAGGCAAGTTTGTCCGCGTCAACGAGTTCGACACATTCCTGGACGAGCTGAGCAACGGCGAGCTGG
>Ga0058701_10000324_pt1 | contig 36178 bp, 21 predicted proteins | sample AgamicOrMae_FD_97039 | JGI IMG/M metagenome (GOLD analysis project Ga0058701, IMG submission 97039) | Agave microbial communities from Guanajuato, Mexico - Or.Ma.e | ecosystem: Host-associated > Plants > Phyllosphere > Phylloplane/Leaf | place: Guanajuato, Mexico | collected 2012-06-04
AACTGAGGGCAACTGTTTCACCTATAGGTCGAAGGCCAAGCGAAGGTCTAGTGGGGCGAAGGATGGCGAATTGGACCAGCAGTACACTTACGAGCAGGCCAATTTGGCTGGCACAAACGACGGCCTAGAGCTGGTGCTGAACCTCGAAAAGGCCGAGTACATTTCTGGCTCCTCCCAAGTGGGCGCTCTAGTTATGATCCACCATCCCGATGAGCTCGGTTATGCAGCCAGCGAGGCAACCTTCATAGCGCCCGAGTTTACCACTTATATAGGGCTGAAGATGATGAATATAACACGCTTGCCGGCACCTTATCCAGAGCAATGTGTTGACTCTTGGCCGGCGAAATTCCAGGACTCCTCGCATACAATTAGAAATTCCACCTACTCGCAGCAGACTTGTCTCAAGATTTGCTTGCAAAAAACTATCCAGGCCCACTGCAATTGTCAATCGGCTTTCCTGCCAATTGTTGAAGCGTCGCCAACGGTAAGCACCGGCAATGAATCTCTGGCGGCCAACAGTTCCAAGGGCTCGGGAAAAAACGATACAAATAATCAATCGGCTAACAGTGGCGCTGGTGGTGGCCACAAACAGAGAGTGATTATCTGTGATACTAGAAGGAAACAGACGAGGACATGTGTCAGGGATGTCAACTTGAGGGCCGCCGACCGAGTACACCATTGCGAGTGTCCCCCCAAGTGTCAGGTTGTCAGATACGACAAGACTATCTCCATGGCACGGTGGCCAACACGCGAAGATAACGTCACTTTTGATCGCGGCAAGATGGATGTAAATTTTCAAAATCTTGCCAAAGTGATAGTGTATTTCCAAACGATGACATGCGAGGAGGTGACTCAGCAAGCGGTCTTCAATGCGGCCAAGATTTTCAGTGCACTTGGAGGTATCATGGGAATGTATGTTGGTTTCTCTTTCCTATCAGTGTTTGAGATCTTTGAAGTGATGAGCAGAAAATTGTGGCATTGTTTGCGTGTAAAAATTAGCTCATTGTTCAAGTCAAGATGTGGGAGACAAATAAAGTAGGTGTGCCAGAACATTCACCATCTCAGTGAATCTCTAACCTATCCACGGACGTTCAGTTTTTATTTGAAAGCCTCGGAATGAGGGGACCTGCTTGGAAAAGAAAGATCCATTTCCTCCGGACTCGACACTATACATTTGATTTTGAATCTCATTCAGACTGCCGGCTGGTCTTGGCGAGCGGCGATTGCTGCTGCAAAAGCGCAGAGGACCCTTAGATGTAGTTTCCCGCTCACCATTCAAAGTTTCGCGCGCAGACCGAATGCTACATCATCGGCCAAAATAAACAAAAACATCCAACTTTTCTAGAGGTCCATCTGTCTATTTTTACAATCAAATGCTCTTCACCCACTTCCATTCGACATAGTTATCCCCCACCTTTCAGCTTGAATCAATCTCTGTTTCTCTTTTAACGAGCTGGTTCTCTAAATTAATCATGAGAGGTCGTGATAGGACGGCCGAATTCATTGCAACTATTAATTCCAAACGTGACAAGCCCCAATACATCCAGCAAAAGCGGCAGCAACAATTACAAACGCCAAGCAAAGCTGTCATTGATCCGCAGTATCGAAACCTTATGCGAATCTCACAGGAGTGCTCTCACAAGATAAGGGATTCTTTCGAAAAGTTAGAAAAATTCACACAATTGGCTCGTAAGAGAGCCGTATTTGACGATGGTGAACTGAACAGATTAATAGGTGAAATTAGGGTCGATATCAGTGAAACAAAGAGCCAATTGGACTACTTGCAATCTATTCGCGAGCCCAAGCAAAGGCACACCGAAAACATAGTATCGATTCTCCAGCGGAAATTGGCCAATGTTACGAGCGATTTCAAGTCAACACTCGAGAAGCGATCTAGAAGTGTCCAACAGCAGGCAGCAAGACATGAGCTGTATACAGCCCCTTCGACGAGCTCTAAGGCAAATTCCACTATGTATCAACCTAACGGACCGGTAGTACTAGATATGATGGCCGCTGGATCTTCGGACTCATCCTATCCTAATCAATATGGCAGCCAATCTCAGGAGCAAGTGCTCCAAGGGTTACTCGTTAACGATCATATGGATCTAGCTGAAAGAGCTGATAAGATGCAATTAATAGAATCCACAATTGTAGAATTAGGTACTGTGTTCAATCAATTAGCACATATTGTCCAAGACCAAGGCGAAACGATAACTAGAATTGATATGAATATTAGTGAGACAACGGCAAATGTCGAAGCCGCCCACGACGCCCTGCTCAGGTATTTCGCCTCGATCAACAGTAACAGGTGGCTGATACTGAAAGTTTTTGGCGTGTTATTTTTCTTTTTCATCACATTTGTTATGTTATCACCATAAAGAGATCTAAGAAGTCTATACTGTCTCACAGGCGCGTGTTGATTGAATTTTTCTTCCGTTGTTGTCCAAGAACATTCTCACCTATCGAGACGAATACAATCACGTTATCCAATTTGACCGGCAGCAGATTTCATCAGCCTTGGATCTGGGTCAAGTTGCATTCCATCGAGCGCCGTCGCTAATTCCCCGATGATGGCGCAACCATCCCCAATGCAGGACTCAGACTAGACTCCTTTGCATAGACTGGCTATACAGACCGGAAGCAGTTATAGAAACTAAGGGCAAATTGAAAGATTGTTTCCCTGTTGCCCTTCACTCAGTAGCCTAATCATCTTCCCAGTGAAGCCTTGGTCTTGCAACGCATATCGGGTTACCAAAGTGAATCGAAACAACTGACTGCTCAGATAAACAGAACTACTGAGACTATGGGAGCTTCACAAGCCAACTACTGTTGTTCGGCTGATTCCTTAGCCTTCGGTGTTGCTGATTTAGTGATCGTAATAATCTCTTTGCGCCACTCCATCCCTTTGGTTTCGCTACCTCGCTTCATCCTTCTCTTGTTGTCCCTCTAGATTTGGTGAGATTTATTTAGTTCTAATCTTGCATCATGAAGTATACGATACCCTTTTATCTGTTGGCTGGCTCATTAGCCATAGCCTGCATCGTAGTCACTTTAGAGGCTGAATCAAAAGAAGGTAATTAGATCAGGAAAGAATGATCATTGTAATCTTTATCCAACTCATAATCACTAATCTAATTTCAAACAAATGTCCAATATCTTGATGATTGAAAAAGTTAACGATGAGCAGAAAGTGGACGCTATAAAGAAGCACGTCGAAGAAAGCATTAAGCATTTGGTCAACAAGAGGGCCGCCGATAAATCAAGCACAACTTCTACCACAACAACCTCAACGACCACATCGACCACAAAGAAGCCAAGCTCTACAACGAAGAAGACTAGAAAGTCGAAGAAAGAGTCTCCAAAACCCGACGATGGTGGTAAAAAGGATGATTCGAAGAGCAGCACTACGAGCACTACAAAACCTCCCAAAGATTCGGCCAAGGGCTCTACTAGCACTACCACAACTGGGAAGCCGAAGGAGCGTCTCGATGACGACGATTTAATGAAAAAAATCGTCGACGCTGATCTGGCAGCGGGTGACGATTCAGGCTCTAAGAAAATCAGGATAGTCCATGCGGACAAAGAGCACAAATCCCACGCAGAGGGAAGGGTGTTGGGAAGAGCAACAGCGGCAATCACTAGGTGGGCCAGGTTTGTGGAGAGAAATGGGGAAATCAGAGCGCCATTGAAACTGGGTCATTTCTTGTATACGTTTGAAGAATCAGTCTACAAACTTCTTGGAAAGCCCACAATTGATAAGTTGATACAAGATTATTTGAAGGAAAAACCTAGGTTTGATAGTGAAACGTACCAGACAAGGTTTGATTCGGTTCTCGCAGGAGGGGGGTCAAGCTTCGCGTCACCTAGATTTGGATCCCTCCTTAGGGAGTCCTCAGAAGATAGTAATCCATACCTGTTCACTGAGCACAAGAAACAATTAGGAAGAGGAAGAGAGAGCTCAAAAATCTTCAACTTTGACAAGTGATTGATGAAAGATAGAGATATGCGATTGGGAGTGAGCTGATTTAGGAACGCAAGAGAGACGGACCTAGGGGCACATCCTAAGAAATGATAAGTTAGCGAGGCATAGAGTCTGATCGAAAGATTAAAATTGAAAGCCGATAGTTTGCTCAATTGTTTCGATAAGTCTCCATTCCTTTATTCATTCAGGTTTTCCTTTCGAACAATCAAGGCAGGCAGTGCAATCCTGTCCAAATCAAGTGATCATGCCTGTCCGAAATGTTCGAGAAAGAATGGCTGCAGTTTTTTGCATCCTCGGAGATCGCCTGGATAGTGTTAAATCATGGCCAACAAGTCAAGGCCACTGTGACTGTAGGTCGACTCCAGATATGTTGCGCAACCAACGAAGGTGGCGTAGGTAACCAGTAGCCAAACTCCTACGCTGGAACTCAACTCCCAGTTGTGAAATTTCAGCACTAGGAGCAAAATGACCACCGACAAGAACAGCGTGAAGCTAGTCCATGGCAAGGCAGCACTTTGAACTTCGACCTCTGGCTTCATACCAGCAGCCTTGTTCATTATGCACTTGACCAACCTGAATTGTTGACAGATGGTAATTGTTTTTTTTTCTGTTGGGTCAGTATAACATTTCAGGAGATCAAAGTTATCGCAATAGAATACTATCGATTGGTCTACTTACCATGGAAGACTTAAACAGAAAGAGGCGTCGATAACATTGGATCCAATTGTGTTACAAATGGCCATGTCCGCCTGTGCAGTCTTCTTGATTAAGACCACAGAGGCGATTAGTTCCGGTATTCCAGTTCCCCAAGACAGGATGGTCATTCCGGCAACTGTTTCCGGAATGCCCATCGCCTGGCCAAACAGATGAACCATCCAAACTGATATATAAGTTAGAGCGCCAATAAGGCCGACTGATACGATAAAAGTCCATATTGTCCAGCATGTGTTCTTGAATTTCAATGGTGTTAAAAGCTTCAAAGTCAATGTGATTGGCAATAAGGGAAGAACGATCCATTTTGAATTCAACCAACCATTTTCGTCATGGGCAAAATTTGGGTTCTCAGAGCCAGAATTCATTCTGGTGTCTCGTTTGACTAGACATGCTGAATTTTTAACCGCTATTCCAAGATCGATGCTACAACTGTCCAAATTTGGTTGCGATGCGTACATTAAGTCCGGTTTCCTACCAAGCAAACCACCCGTGTTTTCGTAATTCTTGTGATTCAACCCCAAACGTAGAGGAGTCCTCTCGTCGTTCTCTCGTGGTAGCGGTACGCTCTGGGTTATTTGTATAACTGGATCAAAATAGTATTGACCATAAAAGTTATTGTTTCCATCAGGATTATTACCACTGTCCGGAATTTTGTTGTATTGCCATTTTTGTCCCCCACATTCAGCTATTGCCGAGTCGTTGCTTATATAAGAGTTGTTCAAAGAGTTTTGCAATGAGTTTCCATCTAACGGACTCTTTGATTGGGCGCAAACTATCATGAAAGCCATATACATTACAAAGAAAAGCAACAATATCATTGCTTCAGGTCTAAGTAGACAAGGAATTTGTGCGTGTTTTTTTTTGTTTGTGTCGGGTTAGTTTGATTTATGTATTCTTAACTTATCATTTCGTCCCTCTCGACACGATCTCATCGATCTCAATTCTATAGGACCGTTTCTAAGATCAACTGTTGGGTTCAGCAACGGTCTCATCGTATGATGAGAATAGCGCTTTCCTTTTAGAGACCTTTGAGATTGCGAGAGATGTTATGAGATGGACAAGGAGGAAATGGTTATGACTTTTTAGCTTCATGAGAGGGGTTCATTAGAGACTTATAGGAGGTGGGCATGATCGATAATCGAACGATAGAGGTTTAGATTTTTTGTTTTTGCCTTTCTTCAGAATCATCTTATTGCAAGAGTTCACTTCATGGCTCTTATGTAATCATCAGTTTTCTCTCTATCAAGGTTGACAAAAAGTACAAGAAGTTGTAATTTCCGCTACTTTACTCTTGCTTTTGTTTCCTTTAATTTACGATTACTTGATCAATATATAAAGCTATCGATTTCGTTTTATTTAGAGAGTTCATCGAACGTCTGAATAGATTCTAAATAAGTTGAGAACATTGGTTGCATCATTAATGGCCTAGATCATGTCTACCTCGTAGAGAAGGGCTTAATTGACAGCGATCGCAGCAAGTAAGGGCCACTCAGCAAGTTTTTTAGATTTGTGTGTGTGCTGACTAGACTCACACTACATCTTGTCTTCTGGTTTCTTCATTTATATATATAATAAGATGAGAAAACATTTGAGATGATTGTAATAATTAATTTTTGTCAATGATAAATCACAAGATTGGGTTGAATAATCTGGTACCCTCATTATGTGTACGTGTGCATATGACTATGTGTTAAAAATCATATCTAACACCATCCTAATTGGCGGATGATTTAAGAGTCTGACTACCGGAAGAGCTCTCCACTGTATGACGCTCTTGAAAAAGAAATTTAGCGAGCCTTTATGGCATCACATCGAGTTGGCTCCATCAGTCAAAAATATGCTTGATCAATTTTTCAAAGCCTAAAACCATCTCACCTGCTCACATTTAAAACCCACTCCATCAACCTCCCAGCGGTACAAAACCTCACTCTTTTTGGCTCTCCTTCTCACGCTCCTTTTGATTTTTGGAATCGAAAGCTTTTGAGTTGTAAAGCACACGGAACAAACTCTCATCGGACTACTCATTCCCAAGCCCTAAACCTTTGCTCTTTGAACAATCTGCTAAGAGTTCTAACTGCTAATTCCTCCATTATTTCTTAACTGTTAGGGTGATTTTTCTTTGGCTACTTACATGTCGACCTTGTTGTCCTTGATTATGAGCAACAGGACTAGGATAGTGATCGCATAGAAAGCTGAATTTCTTATCACTGGGATGGGACTAACTGTGAGTTTGCGCGAAAAGGATGCAGTTGCAACAAATGCGCAAACCGCCGGCACTGCAATCAGGTTGAAGCATGAGCTTCCAATTATGCTGCCAGTTCCAATGTCGTCCTCAGTGACAAATACACCAATTAGGCTAGCAAACAATTCCGGAACAGAAGCGCCGAGGGCCATCAGCGTAGACCCAGCGATATCCGGAGGCAGGTCATATGCTGGACGATTGAAGGCGAAATTTTGATTCTTTTGTTAGCCCCGTCCATTTCATCAATTCGAATAGCTTGAAACTTGATATCAGATTTAGATTTTTAATGCAACAATTACTTACTATATGACAATTTCTGCAAGGCTGGCACGAAGTAAACATCGCAAACGACGGCTAGGCCGAAGCAGCAATAGATTAAAACTAATATATAAACGAAGATGAAGTAAGACGCGTTTGTCGTTGTTAGCGACTCAGCTAAATCAAAATCGAGGTTGCTCATACTCTGAAGGCGATATTATTTTTAACTGTTTGCTTCGTGGAATCATTTCCACCGTTTTGATGGGCCTTTTATACCTAATTGGTGATCGTTAAGCGAAAAAGGAGCACGCATGCGTTGGACGCCGAGCTCTGGTTGCTCTCCCAATCTCCAACAATTCTATGACAAAATATAATTGAGGAGAAAGAGAAATGGACAAGATCTTGGACTAGTGTGCCATATAATTCTCGAATCATTTTTGCCACTACCATTCAATGATGGGATAGCATTAGGCTCAACAAAAGAGAACTAAATCTGCCTAAACATTGAGTGCTGAGCAACCTCATCTTCATCATCATCATTCCCATTCCCATTCCCATTCCCATTCCCCATTTCTCCAATAAACGTCTTGTCAGCCACGTCTCTCTAGGCTGTGCAGGCGCTCCTTATTTTCCACTCTTATTTGATGACGCCAAAGAGGCAATTGTTGCTTAGCTTTGGATGAAAAACAAATCTAGAAGAGGAGATAATGATAATAATAATGGCTCTGGCGCATATACACTCACGCGTCTACACGTAGGGACATGAAGTGCCATTGTTGCTCCAAAAGTCACTGACACATTCGGCTAGTTGGCTGACAGGGCTCAAGACAGCAATCCGCTTACTGTATGTGCCATCCCAACAACAATGAGCAATTGCCGGAGAGACACAAGAAGCATTCCTTTAGCTTTGCTACTAATTTCCTTTATCTTGGTAACTAATGGAGATCGAGACAGACTAAGATAGAGGAATCACCACTCAACATCCTCTTCGTCTCTCACCATTCCCATCATAATCACCACAAACTTTCCCTCTTTTCCCCTCATAATTTGTCTCCAATTTGTCCAATTCTAGACTCTCTGTTTGTTTGGTTGCTCGACTGTCAACAAGTGGCAAGCCGAAATCGAGACGAGCCATATGAAGATATTGTTTCATTAGTCTGATCATGTAGAATTGGCGTGTAACATTGGGCTCTGTTAAAGAGACACAAACGAAAATGTGTGCCTATTTTTGGCCAAACGGCAGCTCGTGTTCATTTTTCGCAACGAGACTGCTAAAAGTCAACTACTGCCGAATGCGATTAGTTGATTGGCCGATCTAAGAGACAAATAGTCCATTTATTTGGACAACTTGGCGCCAAACACAATCTTCAATGAGCGGAGAGGGAAACTACTGATTAGTGGGACGAATATTCGGCCATTTGAAGGAGCGCGAACAGAGGAAAAAGTGCTCCCTCATGACGACGAGTTAGCTTTATTTCTCGTACGAACTTTATCCTCCAAGTAGATAATTACGAGAAAGGAGAAAAATGGATCAAAGAGCACAGCTTCAGAGTAGCACTTGTTTCGGTGAGAATGGTATACGTGTTTGAAAAGTCAGCCGACTGACGGAACGGGCGCCAAACAAATTGCTTTATCTCATCAGCCTTGTAACTCTCTGTTGCCTTCTCCAAGATTGCGCAAATATTTCTCAACTTCTCGCAGTCTCACTCGAGGCTACCCAAACGCTCCAAATTCCCACTGCCACCATTGCACCAATCGTGCTCATGATACGAGACCGAGTCTCGCCTTGAGATTCAAGAAACAATACTTGGCGCTGCACTCAGAGACTGATGACACGATCTGATGACATGGCAAGCCCACGACCAAATACACAAAATCAACTCGCTAATTTCTCTCTGGGAATCCACCCTATTCACCTGCTCTCAAACTTGGTGTAGGATGATACAGTTTTCCTCATTCGTCTGGATTTGCTGCAAGTTTGATCGCGTTTCCCATCCATCTCATATGGCACAACTCCATAGAGCACCGAACGGAAACAATTGAAATGTGAAAGAATAACGAAGTTGCATAGTTGGAAAGCTTAACTGGCTATAGCTAAGATCTCAACCTTTGTCTAGAGAACCACAGAAAACCATTAGTTGGGCTATGTTTGCTATAATTTATTTTGATAATCTTTCAGTTGAGATTCTACTTGACTGTCACAGTCTTTCAGTAGTCACTGTTTGTCGCGCTCAGCGATAATATTGTGGACAATGACATTTTTTCTCGTCAGAAATCACAATGGTACCCTTCTTGTCCTTCAGTATGAATTTTCCCTTCAGAAAAAGGATGTCGGATTTCTTGCTCGCATCAGCGAACAAGATTCTTCCCAGCTTATTTGGTCCATCATTTTTTCCATCGAAATCGGCCAAACTCATCAGCAAACAAATGGCAACAAAGCACCACACATAATACACTGCCTTTTTTTCAGCTCTGAAAGGAGACATTGTTGATGGATACTCTTGGCGCTTTGCTTAGTTTGTTGAATTTTCACGTAGTTAATCTTCAATCTTATCGCCACTTGTTTGATTCTCCTCCTCAATTGATGCTTAGTTACTTTGTTCTTTAGTTGTCTGCACACGGACAATCCAAAAGCTGGTGAGCCCGATCTTAGTTATGACTTTCATGGAATTGGTGAAGTGGATTTGTGACCATTGTGCAATGGGATCACGATGTATATATAGCATGACCCTCCTGTAGGAGCGATTGGTCAGGACGGAAAATTTTCACATATGCAAATACCGTCTGGAGACGATGTTGCGTAATTTTCTGTCAAAAAGGTAGGATAAAGGCGAGTCAAAAAAACTTAGCAACCTGCTCTGGTAATGTTAGGCCAATGTGCAGGCAAGCTATTTGCTAGGGTGCAGCCTTACGTAGTGGACGGATCTATCGAATTGGGATAAACGTCTAGTGTCTTAGGTGCGAAATATCACCGCATTCTGACATGTTCTACAGGGTTCTTTGCAGAGAACAGTGGGACGGAAGTGTTTGGCCGTCCATTTGCCAGCTTCTGGACAGACTGCCCTCATTGGATGGTGGCTTTTGCTCCGCCCTTCCATTGATTTGTCAAGCCGTAGATCTCGACGCTGGGCAACTCTCAGCGAAGACAGGCGCATTTAGCTTTCACGTAAGCTTGGTCTACATATGTATCTAGCGCTGAAATTAGTAGAGCAGGATCGATTTGGACATTCAGCTTATCTCTATGGAACTTCGTACCACAATAATAGGCCACATCGATTGCGAATCCACTTTTGTCTGATTCATACGTTGCTCCGAATCCATTGCTCTCGTGGATTTGGGTCCGATCAGGCTCATAGTAGTTTGGACTCCGAGCTCATACAGTTTGCGCGACTTTGTCCTACATGTCACATTTGCCTGGTTGTGTAGTGTGGAACCGGATGCTAGTGTGAGGATGTTTGTCGCAATTTTTAAGCTGTTTAGATTTATCTGAGATAAGCCTCAGTTGCGCTCTCACCTAGCCGACCATCTCAATTGAAATTAAAATTTTGCACACCTATCAAGCAATGATTGGGAAGCTATCCGTTGATTTATGGAGGTAATGCTTGCTGTGCAACAGAGCCGAACGTTGAAATTATTTGGGGCTCTTGCCAAGCGAAGCTGCCGACAAAAATGCGGCCATCAACTTACGGTCAACTATTAAGCCGGAATAGCTAGTGAGGAAAACAATTTCACCTGGCACGACCAGAAATAGGCTTTCGCAGTGCAAACTCTTATCTCTCCCAAAAGGTGCCTAAATCTCGGACCAATCATGCTGGAGCCACTTTCGTCCCATAGTGGACAATAATGTGCATTAGCTCCTTCGGAGACCAAAAATACTCGGACCTGGATTTTGCTCACATCGGCACTCCGGTTCAAACTTTAAAGACTCTGGAGCACTAATCACACCTCTAACTGTAATGCATTCGCTTGCCCTTAGGAGAGTATTTGGGACAAGTTTCATATGTATACCCCTTAATGTAGCTGAACAAAAAAAACGGCTAGACCAATGGTACTGACAAGTACAAGTTTCTCAACTAGCGTGCGTCCAGTTTGTTTGAGTCAGTCACAAACAGTCTAGATATGTAAACCTGAACTTGATAAAACATGCTAAAAAGTCAAATAAATGTTTACAACAATCTGAACTTTGGAGCTGTCGATTGTTTTTGAGGACAATTTAGGTTGCATGCAGTGTCCTCTAGTACCCTTACGGAGCATATATCGAGAGAGAGAGAGAGACGCGGACGGATGAGATAGTTTACCATAGCTAACAGAAGCTTTATCGATCGGAGGGTCGATCGATAGGGTACACCTAGGGATCGGCAGTTCATCAAACGAACATGCTAATTTCCAGCAAAGCACATCGGTCAATTCCACTTGAGACTACGACAGTTGTGTAGCGTGGGCATACTCTACGACACTTAAGCCGATCGGTGGGACATTTGGCCCCTTGTTCAAAGGTAGTCTTACGGTTTGGTGTGGTCAAGTGTGTTTGCGACAAGAGAAAGAGAAAAAGAGAGAAAAAGTGAGGTTTTGCTAAAACTTCATCGAAGGCCCAAGATTGAAAACTTTTGTCGATGATGGCCTCGGATAGACGTTGTTCGTCATGGTCTGAGTTTATGTTGCCGCTCTCTTTGCTGTCTTGGTGCAGCTACTGGTTATTGTTTTCTTTTCCGCTTCTGAAACGTCCGCCTGGTGTATAATGTAGCTCAAGTACACATAAGATAAGAGGAAAAATATTGACATCACCAGTGAGACTAGGAATGTACCATAATGAATATATAAACGTGCAATAAGATAGACTAACGGGATTGAGGTGTAGAGAGTCCAGATTGTCCAGTTGAATAGACTCGCTAAGCGAGGTTTGTAATCGACAAAGCGCTTGTCAAGATGACCAGGGAAACATTTGTATTGATTGAAGTGCTCTTGAAGCTTGTCTTTGCTCAAATATAAATCCTGCAACCATTTAGCGCAAGCCTTGTCGTCGTCTGGAACTGAGTCTATGGAAATCCTTTCGAAGTAAACATGGCCCACCGGTGAGAGACCTCTGCGTATGATGTCGCCAATGTTCATGGCACCACTCTGTTCATAGGCAATCTCAGCATTGTAAAGCCATATCTTTAGATTGGGGTTCTCACGTTTCCTTTGTTTGATATGGCGCATCACGGCAACGAAGCCCTTAGTTCTTGGAATCAAGTGGTATTTGGGTGCAACCATTCCGCGCTCCAAGGCAAACTTCTGGCTGGCTTCGACTTTCTCTTTGGTAAACCTCGTCCCCTCGCAGAAGAAGGTGACAACCATTGGCTCATAACGTAGCATTTGGTCCATTGAGCCGGCAAATTTGTGTTTGTCCTTCTCCCAGTTCCGGTCCAAAAACAGTTGGTCACTCATGGCCCAAGACCAGCCAACCACCGGTAGATATTTGAGATCGCTTTTGAGCATTGCTTTACACGCTGCAGCTTGGCCATACTTATCAGTCACCAGCCAGGCTCCAATCCAGTCTAGTTCGTAGCCATGATTGCCTAGGAATATGCTATGCTCTTCAAAGATTTCGTCCTCCTGCTCCTTTCTCGCGTGATACACCTTCAATTTAGTGCAGAAAAACCAATCGAAGAGAGCAATCACTTGCGACCAAGCCGAATACATAAGGCAATAATTGATTTTGGTGAAGAGGGAAAAATTGATATGTCTCACTGTAAGGTAGTTGATCAATTGGATGAGATTGATGGTCAAACCGCTCCAAAGGAAAGATATAATAGTGGTTAGGGTTAACAGATTCAATAACAACAATCTTGAGGTGCTGACATCTTGATCGGACCCAGCCGGGCCTTTGGGTGCATCGCTGTCTTGCCGGCTATCAGCCGGCTCCGTTTTGCTTTTTGGCACGGAATCTTGGGGAATGATCGAGTCTCCGACGTCCACATGTTTGCGGATGTTTTCATTAGTCTGCTGCTCACTGGCCACAACCATCTCTGAAAGCTCTCCTTCCTTGCCGGCAGCTGACTCAACTCTCATGTTACTTATCTAGGTGAATCAGATTTGGCACTAGTTGAGAGATTGTTAGAGGGAACGATGATCAAGCGATTGGTTTTCATCGGCGGGCCATGAAATCTGATTTCTCTATGAATAAAAGCTCCGTCTGTGCGGCCTTCCTGCTCCGTCTGTGCGGCAGCGATAAAGCCGTTACGCTGCTCCACGATCCCCGCGGTCCACACTCTTTCCACGAGTTTCCCGATTTCTATCTAAACCCTCACTTTGACATCTGGCAAGAACGTGGGCTCCGCCAATTTCCTTGTCTGGCAACCTGTTGATTTTGGTCTCTTGGCAATTCTGGGCAGGCTCTTTGGTTGGCCAGAAGCGAGAGAGTAAGTATCATCAGTGAGGCGCAGCCGAGCTGTTGCCTATCAGGTGCTGCTGTTGCCCTTTGCCTGCGCATCGCGTTGCACTTTGCTGTCTTCCAAGGTGTAAGCCGACCAGCGAGCCAGCAAGTAACTCGACTAGAAAATGACTTTGGTGCCGCCTTAACTTGTTCTCTCAAGACGACCAAGCCAGGAGCAGTATCGAGCCCTCGTAACAGTTGCGCGCGCGCCCCCTCCTGCGACCAGCAGAATGAGCATGCAGAGTGGCAACCCTTCCTGCATTGCTTGCATTCGAGTTCAGAACTCGTCGCCAAGATGACGGCTCGTGTCTCCCAACCTATGAGTAAGAACAGCACTAGTGAGCTCGCTACAATTTATATACGATGTGCATGAGAATTTGGTTCGAGAACCACGCAAACGGGAGAGGCAAACACGCGCGTGAGCTAGCTCAAGGGCAGTGAGAGAGGGTCGTAGGGGAGATACACTCGAACGAGTCAGCCCTCGGAGGCCACGATTCAAAAAGCTAGCAATATTCTAGCCCATTCGAAGGCGGCGAGCCATGAGTGATCTGCAATTGGTTTGTGTGCGGGGTAGTTTCGGTCTCTCTCTAATGGGCAGCAAGATGGAGTCGAAGGCTGAGCGGAGCTGGATAGGCAGGGTTGAGAAGTAGAGGGAACAGGTAGGCTCGAGAACAGGGGCGGTATCGGTCAGCTTGGAAGGTGGTGCTTGAGCGAGAGGCAGGCAGACACGAATGGGAGGGCTTAAAGTGATCGCAAGTGTGCGCAGTTTTCTCGTAAATTAAAGCTTGGACTTTAGGGCTGAATTCTTTGCAAATGCTAGCCTCAGTCCTGCAGATGGCTCTAGTCTTCCATGATCACTACAGACTGATCACTGTCGAAATCAGTGGGACCAAGGCGATCGATTTCGTGGCAATATTATCTCTGCGGAGATCTTGTCTTTTGAATCCAGCTGATTCAAAAGTACCTGACAGCGCGCCTCTGCATCTTGTGAGTGGCCATTTCCGGGTGCTCCGAGGTTGCAGCGAGAATTCATAGTTGTCGGTAGATATAGACTGATACAAAGGGTATGACCCATTTTGTCCTATTTATTGGAGTACCCTCTCATTATATAGTGACTCCGCGTTCAGAGACGCACTCGGACCGATCAGGCTGGTGCTCGGATATCCATCTGGAAGAGAATTTGAATCCGCTCATGCGCATAGGGTCGACGTTGGAGAGAAGGAAGGAAACAAACTAAACTCAACGGATCTCTATTGTCCACATCAGTAGCCTTGATCTTCTTTTACTTCATCTTTTTCATTTTTCTAGTCTAATCATTCCGGATCTCGCCTCTATTTAAACCAGCTCTGAAGAACGACGCGAGAGTTCCCCACTTTCCGCTGCTTATCAAAGAATTGGCGTGAAGTACTATTGTCGTTCTTCAATGCTGGCTTAAATAGAGGCTGCATTCAAAATGAGCTATTCTCGAAATGTTCAACCAGGAACAACGACACAGCGAATCCGCGTCCGAGAAGAGATTGCTTTCTAGAGAGCCACTATATCTTAGTCGGCTTTGCTTGGTCGACAGTTGCTTATCTAAGACTCTACTGTCCTGCAGGTCGAGAAAATTGTTCCAAACGGCAGCAATCATGAGTCAATGTCGCGCCACAATCGAGATCATGGAGTTTTATTCTGGGGCAACTTTTTCGACTTGGCCAACCTACGCGGAGTCTTGGGAGATCTGCCACTCTTCATCTTGCCACTCAGAGTCTTGGCGTCAGGCGCAGAAGAATCTGGCGGAGATTCGCTCGGTGTCTTACCTTTGGATTTAGGCGACCGTTTGCCTACTTCACTAAGATTTGAGCCAGTAGCTTTGGAGGTGGACAATTGTGGTGGACTAGCAATTGAGCGATTGGACTTCTGGTCACCGCGGACAGATCCCTCCCCAGGGGATTCAACTGACCGCTGGCTGGAACCCTGAAGCCCAGCTCGGCGAGAAGCGCGTATCCGTTGGACGGGACGCCGGTAGCGGCAGTAAACGACCGCCAACACAATCAGTGAAGTTACAACAAATGCTGCTATTATATAATATCGCATCATATTATCTCGAGCACTCTTATGGCCGATTGCGTATTCTTCTGGTAACTCTATGCGAGAGTTCAGTGGTGGAACGAAAGTGTACTCTTCGATCTTCTTCTTCCCACGCGGTTTCTTAGCGGATAAGAGGACTCTATAAGGATCAAGTTGATATTTGGGAAGCGGTCCTGAAGTTTGATTCAAGCCTCCCGGCTGACTATTGAGATTTCTAACTGATTGCAATATGAACTCGCTCGCCAAATGTTCCACTACTGGTCCCACCACCTGTAGAATCTTTTCTCCAGTGCACTCTCTATCCATTGGGTACTCCTCAATGAGCACTCTGTTCGCCAATGTGAAGAAATAGAACCTCTTATCATAAAATAGGACCGCCTTGATTAAGAAATACATCCAATCAACCACGTGAAGTGGGTGCTTACCATAATCAGACCCTGCTTCAGCTAAATTATCAGTGGGCTCAAACACGCGATAAGCGTACTGATATATCATCAATAGTTTTCTACAACCGTTATGATCATAGTATACAAAATCTGCAGGCATCACATAGTCAAAGAGCGAGCCAGATGAACACCTGTTACTGTCGAAGGTTGTATGTGTAGAGTTCTGATTGAAGAACTCACCATCATTGAGTATACATCGGTGGTAGTATGGCTTGAGTTCGTTCATTTCAGAGGCCCATTTGATACCAGCCACATGCAAATAGATCTTTGTATTCCCTTGACCATCCTTGAATTCATATAACTCCATTGCCTCAACATTTGTTTCTCTGTGTGTCTGTTGTATCAATCGTTGTGGTACGTACTTTTCATGGTCTTTTCCGGCTACTCCGAACTTCTCCACAGCATCCAGCAACTTTAATCCTCGCGAATAATATAGGTTGGATCTGAAATGAGTGATCGATGAAATCATTGAACTTTTGAAATGTTTGTGTAGGTCTACCAGCGCCTCACTTGTGCTAAAAGAGTCCTTCCAATCTGGATTTGATAACTCAAAATCAAACGCCCACGGAATGACAGTGTTTCCAGGCCTTATGCAATTGTGATCTGCAAGGGGACTTTGGTATACTATAAGATTATTAGCCTCGTCGAGTAAATTGAATGCAAAGCCTAGTGTGCCGTGACCCAAGGCAACAATTTGATAGTAGTTATTCCTAAACTTTTCAGGGCAAAACGCAAGAAATTTGGTACCATTCTTCTCATCCCAGACGCAGATTCCCGTCTGGGTATAACCCATACTGAGCGCAGTCTTGTACTTAGTAAGCGGTCTCTTGTCGAACCCCTCGTAATGCCACAAGTTACAATGGTCTGCCATTGAATAGAGAGCCGGAAACTTGCGTATGTTTTCTTTGAGGGCTACGATATCATCAGAGCGCCAGTAGAATTTGTCGTACGCCAGGGAACTGTAGGCCCGTTTCGGAAAAGGCTCGAATGGGTTTGTAACGTTAGGCTCTATGGGGTTTTCTACGATGAATGTCGAGTTGTTGAGCGTGTAGAAAGTGGTGTCATTTATCAGTGTCAAACCATCCATAAGACCCAAGATTGTCATATTGGGCTCTGCCAAGAGCCGCTGTGCGGATACAACAGCGGCAATTAGTATAAAATTTGCATTCAAGCCGCTCCGAGCCATGATTCCTAGTAACTCAATCTCTGAATAGTGGCAGTGGGATAGATTTTGACATTGAAAGAACGCATACGCAGGGGACGGCAGACGAGAGTCCTCCTACGCTTGACCGATGCCGATGCATTGTCACACTGACATGAGTTATGAGCTGAGGGTGCCTAATAATGCTGAGAACACTCTTAATAATATCATACTTTGCAAGAATGGCTGGCTGTTTCGGTGGTGTCAGAGACCCGTCATGCTCGTTCAACGGATCCAACCTTAGATGAGTCTCGAGAATCTCGAGTCGAGATGCCTGAAGATCTGTTCTTGGGAACGCATAGCGTCTTCGCGTCTTTTTCTCCTGACGCAGATGTCTTTTAAAAAAACGGAGCGGGCGCCTCCACTCGTTGTGGAAATAACGAGTAAGATAAAATTTCTCCGGATGGTAGTGGACATATGCCTGTGTTATGCTCTCCCCATACGTTAGGCCCACAATCATTACTGCTGCGCATCCAATCATTACTCGGGTGCAACCCTCTGAACCTTGCGGCAAAGATAGGAACTGATTTAGAAATCCTGCCTATACCCAGAAGAGATAGTCTGTAGGCTACTTCCGTACAGACCGGATGTTGATAAAAGTGAAATTGATCCGAGCACAGGTGAAGCGTACATTATGCAGTGTTTCCCGAACTGAGTGCTTGCTAACTTCCATTTCCAGCCATCGAGGTACACCCTGGACGAGGGCGGATTGATTTGCTGTCCGAAAATCATCCGTGGCAGTTGTAGGATTGTTCACATGGCCTCTAGTCCGGGTTTTCTGCCCTTCCGTTAAACTCGGGTCTAGGTTGAGGATTCACTTCCAAGGACCGCTCTTAGAGCAAACCGCCTGCCGAAAGTTGAGCAAGATTGAATATGAGAGACCCAAACACGAGAGACGGGTGATCATCGCGAGTCGTGGTCATGTCCGTCGTGCTACATGAGATATAGCAGTCGCGGTCGCACATGCCTCTTTGCCGCATAACCAGTGCTTCTTGTGCTCGTATTATCAATACCCTCAACAAGCAATTGTACAATGTAGGAGAGTCCAGTCAAAGCGCATTTCCTGTTCTTATCGTCTTAACGATCCCATAAGCGAACCCTGAGCAAAATCGCAGCGAAAGTCTCAATATCTATGGAGAAGCTGATCTTGGCGCTTTCTCCTCCAAATGGCCATATTCTCAGGGCCAGGGAGAGTGCCTCATCAGATGGACTGCTCATTGGAAATGAGCCCCGGAATACAATTGAGAAGTTCTTGTTAATTAGCCCGACCGTCTTGAAACATATTGATGGTTTCCTCAGGTTTAGAGTTTCCTTCTTAGAGTCAAGACGTATCGCAGGAATTGTGAGGAGGGGCAGCTAGTTTAGTTCAGGTCCATGGCCCTCTCGAAGGTAAATCCGGGTGGGAGTACATCTCATCCGAATGACTGGCTTTGCAAGATGATTTGAAACTACTACGAGCAAGTCCGTGTTTTGCATCAATGCTGGGACAGCCCCAGGGACACTTTCGAGGTCCAGCATCATTCATCATCATTCGGCAGATCTATCCACCTTGTAGGATGGTTCGAATGTATCCTGATAGACTTATATTAGTGCTCAAGACGCAACTCGATCGTGTCGGCCGAGACATCTGAGGATTATGGTCCGTGAAGGATGAACCTTAGCTGCAATCAGAATCCGTGCGAGAGAGCGTCGTGCTAGCACATGAAATTTACTCGTCAGCGTATTTCCATTCGGTTGGCGAGTGCTCAAATTTGTTGACTTTTTTCCGCAATGTACCCGTTTCCCTGGTGCATCTATTCATGATAATGCTACTATACCTCCAATCTGAGCGAAATCAAGCCCAGAATAATGGAGAGAAAATTGATTTTAGAGTTCGATAAGAAGCAGAAACAACAAAAGAAATCCAAACATCACCACCATGGACACAAGGATTCAACTAGAAACAAGGATAAGAGGCCGAAACTTGATAAAGAATTGGCCACACCATCAACATCCTCGTCCTCCGCCACTCTATATCGTGATAGGGCGAAAGAGAGGCGAGAGGGCATAAACAAGGATTTTGATTTGGACCCAGATGATCTCATTGTATCCAATCCAATAATAGATGGAGGCCAGCAAGTGGATGAAGCAGAGTTGCGTCGCCAACAGATCGAGGAATCGAAATATTTTGGAGGTGATGTTGAGCACACCCATCTAGTCAAAGGCTTGGATTTTGCACTTTATGAAAAGATGAAAAACGCTCAGAAGCAGGCCGAAAAGGAGGAGGCCAACTCTCGTGTTTCGAGCCGACGATACGCCGATCGAGATCTCATATTGGCGGGTAGTGACAGTGACGAGGAGGAGTTTACCCGTGAGGCAATAAGAGCGGCCACCGCTAGTATGACCAACAAACGACAGATTGACTTGGAAAAGTTGAGAGAGAGTGAAATGATAACTTGTAGGACTGCGTTGGCACGAAAGATTCTCGATGCTTTAGATGAGGAAAAGAAGATGACTAAATGCGAGTTATTCATGCCTGGCAGGATGAGCTATATATTGTCTCTTGATGAGGAGATAGATACACAAGTCACAACGATTGTCAGAAGTAAGGCCGAGCAGGCCGAGACTGAGGAACCTGTCAGTGAGAAAGAGTTGGCGTTTGACCAGCTGATCAAGATATTTGCCAGAATACGTAACAAAAAACAGCAAGTCCATTAAATTCTGATCAGAGGTCAGCTGATTTTTGTTTGTTTCTGAGCACGGTGCTTATTTTCGGAAGACTTATATCGAATGTACAACATGGTCATCGGTCAAACTTTTGGCAATTCGGACGCTTTATTGAATATAGACTTGACGCTTGCCTAGGAATCTGCTACATTGAATGCCTCCATGATCATACAGCTTGTTTGTGATAAACTGCCTCAATGGAGTCAAGCTTCAGAGGCAATAATTCACTGGCGGATGGCAGGGTGAGCTCCGATCTGTTCCGAATTGCTTCAGATCCTCTCTCAGGAGTCGAGTCTAGACGGAGCCTTGAATTTGGGCCCTCGGAGATCTGATCGGAAGTGGATCGAGCCCCGAGGGGAGCTGTGAGTCCGCGTTGCTCGTGCAAAGAGATAAGTCTGGCCGTCTTCTTGGGCTTCGAGCTGCACTGCTCACTGCAGGTGTCCGGCTCGCAAATATCGCACGAGCTTGCCAGTTGGGGTTCATAGAAGATCCTGGCCGCCTTTCTCGGATCGTAATAGTCGTAAATGTACACTGGCACGGGTTTGTTGTTGCTTACTCTTGTGGATCGATGAGCTGGAATCGTGAAACAAATCTCCTCGTTCCTTGTAACTCGCTCCAGATAAACGATCACTTTGGTTTCACCCTCCTCAGTGTCCACTCGCTTGATAGACTTGTATCTTCTCAGACCGGCCAGAGCCTCGCCGTCCGCCACATAGCCAGACGGTAGCTCTACCTCGACGACGGCCATGTTGCTCATCTCGCCTGCTTTGTAGAAAGTGCAAATGCTCAGCTGGAGATAGTTGATGGTGGAGCTCTTGTCTAGAATTGGGTTCAGGAAGAAGGCTGGCTCTTCGGCTGAGACTAGCAGATTGTACTGCCAGGAGACTTGGACCACAGCGCTGCCACTTCCAGTCGCAATGATTTGCACCCAAGTAACATTGTCGGCTAGTCTCAATTGCTGCTGTACAAGTGCATTCGATTGGCTGATATGCAGCTGGTCTACACTGTTGCGTGCTATTGCGCCCGCCACTCTTCCCCTTCCGGCAGGCCCCACTTTGGGCGAAACAATCTCAATGTCCAGCGACTGCTCACCAGCTCGTGTAGTTTGGGCAAACTTGGCCAATGCCTCGATGACCAAGGCTGTGTCTCGAGTGGACGAGAAGCCCCCATTTGAGTTTTGGTGCTCTATGAGCCAGCGCACCACTGGCAGCGCCCGTTCCAGGTCGTTCCGATGGACGGCGCTGAGCAGTGCCCAGGCGGTGGTTTCCAGAGACAGACTGTCTGGTGTAAACAAGTGAGCAGACTGCAGACTCTTCACAGGAGGCTCCTTGAGTGGGGGCACACTTGGACGCTCTCTAGATCTCGGCAGACTAGCCTCAGTCTCACCGAGCGACTCTGGCTCCGTCTGCAGTGTGGAAAGCATCTTGCCATCGCTCTCAGAGGCACCCGTTCGAGCTGGAGGCCACCACATTTGCTCTCCATCCTCCTGGACTAGGCCCCACAGTTTTTCGTACGCTCGGTCGGCCTGTTTCTGCCTGCGAGCCAAGTGCATGGCGTAACAGATAAGGGCTAGCTCGTAGCTCGACTCGCTAGACTCTATCTGTTGCTCCAGCAAGGCCAGGCCTCGCTCGATGACTCGCCGCTCCTCATCACTGGCCGCAGGCTGGCCAGGTTGCACCACATCCGTTCCCTCAAGGAGAGCCACCAAGACGTAGGCTGTCAGATGGACAGGCGAGCGCTGGTCTCCAGACTGCTGCAGAGGCACCGGGCCCACCGGTTCAAAGCTGCCGTCTGGGCGGCCCAAGCTGGTCACGTAGGCCGAGGCCTCGCGGACAATCTCCGGGTCGACGCTGATGATTTGTCGAGCCTGTTTGAGTGTCCTGAGCACATAAGCAGTGAGCCAGAGCTCTCCCTTTGTTTGCTGGTTGGCAAAACTGCTGAAGGAACCGTCCAGGTTCTTGTAGTTCAATTGGCGCTGATAGGCGGCCTCAATGTTGGCTAGTGCTCGCCTGCGTTGAGGTTCCCGCAAACGATTGGTGGCCTGCAGGTAGTTGTGGATGGCAATGTTCGGCACCAGATTCATGAGGTTCTGCTCGCCCGAACCAGTGGGCAGTTCCAGCAGGTGGTCCACGTTGGCCAGACTGGCGCCCAGGAGATCGCCAACTGCGGAAACTTGCACCTTTTGCGAGTCTCTGACCGCATTGGCTGGCACCTGGATGCTTATGTTGCGCTCGAAGCGTCTCGACTCGTCGGCTCCTTGCGACTGGCCGCCCAACTGGACGAGAAAGGCCCGATTGAAGCGCTGCACTTGGCCGCCCGGACGAACGAGCAGCTTCTTGGAGATTGCGTCGCCTGCCAGCTCGCTCTGGGCCACCATTTTGATCTCCGTGTGGCCCGACCTCTTGGGCCTGATTAGGTAGGACACGGAGGCGCCTCCATTGGCTGGCACCCTGACCGATCTGGACTGGCTGGTCTGGTTTGAGGTGTGCTCGTCTTCGATGGAGTTTGCCGCCTCCACAAAGTCGAACTCGCCCCTCGAATTGTCCAGCGTCACTTTGGCGGTCACTGCGCGTTTCAGATAGTTGGACACGACCGCCTGAATGGTCACCGTTTCGCCCCTAATGATGCTGAACGGAAGGTTCAACCTGATGAAGAACGGCTTGAATGCACGAATGGTGGTGGGCGGCTTGCCAGCGCCCAGTTGGCCAGGAGATAGACCTAGTCCGTTGGCCTCGCTGAGCGCAAAAGCGCTCACTTGCCAGCTGGTTATTGAGTCTGGCAGTTTTCCACTGAAGCTCAGCCTTCCACTCTCGTCCGCTGTCCCATTTTGCCACAGCCAGCTCTCCGAAAAGTCCCTCCTAGTCTGCAGGCCGCTCGCCCGTTTGTCCAAGTGGAAGTCGGGCGGCTGGATTTCGTGTTCGAGCAGCTCGTTCTTGAGCACAATCTTGGAGGCCGACTGCAAATTGGCTCCCTCAGACGAGGATCGGCCCTCAGCTTCGGGCGAGCCAGTGAAACGGTTGTTCGTCATCAGCAACAAATGGGCCGCATCGAACAGGTCGTTGGTCTTTCTCGCCAGCGGGCCCTTTTTGGGCGCCGCCGTCGATGAGGGTCCAAAGCGTTTGCTCTCGTCGAGCACATCCTTCCACTCAATGTCGTTGCCTCTTTTTAGCAATAAAATCGACTGGTCGATGGCCAACACGCCGACCAGCGAATTGGGCTTCGTGAACACGTCGAGCTCCACTCGGTCGCCCGGCTTGGCCTCCTCTTTGCTTGGGGCCAGCTTCACGAAATTGCCCATGAAACCGGCCACCTGAAGCTCGGCTTTGTCGGCAACAATCTCCCGGTTCTCCTCTCTCACATAGAAGCAAACTATTTGCGACTCGGGCGCCATTCGTCGCTCCACCTGGACCTCGAACTCGTGCTCGCTCTTGTTGTTGGCCTGCGGACTGGCCGCCCAGATGATGTTGCCGCGCGCCATTCCCTGACAGTGGACCCTCTGCATTGGTTCGGTGGCCCTAAGGTGCACCCTCAGTTTGTCGCCCACGTTCACCCCACTGTTTCCTGGCCCACTTTGGCCCACCGAGTTCCTGAAGGGCGAGCGTCGCTGCAATTGGGGCAAACTGACCTGCAGGTAGTGTCCACTTTCCGACTCGAAGGCCACCAGCTGGCCCAGGAAGTGGGTCTGCGACCTGTAGGAGGCTCTGACGTTGAGCTCGCCGGGCGTGGACTCGTGCTCGCCCAGTCCCACTTCGAGGGGGCGGCCCAAGTAGCGTGCAGGCGGGCGCTTGATCTTGCGTGGAACCACCAGCTCGTGCTCTATGAGGCCGCCCACTGGCCTCAGACTGAACTGGCCAATCGTCTGGTTCAAGTGGATGTAGCGCAACTCAACCGGCGGCCCATGATCCTCCACCGGCGTATCGTCCTGGTAGGCGACCTTGTATTGGATCAACTGGCTGAGGCCCGGCTTGAACGAGTCACTGTGGCCCCTATTGAGGCGTTCAATTTTGACCGGCTTGCTGTACAGCAACATGGTGGCTGTCCTGTTGTACTTGCGTCCAGTTAGATCCTCTTCAACAAGGGCGAAAAATTCTATCTCGCGCTCGAAAAAGTCCACCTCCTGCCGCAAATGGTCGCGCACTATGTCCACCTCGAAATCGGCCTTGCCAGCCTCGAGGCGGGCCCCATATTGGCGCTGCTCCAGTGGGCGCGTGTCGATGTGTGCAAAGCGGACCAGAGGTTGCACTGTCAGGGTGACATGGCCGCTCACTGGCTTCCCATAGGTGTAGGTGGCCCGCACTCTGGCCAGCACCTGCGACTTGTTGTAGGTCGCGTAGGGAGGCAGTTCAATCTGCACATCGAAGGTTGGCAAAGTATACTGGGCCACCACGAACGATTTGCTCATCTTTTGGCCCCTCGCCTCAACGACGATTGTCCACTCGCCAAGAGTGGGCTCATCGCTTAGGGCAAGCTCCAAGCTGAGGAGACCTCGGTAGCTGGACACTGCGGTCCATTGCTTCACGTGATTCTTGCGCGCGTCGCTCACCGTAACATTTATCTCCTCCTTCAGTGACAATGGACTCAAACTTTCGCTCATGAACAGGGCCCTGAATTGGACCAACTCGTTGGCCTTATAGATTGGCTTGTCTGTCTGGATAAGAATGCTCAACGATTTGACGTGATACAAAACGGGCGCCTCCTTGTGGAAGTGCCAACTCCTGTCGACTGCTTGTGCCGTCACATCGAGAATGTACTCGGCCTCTGGCCAGGCGCCGATGGGGAATTTCACCGTCTGAAGCTCGCCCGATTCCACAAGCACCGAGCGGGCCTCTGTCTGTTCCCGGTCTGAGTCTCGACCACCAATCAGCTGCAGTTCCACACTGGCCGGCTTCTCACTGTTGGCCAAGCTAATCAGAACTATGTAGTCACTTTGAGGCCGCAAGTACTTGGGCGCAACCACAGTGAATTGTTCGGCTCGCTCTTGGTTCTCAATTTTGAGAGAGGTCCCAGGATTTGTTTGGTTGGCACCAATTTCGCCTCCACCTGCTCGCACGATAGACTCTGTGTCGATTTGGAAGCATTCTAGTCCAATATTGTGATTAGATGAAACTAAGACTAGAAAGAAGGTTATCCACATGAAGATTCGATGTGACAACATGATTTGATCTGATCTGGTGGAGGCACTAATCCTTCTAAATGCGTCTCTGTCCCGATGGGTTATTGCCTCTTTTGTAACTTGTTGCATCTCCTTAAGTCTGAACCATGATGGGATTGATTGTAGTCTATAATTAGTATGAATATGATTATGGTGCGTCCGATAATCGCGCAGACGTCGCCACTAAGCATAGGAAGTTATTATCTGGCATTCAGACTAGCTATCCACGAGAAGAGCTAGGCCTAAGAAAGTCTCTCAACCCGACACAAACGAAAGGCACGTCACGTCTGTTTCTGGGTGCTACAAAACTTACTTACCTAAATTTGATTGAATGCTCTAGATCGATATGATTTATTGAGCGCTGCGAGATCTTGCTTGAAACTTGGTCCTGAGTCGAGCACAGTTGGTGCAAATTCTGAGATCTTGAAGAAACGCTTATTGATCAATCATTGCTAATCGATGTTCGCCCCTGTATGGTAAATTTCTAGTAACTTTCCGTTGAGTTTGTACCGTTAAATTGTCGTGAATTTGGTTGAATTTTTCTCCTCATACAAGGTAAACTGTTGGCTTCATGTTTACCCATTCAAACTCCCATAGATCTCTTCGACACAGTGAGCCTCAAATAGCATGTGGCTAAAGGCATGAGCTTTCTGGCCTAAGTTGCAGATTTACTTCTGCATTTTTCAGTGCCTTCATAGAAGAAAGAGTAACTGTTTAATGCAAAGGCTTAGAAAATCGGTTCCCTCGCAGTTTCCTGATCAGCAAGCTTGTTGATCTTAGTCGTCAAGTAATGATGTGGGAAAATTTTGCGTTGGCGATGGCGCTAAGATGTTTACCACTCAGACAAAGAAACCATAAGTACCATAATTGGAGCGCAATTGAGCTTGTGGCAAGGTGGCATTTTGCTCACTCGTGCAACATCATTGAGCTATCTCGCCTATCGAGACTGATGCTCACCAGTCAGACACGAGCCCGAACCTGTAGTCAGGGAATCCTGCGGCGCCAACCTGGGCGCCTTCGGGGCGACAAAGCAACGAGCATAGCTTCCCCGTCTTCGCAAAGACTGTTTTTTTCTCCCATGAGGGGAGAGTGCTTTCTAGACAGTCCGTTTAACAAGTCTGATGCTCGAAGCGAATAGGCGGAGCTCAGGAGAAAGGGGGAGATGCGTTCTGGAGAGTGCACAGGTGAAAGGTGCAAGTTGCATTTTTTCTCGATTGCAAGAGAGCAATGAGTGGAGTGCAATTTGTTTCACTGTGATTCTGATCTTAGTTTTGGAGATCATGCACGCGCCCTGCCAGACATCTCTCTAATAGTTCACAATTCTAATTTAGTAGACTTATGGGCTTGGCTGTACTTGAGACGTCGTCGACGCCAGAGAGGCTCCGAAACGTCACTCCTCGATAGTCACTCCTCGATAAAAGGTGAAACTGACTCTCGATTCAAAGCTGAGGCTGCATCGATTCGAACTGGGTCGTCCAATTTCGTTAGGATTCATTAGATGAAGCCGGCCCCGCTAAATTTTTTGTGATATTGGATTCGTAACAGATATCTGATCCGTTTGAATACAATCTGTTCATAGGGGGGACACTGTCTAGCCGTTGCATGCATTTAGATCACAAACGCAGCAGGTTGCAATGGAAAGCTGTGCAGATTTCATTCAATCTGAGCTCTGCAGGACTTCGCACGAAGCAGAACTCCGAAATCGTCACGAGCTGTCCTGCAGAGAAATCAGACAGCCAAATCTAACCGAGATGATCATCATCGAGGCAACAAGTAAACTATCTGAGACATTTTTAATATACCAGTTGTCTCAAATATATTCCTCCAATTAATCAAATATTCTAATTTGAAACACATTCACTTCACCTCATATCAACTACCGGGTTATTGTGGTCAGGCTCAGATTATAGCATGGCTCCAACAATACCTAAATTATGTGGCGTGAAACGATCTATTTTTTGTACCCTAGTCAGCACATGGGGCATAGTCATGCTGGCCTCAATGGGAGGCCTTTTATCCTACAAAAGCTTAGCCTTCGTTGAGGATATAGCCGTCGAAGAGTTTGATCAGCATCAAGGAATTCAAGCCTTTTATACAGAACAAGATCACAAGTATGATGTTGCGGCCAGCAATTGTTACATGGCCGCAATCATGTATGCCGCCACATTCCTACTCTCTCTATATCATTGGACAGTTTATCATAAGAGAGGCCTCGTTTGATCTAGTTAACTTTTTAACCCTGTTATTACTCAAGCTTGTATAAATTTATTAGTCAAGAAATCTGGAATTTCCATTCAACTCAACCAAATGTCACTTTTTATTCTTATATTTTTGCGCCCTCATCTTAGTTTGATTCAGTTTGTCCTTGAAATTCTCGTAAGTCTTCGTATAATTATCCCTATCTTCCGACTTCTGGTTCACAGATGGAACTTTCATCTCCTCAACGACGTCACTCAGTCTCATGGAGTTTGGCATTTTGTGGGCAAATTTAACTATCTTTTTGAATTGAACTAGCTGCTTTGTATCCACTAATGTGATGGCGGTTCCTTTGTTACCAGCCCTTGCTGTACGACCAACTCGATGGGCATACCAGGTTCCACTGGGTGGTACATCATAGGATATCACATACTCTATGCCCTTTATGTCCATTCCTCGTCCCGCAAGATCAGTGGCAACAAGAACATCAATTTTACCGGCTTCGAACTCGTTGATTATCTTCTGGCGTGCTGAATCGGAGACGTTAGATGAAAAATTTGCTGCTCGAATCTCGTCAATCTCGTTCAAGAACATGGTTAGCTCGAAACTTTTTCTTTTCTCGTTGGTGAAACAGATAACTCTTCTGTACTTGAGTACATATAGCGTATACCACATCACATATAATTTATCCTTAGTTTCAATTATGAACATCTTCTCTTCGAGCTGCTCTGGTATCGCTGTCGTAGTCAGAAGTTCACTCTTTGTGCTAACAGTCGTAGGAGCCTGACCAGGGGTTGGGGAGCCGCATGGGGTGCTTGCAGCACTACCCAGACTATTGCGAATTTTTGTTCCGGCGAGAGAGGGTTTTGTAGCAAGAAACAGCCTGGGTTGAAACAAATTCATGTGCATGAGAACTTGAGGGTCACTCGATAACGTAGCTGAAAAGAGTAACTTGTGGATAAATTTTGAGTTTTGAGAATTCTTGAGAGCGCATCCATTGTCTGCCATGAGACAGACAGAATCTGACTCAAAAATATCAATGCAGTCTTTACTCTTGATGGCATTCTCGTGCGTGCATGGGCAGTCTAGTGTCAATGATACCACAGAGCGTTCAACAGTACTTAGCCAATCGTGATGATGGTTTATCATCAATTTATCAGCCTCGTCCATAACAAGGATTTCCAATTCTTTGAGTGAGAAACCTGGGGACTCTTGGATTAGATTTACTAATGCCCCGGGAGTGGCCACTAAGATATCAACTGTGCTGGCATATTCTTGATCGCCCATGAGATCATCCTGGTCTATTCTATGCTCACTGGCCATCTTCCGGAACAGGCCCCGCTCGCCGATCTGGTCGCCGACGGCAACGGCGCAACGAATATGAAAGGGTTGTATAACTTGCTGAAACGATTTAAATACTTGCTGGGCTAGATCCTTACTTGGGAGCACGACCAAGACTCTGAGAGATCTTCGAAGACTTTTCTTGAGATAATTTACAATGGGTATAACGAATGCTAGAGTCTTTCCAGATCCAGTAGGCGATGATACACAGATGTCGTTGGAACGTCTAAAGCATCTGGATTGAAACTGCCTCGCTAAAACCGGTATCAAACACTTCTGAACTGGGAACAGCTTTGCTATACTCAGGTTTGTCTTCAGATGCTCCAGAAGATCTGGATCAATGTGGCTCGCAAACGAGTCAATATCTTGGGAGGAACTGACGAGGTTCACGGCGGGGAATTGTGTTGGTTGGGACAACCATGTCGGTAGTCTTCTTTCCACCTCCGAGCGCCTCCTAATATCGGCTTCGTTCAGTGCAGGGAATAACTGATTCTTGGTCCCCACTTCAGCCATTTTGATATGGCTTTAGTGAAGGTTTGCAATATTTAATTGATCGCAATCGGCGACGGGATAGCGAATTTCAACTTTCATGCTTCAGGCACTCAACATTCGCAGAGACAACACGGAGCCGGCCACGTGCATTCCACGTCGAGAAGCGCTCGATCTCGCATGCGCAAACTCAGATTTTTGATTGCATCAGATTGGACATTTTTGGGGTCTAATCGGGACTATCTATGCCAGCCCACGAGTGAGCACGACACATGATGGAAATTTATCGGACAAGGATAATCACCGGGCGATTATGGGAGCGACGTCACTTCTGAGCCATCCATCGTCTTCGCGTGGAACTGTGGCTGTCAGGCTAGAGGACTACATCCCTTCCTTAGAGTAGAGATGAAATTTCAGAGCTAAGATTGAATAGGTTTTCGTTGTTTATTTTAACGGAATAAATCTCGAAGAATGTGTCGCACCAATACCTGGCCTACCGTGCTTGACTGGCTTATAAGTAATCGAGAATTCTCCGAGGTAGTGACCGATCATTTCGGCCTGATAGTCAGTTTTTAGGGTTGAGTGTTGTGGTTAGTACTCTTGAGCCAACCGATCTGGAAACACAAAAGCATCGTGTGATAACACTTCTACTCACCTTAACTTCGACCTGGTTGAATACACGACCGTTGTAAACTCCGATTATGGAGCCAACCATCTCAGGTAATATGACCATATTTCTGAGATGGGTCTTGACAATAGCTGGTTTCTCCATCGGGCCCGCCTCCTTTTTAGCTCTACGAAGTTTCTTCAGCAATGTCTGGGGCTTTCTTTTTAACCCTCTCTTCAATTTCCTCCTGAGTCTGGCTGGGAATAGTCGTTTCAGCTCATTTTGACTGACCTTTACGAGTTGATCCAAGTCAACACCGCGGTAGCTGAACGTCTTGAATGGACGCTTCTTTTTTATCTGATCCTCTCCGGCCATGCTCGAGACACAGGGGTGACGAAACAGACGTTCAAGGCACGAATTTAGTTTTCAGTAGAATAAATGACAGTTCTATGTATAATTGATGGGAGCAGGGATAGCTTATCTTCCCAATACAACGAGTCGATTTGTTGTCTCAAAAATCGCCGGTGTGCGTTTCGGACTGGCACATGCGCACGGACTTACACTTGTTACGCCGGTACCAAAACTTGGCTCCGAACATTTTGATGGCTTCGTTTACTCTCTTACGACTGAGATCTCTCAACCCTATTCGTCTCATATATGTGATGTGTCAGTCTATAGGGAAAGAGATTCCTCCTGTAGGCTTAAACATGACGAATGCCTGTGGGTTGCTAGCCGGCTGAACGAAAAATCGTTCCTTGTGACGCCGGGCTGTCCACTGCCTAGTTTCTCGCTGCACCTTTCAAGCCATTGCCGTTTGCTTTCGACCCAGATAAACTTGAACCATCCCTTGAGGATCCGACGACGTGTTACGAAATAGACCATCAGTTTTTGTTAGCTGATTGATCTTCATCTGGTACCGTCCTTAAGATCTCATCGGACTTACCAGAAATCGCTCGTAGATGGCGTGGTGCAAACAAGTTCGGGGTCCATTAAGACGAGCAGTTCGATTGATGGAGTTCAAGAGACTAACTCTTGACGTTGAATAACCAAGTATGAATAATCCTTTGGCTTTGTTCCACCGAGACATTTGACAGTCGAGTGATTAGACCCCGACTCGTTCTCACGTCATTTTCGATAGTTCACAAGAATGCAAATACGTTCTGAGTTGGAGTCGGCAATTTCGATATAACAACGAGGACTGGCACCAGCGGGAAACGGCGGAACAGGGCCATCAGAATGATATTCTCTTGGGTATCGTGCTGATAGTTGGGGGTAGCTGCGCTCAATTGTTTCAAAAGGCCGTTGAGTGACCCACTTGAATAGGCGCGTATAATTGTTCCGCTATGCTGCTGTCAATTTACCGATTTGGCTTGGGCACATAGAGGTTTGAAATCGACAAGACGTGTTTGTCAGCAACTCGGTCGAGGATATCAATGATCTGCACGAATATCATTTTGCCAGAATCGTGATTCAAGAAGATCGCAAACTAATAATTCAAAGCATTGCTCGTATCTGGCAAGTGGTCATTCAACTAGTATTGTTCGACGAATAATGATGTGTTAAAGAACGTGATGCAACTCATTTAAGCGCCTTAGGGTGCGCTGTGTTAAAATACAACCGACACAACGGAGTCTCCGCTAAAATCCTTCATCTATCGTGCTGTTTGGTGTGGTACCAAGCGAGCAATGACGAGAATAGCTATTGTTTTGGTCGGATGAAGCAAAAAAACAGGATCTCCATGGTTGGGATCTTCGAGCAAACGGGAAAAACGAGCCCATTTCCGCTCCGTGTTTTCGTTCGAGACTCAGGGAATATCATGGGCAGCTTCTTCATCTGTAGATTAACTGATGCCTATTCCGTGACCGACTGAGAGGAAGTCTAGCTCTAAAAAGAAGAAGTTCTAAACACGAAATGCAGTCATAAAATGGGGGAGCTTGCCGTACGAGCTAGGAGCTGCTTGTAAGAAGCTCGCGTAAATCACTTGAGCGTTCGAAGCCATGATTTCTTGTGTTTAACAATTCTCTCGTGGCCTCTTTATGAGGTCTTGCTCGACGTTGATATTTTAATTATCCGCGTGCGCAAGATCCTTAAGCAGGAGCTACTGCAAAATTTGTACCTCTCAGCCGAATCTTGTTTATTGAAATACCTAAGTAGACTAGAGTGACTTAGTGCTTAGCAAAACATGGCCTCGCAAACGCTCGCATTACAGTGCTCTCAAGCAAGACAAGATCAGTGATTCACTGGTTTAGATAGCATCTCCCCGGCTGCAATAGCAGCAATCTATTAACCATAGGAGCGGTATGAGCTTGTTTTCATAAACTGTTAAGGGTCTAACCTGCGGCTAGCTCATAAAGAAAAACAACTGAGAGAGGAGGGCTAGAATCACAGTCTTCTGGAGGTAAAAAAGTCATGAGATCGTCCACGGAGGTGAACATAAGGGCGGAGTTTACTGAGGACCGTGACTCTTATAAGCTGTCCAAACCTGACTTGCAAGCAGCGCCCATGAGCTCTGGTTCGTATATCACCCAACGAACGCAAGTGCTTGGATAGCACACTGCCGCACAATCCGCCTCTCTCTCTCTCTTTCGTGCATTGTTGTTGGCTGGATATGGTGTTGCAGAGGAAAGAAATCACATTGCATCTAGCACAATGCATTGTCCCCTTGTGATCTCATTCACCTGCTAGCATTCTGGACAACTGCGACCTGAATTCACTGAAATCATTCTCATCACTTCATGTCCAGAGTGCCCTCAACCAAGCTTACTCACTTGGTAGGAAGCTAACTTACTATTAGATCAGCAGTAAACATTGGCTGTTGACAAATCATGAATGCACAGAATCATGTGGAAGGCCCCTCGACTCTCAACTGATTACTCACACCAAACAAGTTGACTCACAATTGTCAATTGATCCATACATCATAGCAATAGATAGTGTAATGACAATCTAGTGAACTTCAAATTAGGACCCCCATAAAAACTATCAACGCGACCCCGTCTCCATTTAGAAGAGATGACCAACGAATGGCAATGTACTAATTGCACATTTGCAAATCCAGCCCTTCAATATACTTGCGAGATATGTCAGGCCTCTCGGGGTGTTCTAGTCATAAAACCGCCCGGTTCATCGAGCGAGCGCCGCATCTTGAACGAATACATATTCCGCAACGAGAATAAGCCTCAAAAACATGACCATGATCAAAAAGCAACCACAACTACCATATTGAACAGTGAATTAGACACCAGAGCACGAAACAATCTTGCCCTTGAAAGGTTCATTGAGAGCATTGAGAGCCAGAAAAAGTTTGTGGCTACAGAACCGCTCAATGGTGATCATAGCAAAAGTTATATCGCGCCATCTTCCAGCTCCGATGAGAGTAGGGTCCAAACTGAGAGTAATGGCGATACAGAATTGGGCTCGAGTGGGCTCAGTGGTGGTTTCAGTGAACCGACCGAAGGTTTGAGGTGTGCCGAGGAGGAATCGGCTCGCTCTGTCTGGCTCGAGATTGTTGACTTCTGCCGTTCGACAAACATCGAATTCATCGATGATTCATTCCCACCAAAGTTGAGCTCACTATTGTTTGAGTCTCAGATAAAAAAATTGGCACAGCTCAAAGAAGATTCCACCCCGCATGCGATTGGGCCAACCTTAAGCGACGACAAGTTATTGGACTCGGATAGGACCGAACTGGAAGAGGAGAAAACACTACGTTTACTGAGGAAGGCCATATGGTTGCGACCGAGAGACATTAAAACCCGCTCTTCGGACCAGCGCTACGAATGGTGCGTCTTCAGAAACCCAAGGCCAGCCGACATTAGTCAGGGAATATCTGGCAACTGTTGGTTTCTTTCCGCCTTGGCCGTCCTGGCTGAGCGTCCAGATTTGCTGAAACGGGTGATGTTAACGCATAAGATCTGTCCAGAGGGTGTCTATCAAGTCAGACTTTGCAAGGACGGCCGCTGGCAGGTTATTCTGATCGACGATCTCTTGCCTTGTGATCCATATAAGAATCTACTATATAGTCCTGCTAAGAAAAAACAACTCTGGGTGCCTCTGATTGAGAAGGCATTAGCTAAAGCTCATGGCTGTTATGCAGCATTGGCCTCGGGTAGGTCCATCGAGGGGTTAGCCACACTAACAGGAGCACCCTGTGAGACAATAACATTGCAACCAAATGTTAGTTGTACTTCCACTTCACCCTCAACGACAAAACCGCATTCCAACCATCCGAATTCGACTACAAACGTGTCCCCAGACCACTTACATGATAACGACGCCAACAATGAGACCACTCATCAGCACGTTGAAGAGATTGACCAAGATCTAGTTTGGGCCCAGCTACTCAGCTCAAGAAGTGCAGGGTTCCCCATGGGTGCTTCATGCGGAGGTGGTAACCTGCAGATCGACGAGGCCGAATATGCAAGAGTGGGCTTGAGACCAAGGCATGCTTATTCGGTTATGGATGTCAGAGATGAAGGAAATCAGCTGAGATTGGTAAAATTGCGTAATCCCTGGGGCCATTTCTCCTGGAAAGGCGACTGGTCTGATGACTCCCCTTTGTGGACTAGCGAATTGAGAGCTATGTTGATGCCTCGAGGGGCCGACGAGGGGGTATTTTGGATGTGTTTCGAAGACGTAATCAAGTATTTCGATAGTATTGATGTTTGCAAGATAAGAGATGGATGGAACGAGATAAGACTTGAGGGTCTTTTGCCCACTAAGAGCACAGACATTGAAAACATTCCCTTCGTAATATTGACCATAAATGAAACCACCGAAATCGATCTTAGCCTATTCCAATCTAGTCGCAGAGATACGCTTCATGATACAGAACAAACGATCAATCCTCTATTACAGCAGCTAGATTTATGCATATTGGTATATAGGTCCGCGATAAAGCGGGTGAAAATCAATGATAATAACCGTGGGGATCATTTTACGACAGGCAAGACCTCCTCATCCATGCAAGAAATTATAGAGATTGGCTCGTTGGTTGACTATAGCCAGAGGCAGGTGAGGAATTTTGTAGGTTGCTCACTGATTTTGGAACCTGGGGAGTATGTCATCCTTTGCACAGCTTTCAATCATTGGCAAACTAAAAGTATACAGTATTCCCAAGAGTATCCCAAGTTTCTACTTTCAGTACACTCATCAAAACAGCTTCTAGTCGAGACCTCAAGACCGAGTTCTTATATTCTAGCTGATGCAGTGATAAAACTCGCTATGGCTAAGGGACAGCGACATCATGCTCGTGAGGGTTTAACGGCCTATTATCTAACCAAAGGGTGGTCGGGGCTAGCGATTGTATTGGAAAATCGTTCTAAGCAATACTACATACAGGTCGTTTGCGATTGTTCACGTAGTATGAATATAGTCTCATCACGAGGAGAGCTTAAGACTGTGGACTGTATACCGCCTCTCCATTGTTTGGTTGTTATTGTTCTCACTCAGCTCGAAGGTAGTGTAGGATTTTCTATCGCCCATAAGCTCACACACAGAGTTTCTGTTTCACCTGGTCTACACGATTGGGGCCCTACAGGTGTGAACCATGTTCCTGCATTGGACACTATCACCTCAGGTCTGCACTCGCCTAGACCACTATGAACCGGATCGAGTATCTAATAAAGAGAGGCAGAGAAAGAGCCGATCATTCCGTCGCTAGGATAGAGTTTTTAAGGTCTCCAAATCTTGAACTATACTAAACACGTGAATCAGCAAGGAAACGTCATTCATTGCTCGATAGCTCGGCGCGCGCCTAACGCGGGAATGCGCATGTGACGGCATGATTGCATTCACCTGACACTGTTATGTTGAGCTCTGCCTGAGTATCGATGTTATGCTGAATTTTTATACATCTCCTCACCAATTTATACCCCATCGATGCCGACAAAAACCATTGCAAAATGATTAACGGATCAGGACCACACACGACAACACTACTGAAGCCCAAGTCGTTGAACAATGTTCTGGCACAGGCCAACACTGGCGGAGTGAGATGTACATTATTGTTGAATTTGGAGGGTTCCTTGTTGGCCCATGCTGGTAGTTCAAGCACCGAGGCGATTACGATTGCTGCTCTGGCGAGCACGATCTGGAAGAATTATCAAAGATATGGGAACTCAGCCTTGCATGAAGATAGACTCAGAACAGCTGTGATCCAAAGTCAGGATGCAAATTTGATAGTTAGAAATCTGTCAAGTGTACTATTGTGCATATGCTCCAACAGCGATGTTCCTCTTGGAATGCTCAAATGTAAAGCCAAGAGTGTAGCTGACTACTTGGAGGAACCCCTGGACATGATACTGAAATCCTAGTTCAGACGCGTTATCCCCTACGCTTCGGACCACCAGAAGTAGAAT
>Ga0058701_10000325_pt1 | contig 36174 bp, 29 predicted proteins | sample AgamicOrMae_FD_97039 | JGI IMG/M metagenome (GOLD analysis project Ga0058701, IMG submission 97039) | Agave microbial communities from Guanajuato, Mexico - Or.Ma.e | ecosystem: Host-associated > Plants > Phyllosphere > Phylloplane/Leaf | place: Guanajuato, Mexico | collected 2012-06-04
ATTATTTTTTGCCTAGCTCAATTGGTTGCGAAGATATTGATGCTTGATTATTAAGGTGTGAAAATCGTCTCAGAATTTGAAAAGAAATCGTTCTGCGGATTCAATGGTAGAATAGCGCACAATGGCAACAGTGCGCTAGCCCGCAAGAGCGGGCCCGTACAGGGTAGGAAGGGTCCAATCTGTGTCTCTTCTGAGGTTTCTAGCCACATAACAAGGTTTCCAGCCTGCTCCTGGCATGCATTTGATACAGACTATCTGATCATCTGGCTACAACATGTAGCGGTCTTGCCGCAAAGTGTGGACTGTAAGAGGCTCCGATTCGTGCAACAAGCATCCAATGCACGACCCCGCTTGCTAGCCTGTGGGACCCAGCAAAGGTCCCACACTCTCGAGTAGCCTGCAGGACTGCTCCAAGCCGGCGTCTGATGCGGACTACGGCATCATCTGGCCACAAAGACCAGCCACCTTGCCGCAAAGTGGGCCACTGTGAGACTCCGATTTGTGCAACAAGTGTTCAACGAAACCCACCCTCATCAGAGCTACTATATAGCACCCGTCTCGCCGCCTCCTTCCCTGCATCCATCCATTCAATAAGCAGGCTATAAGCTCTGCCCTGTGTCTTTGATCGAGCAATAGGTGAGCTCATGTCAACGATTAGCCTCATACAAGTGCCAGATTCTCGCAAACCCTATCCAGTGCCTCCTCACACGCTGGCGCTTCGAGGAATGTGTGAAATCCAAATTTAGAATCCGTCTAGTAGTTCGAATTGAATACCTAGAATCATGTATGTCAATAAAAGCGTGCAGATCAGACAATCCGGTCCAATAACAATCATATCTTTGAGGCAAAAGCCCAAAAATCGAAATATACCCATTGAAGCAGACGATGGCCCGCCTTCATTCAATCAACAAGTTGGTCCCTTTGGTCTTGGCTATTACTATAGCCATAGCATCGGTGGCTGCCGTCAACTTGGATAAAGATCTGGACAAAATTTCAACCTTCTTGCGAGGAAGAGGGACAACGGACGATGCTGCCTCCAACCTGGAACTCCTGAGGTCGCATAAAGACCAAATTGGGGGACTCACGATCCACCTTTTGCTCGAAATGGCCGATGGGGAGAACTGTGATGGGCGCAGGGTCGTAGGCAATATCAGGAGGTATCTGGAGAGATCAGAGGACTCTAACATGGGAAATCTGTTGCGCTATATCTCTAGAGTGTATCTTGAGCGCTGCAAGTCTGACTACGAGCACAAGTTGGAGAAAGCGTTCTCCGAGTTGTCAGTGAAGAGGCGCCAGAAGTTTTTGGGCCTGTTGAGTGATGAATTTGTTGAGCGTTACGAGCAAAACAATGCGCCCATAGTGAACGATCTAGGTGTTAATACTCAGCCTGGAGAGTTGCTCAACAATTCAGTCCCTCTTTTGGTAGAATACATGAGAAGTAAAGCTCCAAACTTGGACTTGAAGAAGCGAACTCACGTGGCAAAGGCATCATTGCTGGTGGCCAAGCCCCTAGCTAAAGGCTGTGTCGTGTACTCGGCGAAGGCCTCCCCATTGATGGAAGAGATGAGGAATCTCGTTTCGATTCTCGGTGGACCTGAGACGAACGGAGTTCTGATGAATTCCAAGAGCTTCCGCTACAATGTTTTCCGATACAAGTACTGCGAAGAATTTACGCGGCTTAGAAAGTCAAGAAAGTGGCGCGCTAAGATCAACGCAATCACCAGATCATTGAACATGGAAGGTTTAGTTCCCACCAGGCACAAAAGAGACCCGATGGTGATTGCTCTTGTCGCCGTTGTGGCAATCGTGGGTGCTTTCGTCATTTTCTACTTGTTCCTCAGGATCGTGGCCGGAACAAGCGAGGGATTTACTGCGGTAGCACCGTTGGGCTGATGGAAGTTGCCTCAGTATCAGTTACTTTGTATTGCGATGCCGCACAATACTGAGATAGGTCGCCCAGGATGTCTTACAAAGCGGATAGAGCGATTAGTTTCTGGAATAAAACTTGGAAGTGACATGTCTGTGAATTCTGAAAGTATGCTTCTAGTTGTGTGAGGTAGAAACGTTTGCGCATATCAGTTGTCTAACTAATGTACTATGGTGTGATGATTGTATTTTTTTCCATTCAGCCCCCATTCGCGCACCAGGGGCCTCAAAGCGTTTAAACATTTTGCTCTCTTGTGGATGCATTATTGATCCAAGAGGCACAAATAGGCATACAATCAGTGGTGCTACTATACTGTTACAAGTGTGCAAAGTTTCATTCAGCTCACATGACTAGTTAGTATGCAGTGCGAGCTGACGATACTTGAGCAAATTGTCAACAAGGGTCTCAGAATCAGAATAGCCCTATTCAATGTGAGATCAATTTGGGATACAACTATTCCCGCTAGGCTACTGAATTTTCTACACAAGCTACAACAATGTATACATAAGCTGCTGACAGCACACACAGCCTGATCATGACTCTGCTCGCTCAACCGAAGGCCCCACTAGCAATTGAGGCCCCGCACTCTGGGGCCCACAAGGGTCAAGATTGTAGCCTTTGCAAGACGGCGCTCTTTAGCTTGCATATTGGTGGCTCAGTTGTCACAATTTGCATTCCCTACCACATGACAATTGTCCATTCTGGTGGAGCTTAGAAAAATAACAAATATCTCTCCAGTTTCACAATGGAACATGTTAGCAGGCTAATCTTTTGCGTACAACAATCCAAACGTCTACAAAGTGCATGACAAATCGCAAAAGCACAATGCAACCGCTAGTTTCTCCATAATGGAGCTCAACTTTACAACTTTGAGCCCCACCAGGGGCCGCGCTAAACGCGTTATGATCAAGCGGACTGCATACTCGTATAGTGTGTGTATTTTGCAACATATTGATATTATCATTTTTTGCCTAGCTTAGTTGGTTACGAAGATATCGATGCTTGATTGTTAAGGTGTCAAAATCGTCTCAGAATTTGGAAAGAAATCGCTCTGCGGATTCAATGGCAGAAAAGCGCACGATAGCAACAGTGCGCTAGCGCGCAAGAGCTGGTCCGTGCATGGTAGGAAGGGTCCAATTTGTGTCTCTTCTGAGGTTTCTAGCCACATAACAAGGTTCCCAGCCTGCTCCTGGCATGCATTTGATACGGACTACAGGCTCATCCGGTCAAAACAACCAGCCTCCTTGCCGCATAAAGAGGCACTTTAAGAGGCACCGATTCGTGCAAAAAGGATCCAATGCACGACCCCGCTTGCTAGCCTACTGGTTCAGGCAAAGATGCAACACTTCAAAGAAGAATGCAGACATGCTCGAAGCAAGCGTCCGATGCGAATATCCGGGTGATTCGGCCATAACAACCAGCCACCTAGGTAATGTCTTCAGATACAGATACCGCGAGGAATTTGCAAAAATTGGAAAGATTCCCAAGTAAGCGAAAAAACAATTCGATGAATAGATCGTTTAAGGCCGACGGTTTGATTCCAGCTAGACAGAGGCGAGACATTCTAGCAATCACGCTCTTCACAGTCATTGGCGCCATTGGCTTGGCACTGTTCACCGACATCTTCTGTAAGACAGCTCCAATTGGAGATCCCCAGCATCTGTTCACCCAGTGTGAGGCATGCATGAGTTGAGCATGGATGCCAATTCTCCATGAATGCTCGATATCAATTGCGGGCCATGATCAAAATTCACAAAGTACCATTTGGGCAGTTTCCCAAAAATCAATCCTGACCGGGATTTTCCTCATTTCGACTGCCCCATTCATGATTGTCCTCGAAAGATCTCTCGGAATCATCTGGACAAGAATCAAATGGAGAGATTGTTGAGTTACACTCGAAATTCCTTTTATTAAATTCACTCCTTTTTGGTATAAACTTTCATTGCTTAGCGACTCGAACGATTATAGGAATTAGTTAACGATTATTTATTCTTGTTTCCAAGTTTTAATGCCTGCACGATGCATAAATAAATCTTTTGGTTGGTTCCATGTGGGAAGATCATGAGATTACTGCGGTAGTTATAGTTGATTGTTCACTGGTTGACTGGATAAAACGGTTGCCTAGTAGTGGCCGTAAGAGGGCTGGTATGAGGGCTGGTACGAAGGCTGGTATGAGGGCTGGTATGAGGGTTGGTATGACGGTTGCTCATAGTAGATTGGCTGTGTCTGCTTCAAAACTCTGCTCGAGTATTAAGTTTTGGAGTTAAGAGGATGGATCAAGGAGGTTAATCGACGGTTGGAAGGATAAGGTATCTTCATTGCAAGTGGGGCGCAACATTCAGACAATCTTAAGCGCAGACAATATGATGCCTGCATATAGTGCCGCACTTGTTTGTTTTTACCGCCGAGGAGCTACTTACGGAACTGGTATTGGAATTGGAAATGGGAACAGAATCTTCTTGCCTCCGTGGAGAAGAAGGGCCGCCATGATGGCGTTCTTCATCATTTTCTTCTTTCCCGCCTCAACACCCGTTTGCTGGTTGCTGAACAGGCCAACCAAGAGCACCAGGCTCATTATTGTGGCAACGGTGAAGATTTTGAATGACTGCATGATGTGTGTCTGTTATGTGGATGAGGTCGATTTTTGTGACTTGATAGCAGGTGGTTCTGCGATTCTAGTGTCTGTGCAGAGCGCTTATTTAACTTGCCGTTATATGATGGTGTAGGTTTGCAAAGATGCTCAGCTGGATGACAAGGTGAAAGGAAAGGAAGTGCACTGTGAACTTGACTGGTGAAGATGCAAAAATGATTCCAGATATCGGACACGAGTCTGCATTTATAGTAGCCCTCAACAAGAGTAGAGCGTCAAGGCGGCTCGTGTTCGGCCAACATCCTTTCACAACCTGGCCAACGGCCCAGCGACATAATGAGCAAACGCGCCCCCACTCTTAGGATTGGTCTAGTTCTTTACACATCTCTCGGTGGCTCCTTTTGGACATCAGCTAGCCAGACAGACAGACAGGCTATGCTGAGCGCGTGCGCTGAGAGTACCATTATCAATTTGGCGAACGCGCATCCACTGTTGGAGATGGAGAGAGAGAGAGAGAGAGAAAGTGAATGGGTGCCACCTAGAGTCTGGACAAAAAACGCGCTCGCAGGAAGTTCATGGGCTTGATTATCGTTTGAAAATAGTCTGCCATCTTCCAGTGGCGAGCTGCATTGTGGCTGGTCTGTTGCAGGCTAGCAGGCTGGCCAAGTTTGGTGGCAACGCTCTGGCATAAGTTAGGCTGCCGAGGGGGAAAGGAAAGGAAAGCAGAAGAGGAAAGTGAACGACTTTTGCTTCGGTCCAAGCGGAAGGGACACAGACGGCCAAGACTGGGCATCAAAGTGGCTCACACACACGAGCCAACATAAATTAAAACCAACGCACTATTAGGGATAGGAATCTCCTTTCCTCTGCTTTGTGATGCAGTGGTTCTCGTTGTTGCATTTGGTGGCTGCCATTGATGACGCCGGGCTGGACCATGGTAGCCTTGTGCTGTAGTGCGGTGGTCAGTTGTTCACTTAGTTGTGTTGCCTCTGTAGCTTGGGGCTAGTTAACGGTCGCGCGGGCTCACAAATGGCCTTTGTGGATGATGCGACAGAGATGATAAGAGGCAGGCAAGGAGCATCCCACACACTCACATCTTTATGAGCTGCGCACTATAACAATCTGGCTGTGCCGAGCTGCTGGAAGCCAAAGGCAAATGGGACGAAGCAAGAGAGAGAGAGAGAGAGAGAGGAAGAGAAGCGCCCCAAGTGATATGAGTGTGTGTTTGTTTGTTTACTCGCTCTCCACTTCGCTTTGGCCATGGTCAGTGCGTGTGTATGCAGCGCAACAGGTGCACCAGTCAGACCGCAAGCTGGAAAAACAGGGGCGGAAGGACCAGATTCGGGCTTCCTGTGCAGAGGGTGAAAATTGTTGGCCAGTAATTCCTGCGACAAGTTTTCAGATAGAAAGTGAAAAGAAAGCCTGGCTGCTTGTCTTTGCCTTGCAGCAACAAATGGCGCCTGTCTTCTTCTCTGCCCACTGACCTTAACACCACCAGTGTCCAGCATCGTCATCACACACACACAGTTTCCTGCCCATCCATTTCTGCCCTCATGCATAAGCTACTTAGACCATGCGAGAGTGAAAGAGCACGGCCACCACCATTCAGCCACTGGCCACCTGCCGGAAGCCAGACTCAATGGGGCTAATTTCGCCTTAGTAGTGAAATCTTGATATACTCTGGCGACTTTCTCGTCTCTTGCTTATCGCTGCAGCTGGCGCCAAACGTGTAGACCACGTTTGGCAAGCTTGGCTCAGCCATGGCAGCTGGGAACGCTCCAACAGTGGCGAAGTTCAAGTTCTCAATGGTTCCATCAAGATGGCCGATCTCGTTGGCGAGTCGTCCCTCTGTGCAAGTGATTAGATCTCGTTCAAGCGGCCAGATCAAGATTCCCAATCGATGGAGGATAGCACGAGTTCGGGGGACAGGAAGGAAGGGGGCGCGGGAGACGCTCGAGGCGAGAAGGACGAGCACAGAGATGAATGGTTGGCGCCAGAGGAGTGGAGGCTATGGTTGGGGAAGGCAGAGCCACGTTTCCAGAGTTTCTGGCATCTCTTAGCCAGATGCAGGCTCTAATCATCTTTGCTCCACTCCAAATTGGATATTCCTTTCTCCAAGCTTCCCTGATACTATCCCACCGTAGCTCATTTGCATCCCTTTCCGCCACTTTTGCAAAAACCTACACCAAGCGGCTAAATGAATTTAGTCATTCACCGAGCTAATGGTTGTGGTGGTTGTGCAAGTTGTTGATGTGCAAATGCGACAACTGTGGGCACTAAGGTGGAGTGTGCTTGACCATGACGCTGGTAATGGTCTGGCTGCAAGTGTTGATCTTGCCTCGTTCTCACATGAGCGCAACTTTCTCCCTTTGAGTAATTCCAGAATGAAAATTGATGAGACCAGTTGCACAGCTCCTTTCAAGCCTCTTTGCTCTCTCCATTGCTCATGCCTTCATACAACCACCTAAACACGCTCTCCATCTGTCAAGCGCGGGATGGCCAGTCGCCAGGAAGCAAGCGAACGAGATAACTGATTCGCCTCCTCAACTACAGCAACCGTTCTTCAGTTGGCCTTCCCAATCTGGTTCGATGCACTGATGCTTAGGATTCATTTCGTTCCACTGACGTCACGCTATCGTTCATTTCCCCCATTTGTTACTTCTGAACTGAATGAAACTAGCATAATGAATAACGAGCGCGAACGCCTCCTTGCCCAGCGCCTGTGCTCAATCACAGGGCGACAATCTGGATAAAGATCGACGGTGCTCTTCAAACGTGTCTAGAGACAGCCAGAGGGATGCAAATTAAAATTACAACTCCATGTTGGTGCTTAGCAGCCAGACTCTTGCTCTAGGTCATCGTCCGCATCAATTATGTCTCCTGATTTCGATCCAACTGTCCCGCACGCGTTCAATGCCTTACTTTTCACTCTTTTTCCATCGAAACTCTGGCACAAAGTAGAAGCAATAATGGATAGATTACTTTCCGCTCAGATTGATGAGAAAAGAAAAGAGAAGCCGAACTATTGCTGCCAATTTATCGAGCATCGTCTTATAATTCATAGTCGAGAGCGCAGTGGCCGGCGAGCTTGGCGATAATTTGGTAATTATCAATCAGTTTTCCCCATAAGCCAAATTGGACTTCCAATTAAATAGGCTGACAGGCAGCAAACGAGCTAGCAGCCTAGGGGCAGGCGACATTGTGAGTGACCGACTTGAAATAACCAACGCAAACGGTGAACTCGAACGCCGTAATCCTGACGGTTTGGGTCTCGAACGCAAGTGCACTTGGAGCGCTACAGTTGCACTCCTACAGGTTGAGTTCAACCACCAATCACCATCAGAAAGTAGAAACCATTATGATTTGAACTTGTCACTCCGACTTGGTCTCAACGAAGTCCAGTGTTGACGCTCATCGAAGGAATAATAGGCAATATCATACGGGATAGAAAATGTTAGAAGGAGCTGAAGCCGAACAATATCCAAAAAAAGAGTCGAATGCTTTCCGCGATCGAAGAGAGCTACAACGTGGTGATGTAATCAAAATAGGTTGCTGCTGAAGAGCCTCACTGAGTCCTAGGGTGAATAATTATAACTTATATCGGTATAAAGTTCAAATGAACGAGTAATTGGAATTGCAGCTGCGAATATTTATATAAACTTCAATCGTATTCCCATACAGCTGGCTACCAGTGTGAATGCATTTCTCATCGGTTTTTTGACTAATAAGTTAAATTGCGATCCTCATCTTTTCTACTGCCATCATACCGCAATGCACTCTGGTGGCAAAGGCAACTTGGGATGCTTGTTCTCGAAATGCTGTTTGTAAGTTTTTGGATCTGGCACCTGGGTCTGCGATTCATAATAGAGGAAAGGGTTGGTGGAATCCCACAAGTTAGTAAACCTGTCGAAGCGAGTACTATTCTACCCCTTGGGCCATATAAAACTCACCTTGCAGATATGACAAATATAATGTAAAGCTTTCGCAGCGGCAGCCCTTTGGTCGGTGCCTGGTCAGGTGGTGATGAAAGAACAATTGTCTTTTAGTCATCAGTGTCGTGATTACTCATTCAGGAAGTGGTCAGATTTTCAAGAAAATCTGTTGACAACCATCAATTGAGACGGTCAGAGTAGATTTTAAGATTACAAACCTTTTGCTTTGCCGGCCGCTTGTTGTTTCTTCTGGTTTTTTACTCTGGCCTGTTCCTTCTGATGACCACGTGCCATGTTTTGAGATAGCTGGCTTGGTGTTGACGTTTCTTGAAGTGTGATCTAGTATTCGTCTTGGTCTCACTTAGCTAGTTATAGAATTTGCAGTTATGGTTAACAGTGGCGAAGTTTGAACACCAAAGTTATTTTAACCAGGATGTCTCACATTTATATAGATGATGCCTCTAGAAGAGCCAGGCTAGTTTGATGTCATGGACCTAGATTGCTTTTTCGGGAAAGAGTGTGCAGTAGTCCAAAAAGACCGGCAGGGACTTCGTGTTGTCGGGTAGATGATTAAGTTGGATTAACTGACTACCTAATCGATCGTAGGAGTGGATCTCGATTAGTAGTGGCGTAATGGGGAAACGATAGTTTTCTAGCTCTGCGTGTGACCCCAATGGAGAGCGCCTGCACACTGGTCGTTTGCCCCGTGTTCTGTGTTTCTGCGAAAAATCACCGCGTACAAGCCCAAGAATGGTTCTGCGGGTAACAAAGGCCCGTGTTGTTAGGAAAACTGCGGCTTGCTCTCTGTAGCATGCCAGAAAGACGCTCACCGTCTAGTTGAACCCCCAGGAGAGAGCAAGGCAACAGTTGCCGCTTGTTCCTCTTGAATTGTATCGGATTTTTTCTAGTGTGGGTATATCCAATTTGGAGGTCTCCAAGCGCGCGGAAATTCATAATTGCCATCATGAGTTGTGGCCATGAGTCTAATTGAAGAATTTGAATGATTTATCGTTGATGAACAAAGTCTCGAAGAACTCGTTACCCTTCACTCTCAGATAACTCACATTCCTAGACCCTAGAGAGCGAGAGTCCAGTAATCCTTGCCAAAGTTAACATGGTCCATTCCTAATCGATTTTCCTTCGTCTATGCGACCATTATCGCATCGCATCGCATCTCTCATGAAAACTTTCTCTCCCGACATGTTCGACTTGAGTTTCTGAAATGTGCACCGCCTCAGAGTGGCCTTTGCATCACAGCGCGGGCTTAGTCACTAATCAATATTTAATCAATGGAGACAACTCGCACACTTGTCGCCAATCCCGATCTAGCCCTTAGCAAGGCAACACTGGCAAATACTTTGAATCGCTGATTGATCTTGAAGCTTGCCCATTATTTGTCACCCACTGGCATACTTGGAGACAACTAAACAATGCCATGAACTCTTAAAGCTTGTAGGCTATTTTATAACTCCTTGCTTGGTTCTTAGACCACAGCGGGCAATTTTATTAATGAAGAAAATATCAAAGCTAAGTGATACTTTTAATTGTTCTTATTATCGAACTAGTCTTTGACAATATCTCCTGAAAACATCCCCAATGCCCCGTAACAAATCAGAACATTTATTCAAAGTTTTGGTCGTTGGCGAAGCATCGACTGGCAAGACATCATTCATAAAGAGATATGTGCACCAATTCTTCTCACGAGCCTACAAGGCAACCATTGGTGTCGATTTTGCTCTGAAAACTTTTCAATATGACGAAAACACCTCTGTCAGATTACAATTATGGGACATCGCCGGACAGGAGAGGTTCGGTTCAATGACGCGGGTCTACTACAAGGACGCTGTGGGAGCTTTCTTGGTATTTGATGTTAAAAGGCCCAAGACATTTGAATCAGTGATGAGGTGGAAGAACGATTTAGATTCTAAGGTTTCGCTGAGCGATGGCTCAAATATTCCTTGTCTCTTATTGGCAAACAAATGTGATCTAGTCCAGGTGGACGAAAGGGATGAGGAAATGTTGAGAGACTTTGCCAAACAAAATGGCTTTATTGGATGCCTCTATACGTCACCGAAAGACAATATCAACATTGAGGAGGCCGCCTTGGTGCTCGTTAGAGAAATTATGCGACGACAACAAAATCTAGAAGTTGACGACGATCTCGATAGAAATGACACAATCATCATGACCCAACAGTATAATAGAAGAGCTAGGGTTGATCAGACCAATAAAAGCTCGTGCTGTTAGGGAGTCTCGGAAAGGTTACAAGATACTAAGGTTCAATTAGCAGTTTCCCTGGATTGCTCTCATTTATTCGAACGCATCTTCTTTTTCTTCTTCTTCTTTTCAATATTCTTTGCAGCCTCTTTCAACTCGTAAGCGAGAGAAACTTTTAATGGCTGCAAGTTGGGAGCGTCTTTCATCGTAACTGATTTAATTGCCTCCCCATCAGCTTCAATCATCTCCCTTTCAACAGATTTTTCCTCCAAAGACCGTAGATACGTTTCGATCTTTTTCACAGATCTATTGAATAAACCTAACAGTTGCGTGGGCTCAAGATTGAGCTCCTGCGCGGTTTGGTTGACACTTTTACCTTGAATTCCCATGGAAATGAAGATCGTAGCCTGAACCGCTGATAGGTCAACGCTGGATGGTAGCCAGTCCATGAAGTACAATTTGCTAAGCCTGAACATGAGGGGCATGATCTGATGGTAGTCAACTAGAGTTTTTGAGTACATCTCAAGTATCGCCAGCTTTCTGGAGGTGAGGAAAAATTTATACAATTCCTGTCTAGTTATCTCAGGCCTACTTGCTGTTGCGTTCTTAGTGCGCATCGTTCTGAGAACACTCAATGCAAGTTGGGGGCTAAAGTTTCTGAATTGATGCACCAATAGCTCTATGAAGTCTACTCTGAATTCTTCGAAGAATAATGTTAGCCAATCATCACATTCTTTCTCAGTAGAATCCTCCTTGTCCTTCTGACCACCATCAACGCTGGCTCCATCTCCGTCTATTGCCATTGGCTCGTCAACGACTTCCGGTTGGTTGTGGTCAGGTCTCATGATACGCCTCAACATGATACATGAGTGCTCTCCAGTGATATCGCTTGGTACTTGCCTAATGTACACGGGTATATATTTGTTTCGTTTCCAAAATTTCAAGAGCTCAGGCGTTAGACCGTAGGAGACGCCGAGATAGTCCAGTGGCTCGGCCGTCCTCTCATCGAGACTCATGAGAAGCGGCGGTAGATTAGCTCGCGGTTTGATTTCCTCGCCAGAGAGGTCATTCTCCTCCTGTGTTTGCTTGCTCTTCTTGGAGGAAATCTTATTTGGCACCGAATCTTCCGACAAATTAACATTGAATTGACCAGCGTAATAATCGTGCAGTAGCTCTAGAGCCCGTGAACCATATCCCATCTTCTGGTAGTTGGGGTTCGTTGCTATTCTAACCACTCGTGCACCAGATAAAGATGCGAAGTTTCCGTCATTGAATTGCCTAGATATTGTCCATGGGATCAGATCTCCGGATGCTGCCCGTTTGCCTCTAGATAAAGAGAGAAGAATTGATTCCTTCGATATTTCACCTTCAAGGCACACTTGTATAAAACAGAGAGCTTCCGGAAGAGAGCCAGTTTTCTTTCCAGGTGGTAGGAGACAGAACAAGTGATGTGCGGGAGCATCTGAGATCATCTGAAGGTCATTAGGGGTGTTTTTGTAATGAGAAGCCACGTAGAGAGCCATGAGTTGGTGAAGGAAAGCCTCTGATGTCTTGTGATAACTGAATAGCGTATCCCTATTGATATAATACAATTGGCAGTCTGTTGGAACAGGGCATCCAGCAGTCCATGGTAGCTCCGCAATTGTGGCATCGAGGCAAAGCAATCCCGTCAGCCAAGCTTCTACTGGGTCATTTTGTGAATATCTAATTGGCTCATTTAAGGTTAGCTCGTGAACTAGCCTCGAGCCCATGAGTTGGTCTGACGTTTTACCACTCTCCGTGTTCTGCCTAAGTTGGTTCAACAATTTGAGAGATAGAGATCTTCCTGTGCCTTCATAGCCATTTACAGTTGATGAAAGAAAGACGAGCTGGGCAGATAGGAACGACTTCACGATGGGTAGAGGAATTGCAGCAGCCTCATCGACCACGAACAAATTGGACATTTGTATCGCTAGTTTACCGCTTTGTGAGGCTTCTATCGGATCGATGTACTGTATCGTCTGATTGTGATCGCGAAATACATTGATCCTGGTGACGGCAAAATTTTGTTCTGGATCATTAGATTTGATAACCGTATAATCATGGTGTTCAGTAAGATGAACTGCCTTTAGCCCTTTCAATACGAACTCGAATAATGTGTGCAGATTCTCGGGTGATGGTGACGTGACATAGATATTCGAATAACCATAGGCGATAGCTGATGCTATGGAAAGACCTAGAGCGGCTGACTTTCCTCTTCCACGGGCTGCTGTTAACGAAACAGTGGATCGAGTCGTCTTCTTCGCCAAAGTGTCCACAAATTTGATCACAGCATTAGCTTGGTCGTAGGTCCTGCACAAAGCTACCAGAGCACTAATAGGCTGCTGGTTGGCGAGGGAATCTCTCAGCTCTATGAGCTTAGGATCTGTTTGTGCTGTATCTACTCTAGGAACGGGAGAAATATCCAACACATGCGAGCAGACCGGTACAACATTGAAGCGATCATCGATGATGCAGCTACTCTTACAGTCAATCAGGCTGAGGATGAATCTTTCGTTGAATCTTGAAACAACGTCTTGGTGACTCTCAGTGCGATATCTTGCATGGACATCCATCGACATCGTATAGAGCTGTTTCAACGAGTGGAGAGTATTTAGCAAGATGACAACCAGTCCACCCCCCTCGACGGTTTCCACGGTCCTAGCCAGTATGTTCGGTTGCATGGCCTCAAAGTCTTGCAACACGGCCATACCATAGGTTTGACCTAAAATTTTGTGAGTCTCATGGTAATAGCACCATCTAACATTCGCGGAGGTTATGAACATGTCTAGGGGGTTGTCTTGATCAGCTTCTATACCCGCTTTACGTAGTTTTTGCAGTTCCTTCATCCGCTTCTTTCGGTGGGTGCTGAAACCGAGCTCTTTCTTGTAACACCATAACACAGATGGATTTGTCTTCATTTGTGTTTTCGTCAATATGTGGTACAGAGTGACAACTTGATCACGAGACCTTTCACCAACGATGATGAACAGAGTCCTGTGCCCAGTATTTGATCCATTCTCGATCAATGTCCGAATTCGGTTGTCGATCTTAACACGAACCATGGTTTACGAATAATGGAAAGTCTTCAAGAAACAGGATAGGTATTAGGATAGGCTGAAGAAGATAGGGGATCTTGGCAAAGTCAAACTCGTGCACCCCATTGACCACGTTTAGCGCTGCTGCACACGTGGGTACCAGATTCTACAGTCCGCTGCGGAATAGTTTCGGATTCTGTACCCCACTACCATGGCTCGAGCAACCGTACTTAAGACTGAATCTATTTTGTCAGCCTATCTCATGATGTCTATCCCACGGGTTTGACAAGATCCTCAACCCGGAAAGTATTTTGCGATGGATATTATCTCAGAAGAGTTAACCGATGCTATCACCCCATAAGATCGAGAAGCCCAGCTCCTCGACTATGGAAGCGGAGAAGCCCGAGTTGGGCATGAAGTTGACTCTCATTCCAACCAAAAGAATTATTGAGGGTTTCGACAAAGACTTGAAAGATGTGATTGCCACATATCTTGAAAAATCACCTGATGTCAGGCTCCGAGTATTTTTCACTTTTTGGAATGAAAATTGTTTGGACTGCCTGTTTGCGAATCGATATGACCCTCGAGAGCTCCTGGAGGCCATAACAGAGATGAACAAGATCCTTGTTTCCGAGCTAGTTAATCAACAAAACTCTTTAGAATTTCGCACTGGTGTGCTATATTTTGTGCTCTGTCTCTTCCAAAAACAACCCGAACGATTAAGAAGAAGAATAAGGCTAGAATGCGCAGATACGATCAAGGTTGGGAAATTGGCTCTAGAGATTACAGATCTGAAGGGTCATAGTGATGCGGTATTCGCTTGGAAGAAGTTGAAATCAGAAAATGCAATCGACATTGTCGAATATCGGACAATTTACGGACCATCAATGTTGAACAAGCGAAGTGGTTCTGCTTACGGTAATAATACTATAAGGAACACCCAACTACACGATGCCGAAAGGTCTGTCCTAGATTTCTTAGCCGAGAAAGTCGAACAGCCTCTGGATGAACTAACTGATCTGTGCCGGAACTACGATAGCATGCGAAACGTATTCGACCGAGACGAATTCAGCCATGAGGTCATCAAGGTCCATGACAAGAGACCATTGAGTGATTTCATAGATAGAGCCAGGTCGATCATCGAGCAGTATAAGAAGGGTATGAACTCGTGAAAGGATAAAATGTCACCACGAGAGTACTCTTTAGTCAACAACATGTGATACCAATTTAAATTTATAGTCTTTCGAAGACTTTTACTTATAAAAATATGAGGATATACATATCTTGAGGCTCCTCTCTTGTCAAGGTGAACATTATACGTTGTATGCGTCCAGAGTATCGATGATTTTCACTAATAACTTTCTTAATGAGTGTTGATCCGTTTCTCTTGATATAGATCAGTCGTTATTGCTGAGCGGAATCTTTATGGGGGTTCGATTGAAGTTGGGCGATCTGGGATCGCACTTAAGGTTGATGATGTTTGGTGGAGTTTTCGGGGTGCAATTCAACAGGTCGCTATCGTCGATATTTCCAATATTCAAATCAGAGTCATCACTGATTATGTCATGAAGCATCCCTTTACTCTCTTGAAGGCCTGATCGGTCTTCACCATTGACCAGTTCATTAACTTTTGAGTATATCTGACCCATTTTGTCCGTCGAATATTGTTAGTACAAGTGATTTACTCGGCAAAATGCTTGAGTCGGTGCCCGTAAGTCTGATCAAACAACCAGTATTTCTTGGACACGCTTTTAAGAATTACAACAGCTGGGCTACAGTTGTGTCAAGAATGAAAGAACAATGTAAATCTTGGTTTTAACAACGGTTGTGCGTATCTGTCGTGTTGCCAGATCTGAGGGAGGCCCCACTGTGCAAAAATCAACGTATTTTGTCGCTCGCTCGTTCTTCAATATGAACAAGAAGCAGTGGGCAGATGCTTTTGATATTCAACGAATGCTGCAATAAAGACGGTTACGTTGCTGTACAGCAGGTCTTTCCTGTTTCTTGCTAATTGCGAGCCGAAATTTCTCGTCGGTCAGATGGATATTTAGCAGTCACCCAAGTCAAACGAGGGTGTCGTGCCCCTCAGATTTTTGTGAGACGCTCTCTTCTAGAGTGGTCGGATCTTTCTCGTATGGTTCAAAATGTTGTGCAAAGCGGACGTTATGATTTGTCATCGATCGTCTTGGAATATCACTTGCAATGATCGCTGATTTATCTGTTGAGCTCGAACTGCATACAGTAATTGATTTGCGGCTCTGAAAATTTGCTTGCTTCACTCTTGACGACTCGTGCGGAGACACAGATTGCCTTTGATCGTGTAATCTTTTTTGCTTGACTGGTTTATCTTTGAAACAGTTGCAGAATAGTATCACAAATGTTCTTCGGTACTTCTTCGATAGAAAACTGTACAAAATAAAATTTCCCGCTGCATTAACAGCCATTAGAAAGTTGAAAATGTTCCCTAAAACAAGTAACAAGGCGTGCTCATTTGTATTCGGTTCTGTTTCGTGAACTGATGTGTACAGTAGCATAGCGGCAGATGGCACCTGACAGACAAGGAATAACAGAACAACGGCTATAAGCATGATGGTTATCCTTCTCTCCTGGCTCGAACCAGCCATTGAAGAGCCGGCTATATTGTTGCTCGTGGGGCATGCATCTGTAGTTGTGACGGGAATAGTACTACTACTATTGAATCTCTGGAACGATCGCCAGTTTTTCATCCCCTTTCTCTGCATCCCGTTACATGGGGCCCTTGTTTGGGGCTGCATTTTCGTGGCAGACGGTGTTATCTTTGCGCCCAACGACTGGCCGCACGAGTTGGTTGTTCCGGAGATGTTCTTGTCGCCAACTGAATCGTTCCTTTTATCAATTGGTTCTGCTTCGTTGGTTTTACAAGCTGCTTCCGCTTCGCTTTGTGCTGTACGACATGTAGTGGGGGAGACTCGATCTCGGAGCGTTAGCGAGATGTGGGCAGTGCTATTCTTTTGAATTTGCTTGATGTGGGAACATTTGTCACCACTGACCACAGGCGAATCATAGTCCTTTTTATCGTTGTCTTTTTTCTTTTGCTCAGACTCTGGTAAAATGCATGAGTGACTAGAGAATGCGTCTTTTAAGGCTGCATCACTGTTCGTTCTCGGTTTCAGACTTACAGCAACTTTCATGAAGCTGACACTATCTGCTGTCAAGGACCGCCCAGCCCGTATCTCGCTGCTGCTCTTCCCCCCTCCCAATTTGTCTTCATCGTTGTAACAAATAGTGCGACATTCGGAGCGATTTAGAGTCTTGATCTTGGGGAAAATCTCCTCTCTAGCAGTTCGCTGTGAAACTTCTTCTGCGATGGCAAATTCATGGTGGAAAGCGTTACATAGGGGCGTTGGTTTGAGCTGAGAGTCCTTTCGATCACTTGGGATCGATCGTTGGCCAGTCATCCTACTTCTTTGTTTCTCCGACTGATGGACTGAGTGTATTAGGAAACTATTAAATAATATCAGCAATAAGAGGGGTAGAAAATAGAACAACACTGCCGTCAGGCGATAGTAGATTGTCTTATATACTTCGTCCCGGCCGAATTCTGTATTGTCAAGCGCGAGCACAACAGATCTGTCTTGTTTCACAGTTGTTGCCTCTGCAGGATCTTGCGATTGCACAATCTTCTGAGTGTCTTCTCTGGCGACGGTCTCTTTCTCTATCACTTCCCACTCAAATGGAACCGGTAAAGCAAATGCAATTGAGTATAGGAAGACCAATGCAATTAGCTTTTTCGCTCTCGCTTCAGTGCACCACACTTTTCCCTTTATCGGATATCTGACGGCTATAAAACGCTCCAAAGTGAATGTGACCGTTAACCATACGGATGTGTTCGAGCAAGCATCAGTGAGCATCATTAGAAAAGGCTTTAGTTTCCAGTAAAAATAATACCTCGGCTCAGCCATGTTGGGATAATGTGATAGACCTAATACGAATATCAACAGCAAGTAAAACATGTCGACAAAAGCGAGAGCAGCCAGGTACATGTTTGTAGTGGACCTCATTCTTCTACGCGTCATGATAATTATCGTGATCAGATTGCCAAACAGACCAATCACCATGATCAATGGCACTGCGACTCTCTGTATCCAAAAACGCGTAAGGTCACGTAGATGGGCATACACTGGATCAGGAGAGGCTATGATGTCAACATTATGGGCGCTGGCCGATAGAGAGTCGACCATTGGCATATCTTGAGCGAACATAGCGATGATAATTCTATTATTTTTGGCAGATCGAATTCCCGGATAAGCCTTGAAGCTTGATGCTCAGAACATATTTTTCAGGACTAATTCGTTATACAACATTCTGAGCTCTCCTAAGCTCAGAGGTAGGATGATTATTTGCTTACGAATTATTTGGAGAGAACACATCTCTCATCGATGATCGCGCCACCTAATTGATTCGAGTGAAGCTTGGGATTTTGAACGGTGTTTAGTCTCGTTGGCTGGGATCTTCCATGATTGAATACATTTTCTCAGGTTTCTTCATCTAACTTGAGACTACTTGAACTTTCTATGATTCTTGAAGGTTAGTTTTCTTAGATTTTCCTATTCTTTAGCCCAATTGATACTTGTTCACAGTGCCTTTCTTGATGTTGGACGACCTTGCCCTAGTCTCGGCTTAAGAAGAGGAGAGGGAACTAATGCCCATCAAAGCGGCTTTACAAGCGCTAGTTTTGTTTGAAGTGTGGATGGACCCAAGATATGGGGCGAGTTTGACTCGCGTTCTCGGAACAGTACTTGAGGGCGCCTCCATCCGCGCAGACGCAGTAGCCGTCAAATTAGCAGTCAGTTCCACTCATCTTGTCTGTTAGACCAGTATCGACTCGGGAACCAGTCTAAATGACCTTCCCTCCAAATCAACACTTTTATCTGGGAAAACCATATGCCTGAAACCAATTCAACTCGAATAGTTTGCGTTTCCATTATGTGCTTAACGAAAGTGATTGTTCCGGCCACCTTGCTGGAGCGTCTAGCTAAGCAGTCAAATTAATGGCCAGCATCTAATCTAATCCCAGCAAATAAAATAGTATGTCGGCTGAATTGGTCAATTTGTTTCCGTTCACTATGGACTTTGTTATCAGATTCGAGTTGGGCCACAGCTTCGTCCCGAAGATGATGGAGCCTCTTCCGCGTCACTTGAATCCATTACATAAAACTATTCTGACGCTATTCGCCGTAAATTCCACGAGCTTGCCTCTCCGGATGGATGTTTTTCCCATGCCCTCCCTTCTGCAGATATTGAAAGTCAATCATGTGCTTGAGCTGCAGAGTGGCGCCACCCATCTAGATTGTTGCGAGGGCTTACTTGTGGCAGGATGATGAGAAATACTCCGACTAGATATCGGACTTGGTCTGATGATCAGACATAAAAATAGAGCCTGTGTTGTAGCTGAGTTCGCTAGAAATATGTTTCCCAATGGGAAGAGTTCGCTTCGCTGCGATGCCGATCCTATTGGTTCTTCAACGGTCCCTGAAGGGAGCCGTCCAAGAAATTTCTCGGCCCAAATACACTGAACTAGGAAGCTTTCGATCGACTTGGAGGGAGTAATTATCGAGGCTTCTGTCTGAGTAGTTGTTTGTGATTGCAGCCGATGAGAGTCTTATCGCCGAGACACAAGTGGTATCATAATAAGAGAGGGAGCCAGTTGTAAGAGAATTGGGGCGGGGGAAAAACTATGGAAGAGGCCGAAGGTTCCTCTAAGGCTTGTCGTCGACATGGGACCGCTAGCGTGCCATGTGTTTGGAGCTGGCTGATGAGGCGAAAAGTATTGTTGAACTTGGATGGACAGCTTGCAGTGACAGAGAACGGGGACGAAGAGAAGGGAGAAGCAGAAGCGAGCTGAAAGGGTGATGGCACAAGAGGGCCGAGCGAACTTGGTTCGCCTGATTGCGAAATCACAAGGCTAATTTTCGTGCTGATGCTTCGCTTTTTACTCGAGTCAAGCATAAACTGTGGCGGCGGACCTCGATCGCGCGGAACGGTTGCGAAATTCGCCTCCAAGTTCAAACTCTTTGGGCCCGCTCGCAAGCACTTGTGTGTGTGTCTGTGTGTGTGAGGACTCCTCTTTGGAAACTCCTCGGTCGCGGTTTGCCAACCAGTGGAATTCCATATGAATATCTCAACCCTTGATTCGAGCCACTGCACACGCCGCCCCTCAGCAGCCCAAACTTGCCGGTTGGCGAACATATTTTTGCTTGCGAAATACCCTGGTACCCGCATATAATGCATACACAACACAAGAATTAGTTCACCCGTCCATGACAGTTGCACTTTCACGACAATCGGCTGTCACGAGTGCAAACTCGGCACAAGCAACTCTTTCGCTCGTACTTGGATCTAACAAATCCAACCTCAGAGCACACAAATACATTCTAGTCTGGCCCACTTTTGGTTTCCAGACGAATCTGTTTCGGCCCCTCCCTTTCCTTAATTGATTATCATATGTATGGCATGCAACCGTCCCCACTCTGGTGTTTTGGCGACATCTATATCTTATTGCAAGAATAATTATATCGCTCGCCGACCGAGGATCTCCATTCTTATGGTGATGACGCCTCGGTTGGAGTTTGGGTCATTCGAAATTAAAAGCATTGTAATGTTAAACAGGAATTTCACCAACCAGAATTGCAAGAAACATCCGGAGATGTTCAATTCAGCCGCTATTCTGGACATCTTTCTAGGGAAGATAATGCCGTGAAGACATTCTACTCGAGGTGAGATAAGATGGATGTGGGAAACATTAGCCACGCGAGCTCCTCATCCACAGCTACCGGGGAACGAGTTTGTGTGGCGCACGTTCAAAGAGGACCAAGCTGGCAGTTATGCAATCAATGTGAGGAAGTGCTGCAGAGGGGGAACCGCCACGGAAGTACGTGCAGCGCCAGTGTTTTTGGTCAATTTTAGTGGCCCGAACACCGTGGTAGAATGTATTTAGTTGCTCTGTGCTTGGCCAAAATGATGGATGTACTATCGGATTCCCAGCGCGTCTCCGCATGATCAAGTTGAGTGAGGAGGGAGCTTGGGAGACAGAGCGAAATTGGACAAACGCAGTTGACAAAACGAGGAGGGAACTTCCGAGGCAAAGGTAGACTAGAGTTGGGCGCAGAGTGGGGGGAGGGCCAATGTGGAGGAAACAGGGCGAGATAACGAAAACAGTTCCGATCGTGCACAACAATGAGTTTGATCCGAGAAAAAGGGCCACCAAAAAGGGGGCCCAATTTCCCACCCTTGAGTCTCCTTGATTAGCTCTAAGACGACTTGATTAATCTGTCTAGGAGGTGTTGGCGGCAGAGGCGGCCTTGGCGATTCTTGAGTTCGTAGACACCGGAAATGAGAACGGTCCAGCAGCCTTTTTCCGTCTCTCTCTGTTTTGGCACACAATTACTACGTCTCCGGAGGAGCCAGTTAGGAGAAGTTTCCGATAATCTGCTCACGAAGCGGCAAATGTTGAGACCCCTTCGGGAATCGGTATGGAATAGCCCAGACAGCCGCTTGACTGGATCAACAGCCACTCGAGTGGCCGTCCTAATGGAGGGTGAGGAAAGAGTGCTTTTTTATTTTAACTAAAGCGAAAACAATCTCGATGAAGCAGTCTGGAGCTCCTATCTATCCGAAGTAGAATGTGGGAGTGCCAAACAATTTTCCAAGCAAGGGAAGAGGCGCCCCTTACTTGTGTGTTTATATATATATATACACAGTGTTTACAGCAGCACCATGTCGGCTGCATTTGTAGATTAGGGGTGAGAGGATTTCGACTCTAAGTTGTAAATGGTTGCATCACTTTCATGTACGACACAAAACGGAGTGAGATAAATCATTGAGTGCCAAGATTGCATAAACTTATGTCCCCGAATGGCGTTTATGGTGAAACACTCTCGAGAGGGGAACCCTTCTCATGTATCATTATCGGAAACATTGGGGGCTATTTGTCTTGATCACAAGAACAAGATGGAGAACGGCAAACAAGCGAAGACTGAAATTGTTTCCAGCCACATGGAAAGGCAAACGCAAGCAGAAGCAGAACTAATGACCGTAAATAGAAAATTTATCAGCTAAATGGTTACCATGGAAGCAAACTAATGGATGTCCATATAACAAGAAGAGCTATGCTAGAAATTCCATTGGAATGAGAATGGATAACAATGGGGCCAAAGCGATGCCTTTGCAGAACCTGGCTACAGTCAATCAATCTAGAAGTCACAATCTGCCGGCAGAAGCTCCCACTTGAACACAATGCAGCTAAACGGCCTCTTTAGTTAAACTAGCCTCTACGCTTAGCTCACCCGCTAAGGATTGGGTGCTTAAGAATCAAGCCTTAGCGAACGCGGCAATCAATATTTTCATCTTTTTTGCCGGAGCATGCAACTCATCCAGTTGAGTAAAAGCGACCCCGCTCTCTGGGCAGGGGAGAAGGCCAAAAGAAGAGGCAGTGAGAGGGATTGAGAAAGAAGCTGCGAGGGCGGAAGGAGGAGGGTCAGGAAAATAAGATTAATTCCGCTAAGCAGCTTTGCCGCCGGCCGATTGAGACTTGAGGCTGTGGCCGCAAATTTTCAGCTTCCGTCTCTGCATATGGTGATCAGACGGCGATCTAGAGAATCAGCTAAACTGTCGGACCATCCCGAACAGAAGAAGAGAGCTGTCTTAGCAAGCGGCTTGCTTCCATCTTGTGTACTGTGCTAAAGCGCCTGGGGGGCGTGGGGGCGGCGCGGCCGGTCGCAGAGGCGCGGGCGGAGAAACAAGGAATGAACAGATTAGAAATCTGTGTCACGCGACCATACTGAGAGGGCCCTTCGCAGGCCCTGTCGCCTATCTCAGCCTCTTAGGGCGAGACTAATGATACTGTCGACGTCTGCTCTTTGGGCCGGAGATTGAATTTGTCTGCCATGGGAAGCACGTGCTAAATTTGTCGTCGATTTGCTGGGCCGGCAATTGAGCGTAGAAGTAAGCGAGGAGATCCTGTCAGCACGGGCCAAGCTGGCCTCTGCAAGAGCAGCAGCAGCAAGAGCGGGGGGGGCATCAGCAGTGGGAGGCAAATTGCCAGTTTGTTGTTCATTCATTTATAAAAAGAATGGTAAGAACTACCACAGAAGGGACGGCGCCTTAGCCGAGGGCACGTACGATTGATGAGCGACAATGTGCAGTCCATATGGGCCTGGCACAGTGGCTGTCTGCCCGCCGGCAACCAGACACCAGGGGCCAAATGCGTCCCCCTGAATTGTAAATGGAACTGAATTCAACTCGAGAGTCCCTTATACTAAGTATTCCGATCGTGATGTGTGTAAATCATCGTAAATCTGGTGCTGGTGGTGGTGTGCAAAGCTCTGTGCAAGGCTGGCGCCAAACAGCAAGTCATGTGGTGTTCTGGAGGCGACTTTGAGGGGCAAGAGTTGACAAAGTCTCCCCATGGAAAGCTGCTCATGTCTGGAACGGTCAGCGCAAATAGGGCCCCAAGATGGCATCGAGCTCTGCATGCGTCTGACACGCAAGTCTAGGCCGCAAGTCTGAGTCGCGCCATCATGAGCCGGATGCCAAGGCACTGTCAATAAATCAGCCTCGGTCGTGTCTCCAAGTCAATCGGATTGCGGAGGCCGAATGTTTTAGAGCGCACGCAATAGTGATTCCGGCGGGATGAAGTAGAGAGTAGAAGTGTGTGGGCAAAAACGAAGAAAGAAGGGAGCAACTTTTGGCCAGAGGGGGGCAGCCTGAGGAATGGCGGCGCAAACAGTATTTATCTAGTCCTCAGATGAGCAGTCGGGGAGAGATTTTCACTACAATGGCGTAAAAAAGAGACCGAGACAGAGATTTGATTCGACGCTTCAGTAAATAGTTGGACTCTCTGCCGAGTGACTATTATATCTGTCTACAGAGAAGGTGGCGTGGTCAAGGAGAAGAGAGACGCAGGCACTTGTATGTGAATCAAGCAACATCGGCTAACATGTAACTTAGATCGCCTACTTCAGATATCGCGCCCAACGCCGAGTGAGCAGCCGAGGCGAGATAACGTCCTCCGAATGGGCCAGTGAACGAACAGGAGAGAGAGAGAGAGAGACCGACAGAGAGTGAGAGTTGGAGCGGCATGCTATTAGTGCCTCTACTTGGCTTCCTGCTTAAGCCCCGGCCGGCTTCGGACTTTGGCCAGTGGCAGAATTGAACCCAACAGTCTGGCAGGAAATGAGTGAGGATCATTGATGCGAATTTTTTCCAACGTGCTCGGAATGTGTGAACCAGTTCGAGTTGTTTGTATGCCACCATGTCGACAAGCAGGCACGTACGTAAACTCACCGACCGCCTTTTGCATTGGAGGGGCTCCTCTGAAAGTGCTAATAGTTAAACTCCCTGTCCAGTCTGGCCTGACAAATCCCAGTTGCCTCCCTCCTGCGCCTCTCATCACTGAGGCCACACGCCACGCCACTCCGGAAATCCCCGCCTGACTTCTGGGGCCCGCTCACTGCCCCATGAGAGCTCGCCCACTCTCTTGCTGGACCCTGGCTTATTATCTCCTCCCCCACCAGTGCCTGATTCACGCCCCAATAATTGACACAGCAGCAATACAAGTGGAAAAAGTGACTTTGTCACCAATTATACCACCAACACAAGCCCCGAGCACTTGGCCCACTGGATTGGGCCAAGCCGACTTGATCAATTCCCTCCTGAGACCCTCTTTCCCTAAGCCTGGCGGCCAGTGGAACACTTTGATGGCCAAAGTCGGAGCTACAGTCACACGGGGGTAGCGGTGCACTCGGAAATCCCTGTGTGTGATTGGACCTCCGCGTACGTGGCCGTTGATTCTGCCCCACTGCCACTCCACTCTAGCCGCTCCCCTACAATAATGGCCTCGTTATGATCACAGAGAGTGGCTCATCTGACCATTTGTCCAATATAGAAGCCGACAAAGATTACTTGCCCGACTTAGGAGCATCATAGAGGGTAACGAGCAGCCATTCTGGCCGAGAGCGCGGCGGCTCCTCGCGACCAATTGACCACACTATCCAGAGTCGAAGCTCAAGTCTGCCGGGCACGTTATTGGCCAAGCTCTCTCACTTCAGCGCAGGCCCTCAAAAATAGACCAACAAACAGACAACTCAATCCCGTTTTTGGGCACCATAAATGAGCATCGCCTTGTGGTGCTGTGGACGACCAGCCGGCTTCTAGCGAGTTTTCTAACTGTGGCAAAGGGCTGAGTGGCCTGAACCGCTGATCGAATTACGGCCAGTATTGAACCTAGTGAGGTAGAATCCGCACAACCAGGAGCGTCTTGCAGAGTCTCTGTATTGGAAGCGGCGGAGCAGCAGTTGAGTCAGCAACAACCACAGGCCCGCCTCGACCACAAGCCACATGCACTTCAGACAGAGGCACACTTTGCCTCCCCTTCCTCGTGCTAGTGTGAGAAAACCCTCCGACAGGACCCCCAAAAGAGAGAAGAATCCATCACAATCGATGTTTGACGCCCGTCTCTCTCTCCCCTCACCCCGGTTCACCTGCTTGGAGCGACAGCCTCCACTGATCGATCGAGCGCCTCCCATGTGCAGCTGGCCACTTAGGGCAAGCTAATGGAATGAAGGCGTGAGCACAAGTGTGCGAGGGGGTGGCACAATTCTCTCACGTGATTGCCTCACCTATTGAAATGGGAACAAGGAGAAATTAATTCTGCCCCCCGACTGGAGGCAAAGGGCCGATCCGGCTGGGTGGGACCAGCATAAATCATGGCTAAGTCGCAGCCGGCTCCTCTCTGGTGCAGAAGGTGATAGAATCGAAAAGATGAATTGTCCTCTGGACTGCAGCAGGAGCAGAGTAGCCCAATATTTGGGCTGGAAGGGCGCAATTTAGTCTAGTTTTCCAACACTTTCGAGAGAACTCCTGACAACTTGAGGCAACAACTTGAGTTGAGTTATCATCGAGGCCAGTTTGCATTTTGCGAGTTCTTGCAAGCTCTCAACTTTCGAGCATCCGACCTCTAGATAGCTAGAAGTCGCATGCCACTCTTCTTCATTCCTTTCTTTCTCTCTACAGCCTTTCTCTATTTTCGTCCATTTTTCTGATAATGGAAAAAATCGCTCAGAGTTGACAAATAGTTCATTAGCCAACTTTCGGCAAAAGTGAAAACATTTTCCTTGCTCTAAAGTAATGATCACTGTGGATGAAAAATTAGTCGCAACTGGGGGCAAGTTGCGGCTAGAAGTCTCCCTTGGAATCGTCCTCACTCCGTTGCCAAGGAAATGTGTGCCAATGAATTGGAAATCTCAACACTTGTATGGGAAGACAGTCTGAAAGTTGGCCAGATTTGACGCACTTAATGAATCATTAAGTGCTCTGAATGCAGCCGAACTCGCGTGGCTTGTCTTGTTATGCATTGGGACTCGCTCCATACTCAATGCTGGTTCGTATCATGGATCTAACACCATAGGCGAATCACGTAAACAAGTCTCGACGAGGCCTCCAGCATCGCTTTCAGGCCTGAGCGAGGAGCTAGCCTGAGAGGCCAGAAGTGGCCCCAAATTGCCCATCCTCAAGCTGCCCCATTCTCGCCCTTCCCAGCGCATTGAGCCATTCTGGCGGTGATAATAATCGAATGATTATCATCCCTGGCTGGTCACTATCGTTTGGTTCATGAATCCATTAGAGGAAATTGAAAAAATCAACCAAGCGCCGCTCCCCGAATGAAATAAGATATGATGCTAGGCGAGGAAACCAAGCGAAAGAGTGTCAAATTACCCCACTGTTTGTGTTTAATTCTTGCCCCTCTGGCTCATGCCCATCAAGTGGCCAGAATGATTCAAAATTGTTCTCCCCCTTCTGGAAGAGCAAACAATTAGCCGGCCACTGAGCTTGGGGGTAATCCTCCTGGAATTTGTCCACGATCGAAACTCAAGTCGAAGCAGAGGGCCACCTAGTCGCCTCTGTGACCATTTGCCTGTCAAGATTGACCGGCCTTAATAAGCAAAAGTCATCCAGCCATTGCACAAGTTGATAGGGCAGGAATTTGGCTGGCTCGGCCCACATGTGAGAGATACTCAGCACACGTTGGTCTCTCTCTTAGATATTTCCAAAATGTGCCAACTGCCAACTTCAGGCTCCGATGAACATTAGCCAAAGACTCTGCGTTCAGCTACATTCCAGCAAAAGAAAATGGACCCAGAACACAATGGGTGGCCAAAAGGCTCCACTGATCTGGCGCAGGCTGACAATGCGCTGGGGCCAGACCGCACAGTTTGACTCGCCTTTTGTCGGGTCCAGTTATCTGCTGGCGAGGCAGGCAGGCAGGAGTTTGTTAACTCCAAATGAAAGCAACGGAAGTTTCATCAGAGGTCGACGGAATTACACTCTCGTGTATCAACACACAACTCCGCATTAGCTCAGACGCTGCCTGGAAGGGGCATGAGTTCAGTTAGGTTTAGTTACCACTGCTGTGAAGCGCTTCTGTTAATGAGGCTCCTTTGGATTTCTGCTGCGGTTGGCTCTCCTCAATTGTCACTGGTGGTCTGGGCCAGACTTGGTGGGGGAAGAGAGTGTCTGGGTGGAACTAGGTGACGAATTGAGAAGTCACCAGCACTACGGTCAAGTTTGGAGGCCTTGCGGTGTGCAGTGGGCGGAGAATAACGAAATGTCAGCGTCCATTGTTGTCTGAGTTTCGATTTTGCAAGAGCTTTATCTAGAGCAATGCAGTGAGACAGTTTGGCAGTCGTTCCAGTGTCTGAGGCCAGTCTATGTGGAACACTCGTGATTAATGCGCCACAGTAACAAGACGACCAAGTGGGTCCCGAAAACCAGGGCAAATGTGGCCGCCATCAAGAGGTTTATCGTGATTTTGATGCATCAATCTTGATATATGATCCCATCAATACGAGCAGGAGTCCCGTTTGGTTTTCACGCAATCCAAATATGGGAAGCAAGATCGAGTGGTCGGCCAGAGTCTTGGCGCAAACCAGAGTGTTTGCTGAGACTCGGATTAAGGTTTCAGCAAGGCGTAACTACGAGTTCAATCACCAGGAGCTGCAGACGGAACAATGGAGACAAGCTGTTTCTCTGGATAGACAGCTGGGTAGAGGTTGGGTGGAAGTGAGTGCCATCAGAAATGACCAAGTTATCAAAAACAACGGTGCCGATCAGACCAAAGCTCCACTCGGCAGAAGCTCTGTTAGCCTTTGCCTAGCTGGCAGAGCAATCGGTGTCTCGCGGGGCAAAAAAACCTCTGAAAAAAGTCGGACGGTAGCGTCAGTCTCTCACACAGGCTAAGCGGGTGCCTCCAACGATCAAATTGAAACGTCTACCTCTGGTTGCAAGAGGCTGCAAGAAGACTGGAGATCCAGAGGAAATCTGGCTAACTGTTGGGAATTGAATAAAACGAAGAACTGAGAAAAAGCGATGGTTAGGTTGACTGAGTGTTGGCTTCGGTGAGAGTTATCACGAGACTGAGACTTGTGCGTTCGTCATGGTGGTGCGTCGTTGGTGGCGAGCTTCACATTAGAATGTCGCCCCATTGGAAAGAATCATCAATTCCTCGGCTCGAACTGCCATCGGCACTTCGAAGCCGATTCTTCCGGCTCGGCTTTCACTTGCTGAGAGTTTTTTGCTTAAGTGGCAACCAGGAGAGCTCCTTGTCAAGCTTTATTTGTCTGGATTCGTTTTTAAAATTGGCAAGAAAGCCGACGACTTGGATCAAAGAGCGACCGTTTTTTCTCCATCCGCAATTCGAATTGCCTCTCGAGGACTCTTAGGGTGCAATCAGTTTGAGAGCAACCTCCAAACTTCGTCCAGCTAGGACACACTAAAGTAAGGCTAAAAAAGTATGAACAAAAGGCCTTACAAGAGCCCAATCGGACGAGCCAAGAGCTTGGGTAAAGACAGTGTCTTGGCCAGAGAGTGTGTTGAATGTTTTGCTAGCGCTTTTCTTTCAATTCAACCTCCCACACCTACTCTAAAAGTCTAATCACTTCTTGTCTGTGCTCCTCGCTTCGTTTTCGATCGACAGAACCCATTTGACAGGAGACGTGCACTGTCCTCAGACTTCGCGTCTAAGGACAGCCTCACCGCTCTAACATTGTCTAAACCCCTTATAATCTCCTGTAGTCTGAGACTTCTGGTGTTCCCTTGAACTTGGTTTCACCAGATTATACATCTGTCTACCCGTGTTCTTATCCTCTGAAGACTCCATGCCTCAGAGTTCACAGCCGTTGCGCTTCTAAGTGCAACTGCAAGTTCCCAGTTTCCACCCTCTCCTCCCTCATGGTGACCCTCAGATGTGACCTTGTACTGGTCACGAAAGCAATAAATTCCTCATATCCGAAGCCATGCTGATTGACACTAATCCAGGTCAGAGAAAAATGGATTCAAAAACTCTATGCAACGCTCCAGAGGCAGCGTGTCCCGCTTCACGTGAACTGGCTTTGTGGCACTCTCGAGTTCAAGAGAAAATCGTCCCAAATAAGCGAGACCGCTCGGTGCTCCCCTTTACCGCCTCTGCACCAATACAGAAAGCGGGCCAAGGGTATGTCCAACCGAACAGGGTTTCTAGTGTCTGCATTAAATCATAATGAGGATGCCCCATTCAAACAACAAGCTGACACAGCCCGTGATCGTGTCTCCATCGATGGTTATGAGATCACATAGAGTGGTCTGTTTAGACTCATTAACAGTGTTCCAGTCGGAGATCCCTGAATCTGAAAATCGCTCCATCCGTGACTGAGAGCTTAGAATCTAGTTGGATTCAATATGGACTGACACGAATGTGATATCAGTTATGCTTGAAAATCAGACAAGGAAGATCTAAAGCATCGTCGATGCACTAATCTATTGACGATTGGAGGTGATATGCTGGCTTCCACAATTTGTCCTAGAGAACTTGCGAAGATTGAATCCGTCGTTCCCAGTCTACTTTATCCTATACAGTTAGCTTGTCCAGAAGCCCCATGCCGAAATCACATGATGATTCAAGTACATGCTAGAATTGACACAATCCCATCAGAGTGCATGGTAGTCAACAATAGAGGAGTGAGAATCAAACTGGGTCTATTCTCGGGATGGAACAGATGCTGAGGATTACGCGAATGGAGGAAAAAGTTTGACGCCCGCTAACTAAGCTCTATCAGCTGCATCTGATGGTGCAGATGAAGTGGATCGATCGGGAGCTGAGAGGATGAAGCTCGAGAAACAAATTGATCCGGATCGACTGTAATCCAATCGTTCGTTCACTTTCTTAACACATTTCGTTCCTGTAGATAATCCACTGATTCAGCCCATGGACTGCTCATTCTTCGTTGAGCAGGAGGGATGCAAAAAGTTATAATGTCGACAGATCCCATCTTGATGGGAGGTCCGGATTTAAAGTAGTTTTGCTGGTTGTCTCAGTCAGAGGGCCTTGTCTCGATCGAAAATGAGATTGGGATGCATCAAAAGCAGATGCCATGTTTTAGTGGCTTAAGAATCTCCAGATACTCCCCTGCTACCCCACCCAGTTGAAATCAACCGTCAATCATGGATCTGAACCTGCCTCAGCTTTTGTAGAGCCCGCCTAGCTCTTAGGTGTGAAATTCTCGCTTTGTCTTCTTACCCCAAATCTATGGAACGGAAAAGAATGGGCACGCCTTGCTAGGCAATGAGAGAAGACAAAATGCGAAACATCCAACGAGCAATCTTGCCAGCTCACAGATTACGACCCATTTGTGTTCTCCCACTCATCCGAGCGAAATTGTCATCTCAATTTCTAAAGAGGCAACACTGAAATCCGAGGATCCAGACCGCGTATGCATGCGCCTCATAACGTCAACCATAAATGGCATCCGATATCTCTCTATCAACTGCCATCCAGACATACAGGAAAAGCTGAAATGCGCTACCTAAAGCGGTGGTTTTTTGTCGGAGGTGTCTGCACCGGAAAGGCGAGATAATGCTAGAAGAATGGCCATCGAAATGCCGATCACAGGTCTTCAGGCACTCGATGGCATAAGACCAGTTCGTTGGAGCGGTTTGACTGAACAAAAAAAGCTATAATCGGCGTGCTAAAAGGGGGGAGTGTCCGAAATGAATAGTGTGTTCATGAAACGGTTTCTCGCCGGAATATTGAGCATAGTGACGAGCACTCTGATCAACCCGTCCCTTTGAAGCGAACCATATGCCCACTATTCTAGTTTTTCAGCTCAACTTGTTCGTGACTAATGCCCTGGCTCGTTGTATTGCGCGAAATTGTTAGTGATAGTGGGCTGTGAAGAAAAATAGGCTTCAGAGCTTAACTAAAAAAGTGGCTTCATGTATAGCCGCTGTTTTCGGCAGTTCGGGCATATTCATCGGGCCATTCACCGGGGGTCGTGACATCGGATCCAAAACAGTCTGCGTGGGCTGGTGATTTCCTACTTGATTGCCTGCTCGCCAGATGCTAGCTCTCTCTAGACTGTCATACTGAGGCTCTCATGGACCATTCAGAGATAGGACGGATACGAGGCTCAGAGTGGACTAGAGATGAGCTTCCATATTTATAGCTAGTCGATGTAAGCCGATCTGGTGTCCGACGGCCTGAATCTAGGGGCCAGATGTCACACACTGGCCGATGCCAAATCTTTCATGAAGTGGAGCACAGCTTGTCATGTTGTTCGATCGTGACTCGTCGCCCATCGGTTGGAATCTTTCACGCCTGCCTGCAACGATTTCGAGGAACTCTTCATTGGAAGGACAGCGTCGTAAGCATCATTTATAATACTAGGCTAATGCAAAGCCCATCTAGATTCTAATTTACGAAGTTGACGAGATATATTGATCGAACGTTTGAGGCTAATTGATCGATCCTAAATGAGCTGGTGAGAGACCAAGAGTCTCTTACTCAAGGGGAGATCGACACATAAATCATATCATCTTGTCATCAACAAGGAACATGTCAACTCGGTTGTCATGGTGAATTATTGCAAGAGTTCGATCAAGATTCATTCAAATACAGAGATAATGATGATTCAAATCGAACTATAAAGAATGAACTCATTCTCTATACTCACTAGACTCGTGCGCTGAATTGGCCGGAAATAAGGGCCTATGTCACGCGAGGTGCCGAGAACATAGGCTCACAGGGGGATTGAAAAATGGAATTTCACTTGAAATATTGAACGCGACTGATTGAAAATATAGAGTTAGTAACTTGATTTTATCTCAACTGATTACCGATTCATCAATATATAGAAATATCATCGTTATCCCTCGGCTGTAGAGAGTACAAACAGACATAAACGACTAGCATCATGAACAAAACAAATACCATAACCGCACCTGCGATTACAACTGTTGAGAGGAAGAGTGATTTTGAGTTTGATTAGGTTAGTTATATGATAGTCCGATAGCCATGGAATGAGCTTGTGATAGAAGTAGTTCAACTTACACATTAAGAATAAGGGATCAGAAAAAAGGAGCTCTAATTTCGAAGGTTCAAAATTCATATTTGCGCTCCATACTGTCTCCCATGCTTGCCTCAATGTCTTTCCAGTTTCATGATACACCTCGATGGCTTTGTCGTAAATCTGTCTTGTCAAGCTGTCGTCGTTGGGCATTAGAACCTCACGGTCATAAGGAAGAATACTGGTCATTGTTGGCTGCGAGGGATTGTAACGTTGAACAGGAGTTGTGTCATGATTGTATCTGTTCAAGATCGATGTCAATGTTGTTGAAGGAAATACGGGGATGAGATTTGGGAATCTTGTCGTAGAAGTTGGAGGAAAAGATTGACGGATGATAGAGTTTTGGACTTTGGCAGCTGAGTCAGTTCTAGGTGGCGGTGTAAAAATTGGCGAAGTTGTGGTGCTGGTAATGTACCGAACGGTAGAACCTGAAGATTGCTCAACAATGGGCTTCGGGAAGCTAGTCCCAAGGCCAGAATTGATGAAATATGGCACAGGTGTTGTCGAAAAGATAGCCACCGGGGTAGTCGGAAAGGTGAGACCATGAATTGGCTTATCGTTACTTTGACTAGGTTGCTTGGCAGGTGAGGTAACTACATCCGGTGGGCTAGTTTGAGTATAGACAGGTAAACTGATGTTGAACTTATCGAGTCTGTCATGGAGCTGAGTATTGTTGGTTGATGGTAAATTAGACCAAAGATCTCCTTCGACCCTGGCCTTATTGATATGAGGGCCATAGGTTGATACATTTGGATTATTCCTTGTATCGTCCTCCTCATCCTCTTCATCCTCATCTTCGTCATCGTCAGCTTCTTCGTCAATATCAGTCTTATCGTCCTCGTTTTGATCGTTAGTTTGGGGCCCGCCAGGATTGCTGACAAGAACTGTGCTTGGCGTTGTTATCGAGGGTCGATTTGAATGAATAGTCTCCAGAGAAGGTAGAGGCTTGACCTTGGCCAAGTTTTTGTCATGGTTATAATAGTTTGAAGTAGAGTTTGATTGGGGTTCTCTAGAGTATCCATGATTTGGCAGGGACTCAAGCACGCCAGTGGTATTATGTGCGATTGTAGAACCAAGGGTATTGTTTAGACTGTTCATCGTGCTAGTCTTATTGCTTTGAGCATCAAATTCATTCGGATCATTGTCTTCAAAGACCGAGCCCTCTCCAAATTCTTCCGAGTTTTCTTCTTCATTCTCTTCCTCGTAGTCGTAATCGGAGTCGAGCTTAGTGCCGTTATTTTTTGTGCTCATTGAGGTCTGATTGGGCGGAGCAGGCGAGATAGCGGGCCTCGTGATATGAATCATAGTAGTCGGAGGGACAGGCGTACTAGGAATCGGCTTTTCAGTAATTCTTTGAGTTGCACGGACCGTGGACGGCTCAGTTACAAGCGCAATACTGTTGAATAATCGTTGAGTATGCTCTGTTGTGGAAGTGGGTTGAGCCCTAGGCGGACTCGCTAGAGGTCTGAAAGGATGATAGATGTTCGGGTCATTTTGATTCTTAGGTTTTGCAACTTCAGACGATGGAGTTTGACTCGAATGGAATACAGGTTTCTCGGCTTTGTTTGGATATCCAGACCCATTATCTAGCGACTCTTTGTAATCTTCGTAATCATCGTCATCATCATCCTCAGAATCCTCCGTGTCATCGTACTTCTGCTTTTGATATCTGTCCCCTCTCAAGGGTCCAGCACCACTCCCTTCCTGCAATCGATCACTGGCGGAATATGTCGATGATAGGGGAACGTTTAACCCTGCACCAATTCGACCCTGATTTGATTCCTGCTGACCCAAGTTGAGACGGCTCAACCTTTCAGGTGAAAACTCAGGCGATCTATTGAGGTGATGACTAGATTGGTTCCTTGTAGGGGAGTCTGAATGATTCTTGTTATGGGTGGGGATGTTCTGAAGTTCTTTTGATTGGATGGTTTGGTGGCTAGACACATTTCTCGATGATTTCTCATCCAGCTCGGTCGGAGATAGTCTATGTGCATAATCGACTTGTCCCGTGGGATAGTTTCGTGGGGGTGGACTTTGCACGAGAGGTGTAGAGAGGATTTCATTTCCAGAGCCTATAATGATCAATAGTAATGCGATAATCACGAGTATGTGAAAATTGACACTCCCGGACTCCATGTTTTAGTTGACGTAGAATGTATTTGAAAAAAAGTTATTCCTTGAATTGCAATGAGAATTCAGTAATTTCAACATAAGATTATCGATGAGACACCCCCTTACTCTGACAGATCCTCCATCCGTGGTATATGACTGAGGGTTATTGTGTAATGATTGTCATTCTTGGGGCTATATGCATCACATTATTCCTGACACATCTGCTTCCAATATATGGAGATATACGGTTGAATGAGAATCATGATTTGGCAACCAAAATTAACCAACTAAATCGTAACTTGGACGTCCCCGGGCAAGATGTTGATGCTAACATGCAGAAGTATGTAGATCTGGTATTATATACATGTCAAGTAGTGGACGATAGCGTGGTATATCCCACACGGGTTTGTGGGACTCATTAGCAAGGAAGTACAGGGTGTCCAAAAAAGAGGGGAATTTTCGAGATGGGGATTTTCTCGGCACTGGGTTCGTTTATTTTCGGGATTTTCGTGTTAGGAGACAAGAGAGTCTTTCACTTTTTGTTTAAGATGGTTTCAATGTGCCCCCCTCCCATTGCGATGGTCATTCTCAGCCTTTCTTCGAATGAGGTGAAAGTCCTGCGGCAGGAATCGGCAGGAATGGCACGCAGGATTTCACCAATTTTTTCCTCCAGCTCATCGAGATTCTTTGGTTTGTTTCGGTAGGCGAGCTCTTTTGTTGTTCCCCAAACGAAAAAGTCCATGGGTGATAGATCCGGTGAGTTAGCTGGCCATTCGAGACCCTCCCCTTGATAGATTTCGGAAAATCTCCTCGAGATAATCCCGCTACCGAACGCCCGCCTTAGAATATCCAGATTATCACTGGTCGTATGAGCTCTTGCACCGTCTTGTTGAAACCAATGCGTGCTCGTTATTCCTTTTTCGTCCATTTTGCGGATGAAATCTTCCAAAATTCGCCCATAGAGAGCGGCGTTTACCTTTTGATTTCGAATGAACTGAACATCTACAATCCCCTCCGAAGTTACTGCTGCCCAGACAGTTGTGTACACCGGATGTAGAGGCCTCTGTTGAATCTGAGAAGGTCGCTCGGAGGCCCATATTCGATTGTTTTGTTTATTTACATATCCACACAAGTGGAAATGAGCTTCGTCCGAAGAAATCACCTTCATTGGATCGAGTAGCTTCCGGTCAATAAGTTCACAAATTTCTGATGCGGCCCTCAGTCGCCCCTCGATATGGTTGGTTTTCAGCTCTTGGCCTTCCTGTATCTTGTATGGAAATTTTTGAAGATCTTCTCTCAAAATGGTATGAGCTGAGGATTTGCCCACACCAATAGCCCGAGCCAGGTTTCTCACCGAGATTCTTGGATCGGACTCGACAATTTGACTCGCTTGTTCGATTAATTCAGGGGTTCTGGAGGTGCTGGCTCTTCCGCTTATTGATGCTCGATCGTCTTCGAGGCGTCCTTGTGCCTCGAACTTTTCTACCAGTCTCTTTACTGTGTGATAGGCTGGCTTGGGTTGCCCCCTATGTGCTTGGCCCCATCGACGGATAGTCGTCGTTATGTTGCGGCCATTTTCGATATACAGTTCGATCAACTCCCGTCTCTCTTCGATCGAATATCTCTTGTTACTCATCTGGGTAAATTTGTGTTTTTAAACGAAAAAGCAATGCTTTCCATCTCACAACAGGTGCGTAATGATGAAAATGCGCCCTATGGACCGGTGCCTATGGGATTTCGCGTGCTATTGATCTCCAGAACAGAGCATGCGCAGGATGGCAATCTGACATAATTTCAAATTTTTTGGCGGGCGAAAAAAAAAGTGTCTATCTCCCGAATACCTGTGGAAAAGGAAAATGCACTAGATGCTCATTTTCACCCGAAAAAGCAGCGTTCAAAACTTCCCCTCTTTTGTGGACACCCTGTA
>Ga0058701_10000326_pt1 | contig 36061 bp, 27 predicted proteins | sample AgamicOrMae_FD_97039 | JGI IMG/M metagenome (GOLD analysis project Ga0058701, IMG submission 97039) | Agave microbial communities from Guanajuato, Mexico - Or.Ma.e | ecosystem: Host-associated > Plants > Phyllosphere > Phylloplane/Leaf | place: Guanajuato, Mexico | collected 2012-06-04
AAGTTGGCGACAATTTGCGCCAATCCAGAGGAGATGTGGCCAAATCCATTTGTCAACCTGGATTCTGCTTGATCGAGAGGAGGGAAAAAGTGGGGCCAAAAGTCAGAAGCTGAGCGCCGGCTCAAAGTTTTTTTTCCTTCCCTCTTCTGCTGCTTACCTCTGGCAACTTGGGCCGCGCGCCCTAAGGATGCTTATTATCCAGCCTCGAGCAGTGGATGGATCCAGTGCGCTGATCCAGTGCCACTTCTTTGGCCAAGCGGCCGAGAGGCAGAAGAGCAAGCGGCTCAAGTTTAACTGGCAAACAGAGGCGCCAAAATAAGAGATCATCCTTAGCTTCTGCTCGCTCGTGCTGCTCCTCGTCTTCCTGCTCGCTGCCCATAATGCTCGCCATGCACAAAAGGGCGCCCCAAAGAGCCACCAATGCACCAATGCAGTCAAGTCGAGCTCTGCCTGCAAAGCGCCCAGCAAACAAACCCAAACAAACAAACAAACACACACACAAACAGTGACACACTGCAACAAGCGGCCAAACAAATGGGCGCACATTGGCAGCATTTGTTTTCCATATTAGAGACTGCCTCTTTTCCAAGCCACAGTTGCGCCCAATGCTCCATTGCAATGGGCAATTGGCGCTCTTTGGGGCCTCCAATTGCTGAAATATGAGCCGTCTTCTTTTGGCTCCCAGTTCTAAGGTGAAGCTACCGTTTTGCAGACTCCACTCTCTGCAACAAGTAGGCCACATCCATTCAGGTTTTCTCGCGCTCACCCCGAAAAATATATAAATAAATAATTCTTGGCGCCTTCTCTTGGGAGCAGATCCTTAGCATGAGCTGCAGAAAAGCACAAGCGACCGTTTTTGGGAGCTCACTGTGCTCTCGATTAGTATTTGGTGCAAAAATATGGGCCAAATTCCTGTTGGGATCAGAGTTGGAATGATAAAACAGAGGTGAAGTTTGCGAGAAAAGAACACTCTGAAAGGGGCTCTTCTCCGGCAAATGGTGCGCGTCTAATGAAGTTGGCTCAAGAATGGCACTTCTGCCGGAGTCATTTTTTGCTCCTACTCATCCAAAAGCTTCCAAATCGGAAGAAATGTCAACCATTCATTGCAAAACTCTGGGCACACTCTGGGCTCCATTTTGGGGCCCACAGCTCCGCTTTGGATGAATTATTATATTTAGACAGGCGCAAAATGGGCCCCAAGCGCGCAGAGAGTGTCCCCTGCGGCTTAGGATGCTTCGGAATGGGCCAACCGAGTGGCCACCTAAGCATAGAGTTGCACTGGAGACCACGGCAACCAGAGGCCGTCTATAGTGCGGCAGTATAGCCACACTGCAATTGCGTGCGATTGCTATGGGCAAATGGGGGGCCACAAGCAGCGAGCACTTTTCACGCGCAGAGTCAAAAGTGGTGTCCGACTTTAGTGCAGAGAAGGGCACGCGCCGCCGGCCCACTATAATTGGAAGTGGGCCGGCCGACTGATTAGCGCCCAACTGGTCAGCCTGATTGACGGGCTCTTTGAAGCGCGCCGAAATGGGTCCACAGCTAAGGTGAGCGCGCCCCCAGAAGAGTTGCCCAGAGCGAGCACTTTGACGGGCCGCCCGGCTGGCCAGCGGGCGGAGCTATATAAAAAATAAGTGTTAATTGTGCCGGCTCGAGGCTGAAGGAGGAGAGAGTTGAGCTTTCCCTCGGCCGTCACTGTGACTAGTGCCTGTCCAAAGCTCAGCCCAACGAGCTAAAACGGACGCCAAAACGGTTAAATGGGCGCCAAGAAGTGGGAAGAATCAAAGGCCACCAATAAAAGCCGGCCCACCAGATCAATGGCTCGCTCGAGGGCCCCAATTGAGCCGTCAATCATCGAGCCGCACCGGCCGAGTGGTCGCCTCTGGACTGTCTCCCCTTCGCGCGGGGCCAATTTGTTGTGCGGCTCTCTTTGTGACTCTTTGTCCTTGGGGCCGCCACGCTTCGTTTGCCGCCCGTCCACTGGACACTTTGGGCCCACTTGTTGCCTGCAGATAATCGCCACTTTTCGCCTCCCAATCGCCAAATCGAGCGGCCCCTTCGAAGCCAACAGGTGGCCGTGCATTGAGGCGCTCACTGTGTGCGCGCTCGCCGCAGACTAGCAGCGGGCAATAAAGCTAGTTTCTGGTCTGTTTGGCGAGCAGAAGTGCGCCGTTGCATTTCCCTTTGCAGGAAACCGCAATCGATTTTGCGCCCCCAAGCTCAAAAATTAGCGGAAAAGACCAAAAGTTGGACAAAAGGAAGGACTTCTCGCCCTCTACAGACTAGAGACGCTCAAGATTGCGCCAAGTTTGTGCAAGCGAGCAGAGTTAGCCAGCAAAAACTGACCTCCAAAGGGCAACCAAAGGGCAAGCACTGGCAACACTCTCTGGCCGCAACGTTGGGTCTGTCAGAGCCCAAAAGGGCCAAAAAGGGGACGAATGAAGCAAAAAGGGCCCTCAATTTGGACGCTTAAGGCGGTTTTAAGGCGGTTTGCGTGGCCACCAGTGCAGCTTAGCTATGCGAGCGGCCAGATGCCATTTGGGCCCAAATTGGAGCCCAAACGGCGACCCTCATACTTGGGGCCCATTTGTTGGCATGGTGGACGTGGCCTCCTAGAGGCTGTCTGTCGGCGGTTGGCGGCGAATCACGTGGAGTTTGGAGGTGGAAGTGGAAGTGGAGCTTAGGTTTAGGTCCGTTTGTTGGTGCCCCAGCGCCAAATCGGATGGGGGCACAGTTTGTAGCTTTGGAGAAGAGGGAAAAGAAAAGGGAAACAACAAGTCGAGGGACGAGGAGCGCGAGTTGCGGGAGAAAATGGGCAGGAAGTTGGAAATTCAGTAGTCGTCTTGTAGTGTGTAATTAAATCTCTTCCTCTGGGCCCATTGCTCGAGAGAGGCAGCTGAAAGGCGGCGCTCGTGAAACAAGTACACCGCATCACTGCAGAGCTTAGGCTCCGGCGAGTGTTTTCCATACACAGTGAGCACGGCTGCTTTTGCCCCTAACTTTGCCTCTACTTTTGCTTCTGCTCTCTCCCTCAGGTGGCCCAAAACATTCTCCCTCGGATCCATTTCAAGTGGTCTCCTCTAAACGTTTGTCTTTCCTTCCAGAAAAAGTTAATCTAAGCATCTTTTTCCTCTACCTAAGCATGTTTTTCTGCTTTGCTGCCGAAATCGAGCCGGCTCTTTGGCTGGCTGGTTGGAAAAACACGGCCGAAGAGGCAAAAGATGCAGGCGCCAAATTATAGAATTATGGAAGAGGGAAAAAGATCATTATTGGCCCGCTTCTGCAACTTGGGCCAAATGAAACAAGGCCAAACTGGAGTTCGATTGCTTTGGGATTGTTGTTAATCGCAACAATCAGCACCACCCTCAATGGTCAGCCCCACAGACTAGGTGTGATTGGGGCTGCGAGCAAAGTGGGAGTGCAAAGTGGGCCGCATCTGTGAGCTCAGCTTCAGGCAAAGCTCAGGCCTGGGCGAGGGCAAAAGGGCTCTGCTTATTGCATTAGTCGATGTCCATGTTAATTGTTGCCCTTTTTTGCTCGCTTGTCTCAGGCTAAACGAATTTAAAATTGCTCATTTATTTGTTGTCTTCTGTCCAATTGAGCGAATGGGCCGGCCGCAAGAGTCAGTCTTTGGCTTCAATTGGCCGCTGGTCTGGGCCCAAGACAGTGTGTTGTTGTGCAGTTTCCAATGGCAGTTTGCAGGCAAAGATCAGCAGTTTTGGCCAGAGATTAGGCCTATTTGTGTGCGCTGGTTGTGTGGCGCAAAAGGTCGGCGCCAAAAAGGGGCGCTGCCGCCCAGAGGAGGTGGAGCAGAAATTAACATTTTAAATCGAACACACAAGGCAAAGGGGACGAGCACAACTTGTTGCTCCTCAATTGGGCCCACTCGGCGTCACTTTGCACTGTAATCGAGCGCATAATCGTGCCAGATCGGCCCACAGCTCGTCTTGATCGATTGCCCAATTGATCATGATAGTTCAGAGATCAACCAGAGAGACGAGGGTCAACTCGAGAAAGAAATGGTTCAACCTGGGCCCTAGTTTGCTCTCTGCTTCCAGTTGCACTCAGAAGCCGCCCACTTTAGCTTGCTGGCCGCCGATGACACTCATTCGGCGCCAGCACAAATCGTCTTGTCCACGAGCTTTCGCCCAAGACAAGCTGACCTTACTACTGACTGGCCTCACCATTTGGGCGGCTTTCCTTGTCTCTTCCATTTGCGCAAACCCCAAGCAGCATATCCTGTTTCCAGCTCGCTCCTCTGGCACTGCGTGGCCACTGGTCCAGTATCAATTTCTCCAGCCTCATCACGAGCTCTGAGGTCTCCACGCGGCGCCTCAGGGGCTCGATTAACGCTCAGAAGCTGGCTCGAATCCGTTTTAATTGTTTGCAATTGTTGCAATTGTTGCAATTGTTGCAATCGGACGGCGAGCAATTATGTTCGTGCACTGGAGCGCAGAGCAACTGGGCAGCCGCCTGATGATCATGTGAGGGCAAAACGGCAAAACGGAACTGACGAATAATCGGCGCCACAACGAGCTCGCCATGCAGGCTGCTGGGGCGCAAGTGTGTGGGGCAAATGGAATTGCGACTTGGGCCAGCGAGGTGGCACTGGAACGAGTGCAACAGATGCACTTGGCGCCCATTGAGACTTGCGGCCTTGCAGCGGAGTTTTGCGGACGGCAGACTGCGGCTTGGGAATGGCCGAGAATGGCGGAGAATGGGGGGAAACTGGCCAGTGGCATTTCACCTGTGCTTTGGCGGTCTCGAAAAGATGCGGGCTGCCTGGCGGCTCTCTTTTTCTCTCCCTCTGGCTGTAAGCTTAGAAGAAATCCCACTCCGGCGGGAGCAAAACTCGAATTCCAGGCCCCAAATTGGTCAGAGAAATCGATCGCGGCTCGCAGTCGGCCGAGTGCAAGACTCGGGCAGACTCCCACTTATTGTGGGCCTGCAATAAGTCAAAAACAATAAGTTACAAAACGGCCCCCGAATGACACGGACTCGGATGGGCCGCAGACAGACACCGTTATAATTATACACTTGCGCCGGTTGGCTGCGAGCCGCGTGGAAAAGCCGGCCGAGCAGCGCGCATTCTGGCCGCCCGCTTCTCGTGCAGCCCAATGCCAGCGGCCCACAGCTAAGGGCCACTGGCCGGCTCGTTCCCACTGTCTCGGCCGCCCTCTCGTGTGTCTCATTACAGGCGGCCTTTTGTCGGCTCATTATCACTGCCAGCCACTGGCTCGAGTTGGCAGCGAAAGAGGGCAAACTGGTGGTGGGCAAAGTTGCAGAAGGCAAGAGAAAAGAGAAAAGAGGAAAAAGGGAGCCCCCAGGCAGAGTGGAAACTTTTGGCTGCTCCTTGTTGCCAATTGAACGGTTAAACCGCAAAAAAGCGCATTCCTAAGGCCAAAAGAAACAACAAGGACACACTCGAAACCAACAATTTGGCCTCCAACTATTTGGGGCCCAAATTGAGCGAGAGGCTGAGGTCTGAGTGGCGTTTTGGTGCGAGCTGCGTGATTTTTCGCGCGCCTCTTTGGTTATAACAAAATTACACGCGCGCCCCAAAACCCCTAATCAAATGGCCGACGCATTTCTCTGCTCTTCTCGGCCCATGCAACGCTCCATACAAAGTCCACGAGACAAAGACTAACCTCCAGTGAAGGATTTTCAACACGAGAAAAGGTTTGGCATTCTGGAAACTGTGCCAAATGGTCGCCCAGCAGAATTGGGCCGCAGCTTAGGCGCCGAAAAGCGTCGCATGGGCAAAGAGTGAGCCCAAGAGAGGCCAACAACTGACAACAAGTGTCAGTCTCGGCGGCGCTTTCTTTGCTCGCGATTGAGGCCCAATCAATCAATCAGTGATTTCCCCTCGCTTGCCGAAAGGGCCGCATGAACGAAAGGAAAGTGCCACCGTTTCGGGTCCATCTCCGCGAGATTAGCCACACTCTTGGAGCGCCAGTGGTGTGTGGCGGCGCTCTGTTTGTGTTGGGAGAGTGGCCAATCCAGTGCCACTGCTCTCAATGCTCACAGACAGCCTCCAGAGACAAGCAGCGTCCGTCAATCGTTGGTTTCCCAAAAGTCCTGAGCGGGCCCCTCGGTCATGCTGGCCTCGCTTAGGCAGAGATCATTAGTTTTGTCGCCCCAGCTCCAAAACTAACCTAACCTAACCTAAGCTAACCTCTAAACAAAGGCACAACAAAACCAGCCCAACTGGGAGATCCAGTCCAAACGAGAACCACCCAAAGTCAAGGGGAGCGAATGAGATTAATATGCCCATTAATCCATTAGCCTTTTCCTGCACAACAGAAACAGACACACGCACAGACGAACGCACACTCAGTCACACTAACACTAACACGCAATTCGCAATGCGCCAACCAGACGCCCCTTTTCAGAGTGGAACCCCAGAGCCAGATTTGCTCTCGTAGAGACTAACCTCAGAGGCTTTTAGGGGCGGCATACACAGACACACACACGCGAGAGGGTATCGATTTGCGCGCCAGAACCAGAATTAGCTCTGAGAAGTGAGCTGACTCTTCTCGTCAGCCCCAAAGAATAAGCCTGGTCTTTGCTGAATTACGTCGTCGCTCTGAGCATAATTGGGCAGCCACACACATAAAGTGCCCATGCGGCTGGATCGGAGAACTGCACGAGCTCTCCGAAAAGTGAAAAACAATAATAGGATTAGATGGAATGAGATGGATGATCATCCATCCCACTGGCCAGTTGGGCGAATATTTTATTCCTAACCCAACCTAAAAGCGTCGCCCTTAGCTAGGGACAGCAACCCTCCATAACCAACACTACCCGCCCCCTTTGCGGGCTCACGCTAAACTCTTGATCTCCTCCATTATTCTCTTCGTATACACCACCGGATCCAGAGGCATACAATTGATCACGTTCAATTTAACACGCTCCTCCTGATTGTAGGTGTCCACCCTGGCACGGAGTGTAAAGATGAATGTTCTGAAATTGGGCTTCGTTATGATCTTCTCATAATGCTCCTTGCTGTCCATCTTCATGAATGATTCCAACTTCTCGGGAGTCATCTGAAACAATTGCTCAGCCTTCTCGTCCCACAAGGTTACCCAACTAGAAGAGGAATGATCCTCAATCTCGACATCGGTCTTGTAACGGAATTTGTAATGCGTGTAGGTCTGCTGACATTTCTCACATTTCAGCTCCCCATTCTGAGTATCCACCAACTTCTTACCACAACCCTCCTGCGGACAACACTTGTAAACTGGATTCTTGCCCACTGCCATGAGCATTGCTTTGCAACGAGCATACAGGCCTGACTGGTTGCCGGATGACGTAATATTCTTTGTCTGCTCCAAGTCTGTCATCTGAGCTAAACTCTTCCATTGGTCTCCAGATGTTTGGCCATCCTGCGAACTGGTCAAGCTGGTGAAGTTTTGATCAAGTAAGTTGGCATACCAGTTCTTTATCTTACGAACTTCGGGTATCTCTGGGTTGACAAATACACAGTCTCCAGCCGATGCGGACCGACCTCCATAGCTTCCAATTCTTGCCGCCTTCGTTACGAATATATCGCCCACTTGACCGGCAAAGCTCTCCGCCTGCTCACCCCACAACGTAACACCGATTGAGGTTCTGCTCATATCCACTATTGTGACGTTTCTCTTCTTGAGTTCCTTGTTCTTGGTCTTTTGCATTATAGTAGACACGTCGGAGATTGAGGTAATAGCTCCGATCATGTCTACCGTCCCAGACGGTGGCATCCCTGATAATGAAGCGATTGAGATGAAATTGAACTTGGCGAGGGGAACATCTCTCGCCGCGTCGCTATCGGTGACCTCCTCCAACAATGAATCACTATTGAGGGTGATTTCAAAATCAGCTGTCGTGTAACGTTTATCGGCATTCTTGACACTGGCCCTGCCAAGGACGTACACCTTATTGGGTTCGACATATGAGAAGACTCGTTCGCAATCCGCATTGAATGCGGTGACCTTGATCTCACCGGTTTTATCAGCCATACAAAAATTGAACAATTTACCATTGCCTTTGGCATTGCTGTATTCTCTAATGGCGCTCTTCGACGTCACTCTTCCTTTTACAACCCACTTGCCGATGTAGGGTGTTAACTCACCGATACCGATGCATTGATTTTCGTGGGTTGCCCGCATGGGTTTAGGAGATCTGAAATTGGCTGGTGCTTGATTCTTCGGTTGCAGTGCATCACCGCCCATCATATAGGGTTGTGGTTGTGTAGGCGCATTGTGTTGCATTGGACGGTTAGTCATCTGGTTGTTGGAAGCTGGAGATGGTTGAGGCTGATGGTACTGCGGTTGCTGACGATGTACCTGAGCTGGTGGCTGGCCGTTGTTATCGCTTGTAGCGAGGGTTAACTTACGTCCAACCGCAGAGCCTTTATGGAGGACCTCCAAGTTCAAGATGTACATCAATTTACGCTTATTGTCACCTGGTTCCTTGTCGCAGTCAACAGTTTGATAGTTGTTTACACGAACGATCGACCACTTTTCAAGCTTTCCAGTTTGTATATCCTGAACTAAATCTTGGTTGGTAATTATGCAGTATTGGTGTGTTCTGAGTCCATCGCCAATCATCAAACGATAACGCAACTCGCCATCAGATGCATCATCCAGGGAGGGTTGGTCACTGCTCATCGGTTTGTAGCCAATTATTTGTAGAACCGGGTAGGCAGGCTTGAAGCCGTCAAGTATTTGGGACAACGCCCCAGCTGTAAGTAGGCTTTCGTAATCCATGTTTAGGGATAATAAAATGTTTTCGAATGAGATTTTATCACTGACACAATTCGCTCAGGTGTTCTGATGATATTTTTACTTGCCCGAGACAGACTGGCTTCCCCACGCGAGGAGACTCAGACTTGGCAAAGGGCGAAGCTTCTCGCTGGAGAAAGCCGAAAGAAAATTGCATTGTCCTCTGACAACACGAGGCAAAGAGCGCGCGCTCGTTCATACGTGTTTATCTGGGCCAAGGAGTGGTGTACGAAAATTCGGCGCGCGAATTTACCTTGTTGTTTCCTTCATTCAACCGTTGGAGGCGCTGCAGTCGCTGGGAGGCAGCAACTCGTGCAGAAGCAAAGCTCATTCGCTTGACCAAACAGCTAACCACGTGTTGCGTGGTCCAGTTATTCAGACCAATTGGTCTAAGAGTTGCGGATCACTGCCAGCATCAACTATTCCCATGCTTTTTTATTGCTAGTTAGAATTCTTAGCCATGGATGATTCCGATCCATACGATATGACGCGGATCAAGGCCCGCCCTGACCAACTGCTCCCCGATAACTTGTTCCCTAGCCCATCAAATATCACCGACGAGATCACAAACAATGGACATGTCAAATCTTTTTACTTTCAGCAACGCGATTTAGCCGATGAACTTTTGGACGACCTATTTTGTAAAGTCAACGAACCGATCTTCAAGGGTGTCATAGACTTTGCCGACAAATCCCTCTCTAGGCAAATGTTCTCCAACAAGTCATTACGCATTCATGCAGCTACCCTCCTGCTTGATATGCAAACTTCAGATCATGATACTACATTCTCTGCAATCGAAGAACATCTGGGTTCAAATTTCAAAGGCTTGTTTATCCAGAGAATCAAATCCAATCTCAGACGAAAGCGTAACATATTGGAACTTCTTGAAACCTCGAATAATTCTAAAGAATTATTTCTCATCATAGAGCAAGCAGAGACTTTGGACACAAGCTTGGCAGAGACTGTCATCGGCAATTTATACCAAAGGCTGCAGGATGGTCATTCAAAGATTATCATGATCCTGTTCTGCCTGTCGACTAAGCTTCAGGATTTGCCCTTTGACGCTATGGGTTGCTTCGGTAAAATGACCATCATAAAGAGGGATACTGAGGTTGATCGGGCACTCATTAAGGAACATCTCCTACGAAATCCAGGTATCACAATGAAGCTCGGTAGCTCGGTCTTAGATATGGTCTACGAATGCTACACCAATAGTGATGCTTCAATCGCGAACCTCAAATTCTTTCTCAACTACACTCTCCATCAATACTGCTCACGACTCTGCTCTCTCAAGGATTTCAAGGAAGTAGCCTCAGGGACTAGTAATTTTACCAAGCAAGCTCGGGAAACTCATGATTTCTTATGTGATCAATTATATTGCTACTTTGAAATTCTCAGATGTGGAGATGATGTAACCTTCCTGTACGACGAGTTGGCCTCCAACGACGACCTATCTCAATCAATTGAAGTTTATGAGGCAATCAAGAAAATATCAAGTTTAAGCCCGGAATCATTAGTTAGACGACTCGAAAAGGTAATCAATTTTCCTACAAAATCGAAATGTAGTCGTAACAATGTGATATCTATTGCTCAAAAGCTCAAGAGTGTAGTGGAAAACAACGATGACTATGCCCATGTAGTGGTCAAGGAGTTCATCGAACATGCCAGGAGTGTGGTAAATCCGCTAAAGTCAAAATATAAGGCTGCTTATTACACTAATGTGGAAAATATCTTGCATGGCATGCTGGAGACAAGTAGAAAAAAGGCTCATTTTGAAAAATTCTACCAGCCCTCAGACTTATACTATGAAGTCCTGTCTAAAGAGCTTTTCTCATGTGATCCAAATTTAAGTGCAAATGATCTATGGCTCTCCGTGAAGGAGGGATTCGAAAGTTTAGTGCGCCAACACCGCGACAAGAACTCTAAGCGTGACACTTTTAAGATAACTCCAACTCCTAAGAAGAGAATGAGGGTTTCAAAGAAAGATAAGCTGAAAAGCGATACCAGTGATGACTCTGAAGTATCAGGCCTATCGAAAAGCATCTTCCTAGACATAATTGCGACGATGGAGCACCAGCACCTGCTAAAACTTAGTCGCCGTGGTGGCAAAGGTTTATTGATAAAACGAGCAGTCTGGCTGGATTGAATTCAGACACCTACATGTATGTTGAGTTGATAATTATCCTCGTTTGACTTTCTTGTTCATCTTCCCCATTATCTCAGTTTCTAACCCGCATCTTTTCGGTGGCGGAAACTGCATAGACTCGGGCAAGTAACATTTGATGTTGTTTTCGCATAGCGATTTGTTTCTAACGTAGTACTTGGAGTGTAGAGTAGGTTTGATTGGCGACTCTTTCAACGCGAAATTTTGAGTCTTGCTCATGACGAGACCTAAAGCCAAGTCGCAGGCGCAATAGATCCTGTAATTGACCAACTGGGCATCAGCACTCAGAGGCTCGTCAACAACCTCAGGAGCCGTGACCTTATCAATGCAGGTTTTGATACACTCAAAAGTCTTCTTGAAAAAAGTGAAGGAGTAGTTCTCGTTCTTGAAAACCATCGGTTCCATCATGAACCAAAGACAGTCTAAGTAGGTTGGTAAAGTAAATCATTAGTATAGGGAATCAAAGATCAATCAAAATTGCAAGTGGTGGTGTGGTCGAACACTTACCTTTCACAATCTCCAGTTGCCCAACGTCGTCATACCTGGTGTAAAAAGGCATATGTGCTATCAGATGTATCACGAAGGGCATGGTGCAGTCAGGATGCAGGAGCTGCATATGAGCTACGTTCGTTTTGATGAGTTCGCGACGCTTTGTCAAATTCGCGAGGAGATATGTCCTGATTGGTGAGATTAAAAAATTCGACTGTTAGAAAAGATGCCTTTACCTTGTCGAGAATCATGAGAGAGATTTCTTATACTTACTGAAGCTTTTTGTGAAATGGCAGGTCGCTTGAAAAATATCCGCCGAGGGACAGAATCGCTAGAAACTCCAAGCCGAGCTCCAAGCTGCAAAGCTTCTTGTGCAGCTTGAGTGCAAATCTCTCTCTCACAAATTCCTGGGGATCTATTAAGGTGGTTGCAAGGACATGCAATTGAGGGGGAGTTATCAAAGTGGAAACACCGGCGGGAGCTCTCTTGAGGTTCAGACCATCAGTACGACCCTCACCGGAGTCACCATCGATATTCGCTTTCGGAGATTTCTCAGCCGTTATACTGTCATTGGCTACTATTCTTATCATAGCGTTCGCTGCGGCCAATCTTAGGTGGGCTTTCTCCATCGTTGAACCGACAAGCTCTTTTTCGTTGAGATCACCTCCATTCAAAATGATGGTTTTGCAAAGTTGTAGAGTATTCTGGGCTGTTTTTACGTACTTTGTGTGCAGTTCGGCCTTGTCAGACATGGTCAAAACATTCAGTTTCATGCCTTGGACCCACCGAACTATCAGCTTGATGCCTTCAATCTTGCACTTGACCTCTTCGCTACACCTATCAAGAGAATGTTCGAAATCGAAATTTTCAGTGGCGAGTGAGGCGTCAGAGCGTTCTTGCGCTTTGATTTCAATATCACTCCTTGAATCTTTCATGATTAGACCTTGCACAACAAATTTGTTGATGATTGATTTCAAGACGGCTGGGTACTTATTCTGACCGCCACATGTTGCAATCATACCTAAGGCGACTAAATGGGTCCTGAAGTTACTACTCTCGAGTGTCAGCCCAGCTTCCTTGATAGAATCTAGTATCTGGCCGAATATTTTGTCTTTTTCTTGTTCGTTAGTTATCACCGAATTGAGACAATGTATAGCATATTTAGCTTGTTTGGGTGAGGATGCATTCAAGATGCAATTGTCAATTATTCTTGGAATGACGTCTGATGGCTGAGCCCAAAAAGGTAGGGTAGAATCTGTTTGAGGTTTTGGGAAGGGGCGGTTTCCAATAGCAGCGAGTATTTGGAGCACTAACTCGGCAACTTTGTGATTCGAATGCTCTAGCCAAAGAAATGGTAATAGATAACTGTTATACGGCTCCTTGCCGTGGAATAGGGTGGGGAAGACATTGGCGAAGCTCAGAATAAGTTCCAAGCCTCTCTTGGAGGAATTGGTTATTCCCATCTTTGAATCCAATTCACCATCGCCTAGTAGTGAGTCTGATACGAAACTGAAGAGGAGTAGTATCCCTTCATGATCGATAATGAGCGGAGCAACCCTCTCCATCAGATTTTTGATGATCATGTGGAAGGAATTTGTTTGAACAGGGTGCCCTAAAGAACGTAGTATTTCCTTGGCGCTCTGTTCGATGCTTGATTTCGATGGAGGGGTGATGAACGTTCCGTCGTCATCATATGAAGTTTGGGCTGCTGAGCTCACGATCAACTCTAGATGCTCGCGAAGAGTCGGGCTCTCCTCCAACTTTCCGATCAATTTCATTATGTACTCCTCGGTTTTCACTGGTTCCAACAGGCTCCTCGAACAAATCTGAACTTTTGCTTTGAGCATCGCATCCTTAGCAGCACCTGAAGGTTCCTTCATAACATCTAGGATATCGCATACTTGGCGTCGGACTATCTGTTGCTGGCGTAACATTTCATTGAAGGCGCGAGCAGCATGAGCATCTATTGTCACATAAAATTGGTACAAAACTTTGACTCTCTCTTCCTGAGGTAGTACATTTGGTATCAAACAGGTCTGAACAATTTTCTCAACAAGTAGCTTGTCTTCAAGACTTGTCTGATAGTAATTATGAAGACACTTGCTCTTGATCCAGGTCAATTTTTTTACAGCATTCATACCATCTTCGGTGGTTGGCTGCGTGCATTCAGATTGGTTACTGTTTCTACAGTTTAGTACATATTCCTTGTAAAGTTGAGCGAGACCGTACAAAGCCTCTCTCCTGATCTTGAATTTTTTGTCCAAGGTTCGCTCCTTAACAAATTCGAGAAGATCCTCATTCACATGGTCCATACCTTTGCGAGCGGCACTCACTATAGCCATGACAACTTCATGACGGACATTCTCATCTTGGTCATGTTGTCTTTGCTTCATCTGCTCTGTAACATCGTCTTTCATCTCAGGATGATTGACGAGGAAATGCATTGAATATTGAACACAGCTTCTTCGAACCGTGGCGCTGATATCTTTGAATCTTCCGAGAAAACTCTTCCAAAGTTCTGGGTAAGATTTAGCCAAGTTGGACTCTTTGTCAGAGAATAGTCTTGCCAACAATTTTGTAAACTCGCATCGCTCCTTCTCATCATTGCTCTTAATTTTGTATTCTAATTGTGGTAGAAAATCTTGCATGGCCTCAGGCACCACCTGGTTTAGCTCATATATCAGGTCGCAAACTCCTCCAATGTTTTTTCGAAAATAACTCGCAGCCTGATTATTCGAGCCTCTGTGAGAGTGAGAATTGGTATCAATGACTTCCTCACCATTTGGACTTTCGGAAGTTATCGCAGTTGCGAGATAGTTAACGAGATACGGCCCCAACGTATTGATGGATTTCTTGATCACCTCCTTAGCTAGCGAACAACTTTGCTTGGCGTGTGACTTCTTAGGTTCGATCAGTTGGGTGAATATAATCTCCATGAGTTCAGGAGAAGTGGCATCGGATTCGAGAATCAAAGGTGTGAGCATGTCTATCATAAAGTTCTTGACTTTTTCACTGTGATTTTCATTAACAATTGAGAATATAAGAGCGAATAACTCGCAAAAGATTGATTGTGAATCTTCAAGTTCGATGCAAATATTGAATGACTTTACCCAAGCCAGGTTCTCTAATAGGTAGAAGTATCGCTTGAATGTCGGATGCTTCGGATCTTGGAGTCCTTTCAATTGTTGTATGAAGAATCTGAATATTTTTTTGATCAACTCCTCATTCTGATATGGAGCATTGGGGGCGTACACTCTGAACACATCAGCGATAGAGCAGGCAACTAACAATCTAACATCTCTCGAGCTATGCTCTAAGTAAAAGTCATTTGATAGCATCAATGCTAGTGGTACATACTGAGAGTTGTCGTCATCTTGGCTAAGCTGTTGAAATGCCATGGATATATCCTTGAGTCTTCGAATCAGATCATCAGTGCTGAGATCTTCACCGATCTCCTTGCAGTTTGGAGGGTAGGCTATTTGTTTGGCATTTGCAGTTGCCTCAGCAGCAGCTGTCCTACTTCTTGAAGACCTCATTCTGTCTTGATTTGTGAGTTGTGGTCATCAGCTGCGATTGATTGCGTGTTTTTTTTTCGCTAATAAACGAGAGAAGCGATGTGGTGAATTGTAATCCTGCTATACTTATACAAGTTACACGTCAACTATATAATAGGAGATGTTGGAAATGACGGACTGGTAGATGAATCAGAATGAATATTGAGGTAAAGTATCTTAGTGAAGATTTCTGTTTTTGTTCTTAGTTTTATTAGACGCAATGTGTGTAAAGCAATTAAAAGAACGGTTGCATGATGCGAAAAGTTCGGCGCAAAACGGACATTCGGGCGCCGCTCTGTCATCGCGCGGAGCGGGTATGTCTCGCACGAGCTGTTCCCGGGGCTCTTGCGCTGTGCGATGGTGGTTCATACAAACTACTTACAAAGGAACAACCCATTCGGATGTGGGCCTGCTAAGTAAGTGAATGACTACAAATCCTTTCGCTCTCGGAATTGTGTTAGCTCTCAGAGGTAACATTGCCGGAAGCACTATGAATACTGTTAATCTCATCAATGATACTTGAAACCATATCAAAGAATTCTCTATACTGGCCCAACTTTGTCTCGTCCGCTGCGGGCTCACGATCGTGGTTCGAAATGGTCGCGCCGAGTTCACGCAATTGATTGACTAAAGACACATTGAATGATCCACCACCACCCATGGTACGGCTAGCCGATATCTCTGGAGATGCTGTTGTTCCGAGATTTGCTCTATTGAAGGATTCGGTTGTTGTTGTATGGTTAACAGTATAATGGGGCCATCCAAATGGTTCCCCCGACGATAAAGCCGGCATTGAAACTGTTGCTGCCTCATTTGAAGCCGCTGTGCTGTCGACCGGCGCTGATGTTTGTTCTCGAAATTGTTGCGATCTCAAACTCGCTGGGGGAGCCAAAGTTGGTCTGGACTGACTAGTGGTAGTGCCTAGTTCTACTCTGCTGGTTGGCCCTCTTGAACGATCCATCGAGCTTGTCGCAGCTTTCTTATTCAGATTGATCAGCGACTCGAACCAGTGTCGTATCTCTCTAGCACCAGACTGCCTTGAGCTGATTCCAGGGCTCTCCCCTGACTCAAACTTCTGTGAATCATCGAGCCACTCCCTTAGGATACGCAATGCTTCGATAGCTCTTCTATGGTCCCTCGATCTATCAGGTCGGGTGCTTGCATTACGAGCGCATTGACGATCGGCGGTTTTCATAACGTCTGCCATCACTCGGCGATGGAACTCGGCTTCCTCGCCGACTTCCTCCAGAAGACTATCGATCTCCGTGTATGGCAATGGCTCTCTTGGGTGCCGGTGGGTCCAGTAAATGATTATCAATGGTATGAAGAAGGCCAGCCGGTCATTCAAATCAACTTGGTCGTTCCTTTGGATGCGATCATTAATTAGCGCATCAAAGTACAGCTTGATCACGCACAATAGCTGCTGATTATCGTCTAACGGGGATATCTGAGTCTGGCTCCTCGGCTTTAGGGCGATGCTAAGCGATGGGGCAGGTTTAAAATCATTTGCAACCCTGGAAACTGGTAATCCAGCAACATGGTTGGCTCTTTGTCTATGGGTGCTGCCATGACCTCGACCAAATTGAACTGTAGTGTTTGAAAAGGGAACTAATTCCGCAATATGTGAATGCACTTGATGCTGTCTAGAGGATGTGCGATTTGAGCTACCTCGCGTCGGGACAACTAGCTGAAATCTGGGTTCGTTGTTTAATCTCGAGCGTTGGCTAGCTGGTGAAAGGCGTCTCTCATTCTGTAAGGACCCAAAAATTGAACCCTCCGTGTTACTTCCTGTTGTCCGAACGCTGAGATCTGTGCTGACAGTAGATACAGAGAATAACCCCGAGAAGAGGAAAATTTGAACCACAAGACTGATTAAACTCATTTTCAACTTTTTGAATCTCGCATTAACTCTTCAAAAGTTCCCTCCACTCAATGTCCCATCCAATGGTCCATGAAAAGGCGAAATCACTTCTATCTTATGTGCCATCTTCGGCGATTGAGTCTCTCAAACTGCACCTACTCCAGATCGTAAACAAGATAAAATTAGCATCTCATTTTGTATCGCGTCTCAATAGAATTTATTGCAATTATTGAACAAACAATGTCCAGACATTTCGTAATTTCTCACGCTCTATGGAGAGAGATACCATGCTGAGAATGAGTCAGCTGGTGTATGGTATATCACAACTCTAGAAAACACTTTTGATCTTTGTATTCGGGAAGATTAAGGTTATATTTTTGCTTGATCGATTCCGGTACGAAGCGTCCACCGAGGAAGTGATATAAACCTCTGTGTTGCTTAGCCGATAGTTTGGGAGCCGTTAATGAGATCAGGCACTCTGGTTGGAGTGCGGGTATACGCATAGCTTGATCGACGCCTTCTTGGTCTCTATCCATGAACTGATGACCTGTGTTAACGTCCCAACCAGAGGGGATATCGATGCTGACTAATGGAACGTCGACATGGTTACCGCTATGCGCATGCATGAGTCGCAACAGTTTAGAAAAATCTGGATTTCTATTCGGCGGCTTGAATGAGAAACCGAAGACTGCATCGACGATGAGATCGCCGATATCTCTGAGCGGTTTGTCGGGCACTTGATCTATGATAGGAATATCGAACTTTTTGCACTGTATAGTTAAATTTTGGAATAATTGGGCTCGACCAGGTTTGGGATATATGACGACGGGGTTATAGCCAAATAATTTGAGATGCCTTGCGCATACCAAGCCATCGCCTCCATTGTTACCCGGTCCACAACATATAACTGGTCTCCCGTGAGACGAATTGTTGTATTTGGACGCGATTGCCGATGCAACACTCAGCCCAGCCAATTCCATGAGTTGATCTACACTGAAACAATAACTAGTGAAGAGTTCCTGGTCCAGATTGATTGCCTCCTCCTGAGTTAAGAATCTGACGCCTTGGGCCGCAGTTTCGGAAGCCATCGCTCTCGGTTGATTTCTCTTGGACCAAAGGATAGGAGGTCTAAAAAGGTTACCAATCGGAAGCCCATAGGACATACGAAAAGCGGGCTTCATTTTGATCCTCGGTGCACTGTTCGGCGCTGAGAATTAAAACTGTTGGGCGCGTGTCGCTACAGTGGTCACATTGCTTTGGTGCACCCATAGAAGGCCGCCGCCTCACCGCAACCTTAGGATCACTCTGACAATAGTCAGTCTTACAATACCATATAGGGTATCTAAATCTACCTAGTCGCCCTGATACACTAGTTAGATTAGATATGGAGTCATTATTCGACAAAGAATATGAAAACCGTCAGCCGTTGAGGAAGTACGAACCACTCATACGGTTCGATCAGGACGGCAATCCTCAACCCCATCGACCGCTTGACCAATCTCACGTCTTGCAGCATCCGAAAGTTCAAGAAAAGGTCAATCTCGTTCCGGAGGGGGATCGAAACAACTCTAAAAACCCTGCTGAATCTTCGAACGAGTTGAAGAGACCAGCCCCAAGCGTAACTCAATCAGAGCCTGCCAAGAAGAGACAGCAGCAAGCACCAGGAAAGCAGCAAAAACTTACAGCCTTTTTCACAAAAAAGTGATTTGGGAGCTCAGCATGATATTTTACCCTGCCGTCTCAATCACAGTCATAGAAAGCTCTTTATCAACCTTGTTATCGCCTCGTATATTACCATGCTGGGCTGAGGCTGGTAAAGTATTGAGTCTTGCCACAGCAAATCCCGCTCATCGTTGATCCTCTGCATCAAGTCACGATTGTTGGTTATCAACACGAATAGAGTCTCGAAATCTCTGACCGAAGACCTCCAATTGAAGTTTGAGGAGCCTATCACATGGATATAAACGTCGTCCTGGCTTTCAGCCCAGAGGCCCTTGGCATGGAAAGACCAATCTGGCCTATTGTACAATCGACATTCGCGAGCAGGATACTCCCTTGCCAATCTCTTGAGGATGGCTGAGTACAATTTTGGCACATATTTCAACAGGCCAGAACCTTCATAGAAGCCGTTGGCCTTCTCCGAGGGTACCAATACTGAGTTCCATCTCAAATCTAAAGCGGGATTGAAATATCCTGATGACAGGTGGATACTTTTCAGGGGGATCTGGTTGACGAGAAAGTGGAGGAAATCATCACAGTCGGTCAAACCAGATTTTTGATGCTGGAAAAGCGGTATCACTAAACAGTCGTAGCCCTCAGGCTTATCCATTTTATCAATAAAAATCTGATTGTGGTTACGCAAACGATCTTTGAATGTGCAGATGCTTTCCATATCATCAAACAACAAACTCAAGTAGTCGCTCAATGACTTAGAATTTTTGATGAGCATGTACCGGTCTTGACGTCTGTCGAAGTAAATGTCACTCAAGTTAGCCCCGGTGAGCAGGACATCTCGGTCGAATACTAATGCCTTAGTGTGGTAAGTAGAGTATAATTCACTACACCTCGGAAATCTAGTGAGAAGGTACTTGGTAATTCCAGAAGTCTTGGAGCACGTAACTACTAGTTGGACTTTGAAATTATCGTAATTTCTCAAATCTGACAGCATGGAAAGCGATGAACTGTTAGTGGTATCAACGCGTTGAGCACGATGCGAATCCAAAATGAAATTGACTTTTAGCCGAGGATTTCTCCTCACATTGGCTCGAATCTCGTCGACCAACGTTTTTTCCTTCAAGCCACAGCCGAGATATAAGGCACTAAGTGAGATACGATCCTTGGCAGTGCGTATTCCATTTAGTATAGACTGGTAGAAGTCGCCCGGCTTCCTCTGAAGTGTGATACTGCTCGCTTGGACAGGTATGATGGGTAGAGAATTGATGCGTGAATATGATTTGATTTGGGTAAGTGTCCGTGACATGTCCATTGCTCCTACTCCTCCTCCTCAAAATCGCTCCATTCGTCTATATTCACCGTGGCGAGCGGCTTGAACTCTGGTTCAGTGTTCAAATTCACCTTATATGCTGAATAGGAGGGCTTGGGATCGTCTTTCTTGATAATTTGCGAGTTGTCCAGGATTGGTGGCACAATTTTCACAATGTTCGGATCGTAACCTAATTTTCGCATGCGCTCTGCAAGGTTATTCTTGGGGATTGGACCCATTTTTATCGTTGTGATGAAACATAGGAAGTTTGTTTGGTGAATAGAACTGTCTCATCAATAAATATTGACAAGGAGCAAGAGGAATCGTGGAATTATGTCACGTTGCGCCGGCGTGCGGCTCGACACGCCCCGGCGCAAGCTTACACGGAACGTGGAGACGTGAGCCGTACTCGCATGGCCAACCCGAGACACGCCCACCCGGCAAGCGGGACGAGGTCTCAGACCCGCAATTCGAAATGTGCATGAGGCTGACAGCTGCGTCGGCATCGTGGCGCCGTTGTAGAAATCGGTACCGGCCACTGGACGAGGTGATAGCCAGAATCATATTCACAGCTAGTCCGATACGATGGCCTTAGAATACTCATTTTTTCCATCAAAGAGGTAATTTGTAGGAGCTCTGAAGCACCATGATCAGGGTGAACGAGAGAAACCAGGATGCCACCCTCTACGTAGGTGGTTTGGACGATCAGTGTTCCGAGGCAATAATCTGGGAACTGTTCACTCAGGCTGGACCAGTGGTAAACGTGAACATGCCTAAAGATCGCATAACTGGAAATCATCAAGGCTATGGCTTTGTCGAATTCGCGAGTGAGGAAGATGCAGATTATGCGATGAGGATAATGAACATGGTGAAACTGTATGGTAAACCGATCAGAGCGAACAAAGCATCCGCCAATCTGAAAAACCAAGATATTGGTGCCAATATCTTCATTGGAAACCTTGATCCCGACGTTGACGAAAAGCTTTTATACGATACGTTTTCTTCATTTGGAAACATAATACAGACTCCCAAAATCATGAGAGACCATGCAACGAATGTTTCCAGATGTTATGCTTTCATAAATTATACATCTTTTGAAGCTTCAGACGCTGCTATAGCCGCCATGAATGGACAATATTTCAGTAACAGACCAATAACGGTGACCTATGCATTCAAGAAGGATGGCAGGGGAGAGAGGCACGGAACAATGGTCGAGAGATTGTTGGCGCAGAAGAATAAAATGCTACAGGCAGACAAGATTCCAATAGCTGGTAATGATATATCCGCTAGTAACTTCTTGCCCCCCGCCACGAATGTGCCGCCGAATGTGCCTCCACCCCCACCTGTCGGTGCACCCATTCCGGATAATATCACACCTAACTTCATGCCGCCGCATCTGCCCCCACTACTTCCGATGCAGGGTATCGGTCCATTGCCCCCGATTCCTCCGATTCCTCAGATACCAGGTATGCCTCCAATGAGCGTCCTGAACCCTCTCGCCTCAATGAGCTCTTTACCACCAATGAATTTCCTATTAGCAGCTCCACCACCGCCTCCTTCTCCGCCACCACCGCCGTCTCCACCTCCTCCGCCAGCAGGTAACGAGATGTGATGTATGCAATAAATTGTGTAAATGATGATGTAGACGATTAACCAACTCTCAATCAGCCAGTTTTCGTGTTCTTTTCCTCGTTCGACCCAGAATTACCTGTGCACACCACATGTAGAAAGTTAGGTAATCTGTTCAATCTTGCGGCGATAAGTCTTTCGGCGAGAGGGGTCATTATAAATTGATACGCATAGAGCGCGGAAGCCAAGAATAGAGGATCTAACATGACCGGATTCAGTTGCTCATTAGGTGGCATCTGACTGTTGGCAAGCTCATATTGGGGCATTTGAGCGTTGGACCCCACATTGATAGACCTCTTTATCTCATTTATCACATGCCTCGAGGTCCTTTCACTGTACTTGTATAGTTGCCTACTCTGCTTGCTTATCCCCTGATTGCTGCGAGGTATCACATGACCTATACCATTGCCCAAGTTGATGCTCTGGTTCGATGTGTTCGTAGTTGTCGGAAAATCCAGGTTCGTTGATCTAAGAGACGACCTACGGCTGAGCGACGTCTCGTGAGATACCCTCCCCTGTAGCACAGACAACTGCACATTCTCTAATGAAAGTCGTCGTGTGTCTGGAATGGCTTCGACTTGGGGTATCTGGGCTACAGTTATTTGTGCTGTATGAGGCGAATCTTCGTGCTGACCTTGTGAAGTTGGCCAAGTGATATCGATCAAATCGTGATATGTTTCTTTGAATGTGATTGCCCCTATTCCGTTCGCTAAGAGTGCCTGAGTTATCCCTATGTTATTCGCGTCCACATTCTTCAAATAGTTCTTTGTTCGTCTCTCTCGCTCTCTGTCATCCTCTAACAGCTCAACAAGTCTCCTCCGAAAACCTCTATAGTTAGACGCGGTAAATGCCCATGATGCGATAACAATACCTGGGACCAAATTTGATATGACATAAATGTGATAAAGCAATGTAATGATGGGATCGGAGTCTAAAGTGCATTTGGGTTGCTTGACCGCATCTGACGGCGAACCAATCAAGTTATCATACTGTAGATTCAACCCACAAGCGAGGTAACTATCGATAGATTCAATCCACCCTTTCATATTCTCAGATTCGTACCTCGGAATATAGATTGTGAAAAAAGTTTGCAGAGCCGTCAATGATACCAATATGACAATTCGTGCAAGATTTCTCCTCAGATCCGGCTTCATGGTTGACCGTGCGAAAGTTAGTCTTATCGTCTTGATGAAGTAATAACTCCCATATAGGGTAGGTATGAGGGAGGGCACAAAGACAAAGACAAACCTGATCCATATCGATCGCTGACCAACCGTGCAGATACCGAACAAGCCGTGGCCATCTACATGGCCCAAGAAAGCGACGCATACTGATAAAGTTAGAGGTACACCGTAGATGAGTAAACTCAAAGAAGAGTCCAATTCGGTGTCTTTTGGCGCTTTTGTTCTCTCACTATTCAATATCATATGACATAATCGACCCAAATGAGCGAACCAGAATAGGCTTGATAGAGATGGTGGATAGGTCAGTAGATATGATGATACGCATGGACTCGCAACCAAAGGTTGACCGTTGAGGGCTGATCCGTTCGAGTTACATGCTAGATCGTCGTTGTAGAACACCTGTAACGACCAGCCTAGGTAAAATAGCAGCTGACAGGTGTTGCAATGTTTTATCACTTTGGCCATCTTTGAGCTACGACTTGTGGCCTCATTAACACGGAAGAGAAGTATAGCAGCAATCGTGAAACCTAGGCCAGTTAATGTCAAGGTTCTGACGAATAAACTGATATTGGCTTGGTCTTGTCTGTTTGAAAGAGGCGACTTACAGTGGAAACCACAACCCTGTACGTCCTTGAACCATATAGTCTCATCATTTGTAGCTACTAGAGGGGGCTCACAGTTCGTAGGAATGGAGGAACCACTGAATTTGAGATCACGCAATTCGTTGGTACAGTTTCTAGCGAAAATATTTGTATCATTGCAGTTGAATATTGATGGCCAGCCGAATCTTCTACCGATGAACCTACACTCATCCTTATTGACTAAATCATTGCAGATGTCTATGCTTGGTCTATGTATTCGCGATATATGGTAAGTCTGTGGATCCTCTTCGCATTGAGGCATCAATATTGAACAAAGGGCTACTTGCAAAATGGGCCAGCATCTCGGTAATTTTCTCACTTCTTTCCATAGCTGCAAATAGTTATATATATCATCGAACGATTTGATGTTGAGATCAGGTAAATAGTCTGGTATATAAGTGGAGTTGTAAGGCAGCCGAATGTCCATACAATATGGGTTATTGAGAGCGATGCATCTAGCATTATTGATTATGGTACTTGATTCAGAACTACTCGATATGTAACTCTTCTGACATTTTGATTTTGGCCTAGTATTATCTTTGAGGAATCTGCATTCGATACGATCATGCTTGGATGAAGATATGATGATATTGTAGATCACAAACGCTGCAACAAGTGCTCTGGACCGATGCATCCTGCTGATTCAACCCGATTGGGGCAAGTTGTTCATGTGCCACTCCTATGATATTATTAGGACCATGGTCATATATTCCTGGCATTATCCAAGTCGGTTGGGATTATCGAACACCTACGTCTGAGCGTGGCCTCACATCCCTCCATGATCAGAACCTGCACCTTACAGAGAGCGGTCAGTGCCGGCTGTCCAACAGCTATCCGATAAACAATGCGCGCCTTAACCATGACCCCCAATCGGATGTGCGCGCGTGCATTATTTTCCGTTCCTCGGTGGTCTAGTTAAACAGGCATTATGAGTCACAAGAAAACGGTGGGTTTGGTTTCTCATGAAGACACTTGCCCACCAGAGTAGGAATTTTGCATCTGAGCTGACAGGCTAGTGAAGGTCTTAATCTCCTGTCTGAACGATAGTTTTCACCAGCAACAATCGTAGCTCGCCTCTCATCACCGATTCCTTTCGCCAATGCCATTCGGTCAAAAACAAAAACTTCCCTGTGATACTCAGCTCTTCCTTCCCTTCTGCGAGCTCATACACTCACAACTTCATCCGTCCCTCTTTCCACGTAAACGCTTCCGGAATCAAGGGTTTGCGCGGCTGCCGAGGTCTTGGCAAGCGTAAAGTTCTCCATTGGGGGTAGCCTGACCACAACGAACTGCATCTCAAGTGGTGGATCCATCTGCAATAGATGTTCGACGGATTATATAGTCGCTCGCTCCGATTATTCGAAAGGAACTTAGCGGCAACACGGAGGCCATGAAATCGATCATGAGCCCACTGAAAATCGTCGTTGCGAAAATAGTGAACACCACGAGTCAGCGTATGAAAAATTACGATAGATAACAACGGAGTTATTCGGTGAACACTAATTTAATTTAATCAATTTGGTTCACTCTCGTGCGATTCTAAAATCTTTTTCTTAAATTCCATGTAAGTTTTCTGCGGATCAGGGCTAGCTCGCATTGTTCAACTTTCCAGGTCGGATGGTTATAATTAGATTTGATGAATTTGCGACCATCATATCAGTCACTTGGTCGAGCGTTTTCCCTTGTGTCACTTGTATACCATTGACCTCGAGAACCTCATCATTGACTGCCAGTAGACCTGTACTCTCTGCAAGTCCACCGGGCACAAGTCGACTAATAAAGATACCGGTTACTAGTTCCATCTGACCCTGAGAGTTCATACGCTTATAGGTTCCGTCACGAATGTAAAATCCCAAAGGTCGATCTGAACCGTGTTTAACTATTCTGACACGCCTGCATGTTTCTGGGACAATGTCTACGTCAATTATTGATGAGACCTGACGGAAGTCTTCAGGCATACTGATGGACGGTCGCATGCTTTGATCATGCGATGACGGGAGGATAAGATTGGAGAATCCTTTAAAAGGTTGGTTCTTCTTATACTTTGCGCTTAAGTTACCATTATAATAATCTAGAAACGTTCCCTTCTTTTCTATGAATAGTTTCAAGTAGGGTCGTCGTATGTATTTCGGATTTGAATGTTGGTTGATATTACTGTTGCTACTATTACTACTGTTTCCGTTAACATTGTTATTGTGGGTGGTGTGATCATTGTTATTGGTTTTACTAGAATTCGTCGTTTCGATATTGTTTAAGGTTATGAATTTCGCAGAACTAACTGCTTTGGCTAAATTGTCGTCATTATTGATGGGTAAAAGGAAATCTTCTGGATCTGTATAAAATATAACAAATGGTATAGCACTTAGTTGATGGAATGATTCAATTTTTTTATAGAATAAGTCAAAACTTTGGACATCCTCGCGTTTGAGTGCATACCTGCGGAATTCTACACCGATCTTGCTTTTGATAGATATTGAGTCAAAATTTAACATGCTAATAGAATATTGTGACAAGGATATTGTTCGAATTGTCTTAGTTTTAATATATGTTTGATAACATATACTATTTTGCTGTAAAGGCTTTCATCACTTTGTATGATATTGCAAGAGTATAGCAAATTTTTAATATTATTGTTTGCTATAATGATGACGATCAGTCGTGTCCATTTTTGACAAAAGTATCGACGCACCCTCAGTAAATCGTCAAGCTAATGATTGCTAAATAGCTTCATTCGAGTTAAAATCTCTATCTCTAGATAAGAGAATAAAACATTGGTGTATAATTCATGGGAGAAATATCGTATGAATTCTTGAACTATTCATTCATCTATCTGCGATATATTCGATGGCAGCCGCAGGTGCGTATGCACTCCTCCGAGTCTCCACTTGTTGGTTGTTGCTACCGCAGGTCCGTGCAAATTGGACACTGCAGGCTACTGATTCTGCATCACCCCACCTGCATCGTTTCTTCAGAACGCACAATTCGTTCTTACAAGATCTATTGCCAAGGTAATTCTGCTGAACCTTAATACCCAGTCACCTGTAACACGCGAGCAGATAATTCATCTGTCTAATTTGACAGGAGAAGGTTGATTTTGCTCAGTTTGTCGTCGATCAACCTATCATCGCTAGGCGATCTGTTGTCACGGACTTGCAGCTATATGTGAACGGCCTTATGCAGGGCCGGGGAGATTTGAGTAAAACTCCCGGTCAAGTTTCATGATTTAGCATTCTGTAGCAAACAAATATCACCACAAAGTCATCAAGTCAGACTCATGAAGAGAGACTCGAGAGAAGTTACCGGCTAGACCTTGGTTCTCAAAAGCTGTGATGACATGATGCCGCACGGCTACCATCAGCCCCGACCGCATCATCCAGGAAAGCTTCATTGACCATATCGGCGGGCCCAACGTCTAGATAACAAAAGGACAAGTCAGACAAGTGAAACAAATCACTGAACTCGTGGGCGCTCTTCATCGAAATTAGCTTCTTTCCTGACGGTCATTTCGGAATTTCATTGGTTAACATTTTTACGGATGAGGATGCTCCCGATAGCAAGCCCCTTCACCGAAGCGAGAAGAGCACCGAACGACTTCGTCCTGATACCCTCCAGAGGCAGCTTCATCTCATCCGATCATTCCACAATCGAGAACTTACACTTGGGAATAACTAATCATGCCGGCGAGGTTACCAGTTTCGACTTCAACGGTATTTGTTACGAAAAGGGATTTGAGAATCGCTGGTCCGAATGCTTGTCTCTAAATTTCATTCAGAAGTTGTCCCAAGATCAGAGTGACATCGATTTGTTCAATCTTTTTTGGTCAAGCTCATTGGCGGAGCTAATCTCAGTCAAGAGGACGAACTACCACCCTGTGGATAATAACTGTTTCGACTTTGGACTTGAGATGATCACCATACTCACGAGGAAGCTGAAGGAGGCTAACAATAGACGCCTTTGCGAGGTTATACAAATTCTGGATCAAGTTAAGTGTGATAAAGTTTCGTTCTGTCAGAACTTTGTGGTCGAGAGAACTAAACTGGCGGCCCTCTATTTATGTTTCCATCGAAAGTTGGGCCACCTTCCGGTTGTTTGTAGCAGCTGAGATCGTTCTAGTTATCACTTCTGACACCGTAACCAAGAGGGACTCACCTCCGGCTGTGTGGGTCAGAGTCACACCTCTTTGATGTCGATCATTCGACAGGGAAAATTATCACCTAGAAATTCAATCTCAAATAATAAAGGAGAGTGCAATATAAGCATACAGAAAGTCGAGCACTAAGACCACCAATTGTCTGAATTGCGTGAAAGAAGAGCGATCTTGGTCTCATTGGACCTAGATCATTGGACTCATCGGATAGTTGATAATTTCGAGCGCAAATTCATTTCTGTCGTGTTCCCAACTTCATATCAATTTTCTACCCGATAAGGTACCAGACTCAGCTGGATTGAAAAGTTCGAAACATGACTCGGCTCGTAAGATTGTACGAGTTGAATAAAATCGGAATCTACCGGGTTGTGGGGACTGCAGATGTCGGAGGAGAAGGCGGCTGTTGGCGAGGTGATAATTTCACAAGCACAATAAGAATCTCGATGGTGAGATACTATGGGATTGTGGCTTGTGGTTCTGAAATGGGGTGAATTGCCATGACAGCCGATGTGTGAAGAGAAGTGTTATGGCGATCTTAAAGAAATATCGGAAAACTTCCTGTTTATGGCAAAGAGATGCTAATGAAGCTAGTCCAGCGGCAAAGTGGATGCGAGCTACAGGACCGTGCGCAAGAACTGAATCTGCAAGACTCCTCGCCGGCAGGCGGCTCTAAAATCTCGACTGCGAAACTTAACGCCTCTTGGTTCCACGCGTTGCCGCCTGTTGAGCTGGTGCAGCCAACTCCGGCGTGAATCCTAAATATTCTTATGGTCACTATCCACTATCCTGAAAGAGTCTTCAATATCTTGTGCCCATACTGGACAATGATTAATTCCGTCAGTAAGGTCGTTTCCCCTTCCCATCTTATACCTTAAAGTCAAGTCCAAGCGTTAATACCTGACCAGCAAGGGTTATATGCTTGTAATTTAATTCACCCGCTTTCACGCCATACCGAACAGTCCTCCAACTGGAGACATGTCCTCTCGTGGCTGGCAAGAACGTCAAAACGACACAAATACCGCACCCGAAGTTCCAGCAAGCCATACTGTTGAACAATTGTTGAAAATGCTATCCTCTGGCTCGTCGAGGCATGAAGATAGAAAGCAAACCCCACCACCCCTACCACCAAAACCAAGAGCCGAGAGCAGGATGACTATCGAGGCGGCTAAACGCAGTCTAGGCTTATTACCAAGTTTAGATGAGCCCGAGGGTCTAGTTAAAGCTCACTATAGGCCCAATGGGGCTACTGAAATTATCAAGAATCACGAGCTCATCATTAGTCCAAGGGCCAAAACAGCTGCCGCTCAGGATCACATTCGAGGAAGCTATGATCTCGATCATTCTGGAGGCACACATCTGCTGAAGATTCATCCAGGCAATAACAGTCAAGACCCCAAACAAGTCGCTCCAAGAGTGAATCCAACTACTCGTGGCTATATTGTATACAATTCGAAAACGAGTCTAGTAAACAAACATACCACCCCAGACCAGTCGGCAACATCAACCGTGACCATTCAAGATAGCAAGTCTAGTTCTAGACCCACATCATTCTCGATAGAGAAAATCCACGAAACATATTTAAATAATAATCCAAACTGTGCTCCTGCCAAAAACACAGTTGAGATCCTAGAAGTGCCAACCGACGACAGCAGCCAAGCCAGCAGTTACAATAATCTGCTAACGAGCGTAGATTATGATAAAAGCACAAAACTACTGAGCAACTGTAATCAATCTAATCGACATGCAGCCAAGAGCGATAAGCTCGCTGAATCTCTCACTACACCATTCATCACCCCTGCGACCGACGATGATGATGATTCCGACAATGGTGTGAAAAAAATGCCATTAACTAGTAACGAGGCAACAGAGTCAATATTTAGCGATTCGAACGATGGCGGTGGCCCACCAAGAACGTCCACACCTTCCAACACCAACTTTCATCAGCAATATAATAGTGGCGCTTCTTCTAGTGGTAACTCCACCGGCACTAACAACAACATTTCGAGCCAAAATACTTATTTGAGTCACGGGACTAAACTCAGTGATGGTAGCCAAGTAGAAGATACTCTAAACATTTCACAAGAAACCGATGAACTGACTAACACTAGTGTGCAAAACCAGTCTGGTGGTTGTGAACTCATCGGTATCAACGACATCTCTGACCCCAAAGAGCAGTCTCCTCCAATAATCAAGAATAGCATTGATCAGGTTATTGATGCGTCTACAATCAACACTCCGTATACCGTACAATTCTTCAATGATACGCATATGTCTTCTTCATCAAACTCACCTCCTGAGACCATTGATAAGCGAGCTCACCATGTAACGATGGTTGATGAGAGATTCTCGGCAAATATGTCCCAAGCTACGGAGGCTGTCGATTCAGATAAGCTTAAGAACTTAGTTCGGGACCTACAGAGCAAAGTAGACAGCCTAAATAATAAAGTTGCCAGCTTAACGACAAAAGTTGAGGACCTCGAGTGCCAACTGGCTGTTCATCAGAAGAACAGTGATAACTCAAACTCTACGGCAACAACCAACTTTCATGGTTCCAAGAATGCCACACACAATGAAAAAACTACTTCACCTACACCTGGTTTACTCAAGCAAAGCCTATCTCACTCTATGTCAACCATCAACAGGTTGACGCCTATGAAATCAAGCAGATCGAACCAAACTAATAGCAATTATTCCTATGGCAAGACCTACTCTAGAAACTCCACTTCGATGTCGCAACCGGCGAGACATCATCAATACGACTATGATAAATCCTCTCAGGCATTATCAGCCCCACGTCAGTACTTAAGCAACGACACTAGATCCACATTACGCAGTAACTATCATGCCTCTTCAAATTCCCTTTATGGAGGAGATAATCTATCATCTTCAATATCACCATCGTTTAATCATAACGCTCTGGCAAGCCACTCTCGTCAGTCGACATTATCGCCAAACTCATTCATGAATAATGTTTCTAGAGACAATAACGACCTATACACCAGTGCATCCATGCTATCGTTGAGCTCTATTGGTCACTCAACATTGAAGAAAAGCTCGATAGCGGGATCTATCTCTAACTTATCTCAGGTAGGAGCTTTCAACGCTAGTTTGATATCACAGTGGCCATCTCAGAGTAATTTTATGCCTTCCAAGCATCAGAACAAGGACGTTCTTTTCGATGAAGATGAGCGCATCATACGATTGGTTTTATATAATACACTCATTACCATAAGGTTACCAAGCTGGCTAGATCATAATTACAGTTTCGACAAAATTGTCGAGCCCCCATCAGTTAAACTCAAACTTGACCGAGTTTCCGGTTATCGCGGCAAAGATTGCAGGTCAAACTTATTCTATCTACCCACTGGGGAGTGCATATATTTCGTTGCCTCCATAGTAGTGTTGTATAATGCAGATACAGGAAAGCAGCGTCATTATCTTGGTCACACAGATAATGTAAAATGTCTAACAGTCCATCCTAACAAACTCATTGTCGCCAGCGGGCAGTCAGCTATTCTGAATCGGCGCGACAAGAGGCCCATAGTCAGGGTATGGAACACAGTCAGTTTGGCAACTCTTAGAGTGATCGGGTTCAATGAGGATTTTGACAGGTCTATCTGTTGCCTGGCATTCTCTCGTCATGATCAAGGCGCTACCTTAGCTGTGGTTGATGAATCAAGTGAGCATACTATAACCTTATTGGATTGGCAGAGGGAGAAGAACTGGCGCATAGCTGAGGCTAATAGTGGACACGAGCCAGTACTAGCCATAGATTTTCATCCAATCGACAAATTCGCAATTGTAGCAGTCGGCAGGGCGTCTGTTAACTTTTGGGACATTAGAGGGATGACTCTGGCGAAAAAGGCTGGACTCTTTGACAAATATGATAGGCCAAAGTATGTACTATGTTTCACGTTCAACGACGTGGGCGAAACAATCACTGGAGATTCGAACGGCAACATAATCATCTGGCCCCGTGGTACAAATAAGCCGAGAAGGATCATCAGAGACGCGCACCTAGGTGGAGTTTTCTCCATTTTAGCCATGAAGGATGGCAGTTATCTGACAGGAGGTCGTGATAGGAGAATCATTGAATGGGACGAGAGTTTCACTCCAACAGGTCGTCAAGCTGAACTGCCTGAACACTGTGGAGGTGTACGCTTCATAACTTACGCAAAGGGTTTGCAAATCTTCATCGGCACATTGAAGAACTGCATCCTCTTGGGATCGATGGACAGTGAGTTCAACGTAGTGATGCAAGGCCATGCTGAAGCAACCACTGCCCTTGCTATCCACCCGAACCAGCGCAAGTATATTACGGGAGGATTCGATAACCAGATCTATCTGACAGATTGTGCATCCCGTCAGGTGGAATGGAGTAAGTGCATGGCTCAACCCATAACGGCGGCTTGTTATTCGCCCAACGGTTACATATTGATATTCGGATCCATTTCTGGTAATTGGGGAGTTTTAGACGCTGTCACCCAAGAGCTACTCTTCGAAGCTTGCGATGGAGGCGGGACGATAACTTGTGTAAAATTTTCATCCGATGGGTTGCAATTTGCTATCGGCTCAAGCGACTGCCATTTGTACGTGTACACGACAAATGAAGCCGGCAACCTATTCAAGAGAGTTGGAACATGTGTCGGCCATTCAGCTCCGATTAAGGAGATTGATTGGAGCGATGACAACAATTACATACAGAGTCAGTCTATGAACTTTGAATTATTGTTCTGGAAGTCAAACAATTGCCGACAGATAGACGACGATAGCATAGTGCATGATCTCAAGTGGAGCACACAAAATTGTACGATCGGTTTTAATACTATTGGGATTTGGTCTGATTCCATAGACTCGGCACTAATTACATACTGTGATAGATCGAACAATGGAGACTTGATTGTGTCTAGCACAGATACTGGATTCATAAACATCTACAAAGCTCCGGCTTTTTATAACCAGTGTCTCTCACACAAATATTATGGGAATGTGGACAAGTTTAATTTTATAAAATTTTTACACGACGATTCAAGACTGATAGCAGTGGGCGCAAGGAATTGTGTAACAACTGAATGGATTATCGAGAGGACAGACTGAGAACAGTTTTGAGATCCGACATATTAAATAAATAAATTAACACAGAGATTATAATTGGACAGGATTTGCACCATGTGTTTCAGGTGTTTTAAATCGCTGTCTAGTGGATAGAGTGAAAAAGTTACCTTTAAAAGATTTAGCACTTATTTTTGTGAACTGGACCATCCGAGAAGCAGCATCTATCGATTTAAGCCATTTCCTCGAATCTTGAGAATTTGACTGGCGAGAAATGTTGACCAGCAGTGGGCGGCGGTTGTGGTTCCGCAAAGGCTAGAGTCAACATCGCCCATTAACTTCACAACGACTCTAAGGCGGGGTTCTCGGTAAATTGCAATGCGAGCTTGGCGGCTCATGTCTGTTAGAGAGAGAGAGAGAGAGGGAGAGAGGCGCAAGACTCATGTGGACTCTCGTCCAGTTAGCTGAATTTAACACCGAGAACCACTTTGCGGGCTCGCGCACCCAGTTGTAATGCTGAAAACTGGGAAATTGGCGAAGACTGTACATTGAGACGCAGCGTACAAGTGCACAGTGAATCTGACTAGTCAGTGCAGTATATCTACATCCTCGGTGGACTGTACATGAGGGGGATACTCGAGAAGGGGGACAACGAAAAGAAATAGCGGACTGGCCATGTCGCGCAAGAGTGCGAGCAGGTCGCGACCATCGGAATATAAATTATTTTACTTTATACATCAATGTAGTAATATTGGTATTTATACCAACTTTTAGCTTTTCTATTATACCTGAACATTTCATTAAATTTGCCAATATTATCGTCGATTCACAAAAACTACTCCTATAATTTCATCACATTGAACTCACAAGATGCGTGAATACAAGATTGTTGTTTTGGGTTCAGGCGGTGTGGGCAAGAGTGCCCTTACTGTCCAGTTTGTGCAAGGTATATTTGTTGAAAAATATGATCCTACTATAGAAGATTCTTATAGGAAACAGGTTGAAGTTGATGATCAACAATGCATGCTAGAAATATTAGACACAGCTGGAACAGAACAATTCACTGCTATGCGAGATCTATATATGAAAAACGGTCAGGGTTTTGTGCTTGTTTACTCAATCACAGCTCAATCAACCTTCAACGATCTGCAAGATCTGAGGGACCAAATTTTGAGGGTTAAAGATACTGACGATGTTCCAATGATATTGGTTGGTAATAAGTGCGATCTCGAAAGTGAGCGTGTTGTAGGTAAAGATCAAGGTGCCAACTTAGCAAGAAGTTTTAATAATTGCGCATTCCTGGAAACATCCGCTAAAGCCAAGACTCATGTCAATGACATATTCTACGATCTCGTCAAACAAATTAATCGTAAGAATCCTGACAAAAAACCCAAACCACCAAAGCACAGAAGATGTCAAGTATTATGAGATTAGTATATTGATTATTACCATTATTATCATTGCTTATTAATATTGAACAGAGAGAGAGAGCGAGAGAGAGAGAGAGAGAGAAAAAGAGAGAAGATATAAATATTATTGCAACCTGCTAGAATTGCTCACCTATCAAACAGACCCATTCAATTGCAACTAAGATACATAGACTCGGGCGTAAGTTTGATGGTGATAAGCAGAAGAGGCACAAATGGGGTGTGAGATTATTTGACAGATGCATATAGCAAGTAAAGGAAATCCACGATATAGAGAAAACCGCGCTTCTTCCAAAAACTAGAAATCAAGATTAATCAATTGATACGAACAACATATAAACAAGCACGACATAAGATCCGAGGACTAACTGGAGAGTCGATTTTCAGATGAGATCTTGAATTTCATAAAATAGCGATTTATTGTCTTCCTGTTTTATTCGCTGATCTCTTAGCCGATGTAGGACGAGCGACAGCCATGGCCTCGAACTCTTGTTCACTGAGACTCAAGGGACCGAGTAGTCTGGAACCACCTAGAGTACGTTTAGTGGGAGTCGACCTTACAGGGATGGCACCGAGACCCGTTCTACCCGCGGGTCCCTTAGATGGCGTCATTTTAGCCTTTTGTCTCTCACGTTTCTCTACCTCTTTGGCATGATTAAGTTCGTCCCAGCATCCTGCTATGAACTCGTCTAAGTCGGTAGCAAAAACTTTAAATTTTTTCCCATTATCGGCAAGATATTTGTTGTTTAAATTGATAAGATCTTTCTCAACTTTAGGCAGGTTTCTCTGAAGAGTCTTACGTTTCCTCTCTTCGGCAAGCAGCTGACCACCACGATTGTTAAAACGTCCTGGATCGCTTGCCTTGACTTCCAATTCGATGAGCTCTTTCCACATCAATCTCCATTTCTTGAATCGCTCCAATATTTCATGATTGTGTTCGTAGTATTTTTTCAAACGATCCAATTCTTTCTCATACAACTCAAGGAGTTCCTCGCAAGGCTCATTTGGAAGTGCAAAGAAGGCATCCCGTTGTTCAGTATCGATGTAACATCTGTCGTATTCAGTGATGAGCTCTTCACGTATCTTTTCGATGAATTTTCCGATATTCTGTTTCTTGAGTTCCTCATATTCCTCGATTTTCAATTCCATCTCAATCATCAAGCTTGGTTTACAAGTTGAATGCTCATGGAGGAAAAGATCACGTTCGGGACCTGTTATGTCTAATCGCTCGTAGAGCGACATCAGGCGCTCTTTGAGTTTTGCATATTTGGAACAATTCTTTACATATAATGCTTCAAGCTTGGAGTGTGTTTCGGACAACTTCTTGAGATTCTCCTCCGAATAATTACGAGGCTCTAGCTGAGCTGATATTTCTTCGTCGTCGCACTCTAGCAAATCCATGCATTTTAAAATCATATCCTTGAGGATTTTGTATTTCTCTTTCCGGCGTTTCTCTTCCTTTTCGAGTTCCAGTATGACACTAGCAAATTTGTCTAGCTCATTCTCAGTGGGTATATCAGTCTGCATACTGACTTGTTCTGGAGTTTTGATGCCCAATATGTTGCATAGTTGTAATTGCTTGTCTCTTAGCTCTTGCCATTTCAACATCCTCTTTTCTCGAATGTTATTGAGTTTGCTGAATTCTGTCTTGAATTTCTTACAGTTTTGCAGTAATGTTAGATTCTCTTCTGGTACATAGGGTGGCAGATATAGATCGCTTGTCATTTTTTGTATTTTGTTCAACAGGTCTTGTTTATAGCGACACAATTTGTCAAACTCATCTTGAACATCTTTTTGTATTGTACTTATAAAAGTTACTATGCAGTCATCAATGTCACTGAGACGTTCCTCTAAAGTGTCCGGAGGTAGACCAATCTTAGTGCAAATCTCTGTCACTATCTTGTAAAGGCCCTCGAGGTCTTTCGCCTTTTGGCTCGACCTCATGACCGCTATGTCTTGAACGTAGTCTTCATCGTAGATCACTGAGTCGGGCTCGTCGTTGGGGCACTTGTCGAGCCACTCCTCAATATTGACTATGGAAGTTCTTCTTGACATTCTGAGGATTAAAATGGGCTTTAAATTTTAATGAAGTCCAGAGGTGAGGTGGTTTGTTGTTGGCCTCTCTAGAGCCCAGTTTATTTTGGTTTCTCCTGTGGACAACGGTAAGG